>JACKQG010000004.1_pt1 | contig 312587 bp, 224 predicted proteins | sample 8237621 | NCBI WGS metagenome assembly JACKQG01 (sample SAMN15677084, study PRJNA649215) | marine metagenome | biome: marine; feature: Black Sea; material: saline water; isolation source: suspended particulate matter (SPM) from the Black Sea western gyre | collected 2013-06-09/2013-06-10...
GCAGCAAGCCTTAACATCGACCAGCACATGAGTTGAGATAAGTTAATGCCATTCGACTATGGTCCTCCAATGGTACACGACTCCTCTACTTGATCGGAAGGGCCTTATTCGTCAGCTCCACGAGGTTGGCTACGCAGGCGTCCATCATTTCCATCAGAGGCCCTGGATAGACGCCGATCATGAACACGACTATCGCGAGGGGCACTAGATTCAATGTTTCGCGCGGCGTTAGATCTGGAATCTGTTCGGCGGTGCTCGTGGACGGCTGGCCCAAAACGACGCGCTGCAGCATCCAAAGCATGTACGACGCGGCCAGGACGATACCGCCCATCGCGAGCAAGACCATTACATAGCTTGTTTCTGACGCACCGAGCAGCACCAGTACTTCGCCGATAAAGCTGCACGTACCCGGCAGCCCGAACGAAGCGACCGCGAAAATACAAAACAGTCCGGCGAAACGCGGCATTGTTTTGTGCAAACCGCCATAGTCGCTAATCAGCCGGCTATGCGTTCGCTCGTACAACTGGCCGACGGCGAGGAACATCGCTCCCGTGACGATTCCGTGATTGAACATTTGCAAGATCGCGCCTTGAATTCCTTGCCGATTGAAGACAAAAATGCCAAGCGTGACGAAGCCCATGTGTGAAATCGAAGAGTAAGCAACGAGTTTTTTCAGGTCGTCTTGCGCGAGCGCCATAAAACCACCGTAAAGAATCGCGACGACGGACAGCGAGAGCATCAGTGGTGCGAATGTTACCGCAGCGTCGGGAAAGATCGGCAGGCAAATCCGCAAAAATCCGTAACCACCCATTTTCAATAGCACGCCCGCCAGGATGACGCTGCCCGCGGTCGGTGCTTCGGCGTGTGCATCAGGCAGCCACGTATGAAATGGAAACATCGGCAGCTTGATACCGAAGGCCAGCAGGAACGCCAGGAACATCCAGAACTGTGCGTCCGACGAGTACGTTTGCTCGGACAATGTCTGAATGTCAAACGTGCCTAGGCCGCTTTCCACGTGCAGCGCCAGAATTCCGACCAGCAGAAGCAGACTGCCTGTCAAACTATAAAGCACGAATTTCAATCCCGCCGCGATCCGGCCCGGCCCGCCCCAGAGGATGATCATGAAGTACATGGGAATCATCGTCACTTCCCACATCATGAAAAACAGGAATAGATCCAAGGCCGTGAACACGACAATCATCGCGCCCTCGACGAGCAGGATCAGAATCATGAATGCCTTCACGTGTATCTTGATCGAACTCCACGAACAAAGCACGCACAACGGGGTGAGCAACGTTGTCAATAACACCAAGAGGATGCTGATCCCGTCGACGCCGACGGCATATTCAATATTGAACGTCGGCATCCACGGTATCCGCTCGACAAGTTGCATTCCTTCATCGGCCGGCTTAAAGCGGGACCACAGATACAGGCCTAGCCCCAAGTCGAGTACCGCGCACAACAAAGCGATGATTCGCGACACTTGCTCGTTGCGAATAACCACCATCGCCAAAATACCGATGAACGGCACGGCAATCATGCAACTGAGCAAGTGGTTATCGAGAAGTGTAGCCATGGCACAAGCTTTCGTTAGGACACGTTCATAACACCAGCCAATAGAAAAACACGATCGCGAAAACTAACCAAGATATTACCACCAGCAGGTGATGCTGAAGCGTGCGCGGCTCGACAACATGCAGCTTGCGTCCTGTTGCGTCGACCGCCTGTCCAATTTGTTCGGATGTCTTGTCGATGCGACGGACATCGATCGCTTCCCACAGCCATCGCGCCAGCCCGATGCTTGTGCCGCCGGTTCCTTCCACGGTGCGGTCGATGGCGCGCACGTCAATTACCTGCCAGAGCCATCGCGCCATACTCACGACCATTGCAGCAGTCCCAAAAATCAATCCGTTGATCAACCATTCGTCGACAGCACGCCAAAGCCATCGCGCGAATCCAATCACCGGTCGCACGATGAAGACATGATAAATTTCGTCGACGTAAAACTTGTTTAGGAACAGCACGTACATCGACTTTGACAGGCTTGATCGCGCGGCGCGCGAGGGCTTTGGCTTGAGATGGAGCATGTAGGCAAAAGCCCAACCGCCGGCTGCGACGATCAGCGGAAGTGCGAGCATCAGAAAAAGGTTCGGCTGCCAAACAACTGTGTCGGAAACCGTTGGCTTCGCCAGAGCCAGTGCGAGGAAAGGTGCAAACCAACTCCAAACGCCAATCAGAAGGCCGATCAGCCCGAGCGCCCCCACGCCGATTGCCGTCAAATGCTTGAGCGAATAAAAGTGTGGCCTGACCGAACTCGTTGGATGAGGGTGAAACTGCGAAACAACTCCGCGAAAAAGATAGACGGCCGTGAAAAAGACGGTCAACAGACCGATCACCCAAAAGCCAAGCTTTGCGGCGATCGAATTGTGGACGGTCCACAGGCTTTCGTACGGCCCCGTAAAGATTAAGAACGGCGGCACGCAAGCGAGAATCAAGGCACCCAGGTACAAGGACCAGGGCGGCTTCGATTCTTCCGATGCGTGCTGGTGATGTGCATGCGAGCCGGTTGCTTCGAGTTGGTTTCCGGTCGACAAAAACAGGAAGCCTTTCAAAAATCCGTGCGCCATCATGTGGAAGATCGCCGCCACGAACGCGCCGAGGCCGCACGCCATGATCATGAATCCAATCTGGCTGATCGTCGAGTAGGCCAGAATCTTCTTGATGTCGCTTTGTGTGAGCGAAACGATCGCGGCGAAGAGAGCTGTCGTTGCGCCGACGATGGCGATCACAGTCATGGCCACCGGTGAGAGGATGACCAGTGCACTGAATCGGACCAGCAGGAAGGGTCCAGCATTGACCATCGTCGCGGCGTGAATCAACGCGGAGACCGGTGTCGGTGCTTCCATCGCATAGGGAAGCCACACGTGAAAGGGCACCTGCGCCGATTTCCCCAGACAGCCCATAAACAGAAGCAGTGTGATGATCGTGACCTTCGGGACATGGAGTTCGTGGCCGAACCAGGAAAGCAGATTGAACGTCTCTTCAGCCATGTCAGGCGCTCGATCCAGAATTAGCTGGATGTCAAGCGTGTGAAACGTCGCGTAGGACAGCACAATGCCAAACAGCAATCCGACATCGGCGACGGCGTTCACGAGAAACGCTTTTGTTGCAGCTCGACACGCGGCAGGTCGATCGGATTGATGTGAAATCAACAGATACGAACAGATGCCCATGATTTCCCAACTCATGAACATCATGAGCAGATTGCTGCTCATCACGAGCGTCACCATGCCGAACGTGAACAACGTCGTCACGGCAAAGAAGCGGCTATATCGCGCGTCGCCAATCATGTATCGCGCGGAGTATACGTGGACGACAAAGCTGACACCGGTAACCAACAGCAGCAACAATACGGTGAGCTGATCGATGTACAAACCCATGTCGATGATGAGGTCACCCGAGCGCAGAAACTCATAGAGCGGCACGGCAATCGCTTCACCACGTGACACGACGTCGATGAAGGCGACAATCGAGATTGCTAGCGACGTCCCAATCGCCGTCATCGCCACGCGCCGGCTCTTCTCGCCCATCCAATGCCCGGCGAGCGCAATAATCATACTTGCCAACAGCGGCGAAAGTGGAATTAAAATGTAAAGCGCGGGAAACAAGGCTAGTATCCCCTAAAAAACTTATTAGTACTTTGGCAACGCTTAACTTTAGGGTGGCTGGGGTCGAGTCTTCGAGCCCCCAGCAACGACGACTGGGGGCTCGAAGACTCGACCCCAGCCACCCAACTCAATTTCTAAGTCTTGACTAGTTAGCTCCCAATCCCGCTGACTGGGCCACGTCACGGAAGACCCGAATGATCGGATCGCTACAAATGCCCATCGCGATGACCACAATCGATGTTGCTGCAATGCTGAATCGAAGCGCAAAATGTGTTTCCACCTTTTCTGCATCGGCAGGCATTTCAGGCTCACTGAAAATGCGGACGAACAAGCGTTGAAAATAGGCCATGGTTAAAATGGTGGCGATAATTATTGCGGCGACCGCCCAATAATTCTGCGCCTCGATTGCGCCGAGGATGATGTGCCACTTTCCAAAAAATCCGCCCGTCGGCGGAATACCAATCATCGACATCGCCAGAATAATCAAGGTAGCGATAATCCACGGTGAACCGTTGCGAAGACTCGACAGGTTCTCGATTGTTCGCGTCGGGTGATGATAAATGGCGACGCCGGCAATGAAAAAGAGTCCGGCCTGCATGGCGGCATCGTTGATCAGATAGAACATGCTCCCGGCAAACGCTGTTTCGTTTCCCTGACTGACACCAATCAAGATGAGCCCGACATGTGAAATGCCGCCGTAGGCGAACATCCGTTTCACATCGTGTTGGCTGAGCGCCAGCAGTGCGCCGACGACGGCAGCGATCGCGCCGAAGATGCCGAGCAGCGTCAACAAATGTACTTGTCCGAACTCCGCCTTTGCGCCCAACACCCAAAACATAATTCGCACCCAGGCGTACAGCGAGACTTTGGTCATCAACGCGGCGAGCATCGGCGAAATCGCATCCGGCGCTCGGGTGTAGGCACCGGGCAACCAGCCGTGCAGTGGAAATAGTGCCATTTTGATTCCGAGCCCGATGAACATAAACGTCGTCCCGCCGATGACCGCTTTGTTCGTTAGTAAATCCGGCTTGTCGGCCAGTTGTTGCGCCAAATCGGCCATGTTCAACGTGCCGGTCGTGGCGTAGAAAAAAACAACGCCTAACAAATAGAACGTGGCTCCCAAGGTTCCCAAAATCAGATATCGAAAAGACGCGATCAATGCTCGATCACCGGCAACACCGACCAGCGCGTATCCCGACAGCGCCGCCAGTTCCAAAAAGACGAAGATGTTGAACAAATCGCCAGCGAAGATAATGCCAGTCAGACTGGTGATCAGCATCAGGATTAATGTGTAATAGAGTACAACCTGCCGGCCTAGCGACCGCGGCGACACCGGGCCACTGTAGATCAAACAAAGACTGGCAATCGCGCTGAGCGCAACGATCATGATGCTGGCCAGTCGATCGTTGACCCATTCGATGCCCAGCGGCGCCGAAGACGTGCTACCGCTGATCGGCCAACCGCCAAACGCGTATCGTGTTTCACCTTCGGTCAGCACGAGGACAAGATTGACGACCGCTGGGACACACATCGCAAAGACCGCCAAGAGCGCGATTGGACGACACCAACGGACACTCTTCGCCCCAACCATCGGCATGCAGATGGCGGAAAAAAAAGGAATCAGAAAGATGATGATTGGCAGGTGTTCTCTCATTCGATCTTCTTTAGCACCTCGTTCTCATCCAGACTGCCAAACCTGCGGTAAATCGCCGTGACCAAGGCCAGCGAAACGCCCAGTGTCGCAACTTGCACAACGATCGCCGTCAGCGTCAAAACATGTGGCAGCGGATTGGCGTACTCCGTGGGATCAATCTGGCCTGATTCGATATCGACATCCCTCAGAATTGGGACCGTGGCGGGGTGGTCCTTGGCACTGACCGTAACCAGCAAGAAGATGACGCTCGTTTGCACAAGATACATCCCGACCAGTTTCTTCACCATGTTGGGGTGCGTCACCATAATGTAGAAGCCCCACAAGAATAGGATGACAAACGCGATGAAGTTTGGACGCTGAATCGCCGCTTCAACATGCTCGATCAACTCAGTCACGCGATGGCTCCGTATCCTCAGTGTCATTGATCGGCGACAAACTAAACACGATCGAAATGGCGGTCACCGCGATGTCAACGGCGACACCAATCTGTGTCATCAGGATTCCGAGATACCGCCGTCGCGCGTCGTCTGCTAATGGGATTTCCAGACTGGAATAATTCAAAAACTGACCGCCCATCACCAGGCAAATCCCGCCGACACCGGCGAAGATGATTAATCCAACGCCGTCGCCATGCATAAGTTTTCTCGCCGCACGGCAAGGAACACCGTCTCGGCCATAAACAAGAATCCCAAGAATGAGGCTTGTCCCCAACATCACCCCACCCACGAATCCGCCGCCTGGTCCGTATTGACCGAAAAACAAAACGTAGAGCGCGAACAATTGAATGAGCGGAATCAACATGCGGCTCATGGTTCGAACAATCACGCTGTCGTGAGGATTAATCATTTCGAATCTCTCCTCAACAACAGGGCACAGGCGATGCCGGCTGTAAAGATCACCGCCGTTTCGATCAGCGTGTCGAATCCTCGATAGTCCATCAAGACGGATGTCACAACATTCTCTGTGTCTGTTTTCTGGTAACTCTGTTCCAAGTATTCGGGCGAAACATGCACGCTGGCCGGTGACTTGGGGTCGGAAAACTCTGGCAAGTCTTCCGCGGCAAACAGCAACAAGAGTCCCAGCATTGGCAAGCCAAGAAATGCGATGAAAGGCACGGGTTGTCGTCGAATTTCCGTGTCTTTGGGCGACGCGTTGAACAGCGTCAACAGGAAAAACACCGTCGCCAGTCCGGCACCCACGACCGCTTCCACAAACGCCACATCGACCGCCCCCAGCCACGCCCAAACGAGCGCAAGGACAAAACTGTATGACCCAAGAATTAAAACCGCGCTAATCAGGTCCTTGACGATGATCGCGCCGGCGGCGGTCAACAGCAGCAGAATCAATAGCGGTATCTCAAACGAAAAGATCATGCGTCTTCACGGCTCCAGGGTTTCAGACCGCTGCGATGAGCGGAGCGAACAGTCGCGTGAGCGATCACAGGATTCAGCAAATATAGCAGAATCAAGACGATGAGGATCTTGACGGCGTTTGTGCTCAGGCCTTCGTAGAGTGCGAGACCACCCAAGACAAAAAATGCGCCCAGCGAATCCGTGAGCGACACGGCGTGAGACCGAGTGTAGACATCGGGCAATCGCAATACTCCAACCGCCGCGACAAACAAGAAAAACAGTCCCACAACGATCGATGCGATGGCAATCGGTGACATCACGTACAATTCAACCCATTCAATCAGCGTCATTGGCCAACTCCCGTCGCTCTTCGAGGTATTTCGCGATTGCTAATGATCCGACCAGGTTGATGAGCGCGTAGCCGGTCGATATGTCCACAAACATGTCGACCCGCCCATAAACCGTGCCAATGACGACGAGCAGGATTATCGCTTTCGTCGAGATTCCGTTCAGTCCCAAAACGCGATCGAACACGGTCGGCCCGCGCATCACGCGATACAAGTACACCACGATCAGCAGCGTAATCGTAATCAACACGATCAGAAAAAAGATCTTCATGCCGTCTCCTTGCTGCTTGTCACACGGGCGATCTGCTCGTCGAATCGAAAGGACGTCACATCTTCGGCGGACTCGGCGTCCATCGCGTGAACTTCAAGCTCATCGGAATTTACTTCCACCGTGATGGTGCCAGGCGTCAAGGTGATCGAGTTTCCCAGCAGCACGATACCGGCGTCTTTGCGCAACTTGGTTCGCTGCCGAATCATTCTTGGGTCAATCGGCAGCGACGGATGCAGAATCAGCTTCGAAAGATGAAAACCACTTTGCAGGATGCGCCCCACAAGCCAGAAGTAATACCAAACGATTCGCGCCCGCGGGATCTCGAATCGAGTTTGCTCGCGGCTCCTGTTAAACCAGGCGACACCGAATGCACACAAAACACCCATGCTGACGTGGAGCCAGTCAAAACTCTCCGACAACAGCAGCCAAATCAGAAAAAAGGCGAGCGTTTTGATCGCGAGGGGATTTGATTTCATGGTGCTGTTCTCTGTTGTGGAAACCCCGACGCGTAAGCGAGGGACGTTCGATGTTTGTCCCTCGCTTACGCGTTGGGGTCCTATCAAATCTGCGACTCAGCCTGCCACGTGGCGTCAGGCAAGTATCGATGGAACTCTCCGGTATCCGGATCGACGGCGACCAGGTTGACCCATTGGTTGTGAAACAAGTGTTGTAATAGCGTGTGTTTGGCAATGATGTTAGTGATGCGGTCCGTCGGCGCTTCCAGGATTGCCAGCAGCCGCACCGGTTCGTGATAGTGTCGGCGGCCGTCGTTCACGCTTTGCAATGGCAAGCCGGATTGCAGGTCGCCATGAGCACCGTGCATCACACCGACTCCCCCGACTACGTTGTGCGTTACTTTGCTGCCGCTGCCATAGACCGCTGGATCGACCGCCGAAAAGTAGTATTCCATGCTAATCCACTGCGCGACGACGAGCGGGGCGTTCATGAGCGCTTCCAAAATCGTTCCTTCAGGATCGGAGTCCGGATCATAGGAGTGCAGAAACGCGCGTCCGCCCAAGTCGAGCCCTTTTGTCAGCGTCCGTCGGCCGAGGATGAATGCCGCGTTGCTCGAAAGTCCCCACTCTGGCCGGACGTTTGCCCAGTCGACGGTGCGCGAGACCATATGATCCGCCGCGGCCTGAGGTGAGATCTCCGTTGGAGCATGCGGGATTCGATGGCATCGTTCAAGAGCCTGTTTAGCGCCAGCCTCTTTCAGGTCCTCGATCACTGAACGCAAGTCTTCGGCATGGCTCTCCGGCACATCTTCAATGTCATAGAACGAAACTTGATCGGTCGCCGTGTTGTGTTTGCCAGCCAGGAACCACGTGTCGTCTGGGATGTCGAGACCGTTTGCTTTCATTGCCTCGCGGACACTCGGTTGATTGCCCATCGCGGCGAAAACGCGCGCGTTCGGATCGCCGTGCCCGCCGCCGCAAGCGCCACAGTTGTACGCCGCAAAATACGGATTATTGTCCGCGTTGCTGCCATGGCCACAGAGTACGATGAAGCGGCCAAAGTTTTTCGTCAAACCAAACGCCCGAAGCCCCTTCTCGACAAACGTCGCTTGTTCAGCCACGCTGAATCCATGCGGCAGCCCCTCGGAAGCATCGCCTTCACCATCATCGTCCCGATCGATTGGTATCCGCGTCGCGACCGAGCGCGAAAACCACTCGACCGACCGCGCTTTGATCGACTCATAAGGCTTGCTCAAGAACGTCTTGCCAATCAATCGCGCGCTATAGAACAAACCTAGCGCGTCGATCAACATCATCGAGCCAACGGGATTGCTTTTTAGATCATGAAACAGGTGTTCGCCGAGACGGTTGAATCGCGACGCCGCGCCATACGTTGTCAGTGACTCATCCTGACCAGTACGCGGCTCCTCATGAACTTCAAATCCCGGTGCTGCAATCACGGGGCACAACGCCGCCTGTCCGTCATTGTCGAACGCCCGAAAGCTGATTGGCAAGCCAAAGAAACCAGCGAAACCAAAAGTCTCGTACGGCCCTTGCGCTTCGACGTGCCGGCGAAACGACTCGGAACGCGCGTCGATGCACAACACGAATTGAGCCCGTGGCCGTTCTTGCGCCTCAGCGATCTTGCCACGATGATCGGCCAGTCGTGCAAGCAATCGTTCACGATAACTTGTCTCCAGCGCGTGCAACCAGACCAGCCCGTGCCGGTCCGAGGGAAAATCATCCAACCATCCAAGCAACGTTGCGATGTCCGACGCAGCAAGACTTTTGATGTCATCAGGCCGCAGTCCAAGGAATTGCGCGAGATGAAACAAGCGCCACCCATCTTTGCAAATCGCGGCCGTTTCGAGATCTACCGAATGCGAGTCGTTGACCAGTTGTCGAAACTCGTCGGAGTTGTTTTGCCAGTAATTGACTAGCGAGGAAAGGGTCCCTTCGATTCCCCATCGGCGACGACAAAACGCTTCGACAAGTTCTGCTTCATAAAAGAGACAGACTGCGAGATATTGAACCGGATCAATCCTTCGCTGCTTTTGAGCCGGATAACTCGGGTTGTCGCCCAGCCAGCGGATGAATCCCGACCAGCCGGGCAATTGGGCCAGCATCCGCGACAAATACTCCACGCGACGCTCGGCGGGAATACCGAGCCGATCAAGGCCGAGTGCGATGGCATCTTCCGGCGTATCGGGCAACTCGCGGATCTTTTTCGCAATTCGTTTGATGCCCACCAAACGGCCGGACCAATCCCGTGTCGCCAGGTCGCGCCAGATTTGGTAAAAGCCTTGTTTGCGATCTGGCATTTCCCACCCCGACATACCTTCGTCGAGAAATGCGGCGTTCCATTTGATCATCTGATCATTGATCTGGTCGACGATTGTGGCTGCTGCGAGCGACCCAAGCCAATCGCTGATCGTTCGATCGATGGGAAGCATGATTTCGGGGTCATCCGCCTCTTCATCGGACCGATCCATCTTGCTCACCGCTGCCAGCGAACTGTCCCAAAGCTCGCGAATGAAGGATGGGTCGACGTCTTGATCTGTCTGACAGTCGTCCGGCAAGTCGTTTCGAAGTCGCGTTGTCGCCTTTCCTGCGCTCAGCGTCCAGTCCAACAAATCTGAAGCCAACGAGTCTAGACCGAACAATAAGTGCAAACGCTGCACGTGCAATGCCTCGACTTGCTGGTTGCCAATTGAAACAGATTGCTTCGTGGCATGAGGGCCAACCTCTTGCAGCGCTTGACGAACCGCATCGTCCGAGATGCTTCCATCGCGATACACCTGACGATATTCATCATTTGGGATGTACCCGTTGCCCCCCAGAACGTTTTTTGCCTTACGCACCGCGTCGTCAAACGGCAAAGATTCCCAGCCGCGAAGTGGATTGCGATAAGCAAACGTCTTCATCGGCCAGGACTGGGCAATCGGCTTACACGCCTCCGCGACCTCATCGCGCACGCGATTCCGTTCTTCTGGGGAAAGCTGCATCGCGCCCTCACCCAATACGCTGTGGTTTTCAAGGTCGGGAAGTAATTGCATGGTTCGTTCCGCTGGTGCAGCAACTGAAACAAGGAATGAAGCCGCGTCGTCAATCCTCTCGAACGACTGAAACGGTTTCGATGGGTTCCAGATCCGGGACGGTAAACTTCAATCGCACCAAGTAAAACAAGGCGGTGAAGACAATCACCGCAGTATTCAAGTCCTTCACTAAAGTGACCACCGCCGTGCCCGCAATGAAAAACATCTCGCGGTGGCCCACGTCGAACAACCCGGTTGGATCGCGTCTTCCCAACAGTCGCCGGACATAAATCACACACGGTCGCCAGTCGAAAACGTCGTAGCCGACCTTGAAGAGAATCCCAGTAAACACGGCCACCGGGATGGTGCTGATGTAATCCTGAAAAATGAGCATCTCGACGAGCGCGAAGATGCCCACCGCCACGCCCGCAACCCGCCATGTCGCGCCTTCGTTGAGGATCAACACCGATCGGATCGTGGCCTGCGCGCCGGGGATGCCGCCCAAGCAAGCCACCGCGGCATTTGCGGCGCCCTGCGCGGCGAGTTCCTGATTCTGCTTGGTCCGCTCATCGCGGCCAAACTCCTCGGTCATCTTCTTGTCCACGACCAACGACGTCAAAAGCGTGTCCAGATAGCACAGCATCGTCAATTGCAAAGCGAACGGAATCGCGAGCCAAACCAGTTGCGCGCTCCAGTCGGTCGGCACGTTTTTTTGCACAACGGCAACCCAAGCGCCAACCGAATTCTCGATCTTCTCGGTTTGCACCATCTGGATATCGACACTCATCAATTGCACGACAATAGTCACCGCGAGAATCGCGATCAGCGTTCCAGGAGGAATAAAGGCCCTCCAGCGAGAAGAGAAACGGCGAGTAACCATCGGAACGGCAAAGGCAATCGCCAATGCGGACAATGCCACGGCAATGTTGACAGCCAGCGCCCCGGAAAGCCGTTCCTGACCGCCGAGGCCGAACAGCTTCTTTGTCTGATCGACCCAAATCAGAATCGCAATGCCGTTCATGAATCCGGAAATGACCACCTTGGGAACGATTTGAATAAACCGTCCCAAACGACAAATCGCCGCGATGACCAGAATGACGCCGCAAAGAATGAGTACAAGGTTGACGAACTGCACGGGGTCGGCGCCCGGAAATGCCTCAAGCAGGCCTTTCCCCGCATACTGACGCGTCGACGCCGCGTACGCCATGATCAGCACCATCACGGCGGTCATGGGAGCGGTGGGTCCCGAGGTCTGAACGCGCGTGCCGCCGAACAGGGCCGTGATCAGTGCGATGATCCCGGCCGAGAGGATCCCTGCAAAGGCCCCTCGCTCGGACAGAATTCCGAAAGCCGCGCCAAGACTGATCGCCACGAAACTGACCGCCAGGCCTGCGACAAGATTCTTGGCCAGTTCGCCTGCGAAGTTTGAATTAGAATTCTGCAAAGAATCCGTTGCCATACATCCGATCCCTTATTCACTCTCTGATGACTGAGAAGTCTAGAGGCAGTTTCAAAATATCATTGGTTCGCGGAGGTGTATTCCGACGATTCACTGGTGTAACTCATGACCATGTTTCCTAGATGGACGGCAATTCGCGCGTGGCGGCTGGAGCGGTGAAGCCTGCTCCTTCAATGAGGACGAACTGACCAACTTGAGGGCGATAGCCGCAGACCTGTCCTGTCTCGAACTCGTAGACCCAGCCGTGAAGATTCAGCGTCTTCCTGCCCAATGCCGCGGCAACCGTCGGATGCGTTCGCACGTGTTCCAGTTGGACAAGTACGTTTTCTTCCACCGTTGCCGTCAAGCGGGCGTTCGCTTCCGAAATGTGTTCGTAGTTCTCTTGCATGATGCGCTGCGTGGAATCGGCGTAGGACAGCCAACTGCGCACCGCCGGAAGATCATCGAGCTTGCCCGGATCGAGTACGCCTTTCATCGCTCCGCAATGCGAGTGGCCGCAGATCACGATATCCTTGACCCCCAGGGCACTCACTGCGAATTCGATGGTCGCCGCTTCACCGCCATTGAGCGTCCCGTAAGGTGGAACAATGTTGCCGGCATTGCGCATGATGAACAGCTCTCCCGGTTCGGTTTGCGTCAACAGCGACGGATCGATCCGCGAGTCGGAGCAAGTGATAAACAACGCCAACGGATGCTGGCCATCGATCAGCGTTTCGAACAATCGCTGCTTTGAACTGAAGATGTCTGTCTGAAACTGATGAATGCCTTCAACGAGCTTTTGCATGAATGGGATCTCCACGGCATTTGTCGGTGTAAGAGGACTTCGCGCTAGAAATCCACGGCAACGCGACTGTCGCAGTATTGGCGGAAAATGTGAATCTGACCGGCAGCCACCACAGCCGAATCGAATGGACTCAGCAGGCGCGAACAATTACCTTAACATTGGCGGGAACGCGATCCCCAGAGAAAGAGCGCAGCCTAAATCAGTAAAGGCGCGCAGAGGTCATTGGCTAGCTGATGGCCAACAATCCCAATGAAACTGGCGTGACAAGCGATTCGATGAAGCCGATTGCCGGTCTCACGTGGTCGACTGTGGCCATTGTAGTGTCGGTCGTTTGAGCGTCGGCGTTCCGAAGAACACACAATCTGTTCTTTCTCAGAGTTCTCCTCGTCCTCTTCGCTAGGGTATTCTCCCTCAGCGAATTCCACGCACGTCACAACTCCATGCTGAGATATCGGGACGAGGACGACGGCGCAAAGACAGATCAACACCGATACCCGACGTAACAAGGCCAGCCGTGTTGTCCATCTTAATCTGAGCGCCATCAACGCCTGCCATTTCGGAAATTCGAGTAGCTGCCACAGTTTGGCAATCACGTTCTTGTACGATAATTCTTGAGAACTGTCAAAACCGGATTCGCCCGCTGAGATTTAGATTCCAAATAACCGCGTTGAAGTCAAGATCACCCAGCTCAAGTCCTGCAAAAGACGCGGATCACTGGTTGCGCCACAGAGTGCTTAGCACGGAAATAATCTGCGGCTTTGGATAATTAGAACACTGAGTGTCCAATATGCTATCGCTTATGCATCATGAAGGTAAGTTGACCAACATCCCCCATTCGATAAAGGAGCCACTATGCCCAAAAAGAACTTCCTATGCATCCAGCGAAGTCTGCCGGCGCAACCAGGGAAATGCGAAGCACCATCTCCAGCACAAATGGAAGAGATGTACGCGAAATTCAACGCCTGGAGAGAAACGTTCCAGGAAAATATCGTCGACATGGGAGGGAAACTGGGGGGAGGCGGGAAAATCGTCACTTCAGAGGGTGCAACTGATGGGCCTTTCGTAGAAGCAAAAGAGGTGATCGGTGGCTATATGATCGTCTCCGCGGAAAACATGGAAGAGGCGGTCGAGGTAGCTCGTCAGAGCCCGGGAGTCGCAATGCCCGGCTCAAGCGTTGAGGTTAGGGAGATCAGCACTCCTTGACTACGCCTAAACTGGTTGAGCACTTCTTCCGGCATGAATACGGCCGGCTAGTTGCGATGCTGTCGCGCCGGGTGGGCGTGCAATACATCGAGGCGGTTGAGGACGCCGTTCAGTCCGCCTTGATGAAAGCACTCGAGTCCTGGACGATTACGGGTTTGCCAGACAATCCATCGGCCTGGGTATTTCGGGTGGCGCACAACGATCTCATGGGAGAGTTGCGCCAACGGACGGGCCGTCGACGCATCTTGGAGAATTACGCGGAAGAATCCAGTGGTACTACTGAGAACGGTCCGGAGCACTTCTTGGCGGACGAAGTTCGTGATGACCTGTTGCGGATGCTATTTGTCTGCTGCGACGAGGAAATCCCGGCGGAATCACAACTGGTGTTTGCTCTGAAGACCCTGTGCGGCTTCAGCGTTGGGGAGATTGCGATTCGGCTGTTTACCAGAGAAGCAAATGTTTACAAGCGTCTGGGTCGAGCCCGCAGCCGGTTGCGACAACTCTCGACTGGCCCCGGTGAGCTCATCGGCCCACAGTACTCTTCGCGACTTCCCAGCGTAAACAAGATTCTGTACGTGCTGTTCACGGAGGGCTACCTTTCTTCCCACGCCGAGATGGCCATCCGCCGCGAGCTCTGTGACGAAGCGATACGGCTGGCTGTCATCATGGCGGAACATCCAACGGGCCAGGTTCCGGAAACTTATGCGTTATTGGCTTTGATGAATCTGCACGTGGCGCGGATGACCGCTCGCCAAGACGGTTCCGGGGGCTTGCTTCTTCTGGAGGAACAAGACAGAGCGCTCTGGGACCGGCAGAGAATTCAGGTGGGGTTGGAGTGGTTGGCAAAATCCGCGGGGGGTGACAACTTTTCTCGCTATCACGCGGAAGCCGGGATTGCGGCGGAACACTGCCTCGCTCCGTCGTTTCAGGAAACTCGATGGGACAGAGTGGTGGAGTGTTACTCGCTGCTGGAGCGAAACGCACCGTCCGCAATACACAAAATGAACCGTGCAGTGGCTATTGCAGAGTGGCAAGGCCCCGACGCGGGACTCGCTGTTCTCAAGGGCTTTGAACCGCCCGCTTGGCTTGTCGGCTCCTACTTATGGGCTTCGGTACTGGCCGATTTGCATCGGCGCTGCGGAAATACCGATGCGGCGAGACGCTATCGGGATGAAGCATTCAAATCGGCTCCCACTCTGGCGGTGAAGGAGCTTTTGCAGCGACGACTCCAGACTGGAAGCCCTGGCCGATAAACGCGGAAAAGGCCAATCCTAGGATACCGCATATTGCGCGTTATATTGCGCGTTCAGATATTGCGCGTTCAGAATCAATTGCGATACACTTGAGAATCCTTTCTTTGAAGTAATCCCCGGGAATGAATCGACCGAAACCGACGCAGCCGCACGTTCAGACAAACAATCGGCACCTGCCTGGTTCTGGTTGGCTGCAGTAGGAATCGCGACGTGTCTTAGCAAGCAGCGGATGATATACGGCAATGCCTAAAAATGAGTCTCACCGAGAACCGATCGCCCGCGAGCGGCACTTCGCCACGACGCACTGGAGCATCGTCGTTGCGGCGGGGGATGCCAGTCGTGAGGGTGCACAGGATGCTCTCTCACAACTTTGTGAGGCCTACTGGTATCCGCTTTACGCGTACGTGCGGCGGCGAGGCCATTCCGCGCCGGATGCTCAGGATTTGACACAGGCGTTCTTCGCGCGGCTGCTAGAAAAGCAATCCTTGCGCGTTGCGAAGCGCGAGCGTGGCAAGTTCCGTTCGTTTCTCTTGGCGTCGCTCGATCATTTTCTGGCCAACGAGTACAATCGTGCTCGCGCGCAAAAACGGGGCGGCGACCGCGTGCATCTCTCGCTCGACGTGGCTGCCGGAGAATCCCGCGTCAATTTGGAGCCGGCGCACGATTTGACGCCTGAGCGGCTTTACGAGCGACAATGGGCGCTGACGCTGCTGGAATTGGTGATTTGCCGGATGGAAGCCGAATACCAAGAGGCTGGCAAGGCACGGCAGTTCGAGTTGTTTAAAGACGTCTTGGGCGGCGGTCGCGAGCGTTTACGCTATGTTGAGATTGCCGCAGAACTCGATATGAGTGTTGAGAACGCACGGCAGGGAGCTCATCGCATGCGAAAACGCTACCGGGCGCTGTTACGAGAAGAAGTGGCTCGCACCGTTGTCGATCCGAGCGACGTGGACGAGGAATTGGCCAATTTGTTCGAGGCGCTGGGGAATTGACTTTTTCTGTCACATCCGCTGAAGCTTGCTTTAGATAAGGGTAGAGACCTAGCAAACAAGGAACTCTGCCATGTCAGACCAAAGTATTTGCCCCAAATGTGGCGAAAAAATTCCCGCCAGCGCTCCCGCAGGACAATGTCCAAAGTGCATGATGAAAGCCGGCTTCGAGAGCCGCGACGCTGGGTCGGTCGACGGACAGGCGACCGATCTGGCCTCTCGCCGTTCGGGCTTTGTGGCCCCTTCCCCTGAGGAATTGGCACCGCACTTTCCCCAATTCGAGATCGTCGAGTTGCTGGGAAAAGGAGGCATGGGAGCGGTTTACAAAGCCCGACAGCCGAAGCTCGACCGTTACGTCGCGTTAAAAATCCTTCCGCCGGAAATTGGCAAAGATCCTGGCTTTACCGAACGTTTCACGCGCGAGGCCCAATCGCTGGCCATGTTGAATCACGCGTGCATCGTCGCAGTGTACGACTTTGGCGAAGCTGATGGGTTGTATTACTTCGTCATGGAATACGTCGATGGTGCCAATCTGCGGCAGACGATCGAGACCGGTGGACTGACGCCGCCCGAAGCCCTGGCGATTGTCCCACAAATCTGCGACGCCCTGCAATTCTCGCATGACGAAGGCGTCGTTCACCGCGACATCAAGCCTGAAAACATTCTCATCGACAAACGGGGACGCGTGAAGATCGCCGATTTTGGTTTGGCGAAACTACTCGGCGTGGCAGAAGACGGCTCAGCGGTCGAGAAGCCGTACACGGTAACCGGTACGCATCAGGTCATGGGCACGCCGCGTTACATGGCACCCGAACAGATGCAAGGATCGAGTGCGGTCGATCATCGAGCGGACATCTACTCGCTGGGTGTGGTGTTTTATGAAATGCTGACGGGCGAGCTACCCATCGGCCGATTCGAAGCTCCGTCAAAGAAAGTACGGATCGACGTCCGGCTTGACGAAGTGGTGCTTCGATCGCTGGAATCGGCACCCGACCGCCGTTATCAACACGCCAACGATGTGAAGACCGAGGTCGAATCGATCGTGGGCGCCAGCGACACTCGCTTCTCGGTTGCAAAACCGGCCACAGCAGACTTCAAAGCAATGGTTCGCAGTCAACTGAAAGTCCCGGCAGTCGGCTTGATGGTTGCAGGCATCGTGAACCTGCTGGCAGCGGCGGTGATTCTTCTGCTCCCAACTTTCAGTAAGCTCTCAGGAGGATTCCCTGAGGGTTTAGAAGGTTTCGTCGAGGGTAAAGCAACTTTCGCCGAGGCGACGTTCGTAAGCATAATAATTGCGTCTTGCAGTTTCGTGTCGGGCATCCTTCTGGTACTTGGCGCGGTCAGAATGTTTGACCTGCAGTCCTATGGAATTGCGCTGATCGCGGCCGTGGTAGCGATCTTGCCGTGCGCGCTTGGATTCCCGATCAGCCTGCCGTTCGGCATTTGGGCGCTGATTGTGGTGTTAAGGCACGACGTGAAGAACGCGTTTCCCGATGAGCATGCGAAATCTGAACGGAAACAAACGCCGACGGGACCGGTTTCGGTGGTCGGCGGGGCGATGGTCGGTGGCATGATAGTTGGAATGGTTTTGGGCACAGCGGTGGACCAGGACAAGATTGGGGAGTACATGGTTCTTGGGATGGTCGTCGGTCTACTGCTTGGCTGCGTGATCGACGCGAACAACCGCGGAAAATCGAAAGACTGACGCCAGCAGCACTCCGGCACTTGAAATCGTGACCTGATTTGTGACACGGTCCGACCACTTATCCTTTTTTTGGCAGGTCCGTTCCTGTGCGAGCGAAGAGTAACACAAGCACTACGAAGGATAGACATGTTCATAATCAAACGAAAATGCGTCGAGTTCTGCTGTAGATTGTTCGTCGGCGGGGCCATCGGCTGCGGAGTCGGAATCACATCGCCAGCGGCATTTGGACAGGAAAAAGGTAACGATGATCTCGCGGCGCGCCTCGCCAACCTGGAGAAACGGATCGAAGGGGAACGAAAGAAGCAGCACATTCCCGGCGTGGCAATCGCAGTGGTCAAAGATGACAAGGTTGTTCTTGCGAAGGGATTCGGCTACAGCGACATAGAGAGAAAACAACCCGTCACGACAGAATCTCTGTTTGCAATCGGGTCGGCCACAAAGGCTTTCACGGCCGCGCTCATCGGCATGTTGGCAGATGATTCAAAAATGAGTTGGGACGATCCGGTCGAAAAGCATATTCCGGAGTTTCGACTGGAGGTCGACACGGGTGACGAAAAGATCACCGTGCGAGACTTGCTCTGTCACCGTACCGGCTTCACTCGAATGGGAGTCCTGTGGGCTGCTGGCCGTCTTACCCGAGCCGAGGTCATTGAACACGCCGCCGCCGCGAAGCCGTACGCCGATTTTCGCAAGAAGTTTCTCTATAACAATATCATGTACATGGCCGCCGGGATCGCGGCAGGTAATGCGGCGGACAGCGACTGGGAATCGCTTGTTGCAGCTCGGATCCTGAGCCCGTTAAACATGACAGATTCCACGACTTCGATTACGGAAGCACAACAAGACGAGCGGTTGGCCAAGGGCTACCTCTGGGATGAAGACAAGCAGACGCACAAACGACTGCCGATGCGCAACATCGACGTGATCGGCCCGGCCGGGTCTATCAATTCGAACGTCAAGGACATAGCTCAGTGGGTGCGATTTCAGCTAGGCAAAGGCGAATACGAGGGCAGACAACTGCTCGGCGTGGATACGCACGCGGAAACCTGGAAGCAGCAGATCGAAATGACACCGGGCGCGGGCTACGGTCTAGGCTGGATGCTACGGGAATGGAACGGAAAGAAAGTCATCGAGCACGGTGGCAGCACCGACGGCTTTGCAGCTCAAGTTACGCTGCTTCCCGAACACGATCTCGGCTACGTCCTGTTAACAAACGTCACGGCGACTCCGTTGCAGCAGAAGTCGATCAATATTGTATTCGACTCGCTCGTTCGCGGTGCGTCGGATGATCCAGCAGCCGTGAAGAGCGAGGATGTTGGCGGGTTGTTGGGCAAGTACGTGGCCAACTTTGGCCCGTTTCGGGACAAGCGTTTTACTGTTTTCGTGAAAGACGGCCAGCTCGCCGTGGACGTACCGGGCCAACGAGTCTATGAACTCAAGGCACCCAACGCGGAAGGGAAATGGTATTTCGCACTGACGAATCAGATCGCCGTCTCGTTCAAGCAAAATGAAGCGGGCGAATCGACCTCGTTGACGATGTACCAGAAGGGTTTGGAATTCGAGTGTCCGCGCGAGGGCGTCGAACTCGAAGCGGAAGTCCCACTGAAAGAGCTGCAGCCGCTTATTGGAACTTACCGCGACGAAGCAACGAAGCGCAACATCAAGGTCATCGTCTTAAACAACCGGCTGGCGGTTGAGTTGTCGGGCAATGGTGTTTTTGAGCTGTTCCCACCCGACGACAAGCAGAAGTGGGCTTTCCGAGCCAACAGGAAACGCCTGCAGGTTCGGTTTAACAAAGCTAAGGACGGGTCGATCCTATCGATGACGCGGTTCGAAAATGGCAAGGAATTCGAGATGCCGCGAGCTTCCGCGGGAGCCAAAGATTCGATCCCCTCGGTCGAATCGCTGATCACGCATGTCCGTGACGGCTATGGAGCGGACAGGGTCGCGGATCTCGGCCACATTAGGCTGACAGGAACAGTAGCCTTCGTTCACCAAGGCGTTCAAGGCAAAGCCACGCTATTGATTTCCGGTTTAGACCGATTCCTGTCAGAATCCGATCTGGGAAAACTCGGCTACATCCGGGCGGCTTATGACGGACAACGCGGCTGGAGCGACTCCGACTTTCATCCGTTCGAGGAACTGTCGGGTCCACGGCTCAAGCAGCTCAAGTACGGGCACCCGCTTTGGTTTCTGCAAAACTGGCGCGAAGCGTTCGACAGCGCGGTGATCGTTCAGCCGGGCGAAGTTGATAGTGAGAAGGTCTTCGTTTTGAAGCTGTCTGCCAAAGGGCTTCCGCCGCACACGCTTCATGTTAGCGCTGCAAGCGGGTTGGTCCTTAAGGAAGAAACGGCGGCGATTGCGCCAGGCATTGGACAGTTGCCCGTGACGCTTACTTACGCAGACTACCGTCCAGTTAATGGTGTCATGTTACCGTTTAAGATCGTGTCGAACTCTCCACAATCCGGCCAGATCGTCACCCAGTTCGAAAGGGCAACATCACCACTGGACGAACTGAACCGCGACGCCTTCCAGCTGACTCCGAAGTCCGACTGAGCGACTCATAGGAAGTAGGATGTAAATGCATGCACAACTCCCATTCCCTCGAAGCCTCCGGCGAATATACGCAGGAAACACACATGCGAATGAAATTCGCAAGATGTTGCCCAAGTCGGGGACGCGCGGTCAGAGAATCTCGTGCGTTTAGCTGAATTCGGCTTACCTAAATCCGTCAAACGAGTGGTCCGACGGGCGAGAGAACGCCTGAATTACTCACAGTCTCGCCGCGAGAGGCGCGAACTGTCGAACGATCTCTCGAGCCGAGCGAAGTCCGTCGACAGCAGCACTCACGATTCCGCCAGCATAGCCCGCACCTTCGCCTACGGGATACATGCCTGCCAGGCCAGGCACTTGCCGTGTGGTCCGATCACGATCGATTCGGACGGGGGAACTGCCTCGCATCTCTGGACCAATCAGCGTTGCGTTGTTGAGGAAGCGGCCCCTCCAGCGCCGGTCCATGATCGGCAAGCCCGCGCGAATTGCATGAATCACCGTCCGCGGAAGAACCGCTTGCAAATCTGCGACCACCGTCCCTCGTTGATACGATGAAGGAATTCGATCGCCACTAGATGATGTACGCCCTGCGACGAAGTCGCTTGCTCGCTGAATCGGACATAAATAATCACGCTTGCCGATCTCGAACGCAGCCGATTCGTAACGACGCTGAAGCTCGACGCCAGCGAGCGGGTGTTCGCTGCCGAACTCTTCTGGCTGCAGCGTGACCATCAATCCGCTATTCGCGAACGGCGTATCATGTCGCGAATTGCTCATGCCGTTCGTGCAGAACTGATGCGGTTCCGAGATACTTGGAATCGCCACGCCACCAGCACACATGCAGAACGAATACAAATCACGTTGCCCCTTCGCGACCAAACTGTAATCCGCCGCGCCTAACAACTCCCGGTACTGATCGCGTCCGTATTTCCATTCATCGACTTGTGTCTGCGGTTGTTCGATTCTCAGACCAAGTTGAAATGCTTTCTGCTGAAACGGGATGCCCGCCGCATAGAGCATTTCGTACGTGTCACGAGCGCTATGCCCGATCCCCAAGACGACATGCGTCGCCGCGATGAATCCGCTCGAAGTGTGCAAGCCAGTGATCGCGCCATCTTGGACGTCGAGACGTTCTAATCGACAACCGAACTTGTACTCGCCTCCCAGGGCTTCGATCTTTCGACGAAAGTTACGGCAGATCAACGGCAATTTGTTGCTGCCCAGATGGGGCCGATGTTCATAGATGATCGATGATCGCCCGCCGCACTCGACGAACGCTTCCAGAACCCAATCCACATCGGCACCACTCATTCGACAAGTCAGTTTGCCATCAGAAAATGCGCCCGCTCCCCCTTCGCCAAATAAGTAATTGTTCTCGCCGTCGTGATCCGCCTCGTGTCGGTCGAAGGCTCGCAAAACCGGAACACGTTCTTTGACGGGTTGCCCGCGCTCGATGATCAGAGGTCGGTAGCCACGTCTCGCCAGATAGTAGCCCGCGAGTAAACCGGCAGGTCCCGACCCGACGATGACCGGCCGCGAGAGGAGCGGTGGCTTTCCTGGCTCTGGGTCATCGAACCCGTCGGGTTGATAAATCGCGATATCGCGGTCCATTAAAAGCCGCTTTAAGCAAGCCGGTTCGTCCTGTAGGTCAACGATCGCTGAGTAGACAAACTTCAGATCGTCTCGCGAACGAGCATCGAGGCTCTTGCGGAGGATTCGCCACCGGAGAATCTCTTCCAGGGGAAGCTTCAGACGCCGCGCAATCCGTATCGGCAACTCGGCTTCCGGTTGCTCGACGGGCATTCGTAGATTGGTCAGTCGGATGGGCATGTTCGATACGCGCGGAGGTATTTAACGCGGTTCGCCTTACTTTCGCAAGGGCATCGAACGCAATGATCGCTTCGCCAACTAACGCTTACACAGTCGAACCGTTCTTACATCGCCTGTTTCTTCAATGACGATTTCGATTTCGAGAAAACGCTGAAGGACATCGATGTGTGTCTTCGTATGTTGCGTGAGTGGACTCGTCCGAAACGCGCACGCGTGTCCCTGATGTGCGGCAATACCCATCGGGAGCACGAGTTGATCAGCCAGATACGCACCGACCGGTGCGTCGGTCGCGATATACTCACGTGCGGCTTGAATGACTGCGTTGGCGACGCGTTCTGCCTTCTTGCCGATCTCGCCGAAAGCGACGAAGAGTTCCGTAACGTGTTCGAATTCAAGCTCGATCATGACGACGTTCCCCGGGCCTGACGATCCAGTCACTTCTTCGCATACGAAGCATTTTGCGTCCCAATCGGTCTTGCGCGCGATCAGCTTGCACTCACGCTCGGCGATATGCTTTGGTAATTTGGCAACGACCGCTCGGACCTCGCGTCGAACGAGCTTGCCGCGTTCCAGCAGCTCGAACGGATGAAGCTGTTGGCAGGGCGAGATGTTCATACGGAAGCTGCCGCCTCCGGCGGGATAGAATCCCGGTTGGCATTCACCCGGTATCACGGTTGGGCCAAGCTCTTTTAGCAGTGGCAGATAAACATTGGTCAAGAAGTCGAAAGGCGGTGCAAACGGATTGTGCGTTCCACCGTGAATCTCAACGGTCGAATTCCCTTCGGCGAGCATTAACGCAGGCAAGACGGTTTGGAAGACAAGCGTCGTGCTTCCCGCAGATCCGACGCTAAATCGGTACTCGCCAGCTTGGACCACTCCCGGCTTGAAGACGAATCGATTCGACCCAAGTTCGACACCCTCGATCGTTGCGTCACTGATTTGAGCGGCAAATTGAGTAGCCGTAAGATGCTGCCGTAGCAGTCCCGGCTTCTTTCTACCGGCGCGTATGTTCTCGATCGTCACGGGCTTTCCTGTCACCAATGACAATGCCAAAGACGACCGAACGATCTGCCCGCCGCCTTCGCCTTGTGAACCATCGATCGTGATCATCTACCGATACCGTCCGTGTTAGCAAGAAACGCGAGACGGCCTCGAGAAGAGGCCGTCTTTCGGAAGTAGTCACGTGAAACTGAGCGAAGGTTCGCGGCCTTATACGGCTCGTGACCTAGACCACGCCGCGTCGCACTGCCCACACGGCGGCTTGCGTGCGATCGTTCACATCCAGCTTTCGCAAAATATTCTGAACGTGTTCTTTGACCGTCTCGATACTGATGCCGAGCGATTGGCCGATCTCGCGATTGCTTAAGCCAAGCGAAACATGCCGCAATACTTGAAGTTCGCGGTTGGTCAACGGAATACCGTCATCGTCGCGCTCGTGGCGTCGACGCATGACTCGTTTAACGCGGCGCAATACGCTTGTGTCAAGCGGTTCGTCACCTGACGCCGCTCGCGTGATGACGTCGACAATCTCTTGGCGAGTCGAGCCCTTGAGGACGAAATCCGTCGCTCCCAGTGCCACGCTTCGCGCCACGTAAGTCGGGTTGTCATAGGTCGACAGCATGACGACGCGAGCGTCGGGCATCTTGCCGCGGATTGCCTCGAGCGCCGAGAGACCGTCTCGATTTGGCATCCGAATATCCATGAGGACGACATCGGGATGATGCTGCATCGTCTTTTCGACGGCCTCATCGCCATCGGCAGCTTCACCAACAATGTTGATGTCGGAACCTTTCAGGAGGTTCGCCAGCCCGCTGCGTACAACCTCGTGATCGTCCGCAATTAGAATGTTGATCGTCATATTTATTTCCTTCCCTTGGCCAACGACGCTCATGGGTGGTAAGCGATGGAGTACCGAAGCGGCCGCCTCAAGTGCCTAACATTCGATCCGTACTCACTGATGATACTACCTTTGTTGATCAGGAGGAACTAGTTGGTACATCCCGGATGTGACGAATCTGCCGATTTTTGCGGTGATTTCCGTATGCAAACGTTTCGATTCTGACACATCCCGTCAGAGAAATGCCTTGCTCGGCCGTTGTTCGTTGACGTTGCACAACGTGTGACGTAGATACCCTACGACAACTGTTTACTTACAGCACAAGGCGAAGCAAACGATGAATAACGGATCGTTACTGCTTGTGGACGACGATCGGCACGTCCTCGACTCGATGTCGGATTGGTTGCGCGAACAAGGCTATGAAGTTGCGGAAGCTTCGAGTCGCGCGGAAGCGATTCAACAAATCGACAATCGAACCTACGATCTTGTTTTGGCGGATGTCCGCCTGCAAGATGGCGATGGTTTCGATGTCTTGGCGCATTGCCGCGAGCACCAACCCGCGACGACGGTAATCCTGCTAACCGGCTACGGCACCGTGGAAACAGGTGTCGAAGCGATCCGTGCTGGTGCGTTCGATTTGCTGACAAAGCCGTTGATCGACGAAGAGTTGCTGATGTCGATCCGACGAGCTCTTTCGCAGCGCGAAGTCATCGAAGAAAATAAGAAGCTGAAAGAACAACTCGATCTCCGCTTTGGCATGGAGAACATCATCGGGCACGATCATCGGATGTTGAAGATCTACGACATGATCGACAGCATCGCGGATACGAAAGCCACGATTCTGATCACCGGCGAGAGTGGCACAGGAAAATCACTGATCGCACGTGCGATCCATCGCCGCAGCGGTCGTCGCGAAGGAGCGTTTGTCGAGATCGCTTGTGGAGCGCTTCCCGAAGCACTGCTTGAGAGTGAGCTGTTTGGCCACGTCGCCGGTGCCTTCACCGGAGCGGCTGGCGAAAAGATGGGAAAGTTTCTCCAGGCAGATGGCGGTACGATCTTCCTCGACGAAATCGGAACGGCATCGCCAAGCATGCAAGTCAAACTGCTGCGAGTGCTCCAAGACTTCGAGTTCGAGCAAGTGGGCGGGACGAAGACGTTTCATGTCGATTCGCGAGTCGTGTTGGCAACGAACGAAGAGCTTTCCCAGGCCGTTGCCGAAGGGCGTTTCCGGCAGGATCTGTTCTATCGTGTCAACGTGATCAACATCGAACTTCCTTCACTCCGTGAGCGAATTTCAGACATCCCGCTGCTCGCTCAGCACTTCCTTGATTCTGTCTGCGAAGAGTCAGGACGTCAGGTGGAAGGATTCAGCGAAGAAGCGCTGACAGCGCTTCGCCGATACCAATGGCCCGGCAATGTTCGCGAATTGCAGAATATCGTCGAGCGAGCCGTGTTACTTGGTAAGGGTCCCAGGATCACCGTCGCAGATCTTCCAGGCCAACTCGCATCGGGAGCGCCTGTTTCGGTGCAGTCCTCGCCCGGTGCTTCGCTCAAGAACGCATTGGACGCACCCGAACGTCAAATCATTCTAGACGCGCTGCAAGCGAATAATTGGAATCGCAACGCGACAGCCGAACTGCTCGGCATCAATCGCACGACGCTCTATAAGAAGATGAAGAAGCTTGGTCTTCAGGATCCTCGACAAGCGATGACGTTTTTGCAGTAGTAGGTCGCGACGCTCGACGTGAGTTTTCTATCGACGCAAGTCGACGGAGAACGTTGGATTGTTTGCCACCGGGAGCATTGGGGCAAACCGCCGCGAACGACCTGATTGAGCATTGCCGCCTGGATAATAAACTACTCCCAGATAGGCGTCGACCGTTCCTGAGTCGGAAGGCGTGATGAAGTTCGCTTCGCCGAAAATTGCAAGACGATCGTTGAGCGGTACATGGATATCCGCTCCATAAACGAGCTGGACTCCGGTAGGATCAGCTACCGGAAACAGAATAAGTTCTTCGCCGTGTGGCTCGGCCGCTCCGACCCAAATGCTGGTTTCAGCTCCTCGTTCCCACGAATGTCGCCAGTACGCATTAACTTGGCTTATCGGCTCCAGACTAAGAGGAGTCCCAAGAAACGTCGCAGAGTCGCCGTGATCGGACACCGTGAACCACACGCCGAAATCGTCGCTATCAGATAGTTCGTGCGCTACAGTCCCTCGCCATTGCCCAAGATTGATTCCTTCGTAGTAATTCTCTGCGAGAAAGTCGTAAGCGAATCCCCACTTCCAGCGCCCGTCTCCGCGCTGAAAGACGCCGACGGTGGTAAAACTCTGAAATCTCTCGCCAGTACCTTGTAGAGCCTCGACCGCTCCCACCGCAAAGTCGTGGTAATTGACTCCTGATCCGAGCTGCATGCCGATGCTAAGTTCTTCGTGCAGTGGGACGCTGAAGTTGATGTGCGCTCGAGCACCCATGTGGGCATTCACGCCAAGATCTTGCGGCTGTTTCGAGCCGTCTAGACCGAAGAACATGGACAGGTTCTCGTTCCAGTTATTTCGTACGTCATCGTGGAAGGCTGAATACTCTTCGTCTATCTGCGATGTCGGTTCGATTTGTGCGGGGGCTACCGCCATGGCGCAAAAAACGAAGAGTATGTTCATAACAGGATCTCGGGAGAACTCCGCTAGAGAAAGCGCGCACGACCACGCAATCTATTATCGTCGTACCGATTATGCCGAGTTGATAGCAGCTCGTGCGCGCGTTTAATCTTGCGCCGCTTAACCAGCTTCAAGCCGGTGCTTGCATCCGGCAATAGCGCTGGACGATAGCAGGGCACCAGTCAGCGTCGATGACTTCGCCGACATCGCAGTTATCACGGAGAAATCTAACGGTTTCCGAGTTTTCGATGATCGTGTCGGTAACAAGCAGATCCCCAGCGACACCCAGATCCAACAGCCGCTTCGTCACGTGGACGGTCGAGCCGAAGTAGTCGAGCCGGTCATTCAGCGTCGTTACCATGGCGGGACCGCGATGAGCTGCGACGCGAGCTGTCAACGGATCCTTGCGATCGGGCGACGATAACGCCGCATGAATTGCCAACCCCGATTTGACGGCGGAACTAGGATCGGTGAAGGTCGCGATCATCCCTTCGCCAACGATCTTCACAACCGCGCCGCCGTGTTGAGTAATGCAGTTCTCTAATGCGACTAACGCCTCGCGGATCACATCGAACGCTTCTCCATCCCCAAGCTGCTCGTAAAGTTCAGCTCCGCCGCCGATCTCCGCCATGAGCATCGCAACGGTCGCCACACTGACCATCTGACCGGCTGACAGCACTTGTCCCGGCAATAGCTCGCCAAACAGCGGAAAGGAAGAAGCATCTGCCGCCGTAACTGCGTCGGCGCGCGATGCCGTTCGTTCGAGCCGCATCATCAATTCTGTCGGACCATCGTTAAGCAAAGTCACCACTTGCGAGCCAGTTCTCAGAATTGGAACAAGGTCTCGCGGTGTCGGCTTCGAGAGGCGAATTTCGCACCGCCCGCTCGCGCCGCGTGAAGCAACTCGCAGATCGACCGCGAACGGTAGCTGCGGCCCACAGAGGCGATACGCGCCTTCGGACAACGCCAATTCCATCTCGAATCGTTCTCCGGGCGGCAGTCGCACTTGGGCCACGACATGTGCGGAGAACGCGGGCCCCCCGATACAGTAGGTCTGCACTTCGACGTCGCGAATTTCGGGATGGGCTCGAAAAATCATCTCGATCGAATTCGCAAAGTCTAGCTCGAAGTTGGCATCGCACGCTTCACAGTGTCCGTGTCCTTCGAGTGCCGCCAACGACTCTTCGACGTTCGACGGAATGCGACAAGAAGGACACAGTATGTCCCACAACAGTACCAACAACCCTTCTCGTGCCCCGTGTAAACAAGCGGCGAGAGCGCTCGTCGCATCAAGGTCGAATCGTTCAGCAAACGCTCGCGGTCGAATACGAGCGACTTCCTGATCCGAAGCATGTTCCAGGAACTGCCCGAGCGTGTCGATTACGGTTGCATCGAGTCCTCGGTCACGCAACCGTTCGATGCGTTGGTGCAAACGAGTTCTTCTTCGCGCCGATAGCGCCGCCGACTTGCGAAACGCGTCGGCCGTCGGGTCGGTATGCTTGCCGCTGGCGATAAAGCCATCGATCTGTTGATAGATCCGACCAAGCGAGCGTCGAGCTTTCATGCCAATTTCCATCTTGGCGATCAGCCGCCCGAGCATGTTCTTCGGCTCTAGCAACACTTTGTGACTGAGCAGCGTTGTACCGTCCACCTGTGGCGTAAGTTCCACAACATTGACAAACCAAGTGAACGGTCCGTGTGAAAACTCCCGCAGAACGCTCATTCTTCGACCTTCCGTCCACTCGAACGGATGCTCTTCCCAAGCGATCCGTTGACCCGCGATTCGTGTTTCCGCAAACCGACGGACGCCACGTTCTGGGTCGTTGCGAGTCGAAAATCGAGCTGGTGGCAAACCCATCGCTTGGTTCAGTCGATCCGTGTTCGCTACGAACGGCCATAACTGAGCAGCCGAAGAATTGAGTGTCCACGTAAATTCGTACTCCAGCGTTCGAGCGGCATCGCAGTTGGGGAGCGCCGGGTGAATTGCTAAAGACGTCGCTTTACCGAGAAGAAGATTTTCGAGATCAACCAGCAACGCTTCTGCATCGGCGTAGCGAGCATCTGGATTTTTGGCGAGCGTCTTCTCGACGACGCTCTCGATCGCGCTGCCTATTCCAGGTTTCGTCTTCGACAACGATGGAATGGGATCGTGGCTGTGTTTGTTCAATACAGCAACGTGCGTCTTGGCGACGTACGGAGGACGTCCCGCTAGTAAATGAAACAGTGTCGCCCCCATCGAGTACACATCGGATCTCTCGTCGGTCGCCTCGCCGCGACACTGCTCCGGTGGCATATAGAACGGCGTTCCCATGACGGCACCCTGGCGCGTGATCGCCAGCGATTCACTCTGATCGAGACTCCGAGCGAGCCCGAAATCCGCAAGTTTGACGAGCGGCTGCTGTGTTTCTGACGGAGCCGTTTCCGCCGAGATTCGTTGGGTGCCGGCTGCGGTCAGCAAGAGATTGTCCGGTTTGATATCGCGATGCACGATCCCCCGACTGTGGGCAACGGCCAAGCCTCGTGCGACATCAACCATCAGCGCGAGCGCAACGACTTCGTCGAGCGATGTTCGTTCTTCCAGCAATTCCGCCAAGTTGCGTCCCGGCACGAATTCCGTCACTAGGTAGGACACGTCGTCTTCGGTATTGAACTCCAGAAGGTTTGCAACGAACGGGCTTTGCATCTTTGCAAGCATGCGGGCTTCTTTTGCGAATCGACGACGCGACGCAACGTTGTTGACGACCGCTTTGCCAAGCACCTTGATCGCGACCGCTGCACCGTCCGCCATGTCCTCGCCCCGATAAACGGCCCCCATTCCTCCTTCGCCAAGCTTGCCGACGATTCGGAAGCGTCCCAATTGTTCCGGCATCGGCTCATCGCTTGGTTCGACGACTTCGACGTCCGACTCGACGGTTTGATCGAGCCGAGCGCCGCCTAACGACTCGCTCGTCGCGAGTTGCGTTTTATCGAAGCTCGGCAGCGTCGCTGTGGAGACGATCGCGATGCGCTTCGCACAAGAATCCAACTGCTCGGCAAAGCCTCGCGCGGTGGTTCGATCGGCAGGGTCTGTAGCGAGCGCATGAGACAGGCACGCTGCTAGTTGGTCGGAAATCGGCTTCAACTCGTCGATCGTGGTGAGGTCGTCCTTGATCGCCCCAACCTCTACGCTGGCAGCGCGCTCGCGGTCGACATGCTTTCCCAATAACAGCCAATGCAGAATTGTCGCGAGGCTGAACACGTCGCTGGCTGCCTCGGGTTCACCCCGCGCCGCCTCGGGCGCGATAAAGTCAGACTGACGATGCTCCGGAGCGTTAATGTCGATTGGATGGGTGCAATCAAGCTTCCAGACGTCGTCGTCGCTTTGGATGTTCTCTGGGCAGATTGCACCATGACTAAACCCAACGCGATGCATCGCGATCAGTGCGTCTGTAAGTTTTCGGATCAATCGGATCGTATCTGCTTGCGAGAGTGGTTGCTTCGCCTGTTGTTCGACGAGATTCGCGCCCTCAAGCCACTCGAGCGCTAGGTGAGGCGGATCGGCGTCCAATTCCAGTGTCTCAATCGAACGTAATGCCGGACCGCTTGCTAACGCTGCCTTTGCCAAGCGTGATCGCAGTTCGACCCCGGAAGAAGAATCAGCATCGACGGTCGTGAGCAGTCGGATCTCGACTGGTGAATTCGTACGCATGTCGACGGCTCGATATCGACCGAGGTCGCTGCCTAGCAATGGCGCATCGAGCCGGTACCTTCCAACTTGCATAATTGAATCGACGATCAGAAGCGAAAGAAAGATCGGCGGCACGACCGCTCATGCGCGATCGGCCCAATAATCGACAAAACGATGTTGTACAGCATCGCGAGTCGGGTGGCATCCAGCAACGTTGCCCTAAATTCTACGGATCAGCGGCAACAGGTCGCGCCCGATCCCGTCACGTCGATTCGACGGCTTATTGACCGTTCTGCGCACCGGCACCTATAATCCGCAACTCACTCCTTTACTCGATGCCCCTACCAGATATTCTGAGCGGAAATGTTGCGATGAAAATTCACGAGTATCAGGCCAAGCAGGTCCTGCGAGGCGCAGGTGTTGCGGTTCTCGATGGCCATGTCGCCGAGACGGACGACGAAGCTGCCAAAGCGTACGATGCTTTAGGCGGGTCGATCGCGGTTGTTAAAGCCCAGATTCATGCCGGCGGTCGCGGCAAAGGGACCACCAAGGAGAATCCAGAGCAACACGGCGTTCAACTTGTGAAAAGTGCGGACGAAGCTCGCGCTGTCGCCGAAGGTTTGCTCGGGAACACGCTGGTCACGATTCAAACCGGTGCGGAAGGCAAGACGGTCAACAAAGTTTTTGTCGAAGCCGGCTGCAACATCGCTCGGGAACTGTATCTTGGCATCGTGCTGGATCGTGCCGCCGCGATGCCCGTGTTAATGGTTTCGACGGAAGGCGGCGTCGAGATTGAGAAAGTCGCTGAAGAGACTCCGGAGTTGATCTTCAAGGAGCATTTCGATCCACATTTTGGCTTGCAAAGTTATCAAGTTCGTAAGCTCTGTGCGAAGCTCGGCATCAAAGGCAAGAGCATTCGCAGCGCTGACAAGTTTATGAGGGCGCTGTGCAAGGTTTACGTCGATTACGATTGCAGTCTCGCTGAAATCAATCCTCTGGTTGTGACGGGTGAAGGCGAGTTGGTTGCGCTCGACGCGAAGATGAGCTTCGACGACAACGCTCTCTTCCGTCATAAAGACATTCTCGAGTTCCGCGATCTAACTGAAGAAGAGCCCTCCGAGGTTCGTGCCGGCGAAGCAGGTCTAAGCTATGTCAAACTTGAAGGAAATATCGGCTGTTTGGTCAACGGAGCCGGCCTTGCGATGAGCACGATGGACATCATCAAGCTCAACGGCGGACAACCCGCGAACTTCTTGGACGTTGGCGGAGGTGCTAACGCCGAACAAGTGACCGAGGCCTTCCGAATCATCCTCTCCGACCACCATGTGAAAGCCGTACTCGTAAATATTTTCGGCGGCATCATGCGTTGCACGACAATCGCCGAGGCGCTGGTTCAAGCGTACAAAACGGTTGGCTTTAACGTGCCGCTCGTCGTTCGCTTGGAAGGAACGGAAGTCGAAGAGGGAAAGAAGATCATCGCCGAAAGCGACGTCGATATTATCACAGCCGATGACATCAACGACGCCGCCAAAAAAGTTGTAGCAACGTTGATATAACGTCGTGGTGGCTTCCAGCCGCCGCAGATTCAAAGCAAACTCGAAAGTTGCAACGATGAGCATTCTGGTAAACAAAGACACGCGTTTGATCTGCCAAGGTATCACCGGCAAGGCCGGTGAATTTCACTCGAAGAACTGCCTGGATTACGGAACCGATCTTGTTGGTGGCGTAACGCCCGGCAAAGGCGGCGAAGAAGTCCTCGGCAAGCCGGTTTTCGATACCGTCGCAGAAGCCGTCGAGCAAACTGGTGCGGACGCAACGATGATCTTTGTGCCTGCTCCATTCACAGCGGACGCGATTCTCGAAGCGATCGATGCGGGCATCAAAACGATTGTGGCAATTACCGAGGGCGTTCCTGTCTTGGACATGGTTCGCGTCTATGAGATTGTTCGGAACAGCGACTCGGTACTGATCGGACCAAATTGTCCGGGCGTGATCACATCCGACGAATGCAAGATCGGCATCATGCCCGGTTACATTCATCAGCCTGGCAAAGTCGGTGTCATGAGCCGTAGCGGCACACTCACCTATGAAGCCGTTTGGCAAACCTCGAGCATGGGACTTGGCCAGACGACGTGCGTTGGACTGGGCGGCGATCCAATCGTCGGGACATCATTCATCGATCTCTTCAAACTCTACGAAGCCGATCCAGCCACGGAGGCGATTCTAATGATCGGCGAAATCGGCGGCACCGCGGAAGAAGAAGCCGCAGCGTTCGTCAAGGAACATGTCACGAAGCCAGTTGCCGCGTTCATCGCCGGTCGCACCGCGCCTCCCGGCAAACGAATGGGTCACGCCGGTGCCATCATCTCCGGTGGCAAAGGCACTGCGGCCGAGAAGGTTGCCGCTCTTCAAGACGCTGGCATCGCAGTGGCGGAAAGTCCTGGTGACATGGGCGAGGCGGTTGCTCGCGCGATTAAGAACAAGGGCAGGTAGTCGAACGGCAAATACCTGGAGTGGCTACTTAGGTCGCAGGCAAGGCGAAGTTCTGGATCGCCTTGCGGTAGTCGAATGGTTAGAATAGTAGCGGTGGGCCAGCCGCGCCCAGGGATTCCTCTCTTTTGCGGTCGGAGAGCATCGATATGCTAGGACCAAACTACACCGCCGTAATTCGCCGCGATGGCGAATGGTGGATCGGTTGGGTTGAGGAAATACCAGGCGTCAATTCTCAAGGCGCGACGCGAGACGAGTTGCTCTCGAATCTCCGCGAAGCACTCTCCGAGGCACTGGAAATGAATCGCAAGGCCGCTCGATCGGCGGCAGGCACGACATTTGAAGAGGTTGCGATTCAGTTGTGAAACGCCGAGATCTCATTCGCCATCTAGTTAATCAAGGTTGTGAGTTGGTGCGAGAGGGTGGTAATCACTCGTGGTGGGGTAATCCGGCAAATGGCCATCGATCTGCAGTACCACGGCATAACGAGGTCTCCGACTTCCTTGCTCGAAAAATTTGTCGCGATCTCGGAATTGTAGATCCATAGCCAGCAGGCCCACTCTTTTTACACTAGACGCCGTCGCTCTTGATCCAATCGTTCGGCGATAAACATAACGGCTCGCTCGGCCATCACGTTGTAATACTCAAAGCCGTGGCCACCGCCAGAGGATTCGAGATCACACTCGTGCGGCACGCCTAACGAGTACAGCTTCATTCGTAAGCGATCGACGCTGTCCCACCAGCGATAATCTTCCGGATCGCAACTGAAGAACTGATGTCTGGGCCAGTTCAGAGGATGAATGTGTAAGGTGGCAGTATCTTGGCGGACAGCTTCCGGATCTGAATACATCAACGGGATAGTTTCGTCGTCATCAAATCGTGACTGATAGTCGATCGCAGGGGAGATGGCGGCGACAACGGGAAATCGATCGGGATGTTTGTAAGCGATCCGTAACGCTCCTTGGCCTCCCATGCTCGTCCCGAGTAATGCAACATTTCGGCTCGCCGATCCCCACCGCTGTTCGACGTAGGGCAAGACATTGTCGAGCACATGCCGTTCGGCGGTCAATTGTGGATCGAATTCAGCGCAGATCCTATCGGTCCACCAGCTGCGTTGTGTCATCGGCGAAATGACGGGCAGACCGTGCTGGGAAAACTGTTTGATGAACGCGGTTTTGTCGACGAGCCGATTTAGATGGACGCCATGCAGATAAATCACAGCGAAACCATGAGCGCCGCGCTGAGGCGGCTCGTACACGTCGCACAGATGTCCGCCGACGGTTTCTTCGCTCCAAGTTCCCAATTCGCTGGTCATCGCGCGTCGCCTTCGATCTTCAACCGTGAATCGCTCAATAGAAGCAGCCATCACTCTCCGCGTGATGAGCGCTCGTCACTTGGAAAGAGACCGATACGTTGACTCTCGCCGGGCAAATCAACTCTGCCCAGCGTACCGATGCCAGCACGCTTGGGCTACCCGTCCGTCATCACCCCTTTTAGAATAGCGACCGCCAATCGAACATTCGTGGAATACGGACTGCCAGCGTGAAGACATTACTTAGCGAAGAAGAACTCGAAGCCGGCGTCGCTCGCATGGCGAGCGAAATCGCTGCATCGTACCGCGAACGGCCACTGACGATCGTTGGCGTGTTAACGGGCAGCATTGTCTTGTTGGCGGATCTCATAAGGCAACTCGATATGTCGCTGCGTGTCGGCGTGCTGCAAGCCAGTAGCTATCGCAGCGGAACTACTCGCGGCGAGTTGACAATCAATTCAGAAATGATGCTCGACGTTGCAGGGCGTGATATCCTCGTGGTTGATGATATCTTTGACACCGGTCACACGTTGGTCGAAGTCGTTGCCAAGCTGAATGAATTGGCGCCGACTTCAGTGAAGACGGCTGTGCTACTGCGGAAGCACGGTCGACAGGAAGTCGATTTCAGGCCGGATTTCGTTGCGTTTGATATCCCCGACGAGTTCGTTGTAGGTTACGGGCTGGACTATGCGGATCAGTATCGGCATCTTCGTGACCTTGTGGTGCTGGAGCCGGACGATCTGGCCAGTGACAAATAATGAATCCATTGCGGCTCCTGATGGTGACTCCCCGCTATTGGCCGCTGGTCGGCGACACAGAACGTGTGACCACGCGGCTAGCGAATGAGTTCTGCGCGCGAGGTTGCCCAACGACGATTCTTACAGCAAGATGGCACACTGACTGGCCGGAGACGGTCTCTCACCGTGATGCTGTGGTAAAGCGTCTGCCAGGATCGCCACGAGGTGGTTGGACGACATTTAGTTACATGCGTGCCTTGTCGCGTTGGATTCGCCGACACCAAAGCGAGTTCGATATCGTCTACGTCATGAATCTTCGGCAAGATGCTTACGCGGTTGTCGGAGCGTTGCAATCTTCCGCCCCTCCGGTCGTGCTCCGAGCCCAACGGGCGGGCGCCACGGGCGATTGCGATTGGCAAGACCACGCACGTTTCGGGAAACGCATTCGTCGGCGTTGCCACGCGGCTGACGCGATCATCGCGTCGACGGATGCCAGCGTTGACGAGTTGCTACGCGCCGGTTACTCATCCATTCACAAGATCGAATACGGAGCGGAGGAGATCGAGCCGCGAAGCGCCGCGTCTCGCTTTCATGCTCGCGCGGCGCTAGCCGACGTAAATCAGGACCTCGAAGTCGCCGAGTTCGCTCCCGTTGCGATCTGCGTCGATCGCTTTGCCGAAGGACGCGGCTTAGCAGATCTGATTCGAGCGTGGCTTCCGATCGCCGATCGCTGGCCGAGTGCCAAGTTATGGTTGATCGGAGATGGGCCGCTGCGCGATTCGTTGTACGAGCGAGTTGTTGATCTAGGCTTGCGGCAGCAGATCTCGATGCCGGGAAGCTTCGACGAACTAAGCGAGTTGTATCATGCGGCGGACTTGTTTGTGTCGCCTTCTCCGGACTACGGGACGTCGCAGGCATTGGTCGAGGCAATGGCCGGAGGATTGCCAATCATCGCGACCGACACACCGGATGTGCGAGAAATGATAGATCACGGGAGCCACGGTTATTGCGTTCCGTCCGAAAACCGGAAACAGCTGTCCGAACGAATCGCACAATTGTTCGAAGCGACCGAGTTGGCGTTGCAGTATGGACTCGCCGTGCGACGCCGAGCAAACGAGTGCTTTTCACTGGCTCATGTTGTGGATAACCATCTCGCGTTATTTGAGCAGTTAGTCAACTCCGCACCGCGGGGGATCGCATGACGATTCGCGTACTTCAGATCATTCCAACGCTCGTCCGCGGTGGTGCCGAGAAGCAGTTAACCGAGTTAGCCATCGGTTTGCCGCGGGATGAGTTCGACGTACATGTCGCTGTTCTCACTCATACCGGTCCTTATGAGGAGACACTACGGGCCCATGATGTGCCAGTGACCATCATCGGCAAGTCGTTGAAAGTCGATCCATTCGCATACTTGCGACTGAAGGCTCACATCAAACAGCTTCAGCCTGATCTCGTTCACACGTGGATCTTCGCCGCAAATAGCTATGGACGGCAGGCCGCGTTCTCGGCGGGCGTCAAACACGTGCTGGCAGGCGAACGATGCGTCGATCGCTGGAAAGTGTGGCATGAATTTGCTATCGACCGTCGGCTTGCGAAACGGACTGAGCGGATCGTCACAAACAGTTCCGGTGTCCGTGACTTCTATGCTGAAAATGGAATTCCTGCCGAGAAGTTCACGATCATTCCAAATGGCATCCGCCCGATTGAAACCACCGGCGATCTGACTCGTCAGCATCTACTTGACGAACTCGAACTTCCGGCTGACGCAAAGTTGATCGGATCGGTCGGACGGCTTTGGCCGCAGAAACGGACGAAGGATTTGATTTGGGCTGCTGAGTTGTTGAAGGCCGCTCGCGACGACACGCACTTGCTATTGATCGGTGACGGGCCGCAACGCGAAGCTCTACTTCGATTCCGCAATGAAGTCCAAATCGCAGATCGCGTTCACTTCCTCGGCGAACGAGAAGACGTACACGAGCTGCTTCCGTTGCTGGATTGCTTCTGGCTAGCTAGTGGCTACGAAGGTCAATCGAATGCGATCATGGAGGCGATGTCGGTCGGTGTGCCCGTCGTCACCTCGGATATTCCGGGCAATCGCGATCTCGTCGTCCCTGAGCAAACCGGGTACCTCGTGCCGGTGGGCGACTCCGCCGAAATGGCACGCAAAACACAATTGATCATTGATGATCCCGATCGATCCGCCAGATTTTCGGAAGCCGCACGCGCTCGAATGCGTGATGAATTTTCCATCGAGAAGATGGTCGAGCGTCATGCCAAACTATATCGGGAGATCGTGGGGTGATGTTTGTCGCTCGTTCCGTAAGTACCAGCCTGGATGCAATCCAGGGGAACGATGCGTCACATTTGGAACACTGATCTACACTGATTGCCATTACTGATTTAATGAGTAGAGTCCAAGCGGCGGCGTCCGATAAGCGTCAATTAGCGAAGATCAGCGTTCCCTTTCGGATAGTTAGAATCTTGCTCCAATTGTTCGCAGCGTAATTAACTTTCAACGTGTAGACTCTAATTCATGTGTGGCATCACCGGTGCAATCTGGACGGACCCGCATCGAGCAGTCGATGCACCGACACTGCGCAAAATGACCGACGTGATTCGGCATCGTGGTCCAGATGATGCAGGGGAATACTCGACCGAGTTCCACCTTCGCCCGCCTTACGAACCAATGCCAGGTGTTGCGCTCGGCTTTCGTCGGCTGTCGATCATCGATCTCGAAGGCGGACACCAACCAATGTCTAACGAGGATGGCTCGGTGTGGGTTGTCTTTAACGGCGAGATCTACAACTTCCCGACGCTTCGACGGCGACTTGAAGGTGCAGGCCACACGTTTCGGACGAATTCCGATACGGAAACAATCGCTCATCTGTACGAGGATGAAGGACTTGATTTTGTTCAGCACTTGAACGGCATGTTCGCGATCGCAATTTGGGACTCGCGGCGACGACGACTCGTCCTGACTCGCGATCGAATCGGACAGAAGCCGCTTGTTTACCGTCACGAACCAGGGCGACTTCTGTTCGCCAGCGAATTGAAGAGTTTGCTGCAAGTTCCCGATGTTCCACGTGATATCAATCTCGGCGCGATCGACGAGTATTTGACCTATCAATACATCCCTCATCCAAAGACGATCTTCGCAGGAATCCGAAAGTTGCCGCCCGGTCACTTGGCAATTTATGAAGATGACAAGCTCGACGTGCGACCGTATTGGGAACCTGATCTGAATGCAGCAATCGAGGTTAACCCGAGCGAAGCCGCCGAACGACTTGTCGAGCTGATGACATCGTCGGTGGAAATGCGGATGCGCAGCGACGTGCCTCTTGGCGCATTTCTTTCCGGTGGAGTTGACTCGTCCTTGATCGTCGCTCTGATGCAACAAAAGAGCGAGCAGCCGATTAAGACGTTTACAATTGGCTTTCCGATCGCCGAGTATGATGAGACAAGCTATGCCCGCCAAGTGGCGACGCATCTCGGTACGGAACACGAAGAGCTGCGAGTCAGTCCCGACGGTGTCTCGATCTTGCCGAAGCTCGTTTGGAATTTCGACGAACCGTTTTCGGATAGCTCGGCGATTCCAACTTGGTACGTTTCTGAGATGACCAGGCGCCACGTCACGGTTGCCTTGTCCGGCGACGGTGGCGACGAGCTATTCGCCGGGTATCCGCGATACAAAGCAGTGTGGATGGCCGATCAAATCGATCGCCTCGGACCGATTCGCTCTCTTCTCGCCGCTCCCGCTTGGCAGAGATTGCCCGGTTCACGCCAAAAGTCGTTCGCCCGACGTTTCAAACGCTTCAGCGAGTTTCTCGGCAAGACGCCGCAGCGCCGATACCTCGAGTGGATCGCTATCTTCAACGAAACTCGCAGGGCAACACTGTATCGCGATGACTTCGTTGAGCAACTTCCTAACAGCGATCCATTTAGCTTTCTCGGAAACGCGTGGGGGCGAGCCGGCTCGCGCGATGTCGTCACAGGGGCATCCTTGGCTGATCTAACAACTTACCTACCCTGCGATTTGATGACGAAAGTGGACATCGCTTCCATGGCCCACTCGCTGGAAGTACGTCAGCCGTTTCTTGACCATCGCGTCGTCGAGTATGCGACTGCGTTACCGTTGTCACTAAAGTTCCGTCGAGGTCAAGGTAAGTTGCTCTTGCGAAAGGCTTTTGGCCATCTGCTGCCTGCCGCCATTTGGAATCGCCGCAAAATGGGCTTCGGCGTCCCGTTGGATCATTGGTTCCGCAGCGAACTCCGCGAGCTAACTCACGACACGTTGCTCGACGAATCCGCTCGCATCGGCAGCTACTTTCGTCGTGACACCGTCGAGCAACTCGTTACTGAGCACGAGTCGAAGCAATTCGACCACGCCTATCGCTTGTGGTCCTTGTTGGTGCTGGAGTTATGGTTGCGAGAGTGGTGCAGTTAGAGATTCGCGAATCTCGTTTCGCGAACGCGTTCTCGACATCATCGACACCGAATCAACAGTTGTGAATCGGCTCGCTAGTAACACTTTTGAGCTCTTTACCATGAATCATCATTCGTGGCGCAACGCCTCGATTGGATCCATCTGAGCGGCTCGAAGGGCGGGGTAGATTCCGAAGATGATCCCCACGACGACTGAAATTCCAAAGGCAAGTGGAATCGACCAGGAGACGATCTGCGGTGTGACGTTCTGCACTGATTGAGGCAGGTTGTTCATCGCATCAGGAATCGTTTGCAGCAGAAAGTCGCGTAGCCACAGCATCACCGTTGGGCAGGTTAGACCACCCAGAATTCCCGTGAAGCCTCCGACGATCGAAAGTACAACGGTTTCAGCTAGAAACTGTCGCGTGATGTCGCTTCGTTTGGCTCCGAGAGCCCGTCTTACGCCAATCTCGCGCGTGCGTTCAGTGACCGTCGCCAGCATGATGTTCATGATGCCGATTCCGCCGACGCCGAGTGTGACCGCGGCAATCAATCCCATGAACACCATGAACATCATCCGAGTCGTGCGAGCTTGTTCCAGTAGCTCCAGCGGCACGACCACCGCATAATCTTCCTTGTCGTGCAGTTTACTCATCGTGCGTTCGATGGCGTCAGCCGTCGGCTGGACATCCGCGGTGGAGTTCACCTGGAATGTAATTTGGCTCAGCTCCACCTCTTCACCGCTACGCGTTCCGGCACCCATAAACAGGACTCGGTCGCCGATTCGTTGCCAAAACGTCGCGAGCGGAATATAGATATCATTCGTAAAATCTTGCGCCGCCAAGGAGCTTCCGATGCCGGCCATCGGCGCACGCGGCTTCATGACGCCGACGACGACATAAGGCAACTCGCGCACTCGAATCACTTTGCCAAGCGGATTTTCGACGGGAAAGAACTGCCGAGCCGCACCGGCGGCCAACACGCAGACGTTGGCGCGTTGCTCGACATGAATGTCTGAAATGAATTGGCCAGCTTCTAGTTCGAGACGCATGACCTGAGCATATTCGGGTGTGCAGGCCACCAAGTGGCTGTCGATCTGCGTGCCGCCGAAGTGTGCCTCGCGTTTCGTCTCGCGAATCTTGAGAGCGTTGACTATCGTGGGAATTTGCATCAGGGCATCGACGTCGTCGCGGCGTATGCCATACCGCACCCAAAACGTTATGTCCGTCGACAATTCCTCCACCGGCAATTGGGAACGTAGAATGATGTTCGTTGCACCCAGTTCCTCGATCTGCCGTTGAGCTTCGTCGCTGATGCCTTCGCTGATGGCCAACAGCCAAACAACACTCGCAACGCCGATGAACATCCCCAGCACCGTCAGCATTGATCGCAGCGGATGCAGAAACAGCGTTTTGACGGCGAGGTGCCAGATTCGCAGTTGAAATAACATTACGACGCTGGGGCGGCTATTGCCGCGGCGGTTGAACTGGCGGCTTTGATTGGGTGCGTGTCGACTTTCCGGTCCGACGCAATGTCGATCGGGGCTGCATCGGGCAGATCGGAACGCTTGATGTGTCGAAACGGAGTTAGCGCGACTTGGTCGCCATCGACAAGCCCTTCTTCGACAACAACGTGTGTGTTGTTGTTCGAGCCAAGTTGAATCGATTGCGTCCGCCAGCCTTGTTCTTCACGGACGAGACAGAAGTGTCGCTCGTCGTGCTCGACAACGGCAGCGAGGGGGACTTGCAACACCTGCGACTTTGATTCGAAGAACACTTTCACTTTGGCTCGGAGGCCGGGCCGAATCGTTGGCGGCGGATCCATAATCCGAACCGTCACTCCATATTCCATTGGTGCTCCGTGCCATCGTATCGGAATCGGATACGCCGCGATCTCCTTGACTTCGCCGTGCAAAACTTTGTCAGGGTCGGCATCCAGTTCGATCTCTGCAATCTGGCCTGGCTTGATACGGTTGACATGCGACTCGTTAATGTTCACATCGACTTGCATGTTCGTGAGATCCGGCAGGCGTATGACGACTTGGTTCTCACGGATAATAGTTCCCTCTTCCATGACTTCAGGAGTATCGCCACGACCGTCTCGTTCGTTCGCGTGGACAACTTGCCCGGCTGCCGGGGCATTAACGAGACAATACTCAATCTGCTGCTGAGTCTCTGCGAGTTTCTGCTCACTGAGTTTTAGTGTGAACGTCGCTGCTTCAACGTTTGCCTCTTGCTTCGCGATCTCGGCTTCATATTCGCCGCTCATCTTCTCCCGAGTAAATCGCTTGAAGACGTCAACCTTGCGTGTCGCCGCATCGACGTCTTTCTTCGCCTTCTCGAACGCGAATTTTGCCGCTGTCACCTGCAGCGTGTTGATCAGCCCACGGGCTGCGAGCCGCTTGCTGGACGCCGTGGCGAGTTCGCTCTTACGAAGCTCTTCCTCGGCAACGAAGAGTTCGCTTTCCAATAACTCAAGTTCTTGCTGGAACAACCCCTCGTCAAACTCGGTGAGAGTACGCTGGGCGTTCTTCAGATCACTCTCCGCCTGAATCAGCAAGGCCTTATCGTTAGCAACGACGATCTTCTGGGCGAGCAGCTCGTTCTGAAGTACCGAGTCATCGAACTGAATCAGAAAGTCGCCTTCCTTAACGTTGGTCCCCTCGTCACAGATTCGCAGAATCGGAGTTCCCGGCGCCCCGCGAGACTTTACTCGGCATCTCACTTCAACATTGCTGCTGCTCGCCACATCTCCTGGTTCGGTTACAAAGGCGTTGAAGTCGCTTTGCTCGACGGTGTGCAGCAACAGAGTTTGTCCCGAGTCTGGCTCAGGCGACTGACGAAGGTAGGCGAACGCCGCACCGACAATCGCCACCACGCAGATAACGCCAACTAGCGTCTTGACAGCATTGCCACGCGGGTGTGAATTACGAGATCGCATCATGTCAGTTTGTGCTGAACTGGGAGGGCAGAGGTGGCGTTCATTATACGATCGATGTTAGCAAGCTACACGGTTTCAGAGCGAAGAATAACCTGCGACCGAATGACGCAGGTCGGTACTGCGGTTACGATGCGTCGCAATTAGCGCGCGTGCGGTAAAACGAATTCAGCCATTGGCGTCTCTCCCTCGATCCTTCTCATCACCATCTCGCTGCTCTTTCTTCGACAGCTTTTTGCCATCTTTTAACTTTTGCTTCTCAATCCACTGCTTGTACTGCTCGATCTTCTTCCGGCGTTCCTCCTCCGAATCGCCGTCCGTCTTGCCGCTCTTTAACAACTCAAAGTATTTACGTTTCTCTTCCGCAATTCGTTCCGGATCGCCACGTGATGAGCTGCGGTACGACTCGGCTCTTGAATCGGTACGACTCTCTGGTTTCGAACTCGTTTCCGGTCGGCGTGAAGGGAATCGAGCCTCGAACGCAGTACTCAGTTGTGGTCCGTCTTGCGCCGGAGCCGCGACCTCGCTGGTGAGCATCTCTTCACGAGGACGCACGATCAGACTCCAGCTATGCAACATTCCAAATCGCTCACTGCGTGTTCCTCGCACGACAAGCTGCCAAACGCCTCTTGCGTTCTTGCCATTGAAGTGGCCGAGGCCAGGTTGGCGGCTGAGCAGACCTTCGGGCAGGAACGTACCCTTGAATGGCGGACGAGCTTTGTTGATTGGAAACCTTGACTGGTCATCGAAGATCGTTTCGTCGAAGTGATCGCCGCTGCCGCCTACTTCGGAGAACAACTCGATTCGCTGGCCATCTGGCCCGGTTAAATACGCATCAAGAAAGCCCGTGTTTGAGTGAGTGATCGACAGTTGAACATTCAGATCGCCGATTGTGAAGTCTTCGTCGACTTCAATCTCCGAGATAATGGTCTTCTTCGGCGGTAACACTTCTGCGTTCTTGTTGCTGTAGCTGCCACCGACCATTGCTTTGGAACGGACGACTTCTAAGGCTGTCAACAATCCGTCAGTGTTTGTATCAAGCGACGCAAACTCTTGTAACTTTTCGTCTGACCATTCTGCCGTAAACTCGTTCATGGCGACTTGTCCATCACGATTCGTATCCAGTTCGTAGAACCAGCCCGGCAACCCGTCAGAGAAGTCGCCCGCATCGTCCTGTAATCCCGTCAGATATTCGTGCAATTCGTCGCGCGACAGTTCGCCATCTCGGTCGATGTCGACTTGCGTTGACGGAATCCCAAGGCTTTGCAGTTCCTGTAATTCCAAACGACCATTCCTGTTCAGATCGAACCGTCCCATCATGCTGGCCGTCAGCCAATGTCCACTGCCTCCCTCCCGCCACCACTGCGACTCGTCTCGCCTTTCTTCTTCGCGCCGCGACGGCTCGATTTCACCGCCCGTTCGCCAATCTTTGCGACGAATCTCGTTCGACGCACCTTCCAGCAGCCGACGACGAGCGTATCGCTGGCTCAACTCCAATCGGCTCAAGCGATCGTCTTTATTCAGATCGTCGTCGAACGGATTGCGGTGAGTCCACTTGCGCGCTCTCGCGGCTTCGTCACGATCAATGAAGCCATCTTCGTTGCGATCGTAGTCGCCCAGCGTACGATCCGCAAAGTCCAAGTCATCCTGGGTATAGCGAAACTTCACCTCGGCCAATCCGAAGGCAGGGACCAGCAACTCGTCTGGCTTTGGCCGTAAAGGCAGCACCGTCCGCTCGCCTTTGGGGCGCACATCTCTGTCATTCGCTCCATTGCTAACCGCGTAGTATCGGCGAGCGACTTCCTGAATTCTGGAAATCTCGTTGGGCCGATCGACGGATATGCGGGATCGTTCTGATCCGCTCCTAGACAGTCGTTCAAAATAGGGGCGCGCCAGAGGAGTGATCTCCTCCGGTTCGATAACTCCGTTCTCGTTTCGGTCGAGTCGTTCCAGCGACTCGCGCAGGCCGGCCTGGCCATAGAGTTGATCGGTTATCAGCGAGTTAACCAACGAAAGAACTGCGCAAACAACACACCATCTCCAAGTGGCGAGAGCTCGAGTCATCATTCGAATCCCTTCCTGTCGCATTGTCGCTGTTCGCTTCGCGAACAATGCGTGTTGCTTGTGCGTTGGGTTCGCGGAACGAACTACGGCGATCAGCGACCGCTTTTAAACCGGTTTGGTGATGGCGCTGGCGAAGTTGAAGGTACTTGAGGTCTTGGTGCGGGAGTTGAGGGTCGGCTGCTGCTCCCTGAACTAGCTCCACCAGATAGAAGTTGTTGCAACATCGACTCGATCCCGACTGCCGTCGGCAGCGTGATAACTTGCAAGGACTGCTCGTTTCGCGAGTCGATTAACTTGGCAAGCTGCTCGACTTCATTAAATAGTTGCTCGGGTGCCGTGACAATCAGCGAGTTGCTCGGTTCATGAATAGCAATCGTCATCGTTGGTTCCAGGTTTCTGGCAGGCTGAGAGGCTGGCTTTCTCTCTGGATTTTTCTTCCCCTTCTCTTGTTCTTCGCCTTCGGCCTGGGGTGCTTTCGCGGTGGCGACCTCGCGTTGCCCTTGTTGCGGTACACCCGGCTGAACTCCGGCACCGGCGCCGCTGACACCAGCGACTCTACCCGCATACGCTTCACGAATCGCTGTCGCGACTTCGCTGGCCTTCGTATAGGACAACTCGATCACGTGCGAAGTGCCATACGTTTCGATTGACGTAATACTGGTGTCTTTGTCGACGATCTTTAAGTAACGCTCGATTAATTCAATTTCGTTCGCGGTTCCTTGAGCGATCAGTCGGTTTAACCGCGAATCGGCGACTACCGTAATGGACCCAGCGATCATCGTTGTCGTTCCCTCACGCGATGTCACCAAGCTGCCTAGGAACGAGCCTGCTGACCCCGATGATACGTACCCGTTAACCAACGTACCGGCTTCGCCTTCCTTTGCCGCTTCACCGCCATCCAACAATTCCGCCAGCATCCGAATTGCATCGTCGGGCATTGCATACTTAAGATAAAAGACGACGGGAGGAGACGGCGTCGAATCAACGGGGCCCGCGATCGTTCGTAAGTGATCTTCAAACGTATCGAGTGCTTCGGCGTCGTCTGACTGAAGTAACAGTCCGCGCGGTGTTAAATGACACCGAATCGGCGGTGCTTCGCTGTGAACATCGTCCGTCAAATATTGGCCAGTTTGCGGAACTGCCTTGGCGGTCGATACATCGGTCAACGTGGACTTCTTCGGTTGTTCAGCGACGACGCGTTCGGTTTCCTCAAGCTCGGAGTTGTCGGTCGAAGGATAGTAGATGATTGGATTGGGCGCTCGCCAGAACTTAGCCGCAGTCTTCAGCAGTCGTTTGGCTTGCTCGCCTCGAAGTGGAAAGATCCGAATCTTGTCATTGCTGCGATCGATCCCGCCCGAATCGAGTCCGGCGACGATTTTCTTAATCTGTTCGATCTGATGCTTCTTGGCACGAACGAACAGACGCATGTTTCCGGGATCCGCATCAATCTTGGGTGCGTCAGGGTCGATGTCATCGGGATCATCGAGCATCGGGTCCGGCAGATCGAGCATCTGTTCCAACAGAGTGATCACTAAATACGGATCGACTGTTTTGAGGGGTATGACCTCGAAGTCGGCTTCCGCGGCTTGCAACTGCAACACGGTCTGCTCGATTTCCAGTTGGACCTCTGGTGTCGCTAGGGCGACGATCGCGCCGGCCGTTTCGTCCATCGACAAACGCACGCTTTCGCCCTTGCTCGCCAGCAACGTTAGCAGGACGTTGTAGACGGTCTCGACGTTGCCACCCGCGATCAGATGCGACCGTAGTTGGGATTCGCCATTCGTAAGCGACAAACTCGCGGACGGAATATCAATCGCCGTCACAAGTCCTTCGATCAATTTTACTTTGTCCTCGATGCCTGTGACGAAGATATTCTTTCCCTGCAAGTCAGCCGACAGACTGACATCGATCCCAATCATTTCGCCAATCGCCAATCCCAAATGCGGACGCGCCACGGCCAAGATGTCTTCTGCCTCTACATGCTTCAACGCAAACGTTTTGACGACCGTCCCATTGTCGAGCATTCGCGGCTGAAAGGCGTCGATGATCGCCTTGACGTTTTTCAACTTTCCAGCCGTGTCAGTGATCATCAGCTGGTTCGTCTTCGTGAACACCGCGGGCGTCGTCATAAGATTCAGAGCTGACAATTCTTCGACGGCATCTTCGGCGTCGAGTTCGCCGAGTGGGAAGATGCATTTCACGACGTCGTGGTCATTTAATTCGTCGAGCTGTTCGACGGTAACCATCCTCGCAATCGCATCCATCTGCTGCATGCTTCGTGAATCGCCGAGATTAATCACTGAGAGCAACTTGCCACTTCTCACCAAAGTGAATCCTTGAGGCAGCAAGAATAGATTGACTCGCGCAATGGCTTCGTCATGTGTGAACGAACTCGAATCGGAATAGGTAAAGCTGCCGGTTGGAACATCACTAACATGCAACGCCAATTTCGCCTCGGTCGCCACCCACTTGATGACGTCGCGCCACGGTGCGCCGTCGAAAGCGAACTGCAATGGCTCGTCCGATTTTGCGGTCGCAGGTTCGGTGGCAGGAACTTCTTGCGCTCGAAGCGACGGGCCGTGCAACAAGACCGCGGTGACGACCAACCAGATCCCAAGTCGACAGCGTCGCACGGATAAAAGAATTCTCGGGCGGAGATATCGAGCAGGTTCGATGCGACCAACGCGCATATATCGGGCTCCACGAACTAGGCGGTTACTTCAGCCCTAACGCAAGGCGCGAGGCAGGGGATGCGGGGTGGGATCTCAGGCGACTTGGAACTTGAGGCCAGACGACGCTCCGAGACCAGTCTCTACCCTACCTGAATGTCTAGAAAGATCAATGTTTCTTTGTATCAACGTGTAGCGGACTCAACTCCCCTTTGACGCGAAACTAGGGTTGAAACATTTGTCAGGAGTCACCAGCTTTCAGGAAAATCTAAAAGCGGACCGAGGTCTCATGGACCCTCTAGCCTATTTTGTCAGCCAATTCACCATCGCTTGAGTGACCGTCTCAGACGCGTCTTGCTGGACGAAGTGCCCTGCGTCGGGAAGCGTGACAAGCGTCAAGTCCTTCTCGAGCCATTCCCACGTATTGTTCAACGCACCCGGCAACAGCGCTGTGTCCATTAAACCGTGGATCATCAAGACGGAACATTCTAAATTTACAGGGTGCCGATATCCGTTGTTGCTTCTCAGCGTGGCGCATTTGAGCTTTCTCATTTACAACATTGTGACCAACGAGGACATTCTGGCCGAGGGCGATAGGATGGACGCGGTAGAAGAAGTTTCGCCTGCTGACTCCTCAGGACAAGCGAGGTTCGCCGCTGCTGAACGTAAAATCGTTGGTGCGTCTTTAGGTGTCGCCCACGGAAACTCGGAAGAAGCACACAAACTGGCAGAAGATTTCTCCGGGCGGATGAAAGTCCTCCGCGAATTGATGTTCACCGAAGGCGAAGACCGCATCATTGAGATCACAGACGGCGAGTTTATAACTTACTGCGAGTTGCACGAGGATCGGTGTGCCTTTCTGGTCCATGTGCCTGCGTACCGCGATTTCAAAGGCGAAGCGAAAGAGCAGTTGGCAAGTCTGGCTTGGCAGACCGCGCAACGTGTTGTGGAGGAGACGCTAGAAGAAGGTGACCAGCTTGGAATCGGGATGAAGGGAACGTTCCTATATGGTTCTGTCATGGTTGGCTCGGTTGGCTCTGAAACACCAACTTCCAGCAGTAAGGAGAAAGACCTCCTGATCGGCTTCTTTCCCGACGAAGTTCCCGATCTGGAATCTGAAGAGGAACCTTAAAAAGGACCGGAACTACTGGAGCCAACACCGCGCTCGAAGACTCATGGCTCTAACACGCAACATCATGACTCTCTGGAACAATCACCTTTTCTACAGAGCCTGTCAGGAACTGTTTCGGTGAATGCCGGCGTTGCTTCGCTCCCGACGTCTTTGAGTAATCACGCCGTTCGCAACTCGTAATCGAGTATGCACAGCCAATAGTAGCCAGCTGCGATGACGATCAATGCCGAGCCCAAAAGCGAAATCGGCAAGGGGAACAGCCGGAAAACTTGATCCAAGCCAATTGATGGTTCAAAGGCACCAGCGACGTAAGCGGCGAAACTAGCAATCGACGACAGGGTACTAACGAGAATAATCGCGCAGAGAAGTAACCATTGCGGCCAACGGACCGAACGCGTATCTGGAAGTCCGAGTAGTTTAGGAAGCGTCCAGGAGTGAAGGCACCCAACGCCGAACAATGGTCCCCCAAACACTAACAGCCATGGAATCGCATCTGTCATATCGCCAGCAATCTCTTGCCACGGAAAGAACTTAATCGTCGCGAGTGTGATCCCCAAAACGGTCATCATAAGGATATAACTGCTCAGTGACATCGGGCGAGCAGCCGCTTTCGAAGCTCGTCGCATGATGGTCCAGCGACACAAAGAGCGGGCCACAAACACCGGGATCACGATGACGATCGTCAGAAACGGTGAGGCATATCCCAAGTAAGCTGTATCTCGGTCGCTGGTGTCGACGATCACGCTGCTGATGAATGTCATCCCGGCAAACACTGAGCCCATGGCTACAAATAGAAGAACCCTTTGCAGAAGAGACTGATCGCTCAACATGCAGAAGATCCCAAGCAAGGACCACTGGGCCCATAGAGCGCCAATCGCCATTCCCCATAGAATATAGAAGAGCCACTCGGCCTCACCCGTCGGCCCTCCCCAGAGATCTAAGACGACCCACGGGAGATTAGGGACCGTCGCAAAGAGAAAGGTGCCTACCGCAGCGAGCGTTGACCACTTTATCCCAGGCTTCGGCCAAGTTGTTTGCCGTAACTGAGCTAACTCGTCTTGCAGTCGGGAGATTTCCTTCAAATGCTCGTCACATCGCGGACAAGTAACCGTCGTCGGTTCGAACTGAGCATCTGAGTCCATTAAGTGCCTCCATGGTCGAGTCGCGCTCCAACGTATCGCCATGCGAGTCGGCAAACAACAGGAAATCGACATCGCTGCAATTCGCCGTGCGAGTGTTGGCAGTAGAGAATGATCCGTCTAAGCTGATGGGAGCCCTCCAACGATTCACACCCTTTTTCTCACCGGAATCTGAGATCATGCGTTCGAGCCTGCTGGCGATCGCGCTGCTGATTGCCGCTTGCCCCGCAGTGAACCTGTGGGGCGACGAATCCACGATTGTCGCTCGTTGGAATTTCGGTGCCACAGAACTAACGCCACTTTCGTCGCATGGTGATGTCGAGCGTGATCAGGCTGGACCGCGACCACCGGAGTTTCCGGACTTTGCGAAGGATAATACGGCGGTTCGCCTGGATGGCAAAGGCACCTACCTCTCCGTGGACGGAGCGGAAACAAATCGCAGGTTTGATTTCACGAACGGCGATGCCATCACGCTCGAAGCTTGGGTCAAACTGGATGGTTTGCGAGACGGCAGCCCGATGTATGTCGTTGGCAAAGGGCGTACCAGTGCACCGAATGTCGCTCGCGACAACCAAAACTGGGCGTTGCGAATCGTTGGCTCTAAAGGTGTCGCAAAGCTCAGCTTCCTGTTTGCAACAGCTCCCGGTGCGGGAACGTCGCATTGGCATCGGTGGACGTCGAAGGCGGGATTCGAAGCAGCAACCGGTTGGCATCACTTCGCCGTTGGATATCGGTTTGGTGAGCCGGAATCGGTTCGCGGCTGGATCGACGGCCAGCCGACCTCAGGGACGTGGGACATGGGTGGCGCGACGACGGAGCCACCCATCGTGGACGACGATGCAGTGTGGATCGGATCGTCACTCGCCGGGAATCCAGGGAACAGTTTTCGCGGGTGGATCGACGCTGTTGCGATTCATCGCACGTTGCTAGACGACAAAGTCATGGCCGCACGGTTTCATCGTGTTGGCGGTCCACGAGTTGTTGGCCCGCAACCAGAAGTAATGCCAAAGCTCGACGGGATTCCAGATGGCCGCGTGCTGGTGACTTTCTCCGAGGGGATGCCAACTCATGAGCGTTGGTTGAACGAAGGCGAAGCCTGGCCCGACGAGACGACTCGTTGGTTAAGTGATGAGCTGTTGCTGCCCCGAATTCCTTTGCGCTATGACGACTGGGGAATTCGCGCGAGCTGGAGGGCACCAGTGTTAGTGCGTATCGCAGCTGACGTCGAATTGCCGCCCGGCGAACACATGTTTCTGCTACGTGCGCGAGCGCTCAGCCGACTGTGGATCGATGGAGTTGTCGTTGCGCGAACCGATGCGATTACGAAACAGCCTCCTAACGGTGAAGAGCCAATGACGCCCGTTACGAAACCGCCAATCCCTGGAGCGCGCGTCGCGGGCTACCATCAACAGGAACTTCTCGCGACCGCAAAGATTGCCGAGACGACCGATGGCACACCGCGCCGCTGCCGCGTCGTGCTAGAGTTAGTTGTCGGTGGCAAGAATCTTCGTTCCGAAACCGGCGAGGTGTGCGTCGCATTGCAATCGGAAGACAGAGAGTCATTTGTCGTTCTACAGCCCACCTTGAATGATGTTGGGACGGACGGGCATGCCGGTCCTGCGATGTTGCCGCTCACTGATGCTGCCATCGAATCTGCGCTGGCGCGGATCGAATCTTCGCTCAGATACTTTGATGACCAGACTCGACGCGCTGCCGCCGCGTCTCAAACCGAGTTCTGGCATCGGCGTCACGAGGCGGGACGCGAATGGAGCCGGGAACATCCGTCGCCAGCCGTGCCGTCGGTTGCAGAGGCGTCAAGCGAGCATCCGGTCGACGCATTCGTGGTCGCGAAGATCGAGCACGCGTTGACCGCGACCGCCAATTCGAGCGCCGAGGAGACCGAGACATTTCACATGAAGGTTCTTCCCATTCTCAGCGAGCACTGTTTCCGCTGTCACGGAGAGAAAGATAAAGGCGGATTGAAGTTGACCTCACGTGATCTCGCTCTTAACAGCGGAGACTCCGAAATGGCCGCGATCGTCCCCGGCGACGTTGCAGCGAGCGAACTGATGGAGCGCATTCGCAGCGACGACGAGAGCGTGCGAATGCCTCCGACCGGAGACGGCCTATCCGCCGATCAGATTGCGGTACTTGAGAAATGGATTCACAAAGGGGCCGCATGGCCAGCACCCCCGGTATTCGCCGCCGATATTGCGATGTCTGAAGTGATCAGCGACGAGGCATTCCTGCGCCGCGTCTTTCTCGATACGGTGGGCGTCCCGCCGCAGCAAACCGAGGCAGAGGCATTCCTTGCCGACACCAAACCCGACAAACGCGAGCGATTAATCGATCAGCTGCTGAAGGACGATCGCTGTGCCGATCACTGGATGAGCTATTGGCTCGATTTGCTTGCCGAGAATCCAACTCTACTCAACGCGTCGCTCAACAGCACGGGGCCGTTTCGCTGGTTCCTGTACGATTCGCTGCGCGACAACAAACCGCTGGATCGAATGGTCACCGAGTTGATTTTGATGCGAGGCAGTCAACATGAAGGCGGCAGCGCGGGATTTGCGATGGCAGCCGAAAACGACGCGCCCTTCGCCGCAAAGGGGCATATCGTCGCCTCCGCGTTTCTGGGGGTCGAGTTGCAGTGTGCCCGTTGCCACGATTCGCCTTATCACAGCACGACGCAACGTGATCTCTATTCGCTGGCCGCGATGTTCGAACGGAAGCCAGTCACGGTACCCGGAACAAGTCGTGTGCCCGATGCATTTTTCGAGAAAAAGCAACGTGATTCGTTGATTCAAGTGACACTGAAGCCCGCCGAGCCGGTGGCCGCGAAGTGGCCGTTCGGTGAAGTCGCCGGTATCGAAGATGGTCCAGCCGTCGACGAGTTGATGCAGAGTCCGGATGATTCACGTGAGCGACTCGCGGCACTGATCACTGCGCCACAGAATGGACGTTTTGCACGAGTCATGGTGAATCGCCTTTGGAAGCGATTGATCGGTGCCGGCTTCGTTGAGCCAGTGCATGACTGGGAAGGGCGTGAGGCGAGTCATCCGGAATTGCTCGATTGGCTCGCGCAGCAATTGGTTTCGCACGACTACGATCTTCGTCAGGTAATGCGACTGATCTTCTCGTCGCAAACTTACCAGCGCAAAGCTACAGGACATAACCTCGCGGCGGCTCCGGAACTGCGTTTCTTTAACGCTCCAGAGCGGCGCCGACTGACCGCCGAACAGATCGTCGACTCGATGCATGCCGTAACCGGATCACCGATGGATGTCGAGGAGCTTACGTTCGTGCATGATGGGCGACGCCCGGTCAGCAATCGACTGACATTGGGTCGTCCAAGGCGGGCGTGGATGTTTGCCAGTTTGAACAACGAGCGCGATCGTCCGAGCTTGTCGCTGCCTCGCGCACGGATGACGGCAGATGTACTGGAAGCTTTTGGATGGACCGGTTCACGGCAAAGGCCAATCATCGAACGTGACGGGGATCCCAACGTGCTGCAACCGGGAGTCCTTGCCAACGGAACACTTTCCATGACACTGACCCGAGCATCCTACGGAAGCGAACTGGCACAACTGGCAGTCGATTCACAATCACCGCAGTTGTTGACCGAGGCAGTATTCCTGCGTGTTCTCAGCCGTCGACCGAACTCGGACGAACTTTCAACGTTTTCTAACGCGTTGGCGGAAAGGTTTGATGCTCGATTGATTCCCGCTGACCAAATCATACTGCCGCCGTCGCTGGCAGCCTTGCCGCGGGTCACTTGGTTTAATCACTTGCAATCCGAAGCCAACACAATCCAGCAGGAAGTAGAACGTCGTGTCCGCCAAGGTCCGGCACCTGATCCTCGCCTGCGTGCGGAGTGGCGGGAAGTTTATGAAGACGCTGTGTGGAGTCTGATTAACCACAGTGAATTTGTTTGGATGCCGTAAGGTAGGATGCGAACTGGAATGAAACTACATATGGATAGAACTCCCGGACTTACTGTCAATCGTCGCGAGTGCCTTGCCGCTAGTGCTGCGGTTGCGTGCGGCATCGCCTTGCCAAAAGCGGGCTTCGCCGATTCATCCAGCGAAGTTCTTCGAGGCAAAGCCGAACATGTGATCTCGATTTGGCTGGGCGGAGGCATGGGCCAGATCGATACGTTTGATCCGAAACGAAAGGGCGACCCGAAGAAGAAAGTGGCCGGTTCGTACTACGAATCGATCGAAACAGCGGTCCCCGGCGTGCGGCTGTGCGAACATTTGAAGACGTTGGCTCCGTTGATGGATCGCGCGACCGCTGTACGAACTGTTAACCACGAGATGATCGATGAACACGCGGCCGCAACCAACCGCATGCACACAGGGCGACCGATCAGCGGGACGGTGACCTATCCGTCGTTAGGTTCTTTGGTCGCGCATGAGCGAGGTGTCGTGAACGAAGGTGCTCCTCCTTACGTCTTGATTGGCTACCCGAACGTGACTCGCGGTCCGGGATTTCTAGGAGCCCGCGATGGATTCCTTTATCTGACCGATACGAGCCAAGGACCAGCCGGTTTGTCGCGCGTGGACGGCATTACTCCGGCAAGGCAATCGCGGCGGGAATCGTTTCTGTCCGCGCTGCGAAGAAATGCGGAGCCGACGACCGACTCGCGGCTCTTAGACTACGAGGCAGCGATCGAGCAAAGCCTGAAACTCAGTGGCCCAGAGTTCAATCGCGTGTTCCAATTGGATAAAGAGCCGTCCGATCTGCGAACGCGATACGGCGGCGAGTTTGGCCAGCGCTGTCTGCTGAGCCGTCGGCTCGTCGAGCGCGGAGTGCGGTTTATCGAAGTGTCTCACAATCTGAACTTTCTCAATGGCGCTGGATGGGACGTTCACAACGAAGGTATTTTGGATCAGCATAAACTGATTCAGGAACTCGACACCGCCGTCGCAACGTTGATCTCCGACCTCGAGGAGAAGGGATTGCTTGACAAAACGCTAATCGTCATCACGACAGAGTTCGGTCGGCCGCCTGAGTTCGACAGCGGCGGAGGCCGCGGCCACCAAGGCACGGCGTTCACATGCGTACTTGCCGGCGGCGGTTTGTCACATCGCGGAGCATGGGGCGAAACCGATGAACTGTCGAAGAAGATCGTTTCCAATCCAGTCAGCGTTCCTGATTTCTTTGCAACTGTGTGCGCGACCGTCGGAATCGATTACCGCAAAAATCTCTACGATGGTGATCGCCCTGTTCCAATCACCGACATGGGGCGACCAATCGCCGAACTGTTCGTGTGACAACGCTCTCTGTGGCGCAGAAAAAGCTAAGCGAACTTCCTCGACAGGAGACGAAGGTGATTACCGAAACCGTCGACCGTAGAACATGGATGGCGAGTAGCATCGCTGGACCGATTGCACTTGGGCTTCGTCCAGTGTTTGCCGCTGAGCCGGCGGCCGATTTGGACATCATCGATTGCCACACGCACTTCTATGATCCGACGCGACCGGAAGGAATTCCTTGGCCGAGCAAGGGATCGCCTTTGTATCGAACGGTACTCCCGGGTCATCTCCGCGCACTCAAGACCTATCGACCTGTTACCGGGACCGTTATCGTTGAAGCGAGTCCCCGTCTTGAGGACAACGCGTGGCTGCTCGAACTCGCGAAAGATGATCCGTTTGTCGTGGGAATTGTCGGCAATCTGAACCCGGCTGATCCAAACTTCACGCAATACGTGAATCGTTTCGCCGCCGATCCTCTGTTTCGCGGCATTCGCATCTCAGTCAAGTTGCTACAGAATCTGCTTGAGCGGAGCGATCTTTCAGCTTTGAAGTTGCTTGCCAAACGGGATCTTGCGCTCGACGTGAATGGCGGGCCGGAGACTTCAGCAGTCGTTGCCGAACTCGCATTGCGCTTGCCAACACTGCGAATCGTGCAGAATCACATCGGCAACGTGAAGATCACCAAAGAAGCGCCGCCGCCCGATTGGAGCGAAGGAATTCGCGCCGCTGCTGGTCATCCGAACGTGTTCTGCAAGATCTCAGCACTCGTCGAGGCTGCCGCGCGTGACAGGCAGAAACCACCGACCGATCTGGGATTCTACAAACCTTACATCGATGTTGTGTGGGATGCGTTCGGAGACGATCGCGTGATCTACGGCAGCAACTGGCCCGTATCAGACCGTGCCGCCAGCTACGAGACATTGCAACGCATTGTGATGGAGTATGCCGCGGAAAGAGGAACGGACGCGACGACAAAATTCTGCTCGCTGAACGCGAAGCGAGCCTACAAATGGATCGAGCGACCCGACCGCCGCTAGAGCAGTAGTTCGAATCGAACGAGACGCGCGGCGATCATTGCCCTGCCTTCAGTGGATGATAGTTACGCAGCCACGGATCTTGCTGCGCTTCGAGACGCTCTACCAGTTCGGCAACCATCTGGGTCCGGATCGATTTGGCATCCGGACGCTCAGCGAGATTGGTCGTCTCCCACGGATCGCTCTGTAAATCGTAAAGTTCTAGTTGCGGTCGATGCAGAAACGCTTCAATCGATCGTCCTCCGAGCATTTGTCCGTCGCTCTGACGAGCGTCAACCCACGTACGGCGTTGCACCGTGTCGATCGGCAACGGGTATTCGCTGCGATAGTTAACGTTCCAGATCAGCTTATATCTCCGTCCACGAAGCGTTCTCATCGGATAGTAGGCAAAGACGTCGTGGCCGACGTGGCTGAGCAAAGCACGGTCCCAACCGTTGGTCTGGTCCGATTCGAGAATCGGGAGAAAGCTACGACCATGAAACTTGTAATCGTCGAATGTCGTATCAGTCCAGTCGAGAATAGTCGGAGTAATATCTGTAAACGCGACAAGTGCCGGGTTGACTATGCTTTTCTTCTTCAAGCCAGGACTGCGAACGACGAAGGGCACTCGAACACCTGGTTCGTAGTGAGTTCCCATCGCACCGGGCTCCGACGTTCCGTGATCGGCGGTGAAGATGACCAAGGTATCGTTCTTGTGACCATGCTTCTCGATAGATTCCAAAACTCGCCCAACACCATCATCCATCCGCGTGGTTTGTTGGTAATAGCCCGCGATGCCTTCGCGAACTTCGGGAGTGTCTGGCAGGAACTTTGGGACGCTGATTTCGTGCGGATCATATTTGATGGGAGAGTAACCGTCTTGAGTGGTTGGTATTCCCCACCCAGGTCCATCAATCGAAACTGGGTGGGGGTCGCCGAACGACATCACGAGAAAGAATGGTTGTTTCGACTCGCGAATGAATGTGTCTGCCATGGCAGCCATCGCGAGTACATCGCGAGACTTTGTTCTGGGTTTGAAATCGATCGGATACTTTTCCAGCGGGCGAACATGATCTTTCCCGATCAATCCCGTGCGGTAACCATTCTCTTTGAGCATGGCGAAGACGGTCGTAACATCTGGTCGAATCTCCTGGTTGTGTTCGCGATGTGGATGCGCGTACTGACCGTTTCGGTGCGTCAGCAGTCCGCTGTAGATGACGGCTCGACTCGGTCCGCACGACGCCGTCGTAGCGAAAGCGGATTCGAATCGTACGCCTTCGGTGGCGAGACGGTCGATGTTCGGTGTCTGTACAACTCGATTTCCGTAACAGCCGACATCGAACCAAGTCTGGTTGTCCGAAATCAGGAGAACAACATTCTTCGTTTCCGCAGCGCCCGCTGGTGCCAGAACTGCGGATAGAATCGCGGTCATCGATACGCAACTGATTCTGAAAACCTGTTGCACCTCTGATGAACAATTCGATTGATGTTTGTATTTCATGTGTCTTTCAAATCAGGACGAATATGTGGTCGCGTTTCTCCATCGTCGGAGAATTCTCGTCGCAATTGTAGAATCCAAAACGGTACTCGCGTAAGCTTAACCGACCGATTAGGACATTGCTGCGCTGGCAATCCAGCCGCACGACCTACACGACCCTTTTTCGATCCTGGATCTAACGAGCTTTGCCATGAAACCGACCTTGCGATGCGTATTGATACTTGCGACGGCGTGTAGCTTCACCGGGGGTGTCGCGGCACAGAGTGATTCGCCGAAGCCTTTTGCCGAGTATCCCGAACGGACGGCCAAATACTTGCAGCGACTGCACATCACGAATTCAGTCGGTTCGAAGGGGACGCTTTCGTTTCGTGAGGACTTTCCCGGTGGGTTCGCCGCGTGGCAAGTGGTTGCCCGAGCTGAACTTGAGAAACTGTTGGGGCTCGATACCATTCGTGAAGCTACGGAGTCGCATAAACCAGTTGTGATGTTAGGTCGCGTTACGACGGAGGACGGCTACACACGGCAGCGGGGCGATATACAAACCGAACCGGGGATTACGATTCCGTTTTGGCTCTTGCGACCTGTTGGTCGTTCAAGCAAACCGCGACCGCTGGCGATTTGCTCCCACGGCCACAATCCAGATGGGTGGAACACTTATGCGGGCGTCTACTCTACCGCCGAGCATCGCGAAAAGACGCTGGAGAAAGACGGCGACCCTGGAGTTCAGTCCGCACGGCGCGGCTTTGTGACGTTGGTGCCCGCCACGCGTGGACTGGCCGAAGCAACACAGCTTCCTGACCTTAAGGGACGGCACGGCGATCGCGAGTGTCGAGTCCAGCTAATTCATTGCTTGCTTGCCGGGCGCACGGCGGTGGGCGAACGTGTGTGGGACGTTCAACGATTGCTCGACTGGGCGCTCGACGAGCTTAACGGAGTTGATCAGAAGAAGGTTGTGCTGCTAGGTAACTCCGGCGGCGGCGTACTGACCGTCTACGCCGCAGCGTTGGATGAACGGATTACCGTGGCAGTGCCAAGTTGCTCGTTTACTTCGTACACGAGTGATAGCGGGTTCATCTTTCACTGTGATTGCTGCTTGGTGCCGCGCGCACAGGCCCAACTTGGTGACATGGCAGACATCGGCGCTCTCACCGCACCGCGCTCGCTCCTTGCTGTACATGGCCGCAAGGATGGCTTGCACTCTTATCTGGACGTAGAACGCGCGATGGCTCGTGTGCGCTCGATCTACCAAGCTGCTGGAGCCTCCGATCAGTTCCGCAACGAATGGGGCGCAGAAGGCCATAAGTTTTATCCAGACATCATGTGGCCGTTTATCGAGTCAGCGCTTGGACACTGATCGTTTCAGAAGCGAACGACCAAGTAATTGATCAGATTTCGACACACTTCGACGAACGGTGTATACTCGCGTGAGGAATCCGTATCGCATTATCAATTGCATCGGACTCGGGATGTTCAATCTTGGCCAAATAACCGCGCGTGACTGCCAGCAGACGACCCGTCGGTCGATGTTACAACTGGGCGCGTGTTCTGCACTCGGACTTGGCTTGCCACATTTGTCCGCCGCGAACACGTTTGCAGCGGAGCGGCCCGCGAAAACGAAATCGGTGTTGTTGCTCTGGTTGTGGGGTGGACCCAGTCACCATGAGACGTGGGACCCCAAGCCCAACGCGCCGCTTCGGGTTCGTGGTTCGTACAATCCAATTTCGACGGCCGTTCCCGGAACTCAGATCTCGGAATTGTTGCCAATGTCGGCCAGCCGAACAGACAAGTTCACGATCATCCGCAGCATGGCTCACGATATGTCGGATCATAATCAGGGCGGGACCGTCGCGTTGACGGGCAGCAAGATCGGCTCGCGAGCGTCAGGTGGAATCCCGGTTCCCGGCCGCGTCCGTCCGAGCATGGGGTCGCTGGTTTCTTATCTGTCACGCGAACGCACGACCGACTGGCCTGCGTTCACGGCGATCGGTCGCAACTGCAACGTCAGTGGCGCTGATTTGCGAGGCCAGAAGGCGAACGCGTTAGGCGCAGCGCACGACCCCTTCCGAATCGAGGGTTTCAGTTTCGAGAAGGGCGTCCCGACACCGGCGGCTATCGAACCTCTGGGAGACATCGGAACGACGCGTCTGACGGATCGTCGTCGTTTACTGAGCGAGATCGACTCATGGCAACGTAAGCTCGAAACCTCTGGTCAAGTGGACCGACTCGACGATCTGCGTCGTAAGGCGTTTGGTCTGCTGTCCGATGCCGGCACTAAGCGGGCGTTGAACATTGAAGAAGAGTCCGATCAACTTCGAGACCGCTACGGTCGCACTGTCTTCGGGCAGAATTGTTTGTTGGGCCGGCGATTAGTGGAAGGCGGCGTCCCGTTCGTCCAAATCAACTGGAGCGGCAATGCCGAGGACGAGCAGCAAGGTGGCGATGGCGGTTGGGACTTGCACTATCGGCTGTTTGAACGGATGCAAGATCGCTACTGTCCCGTGTTCGATCGCGCGTTCAGCACGCTGTTGGACGATTTGGAGGATCGAGGGTTGCTGGATTCAACACTCGTCCTTGCCATGGGGGAATTCGGTCGCAGCCCAAAGATCAGCCAGATCGGTGGCCGCGAGCATTGGCCGTACGGTTACTCCCTTGTCGTCGCCGGCGGCGGCACGCATGGAGGCACGGTGGTCGGCGCATCGACTCCCGACGGCGGGTATCCGGCCAGTCGCCCGACGCATCCGGTCGATCTGATCGCGACAGTTCTCGAACTGATGGGCATCGATCGTGAGAAGCTATTCGAGAAGGACTCGGCCGTATTGGGATCGATAATTCCCGAACTCGTGTAAGGCGTGTTCCGAGATGCGCTCGCTTCCGATTTTACTGCGGTCACAAGTTCTATTAGTCGCCGTCCTGTTATCTTGCGCGGTCGCCCGTTCAGCGGAGCCGTCAGAGAAACCAGCCATCACGCGACTGACGCGGACCTACTATCCGAAATTCTTTCTCCGCTACTCGCCTGATGGATCGCAGATCACTTTTTCACGGCATCATCGCAATTCACGCGGCACGAATCAGATCCTTGTTGGTTTGCGAATCATGAAGGCTGACGGTACTGGTGATCGACCTCTGCTTTCAGAGTTCGACTCCAAGGTACAGATTCAAGAGCATGCCTCGTGGTCACCGGACGGAAGAAGACTGGCTATCTCGGGCGGCGGCAATGATACGGGCAATTCTTCCAAGGACACCTTTGTCTGCGATATCGACCAAGACTTCCAGGCGACAAATCTCCGCAAGCTGGCGGCGGGGGAGGGTGTCACGATGGGCGAGGAGCCGTGTGTTTCGCCGGACGGAAAATATCTCGCATTTGTCAGCGTCGACGAAACGCTGTGGACAGCCGATGCCGATGGCAAGAACAAAACGCGGGTCATCCAGGTTGATGGTCAATACTGTCACCAGCCCGAATGGTCGCCAGATGGCGAATGGATCGCCTTTGCCAGCGACCGCGACGGCAACGTCGAGATTTATAAGGTCCGTTGGGACGGCACGGATCTCGCTCGGCTGACCACCAACGCCAGTTTCGACTGTCGCCCGCGCTGGTCTCGGGACGGGCAGCTGATCTTGTTCACGTCAAACCGCGACGGCAATCATAATCTGTTCTTGATGGACGCCGATGGCGGCGATGTGCAACCGCTGACGACCGATTTGGCGATGGATGACCACGGCGATTGGTCGCCGGATGGGCGCTCAATAGCGTTCGTATCGATGCGTGATGGCGGCTTCGATGTTTATCGGTTAACACTGCCGAGAGACATAAAGATTGGCCCCGCTCCAGTTCCGAAAGGACCGTCGGTCGTGTTGCCTGGCGATCTCGTGGCTTGGTACGACTTTGATCAAACGAGTGACGGTGAATTGGTTCGTGACAAGGCGGGGCGCAACCACCTCAGACTGATCGGAGCGAATGTCGTCAGTGCCGATGGTCACGGCGCTTTGGAATTCGATGGCAAAGAGAATCATGCGGTTGCAGGGAACGGGGCAGCGTTGCGAATCGGCGGCGCTTTGACAATCTCCTTTTGGGTGCGACCTTCAAAGTTTGGCGGCAACGGCTATCTAATTTCCAAGTATGGCTGGAACGTGTACATCGGGTCCGACGGAATCCCTCGCTTCGAATCACGTACGGCCGCAAACAGCGCTTGGGACACGCTGCCGGCGAACAGGCCGCTGAAACCCGCCAAATGGTCTTTCGTCGCCATGGTCTTCGATCCCAAATCAGAGAAGTTGTTGGTTTACCTCGACGGCGAACTGTCAGCAGAACGCGAACGTCGCGACGGTGCTCTGGGTGCCGTCGACGCCTACCCGTTGCAGCTAGGACAGTACACTGCCTCCAATACACAATCATTCGCAGGCAAGCTTGACGAGATTCGGATCTACGCGCGAGCGCTGCCCGCCGAGTCGATCCGCCAAGAATTCACGAAACAAAAGGAAGCGGTTGTGTCCGCTGCGCCGTGACGCCGTCCTGCCGGGTAAGAGCGCGACTTCACAATTGCAATAAACGAGAATGACACTCGTACGATGTTCACCAATTGATCAGGTGCTATTGATGATTTGGATAACGTTTAAGTGGTTGGTTGCGTTCATTGTCGTAAGCGTCGTAAGTTCGTTGCTGGTTACTGGCAGCCATGGTCAAGAGAGTACGACCGACAAGCGGATTCGAACTCGGCGTGTATTCCACGGGAAGGAAAGACGATTTCCCGCAAGTGTCCACGTGGCGGCAGCGCGGTTGGCCCATACGACTCAACTGCTCCCCGCTGACTGCTCTTTGAATGCGAGTTCGCAGTGTGTTTCCGTTTTGGAACAGCTCGATCGCACGCTAAACTTGTTTAACTCTGAGCGGTCCAACGTTGTGCAGCTGAACGGGTATGTTCGCAACTCGGAGGTTCGGACCTTGTTGCTTGAGCAGCTCATTCAGTGGTCGCCCGACGGGCTGCCAGCTGTGACGTGCGTCGCAACGCGTTTACCTGAGTCAGAAGCGCTCGTTGCGATCGATGCTATTTTCGCTTCCACAAAAGCCGAGCCAGCGGATGCACCAGCGAGACATACGGTCAAAGACCTCAGCGGAGCAGATCGCGTCGCTCACGTCAGTTTGCTGCCACCCGGAGATACCGTCTATGTGTCGGGGCAAGCCGAAACTGGCAATCTTGCCGAAGCAACTTATGCGACTTTGGAATCCCTTCATCGAACGCTTCAGCACTTGAAGCTCGACAAACGGAATATCGTTCAAGTGAAATGCTTTCTCGCTCCAATGCGCGATGCATCGATTGTTAACCGGGAGATCGCCAAGTTCTTTAGCGACACAAAGATCCCGCCAGTTTCTCATGTTGAGTGGATCTCTGGTTCTCGCCCAATCGAGATCGAGTTGGTCGCTTGGGCTCCCAAGAAGTTTGCGACGGATACGGTAAGCTTTGCGACACCGCCGTGGATGAAGAGTTCTCCAGTATTCAGTCGCGTCGCGCGAATTCACGGCAACGATCGAATCTTCGTTTCGGGCATCTATGCGGAGCAAGCAGGTAGCGGTGAAGAGCAGGTAAAGGACATCTTCTACAACCTTGAGCACATTCTAGAAAAATCAAATTCCAATCTTGAGCATCTCGCCAAGGCGACCTACTACGTCACGGCACCAGAAGCCAGCGCTGCGTTGAATCAACTTCGACCAGAATATTACGATCCAGAAGTTCCGCCCGCCGCGTCGAAGGCGATGGTTGAGGATGTGGCATACCCGAGCCGAACGATAATGCTCGACATGATCGCCGCGCCAGCGCCTTGACTTGCGTTTTCATTCGTTCAATCGAGTAGGGTACGCGAGCGACACGTAGCCCGGCGGGCACGCAGTTAAACAAAACTTCATCCCAGTGACGATGCTACACAGAATCGCGAACGACTTAATGTGTCCTAGAGATGGCATCTTTCTTCCTCGAATATCACGGTTCAGATTTCGGTACGGACGTTGTTGCGAGCGCAGCATGTTGTCGGATCGTCATTTTGTGGAATCTGAAATACGCATTTCGACAACCTCATGCGTGCGCCGAACGATTCCGTACAGAGTTCCGATGTCGCTTCGATCCCACGCAATTCCCTGGCCTGCGATGGGTGCCGTAAGAGTTGCGGTATGCGTCAACTCGTCCCCGCTGGAGGGAACGTCCAAGACATAAAGCTCCGCGTGATCATGTCCCGTGACGAAAAGCCGACCATTCGGTCCAAACGCTCCGCCGGAGTTGCTGTTGGGCAGGAACCGTTTGATGACAGACTCCGGAAATGTCCACTCGCCGGTCGACTCCCAGTCGTCGTTGTAGCGAACAAGCCGCGTGCGACGCACTTCGGCTTCGCCGTAGAAGGCAAACACGATCCACCAAGATCCCCGATGGCGGTCTATCCAGTTGATCGCACCTTTCGTCTCGGGGAACGTCTTTCGTTCGATATGTTGGAGCGTTGCCGCTTCGAAGATCTCGAGCGAATTTTTGAGAGGCGATTGCGGCCAGTTGGAATTAGCGCAGTACAAGCGACCGTCCACAACGATTCCGCTGTTCAGATGCTTGATCGGAGATTCCACCTCAGCCGTCCATTTTTCCATCGTTTTTGCCGTCGTTTTGTCGTATCTCGCAATCGTGCGATTCGAGATGGCATAGAAGGACGTTTCGTCGACGGCGACCGCTTGATGCGCTTCACGGATCGCAAATCGTCGCAGCTCGCGAACCGAGACACTGGACGAATCGTCGGCGGGAGCAGTATGCACGATCGCAAGAGCGCTAAAAACGACAGTAAGCCAAGCAGTGGGGTCTCGTCGCGTTGTCATTGGATTACACTATTGTTCGATTCGGAAGAAAGACGTCGCCGCGTGTATTGTAACCACTGTTTAACCCTCGCACCGCCAACTGTGCAGGAGCTCATTCATGATTGATCAAATTCTACGACCCGTGTTTGCGTCGATGGCACTCGTCAGTCTGCTGTTGATGCAACCATTTGGCCAGACGCTGGTGCATGCTGACGAGGCGATCAACATCGGTTCTCGCCGCGAGTTGTTCGTGGATGGCCATCTTATCGACAAACTTGACGGAGCACGTCGACGGATGCATCATCCTACGGCGCGCGAGATCGCCATCGAACACCATGCCGCTTGGGAGGGAGCAGGCAGCGGCTATCATACAGTGATTCAAGATGGCGATTTGTACCGCATGTATCACCGCGGATCCGCGTTGGGCGTGGACGCCGGAAAGCTAAAGCTCGGGCGACAGGTGTATTGTTATGCCGAGAGCCGCGATGGGATCAACTTCACAAAGCCCGAACTCGGTCTGTTCGCGTACAACGGTTCCAAGAACAACAACATCATCTGGGATGGCGTTGGCGTTCACAACTTCGCTCCATTTCTCGACACGCGTCCCGATTGTCCCGCTGATTCGCGATTCAAAGCGTTGGCCGGCACGGCTAAAGAAGGAGGATTGTTCGCATTCCAGTCGAGCGATGGAATCCATTGGTCGCTCATGCAAAAGGAACCGGTCGTGACCGAAGGAGCTTTTGACTCGCAGAACCTTGCGTTCTGGGACCAGACTGCGGGCAAGTATCGAGCCTATTTCCGAACGTTCACAAAAGGAATTACTACTGGGAAGGTCTGGAAGCCGGAAGGGTATCGCGCGATTCGTACGGCATCTTCCGCAGACTTTCTGTCGTGGAGCGACAACGCGGATTTGACGTACGAAGACTCGCCGGTCGAACATCTCTACACGAACCAGATCGGTCCCTACTTCCGAGCGCCGCACATCCTGATTGGATTCCCGACTCGTTACGTCGAGCGTGGATGGTCCGATTCGATGCGAGAATTGCCACAATTGAAACAGCGCGAGGAGCGAGCAGCCGCCCATCTGCGTTATGGCACTGCGTTAACCGAAGGGCTGCTAATGGCTAGCCGCGATGGTGTTCATTTCGAGCGATGGAACGAAGCGTTCCTGCGACCGGGGCCACAACGTCCCGACACTTGGCTTTACGGTCATCAGTACATCGCATGGCACGCGGTCGAGACCAAATCGTCGTTGCCGGGTGCGCCGAACGAGCTATCGCTGTACGCTTCAGAAGGATCGTGGCACGGCGACGGCAATGCCATCCGGCGCTACACACTCCGCCTAGACGGTTTCGTTTCGATTAACGCATCGTGGAAGGGCGGCGAGTTGCTAACGAAACCGCTGAAGTTCGACGGCGAAGAACTTGAGTGTAACTTCGCGACGTCCGCTGCTGGGAGCATGCGCGTCGAGCTTCAAAGCGCCGACGGAACGCCGATTCCCGGTTTCACGCTGGATGATTGTTCGGAACTGTTCGGCGACGCGATTGATCGAAACGTTAAATGGAAGGGCGATCCACGTTTGCTGGAATTAGCTGGGAAATCGATTCGTCTGCGATTCCAACTGAAAGACGCCGATCTCTATTCGTTTCGCTTCGGAAAAGCGGATTGAGTTGCCATTCATGCCAAGATCTCGCGGACGACTCGCCCGTGAACGTCGGTCAAACGAAAGTCCCTACCGGCGTGGCGGTAAGTGAGGCGTTCGTGGTCGAGACCGAGTAGATGTAGGATCGTCGCTTGTAGATCGTGGACGCTGACTTCGTTCTCGGCAACTCGATCTCCTAACTCGTCACTGCTTCCGAAGACCATTCCCCCGCGAATGCCAGCGCCGGCGAGCCACGAACTGTACACTCGTGAATGATGTCCGCGACCGTCCGTTCCTGGCGATTGCACGAACGGGCCTCGTCCAAATTCCGTTGTGAACACGACCAGCGTATCGTCCAGCATTCCGCAAGAACTCAAGTCTTTGAGTAGCGCTGCGATTGGCTGGTCCACGTTTCGAGCCAGCCGATCGTACTTGGTCAGCTCGGCGTGTGCGTCCCAGTTGCGATCAACGCCACTGTCGCCGTCGATCAGCTCGACGAAGCGAACACCGCGCTCGACCATTCGCCGAGCGACTAAGCATTGCCACGCGAAGCCGGTCGTGTCGCTTGGATCTAGCCCGTACAGATCGAGCGTCGCTTTTGACTCTTGCCGCAGATCAAAGACATCCGGAGCGGCCATCTGCATCCCTGCTGCCGTCTCAAAAGACTTAATCCTCGCGGTGAGTTGCGAATCTTGCGAGCGACCTCGCAGATGTTGTTGGTTGAAATAAGCGAGCATGTCGAGTTCCGTGCGTTGCAACTCGGCGGTCCGCGAACGGCGGCGGATGTTCGCGATCGGGTTGGGGCCAGGTATAACGCGCGTTCCTTGATGTAAGGCTGGCAGGAAGTCTGAACCCCAGACCTGTCCCCCGGCGTACGGAAGTCCCGGCGAAACTACCATGAACGCTGGCAGGTTCGCATTTTCAGAGCCGAGACCATAGCTGACCCACGAGCCAATACTTGGACGATTGAACGTCGCCGAACCCGTATGAATTCCGATCGTGGCTCCAAAGTGATCACCGTTGATGTTCGTCATCGATCGAATCATGCAGACGTCATCGATCACGCTGCCGATGTGTGGGAACAGATCGCTGATTTCGATTCCGCTCTCGCCGTAAGGTCGATATTTCCATCCGCTTCCCTTGTAAAACGAACCTGGCCGACGCTCGGTATCATGGCGAGCGTCCAGTATCGGCTTCGGGTCGAACGTGTCGATGTGCGAGACTCCGCCCGTCATAAACAGGAAGATGACCTGTTTGGCTTTGGGAGCAAAGTGAGCCACGCCGGCTGTTGTTTGGTCGGTGTTCTTCGATGGCGCATCGTCCGCCATCAGTTCGGAAAGCAGACCTGGCAACAGCAACCCGCTTCCAGCGAGTGAACGGATCATTTGTCGGCGAGTTGTTTTCATCGGCGGTTAGTCCACAAACACAAATTCATTACTGCAAAGCATCGCCCGGATCATGCTGGTCCAGGCAACCACGATTCTGTCGTTCGCTTCATCAGATAGTTGCGCCGCGCTACGATCGAGATTTGCCTCGATCATTCGCACGTCGTCGGCATTCGGCTCTCGACCAAAGATATTACGATAAGCCCAACCCACTCGTTCCGTGTGCGAATCGCTGGATGCGATCACTCGTTGTGCGATCGCTTGCGACTGGTCGTCGATAAACGACGAGTTCATTAGGTAGAGCGATTGGAGGCTTGTCGTGGTTGGCCGTCTTGTGCCGACGTGCAAGTTTCCATCGGGTCCGTCAAACATGTCCAGGTAGCGATTTTTGCGAATCCGCTGGCGAAAGAGATAGATCGTACGTCGGTTGCTTGGAAAGTCGCCGACGTAAGGTTCATGCTGACGGAAGAAGTAAGTTAGTCGATGCGGAAAGGGGTGGGCTTCTCCCGTGCTGGGATCGAGCTGATTACTGAAGGCTAGAATCGAGTCTCGTAGTTGCTCGGCATCAAGGCGTCGTCGGTTGCCGCGCCAGAGATACACATTTTCGGGGTCGCGTGCCGTGTTTGCTGCCACATCGTCGCTCGCCAGTTGATAGGTTTGCGAACTAACGATCAGACGGTGCAGTTGCTTGATCGACCAATCGTTCTCGATTAGATACGTGGCTAAGAAATCAAGCAGTTCGGGATGCGAGGGCAAACTTCCGCGCACGCCGAAGTCACTGGTCGAAGCGACGAGACCTCTACCGAAGTGATGATGCCAGACTCGATTTGCAATCACGCGAGCGGTCAACGGATTTGCCGGCTCCGTAATCCATTCGGCCAGCTGCAGCCGACCGCTTTGCGTCACGTCGTCGGCGAGCGTCTGTCCGCCGAGAATCTGGAGGAACCCGCGGCGAATAAGCGGACCACGATCTCTCGGATCGCCTTGTTTCTGGACGTGGACGTCGTTGCAATCGCCTTCGCTAGCCGCAAACGCGATTTCAAGGTTGGGAAAGGTCGCCGCGACCTTACGAATTTCTTCGCGAAGATCTAAGACCTCCTGCCAAGCGACGTCTCGGTTGTATCCTGGGATGTTGATCGGCTTGCGTTGAAAGTCTCGATAGCGTTCGAACGCCGCTCGTTCCTTCTCGTGCCAGGGCTCAAGTTCCTTGCGGTACGAAGCGAGGACTTCGTCGGAAGCCTCGTCGCCGATTCGGTAAACAAAGTCACTGCGGTATGGCTTGTGTTCGGCTCCGGCGTGAGGATAGGCGGTGCTGTCGAAGATCCCGTACAGCGCGTAGTAGTCGGCCGTTGGGATCGGATCGAACTTATGATCGTGGCATCGTGCGCATCCGATCGAGAGGCCCAAGAACGTCTTGCCGAGATTATTAAGTGTGTCCTCGATCGTAATGTGGCGTTGTCCATGCGGGCTGACACCGATCCGCCGCGAGATCGCGATGTATCCGGTTGCGACCACGCGTCGCCAAGACTCTTCGTCGTTCTCAGCCGGCATCAGATCGCCGGCGATTTGCTCGCGGACGAATTGGTCGTACGGCTTGTCGTTGTTGAAGGCATCGATCACGTAGTTGCGATATTTGTAGGCTTCGGGTATCGGAAAGTCGGCCGCATCACCTGCCGTGTCGGCATAGCGAACAAGGTCCAGCCAATGCTGAGCCCAACGTTCTCCGTAGTGCTTTGACGCAAGCAATCGTTCGACCAGGTCAGCGTACGCTGCTTTTGAATCTTGCAGCGAGGCATGCTGAAAGCCGGCGACCTCTTCTGGTGTCGGAGGCAGACCAATCAGGTCGTAGGTGACTCGTCGAATCAACTTCCGAGGCCCGATCGCTGCTGTCGGCGTAAGTCGGTGTTGTTGATGACGCCGCGCGATAAACGCGTCGACCGGATGTTCTCCCCAGCTGCCGTCGGTGTCCGGAATCCGCGGCTTGGAGATTGGCTGAAAGGACCAGAATGCCCGCTCCTCGGCGGAGATGCCGCTTTCGTCCAACGTCGTCCGGGCCGAGGGTATTGCCATCGGCCAGTGCGCCCCCGATGTAATCCATTTCTCGAATATTTTAACCTCCGAAACTGACAGCGGATTCTCAGGCGGCATTGCGATGTCTTCGTGTTTGCGCGAGACAACTTGCCACAGCAAACTCGCACTCGCGTCGCCAGCAATGATCGCTGGCCCCGTGCTGCCACCTTTGAGCATTCCCTGCAAAGAATCTAGACGCAGACCGCCTTCCGCTTTGCGCCGATGGCACTCGTAGCATCGCTTCGCCAGTAAGGGGCGGACTTTCGCCTCAAAGAACTCTGTATCTTCTGCCGCGAACCCGACGGGCGCGAAACTGAGGGCGACGACGGAAATGATCAGGATGCGAGTAGACATGACTTCGATTGTACGATAGGAGCAGGAAGGCATCAAAACGGCGATTCATCTCACGTCTACTACGTGCGGCTGGCCGATGGACGAACTTCGCTTGATTTCCTTCCTCTTCGTGACGGCAAAACTCGCTGGAATCGGGAGAATCCGATCAAACAGTACATCGGGAAGATTCGACAGAATTGCTAAAGGCTGCACAACCGGTATCACGATACCGATTAATGGAGGAATCGAGTGGACCCACCGAACATCCCTTGACCCTACCCATCGCCTCCACTTGGGTTGTCGAAATTCTGCCAAATGATCTCTTCTCCCGATGTTCGCCCAACGTGGGTGATCTTCCTGATATCGATTTGCACATCCCTCGCGCTGAATGGATGCTCGCGCTCGAAGTACCGCCTACAAGCAGACCGTGAAGCGTACGACGTCATTGCCGAACGGAACTGCGATCCAAGATGGACTGCCGCCAACTATGGCGTCGACATCGATCCGCGCAGCCGATACTTCGATCCTTATGACCCCGACCATTCGCCCATGCCAACGGACGATCCGGCGTCGCACGACTACATGCGGTTCGTCGACGGGAAGAAGGGTTGGAAGCACTGGCATGACAACGGCGACCGATACGAGTTAGAAAACCCCGCGTGGCGAGCAGTGCTGGCCGAGTATGTCGAGACGACCGAGGATGGCTCGGTCAAGATTGACGTCGACTCCGCGCTCAGGCTCGCTTACGTTCACTCACCTTCTCACCAGAATCAATTGGAGACACTCTATCTATCCGCCTTGGACGTCACCGGGGAACGCTTCAGATTGGACACACAGTTCTTCGGTGGATACGACGCTCGATATAACCATCAAGGCGGGCTGATCCCACCGTCGCTTCGTTATGTTCCAGCCCTGGGTCGATTTGCCATTAGTCCCGCGATCGCCGGTGATGGAGTCGAGAACAATCTTGTGACACTCGGCCGTCCGTTTGGAGCGAACCCCGCCTTGCAGGCACGTCGGCAACTCGCCACGGCGGGCCAATTGCTGGCCGGATTTGCCAACTCTTTCGTCTTCGAGTTTACCGGCGGTGACGCGAACCTGACCTCTTCGCTGGCGAATTTTTCGTTTATCCAGCCCTTGCTGCGCGGGGCAGGCAAAGACGTCGCTCTTGAACAACTGACTCGCGACGAAAGAAACCTATTGGCTAACTTGCGAGCCTACGGTCAGTTTCGTCAAGGCTTCTATACGCAGGTCGCGATCGGCGAACTGGGCGTTACGGGACCGCAGCGAGGCGGAAGCAGTACGACGCTTCAATCGTTTTCCGGATCGGGAGGCGTCAGCGGCTATCTCGGTCTCCTCCAACAAAGCCAGAGGATCCGCAACAGCGAAGACAACCTCAGCCTCCAAGAGCGGACATTGGCCCGCTTAGAAGCACTCTATGACAACGATTTGACCACCTTAGTACAGGTCTATCAGTTTCGACAGAGTGTCGAAGACCAACGATCCGAGTTACTGCTGAGCCGCAATGCGCTCAAGCTCGCGCTCGATCGCTATAAGACCGGCACCCTTGGCTTGCCGCCGGATCTGCCCGTCGAATTGGACGAAAGTTTGATACGCCAGTTTCAACTTATTCCTCGCGAGGCAACCACGATCCAAGACTCGCTCCTCATTCTGCAGCGTCGCGTTGGCGAGGTTGCTGAGCTGCTGGATCTTCTTGGCGAGATCGCCGAGCTGCGGAATACGCTTGGGGCGTTGCCGGTAGATGTGGGAGTCGAGCCGAGTCGTGAGTTCCTGTCAGACGTCGTACGAGTCGTGGAAGCCGTGCAACCTCGACTCGATGATCTGCAGGTCGACCTCGCACACTTGGAAGAGGCGGGGCTCGCTCGCGAACAAGCGCTGACCGACGAGGAAAGACAGCTAATCCAAGTCGTCAAACAACGACTTCGCGAAGGGCCAGCGGACCTGGCGAAGCAGTTCGACGAAGCGAAAGACAAACTGCGGACACTTAACTCTGAGCTGTCTGAACAGAACAAGGCTCTCACCGTTAGTGAAAACGTCGTCTGGCTGGGTGAACTTCTTCGCCTGAGCCAGGGCTGCTTCCTGGTCCAAGCGCGAGCTCGCCGTGTTGAGAGTGAACCGATTCAAGTCCTGACCGATCTCTCCGAGCTTATCGAACTGGCCCAGCAGCTTTTCGACACCGTGCGGGAAGACCTTGCTCACATGGAGGCGGTCGTGCGGCAGCGCGAACAAACGATGACCAACGCGGAGAGAGAATCGTTCCAACTTGAACGGGCTCGGCTCAGTCAGCTGTTCAACGACCTTGAACATGGGCCGCGGGGTTTCGATGTAGCGGTAACGGAACTGGAAAGACTCCGCGACGGGCTCTCCGACCAGACTCGACGTGAAACGACGCGGGGGCTAATTTCGTGGGTCCAAGAGTTCCTGCAGGTCGTCGAGCGACTAGTCCTTGTTCCGGCGCAAGCCCGCCTTGAATTGATCATGGTTGAATCCATCAATTTAGGCGCAGAGGATGCGTTCCAAGTTGCCCTGTCGAACCGTTTGGATTTCATGAACGGTCGAGCGGCGCTCGTTGACAACTGGCGATTGATCCAATTCAATGCCGACGCTCTGCAATCGGTAGTAAACGTGACGGCGGACGCAGACGTTCGGACGTCGAGAAACAATCCGGTCAGTTTTCGCGCGCCGACGGGAACGGCTCGGCTCGGCTTGGAATTCGATGCTCCGATTACCCGATTGCTGGAGAGAAACACCTACCGCGAGTCGCTGATCAGCTACCAACGGAATCGTCGCAACCTGATCCAATCACGCGACTCGCTGAACCTGGGAATCCGCGCCTTGATTCGGAATCTTGAACAGCTTCGCCAGAACCTCGAGATCCAACGTCGAGCCGTTACGATTGCCATGCGGCGCGTTGATCAGACGCAACTAAACCTGAATCCTCCTCGTGCGCCCGCGCAACCCGGATTCCGACCGGGGATCGATAACACCTTGGCGACACAGTTGCTGGGGGCACAGACTGCTTTGCGCAACACGCAGAACAGCTTCCTTGCCGTTTGGCTAAACTACTACGCGACACGGATGCGGCTTTACCGCGAACTCGGCATCATGATGCTCGATCCGGATGGTCGGTGGATGGAGTATCCAATCGAAGGCTCGGATACGGGCGTGCCGCTAAATGGCGACGATTCAGGCGCAGAAGAACTGCCATTGCCTCCGATGATCCCGGCTAATTGGATACAGACCGCCGGACCCCAGTCACGGTCCGACGGGCCGCCTCCGGTTCTGGTCCAGGCGACAAGCTACTCCGTGCCGATACGAACGCATGGATTGCAGCGGTTACCACCGACCGAGAACACGTCGGGTACAAACTGATACACTAGGGCTCTGTCACAGCTAAGAATTAGGGTTGGGTGGCTGGGGTCGAGTCTTCGAGCCCCCAGGCTGGCGATGCTGGGGGCTCGAAGACTCGACCCCAGCCACCCTAAGATTAAGCTGTGACAAAGCACTAGGGCGGTTTCCCAGTAGTGGTCGCAGAAGTCGCAAGACTTCCGAATCTGAAGGGCTGAACTCTTGCGAGTCCAGCTACGGCGATCCGAGAACCGGGATAAGCTGATCCAGCGCAACTCGTTACAACGGCGTCGACCGCAGCGTGGCCTTCGATCGTCGACAGTGCATCGTTTAGATACACACTGTTACAGATCGCTCGCCCAGAAAGACTCTCGGCAGTCGTCGGCTATTCCACCTCGGATAACCTCCTGGCTAGAATGGTAAGTTGAGATTGGTTTGCCAAGTATCTGTCGTAGCGCAGGATTTTATCCCTCTTGGCAAGTTGTCTTCCGACTTTTTACGGAGACCGATCATGTCGACCGCCACACAGGCATCGCCAAGTCGCACCGCAGCGCCAGAGAGTGAGTCGCGCAGCAAGTTCTGGACGAGAAGTCTCCTCGTCGTGATTGCCATCGCGTTGATCGGAGTCACGACGGTGTTTGTGTCCGGGGCGATAGCACCGGCAGAGACCGGCCCCAAACTGACTCACAAGATCACGCGTGGAAACTTGCTCGTCACGGTAACCGAGCAAGGGACGCTGGAGAGTTCTAATAATACGGAAGTCAAATGCACGATCCGAGGTTACAGCACTGTCACTTGGGTAATCCCTGCTGGCAGCGTGGTACAGTCAGGCGACGAATTGGTCAGGCTGGATACGAAGATTCTCGATGAGCAATACAGTCTGACGAAGACGAATACCTTTATCGCGAAGGCGACACGAGCGCGAACTGACGCGAATGTGAAAAGGGCAACGATCGCGATCGATGCTTATAAGGAAGGCAGATTTCGGTCGCAGTTGGAGTCGCTGAAGAAGGAACTGGAAGCAAAGGAACGGAATCTGCGTACCGCGCACAAGATGCTTGAACGTTCTGAAAAGTTGTTCAAGCAGGGCTACGTTACTGAATTGGAAGTGGATGGGAACGCGTTCACTGTCACGCAAGCTGAGTTGGAACTGAAAGTCAAAGAGACCGAGATTAAGGTACTGAACGACTTCACAAAGAAAATGATGTTGGAGACGCTGAACGGCGACCTGACCGCCAGCGAATCGAAGCTGGCAGCGGATGATGCGGGGCTCGAGATGGAAATCAAACGCCAAGATCGCGCTTTGGAGGAACTCAACGCCTGCGTCATTAAGGCTGAAAGGAGCGGATTGGTGATTTACCCTTCGGCGGCAGCCTGGAAGCGAACTCCCGACATCACGGAGGGCGCGACGGTACGGAAGGATCAAGTCCTGTTGCTGATGCCCGACTTGACCAAGATGCAAGTCAAAGTGGGAATTCACGAATCGATCATTGACCGAGTTCGTCCTGGACTCAAGGCGCTCGTTACGCTTCCAGACAGGACGCTCGAGGCCACCGTGTCCACGGTCGCGTCCGTGACTAGACCGGCAGGTTGGTGGACCGGAAACGTCGTGAAGTACGACACGATCATCGAGCTGCCCGAGGACGAGGGACTGAAACCCGGCATGAGCGCCGAGGTGGAAGTGGTCATGGCCGTGCATGAAGATGTTCTCACGATCCCCGTCGCGGCGGTAGTGGAAACTGATAAAGGCGACTTCTGTTGGGTCAAGACGATCGAGGGAGTTGCACGACGTTCGCTACAACTGGGCGATAGCAACGACGTTTTCATTGTTGTCGGGGCCGGTCTGAAGGAAGGGGAAGAGGTCGTACTCAATCCAACTGCATTCGTCGAGGAAGCACAAACAGACGCGTTACGGACACTCAAAGAAACAAAGCCAGCCGCAGCGGATGCACCGGAGGTATCGGAGTAGTAGCTGGAGTCGCAAGACTTTGTGCTGATCGCGAACCATTTCCGAAGTCTTGCGACTTCGGTGACGTGAGACTTCCCGAAAGATTAATTCATGGCGACAGACGGACATTCGGAATCGCAGAGTTCCACAGGCCGCTGGTGGATATTTGGCCTGCTGACCATCGGTGTCATCGGCTTGGTGGGATCTGCCGCCGCAATCATTCCTGACGGCAACTCATCACGTGAGTTCGGTCCCGCGCTGACGCACACGATAGCACGCGGTGACCTCCTCGTCACGGTAACTGAACAAGGAACTCTCGAAAGTTCCAACAACACGGAGATCAAATGTAAAGTCCGGGGTGACAACACGATCATCAGCGTGATCGAAAGCGGTACGTACGTGCAGCCTGGAGACGAGTTAGTCAGGTTGGATACGCTCTTTATCGAAGAGGAGATCAGCGAGCGAACGAAGTTCGCTCATCTAGCGCGTTCCGAAGTCGCGCGATCCAAGGCGGATGTGGCGCGAGCGGAGATCGCGATCGAGGAGTATCTGCAAGGTAGGTTTGTCTCCGATTTAGCGACGCTGAATAAAGACTTGACGATTTCTAAGTCGAGGCATCTCACCGCAATCAACATGCTTGCCCATTCTAAAATGATGGCAGAGAGCGGCTACGTCAGTGAATTGGATGTCGAAGAGAGAGAGTTCATGGTCTCGCAGGCCGATTTAGATCTGAAACTCACACAGACCAGGATCGATGTGCTGAAGCGATTCACGAAGGAAGAGGAGTTGGCAACGCTGAACGGCGACTTGAATGCCGCTAAGGCGCAATACGAAGCAGTCAAGGAGCGGGCCTATGCGGATGAGAGGCGACTCTTGCGCGCCCAGGAGGAATACAAGTACTGCGTGGTGACCGCCGAACGGAGCGGTATGGTAATTTATCCCACAGGTGAGCAATGGAAAGAAGCACCTGAAATCGAGGAAGGTGCGACCGTGCATAAGGATCAGGTGCTCCTGCTGATGCCCGACATGTCTCATATGCAAGTGAAGGTTGGCATCCACGAATCCATCATCGACCGTATCGCACCGGGGCTGACCGCGAAAGTAACGTTGCCGGGAAAGACGCTTGATGGCGAAGTTACCTCGGTCGCGGCGGTTGCACAGCCAGCAGGTTGGTGGACCGGAAACGTCGTGAAGTATGACACGTACGTCGAGCTGCCACCGGGACAAGAACTAAAACCCGGCATGAGCGTTGCGGTTGAAGTCATCATGGCGCGCCACGAGAGCGTGTTGATGATACCCACAGCTGCGGTTGTAGAAACCAATCAGGGACACGCCTGCTGGGTCGAGACGGCCAAGGGAATCGAACGTCGAGCACTGCAGCTCGGCGACAGTAGCGACATGTTTCTTGTCGTCGAGGCGGGATTGGAGGAAGCGGATGAAGTTGTGCTGAATCCGCTGGCTCACATCGAGGAAGCACAGATCGAGGCGGCTAAGACGCTTGAAGAAACCAAGCAGCGCGAGTTGGATTTGATGTAGCTGCAGTCTTGCGACTCCGACTACGTTAATTCGAGAACGATTTATGGCAACCGACAACCTTCCAGATACTACAAGAAGTCGATGGTGGAAACGCGGTCTGATCGCATGCTGCGGGATCGCTGTATTGGCATACGCGGTCGTGCTGATCGCTGGCTCCATGTCATCACGTGAGATCGGACCCAGGCTGACTCACACGATCACACGCGGCGACCTGCTCGTCACGGTAACCGAACAAGGGACCACAGAGAGTGCCGAGAATACGGAAATCAAATGCAAAGTCCGAGGTCAGAACACTGTCATCTGGGTAATCGAGAGCGGGACCGTGGTGGAGCCCGGTGACGAATTGGTCAGACTGGATACGCTGTACATCCAAGAGCAAATCGACGAGCGCACGAAATACTCCAATTGGTCGAGGTCAGCTGCTGAACACTCCAAAGCGAGAGTGGCGGCCTCGGAACTCGCAGTCCCAGAATACGAACAGGGCACATATGTCACGGAGTTGATGACGGCCGAGAAGGACTTAGTGATCGCCGAGTCGAGACTAGGTAGCGCGAAGGACATACTCAGGCATACCAAACAGTTGGCCGAGAGTGGTTACAAAAGCGAATTGGATGTCGAGGAAAGAGAGTTTTCGGTCGCACAGGCTGATTTAGAAGTAAAGCTTAAAAGGACTCAGCTCGATGTTCTGAAACGATTTACAAAGAAAGAGCAGTTGCAAACGCTGAAGGGCAACTTGACTGCGACCAAAGCAACACACGAGGCCAACGCGGAGCGGGCCGTGGCTGACGAGTCGCGTCGCGCGCGTGCGGCTGAAGAATTAGAGTTCTGTGTGGTCCGGGCTGAAAGGGGCGGCTTAGTAATTCACCCCAATGCAGCTCAGTGGGAGACCGCACCGATCGAAGAAGGTGCCGTCGTATACAAGGATCGAGTCATGCTGCTGATGCCCGACCTTTCCCAAATGCAAGTGAAAGTTGGCGTTCACGAATCCACTATCGATCGCATGAAACCCGGACTGACTGCGAAGGTGACCCTACCCAATATGACGCTCGATGGAACGGTCACCTCCGTGGCGTCGGTCACCAGGCCAGCAGGTTGGTGGACCGGAAACGCTGTCAAATACGATACGCTCATTGGGCTTCCGGAGGGACAAGGGCTGAGGCCCGGAATGAGTGCCGAAGTCGAAGTGTTAGTCGCTCGGTACGAGAACGTGTTGAAGATACCTGTCGCCGCGATCGTGGAAACCGACGAAGGTAATTTCTGTTGGGTCAAGACGATTGAAGGGAGTGAACGGCGTGCGATCCTGCTAGGCGACAGTAACGACGTCTTTACGGTCGTTAAAGAAGGTCTCCAAGAAGGTGACGAAGTCGTGCTGAATCCCACCGCATTTCGACATATTCAATCAGCTGCAAAGACGAGTGATGAAGCCATCATGGGAGAGACGAGTTCCGCCAAGAACGCCAAGAGTTCTAAATCACCGGAAAGCAATTAGCATCAATCCGCGCTCCTTCTCGGAGAGCGTTCGTGAACCATCATGAACAGTTCCCTCCTTCAAACCATTCAACTCGGCTTAAAGAGCCTGATGCTGCATAAGATGCGGACCGGGTTGGCCGCAATGGGCATTTTCATCGGCACCACAACCGTGATCTGGCTGGTCGCGATGGGCGAAGGTGTTAGCTACCGCGCGCAACAACAGATTCTGGAGCTTGGTGCCGCGAACATTATTGTAAGGACAAAGGAACCGAACGCAGGCAGCGAGGCACAGGACTCCAACAGTCGTGTCAAAACTTACGGCTTGCTGCGAAATGACTATCGCCGAATCGTCGAGAACATTCCGAACATCCGCCGCGCCGTTCCGATGCGCGAACTTCGCTTTGAACTGCGTCTGGGGAACCGGACGGCCGATGCAAAGCTTGTCGGCTGCGTCGAAGACTACATCGAACTCAATCAGCTAGAGATAGCTCGTGGGCGATGGCTCACCCCGCGCGACCGCGGCAATAAAGTCGTGGTCCTAGCCGACGACACGGCGAAGCGTCTCTTTCCCTTTGAGAACCCGATTGGCCAGACAATCTGGGTTGGCAGCGAATTCTATAACGTGATTGGCCAAACAAAGCCACGCACCGCTTCGGCCGCGATCGGCGGCAGCCTTGATTCCAGGGATTACAACCTGGATGCGTACATTCCGCTGAGGACGCTCCGTCAGCGAGTGGGCGATCTGGTAATGAAACGCGTTGGCGGCGAGTTTCAGGGTGAACAAGTCGAACTCAGCCAAATCACCGTTGAAGTCAACAACATCGAAGATGTCGACGAAACAGCGGCGATCATTGAGACGCTGCTGGAGAAGTTTCACGAGAAGGAAGACTACGCGGTTGTTGTCCCCAAGGAGCTCCTACGCCAAGCCGAGCGAACCCGAGCCATGTTCAACGTGCTGTTGGTCGTGATCGCGGGTATCTCACTGGTCGTTGGCGGCATCGGCATCATGAACATCATGCTGGCCACGGTGACGGAGCGGACTCGCGAGATCGGCATTCGGCGCGCGCTCGGTGCAACTCGCCAGCATATTATCCACCAATTCCTTACGGAAACCGTCGTCTTAACAGCGAGCGGCGGTCTATTGGGAGTTCTATTCGGACTTTCATGCGGCCCGCTGTTTCGAGGCATACGCGAGGCCGTCACGATGATGTCGCCAGACCTTTTGCCACCAATCATTTATACGCTCGAACCGCGCATCGCTCCGTGGTCTGTCGCCCTGTCGTTGTTCATTTCGCTTGGCGTCGGACTGATCTTCGGAGTCTACCCAGCGCGACAAGCCGCCTACATGGATCCGATCGAAGCGTTACGACACGAATAATCACGAGTGGCTTCCCAAGGCACGAATGTCTTCGTTTAACGGCAAGCCGAAGGCGACCGTGTTTCTGTCGGCACCATCGTAATCGCCTTCGGCTTGCCGTTAAACAATTAATAAGCAACATCATCGATGACTCACGCATCACATCACCACCGAATCTTGCTTGTCGAAGACGACGCGCCGCTGGCGTCTATGGTTGCCGACTTTCTCGCGCCGCAAGGATTCGATGTCGCGATCGAAGGACGCGGCGACGCGGCAGTTGCGAGAATCCTCTCTGAGCAACCCGACGTTGTCGTTCTTGATGTAAATCTCCCAGGGCTCGATGGCCTCTCCGTTTGCCGCGCTGTACGCGCACAGTATCGAGGAGCAATCGTGATGCTGACGGCGCGCGGAGAAGAGATCGATGAAGTTCTCGGTCTGGAGGTAGGTGCGGATGACTATTTAGCCAAGCCAGTACGGCCACGCGCATTGCTGGCGAGGCTACGCACGCATTTGCGCCGGTCTACAGCTACCAATGCAGCTGAGCTTGGCCAACCGATCACAGTTGGCTCGCTCGTCGTTGATGCCTCACGGCGCAGCGTCGAGATCGAAGGCGTGGAATTGGACCTGACGTCGGCGGAGTTCGAACTGCTGCAATTCCTCGCCGAGAATGCCGGTCGAACGGTGAGCCGCAACGACATTTATCAGCATATCCACGGCATGAAATTCGATGGCCTGGATCGCTCTATTGACTTGCGGATCTCTCGTCTTAGGAAGAAAGTTGGTGACGATCCTGCCAAACCGAAACGAATTAAATCGGTGAGAGGCGTCGGATATATCCTGGCGAGTGATCCATGACACGGCTCTTCATTGGTCTCTATATCGGTGTACTCGCTGTCCTATTTGCGGCGTGGTACATCCACGGCATCGTTTTGACGCAACGGTCGGAAGCCGACTTGGCGCGGGTCATCGAGACGGCGCATGGAGGTGGCGCCCGACTGGTTGCAAGTGAATTGGACGCCGCACCTCCGGAAAGTCAAGTTCAGACGCTGAACCGCTTGCGCGAACGATTTGACTATCCGGTCAGTATTATCGCACGGACCGATCTCCCCAGCGGAATTCAGCGGCGGTTGGCGACGGGTGCGGACGTTTCCTATTTCAGCCCGCGTGAAAAAGCCTTCGTTGTAGTGGCAATATTGTCGAACAAGTCCGAAGTCGTTCGCCTCGGTCCGTTCCCGAATTACGAACTCATTGAAATCGAAAACTCGATCGGAGGGTGGCTACGGCTCGCTTCCGTGAAGCTCGAGTCGGTCTCGCTCGAGAATCGAACAGCCGTCCTTGAGGAGATTCAACAGAAGTTCGAGTTTCCAATCGAGATGGCGAAACGACGGGAGTTGCCGAGCGGAACTCAGGAAAGGCTCGGCAAGGGAACGGAAGTTGTCTTTTTCCGGCAAGGCGACGATCGTTGGTTCGCGGCTACGCCCCTGACGGGCGGAACCGAAGTCGTCCGCTGCGGGCCGTTTCCAAGCTTCGAGCGAATCGAGCAAAAAGCCGCCGCTACGACATTGGCGTTCGTGCTGCTTCCTGTTGCATTGGCGATTGCATTACTCCTACGACCTGTTGTATTGCAACTGCGTCGCGTCGAACACGCGGCCAAGTCGATTGCAGAGGGTGACTTGAGCGCGCGTGTTGACGAGCACCGAGTTCGCGCGGCGAAGCCGCTGGCCGAAGCATTCAACAACATGGCAAACCGCACGGAGACTGTTGTGCGGACTCAGCGTGAGCTTCTGCAAGCCGTTTCTCATGAACTTCGTACGCCATTGTCGCGAATGCGATTTGCGATCGACTTGATCGAGACGGCCCATGACGACGCGGAACGCAAGCAGCGGCTCGAATCGCTGGATGCAGCTACCGAGGAGCTAGATGGACTAGTCGGCGAGCTGCTCAGTTATGTGCAAATGGAAACCGCCGAGCCTCATTTGAACTGCGAAGACATTGCGTTGGACCAGACGCTTGGCGTACTGCTCCCAAAGTACGAGGGGCTGTATCCGGAAGTTGAATTTCGCGCCGACGATAATCCAGCTGAAACGCTCGTCTCAGCTGACCGATCTGCGTTCCAACGAGCGATCGGAAATCTTGTAAGCAACGCCGGACGTTTCGCGAAGTCGCGAGTGACGGTAACGGCGGAGTCGAACGGAAAGTCGATCAGCATCAACGTCGATGACGATGGAAAAGGAATCGCTGAAGCCGATCGACAGCGAGTCTTCGAACCTTTCGTCAGATTGGACGACGATGCGAATGGGCAAGGTGCAGGTCTCGGTCTCGCGCTTGTCAGAAGGATCGTTTCACGACACGGCGGCTCGGTCGAAGTGCAAACGAGTCCGCTCGGAGGGTGTCGTATTACGACGATTTGGCCAAAGCCTGCTGCGCTCGAAGCTGAGTGAACTCGATCGACGATGACATACGCAGCGATGCGCGACAGCGATGGTCGTCGTTCCTGTCGCTGAGGGAGCGGTGATGTATCGGCTTGTATCATTTTCGGCCTACGCGGTTGCACGCCGTGTTCTAATCCGGACACAATCGAGCGACTCGTATTAATCAGTAGCCTCATTCGGACTCAAGGGGGACGGATGTCAGGATGTGTCACGCACCATAATCCCGTCAGGATCGAGTAATTAGTAGTCGCTCAAGGACATTCGATATGAATAGAATTGGTTACATTTGGAGTTTCACCGCATACGTTTGTATCGCATTGCTTGGTTCAAGCTTCACTCCCGGTGGGGCAGGATCCGCTCCCGCGTCAGCCGCTAATACGACCATTTCTCCGCACGAGCCCGTCCCTGTCGGACACCCCACGTTTGTGAGTCCACACGCTTCGCCGATTGCAATCCGTGGCGACCATGTCTTTGTAGTGAACACACCGTCCGACACGGTCGACGTGATTGATCGAAAGACTCGAAAGATCCTGCTGCGAGTGAACGTCGGTATCGATCCAGTGAGTATCGCTGTACGACCTGACGGTGAAGAAGTCTGGGTGTCGAACCACGTTTCAGATTCGGTGAGTGTGATTGATAACGACTCAGAAAGTCCAACTTATCTGCAAGTCGTCGCCACGGTGCAGGAGTTCGATTCGGAATCGAAGGCGACCCGTTTTGATGAGCCCGTGGGGATTGCCTTCGCCAGCAATGACAAAGCTTACGTAGCATTGTCTTCGGAGAATCAGATCGCCGTCATCGATGTAGCCACTCGCAAAGTAAGCAAGAGGCTTACCATCACGGCTCAGGACCCGAGAGCAATCACCGTGCGAGGGGATCGACTTTATGTCATTCCATTCGAGTCGAACAACAAGACGCAGCTCTCCGGCGGTGCAGGGGACAAGATCGACGGCGACCTAGTTACATTCGACGCGTGGAACCATTCGATTGCTAACAACAATGTTTTGTCGATCGGTCACGTGGTCGACATTATCAAACATCCTGAAGTTCCCGATCGCGACCTATACATCTTTGACACGAAGACCGACGAACTGGTCGAAGTCGTTGATACGCTTGGCACGTTACTATACGGATTGACCGTCGACTCAAAAGGGGGCGTCTTCGTCGCTCAGACGGACGCGCGCAACCAAGTTAACGGTCGCTCGGGAAGTAAAAAACATGGTCTATCGGAATTGCAGAATCGCGCGTTCCTGAACCAGATCACGAGAGTTGGCTTCAAGGACGGTTTCGCCAAAAGACCGGAGTTCATTGACCTCGAGCCTCTGCCGCCACAACATCCTGAACGGGGGCAGGCACTTGCGACGCCGTTTGCGATTCAAATCAGTAATGACGATTCGACACTAGTAGTCTCGGCGGCGGGATCAGACAAACTCTTCACCGTCGATGCGGTAAGCGGCGAGGTGCTAGGACGTATTGCTGTTGGAGCTGTGCCACGTGGGATCGCCCTCGAGAATTCGGAAAATGGAAAGCCGTCACAGGCGTGGGTACTCAATGCCGTGGCAAACACGGTGTCATTGGTCGATTTGTCCGACGCTGCCGATCCGCAAATCGTCGGGTTCGTTCCCCTCGAAGATCCGACGCACCGGCAAGTTAAGCTTGGACGCACCTGGTTCAATGACGCTGACACATCGACAACTGGAACGTTTTCCTGTGCGAGCTGTCATCCCGACGGTCACACGGATCAGCTGCTTTGGGTCATCAAGACTCCGATCGTGACCGGAGGCGATCAGATCATGCCTCGTTCAACAATGCCGATTCGCGGTCTGCGGGATACGGCTCCATTTCACTGGGACGGAATCCCCGGTGATCCGTACGGTGGCAACAACAGTGCGAATATTCACGGATCAGACCCGCCCAACAGCAGTATTGACGATCCGGAAAGCACGACGCGAAATGTGATCGACGGTGGTCTCGCCGCGACGATGCTCCTGGATGGTGACAAGACGGTCAACGATGAAGGCAAGTCCGGTGCGCTGTCCGCGGCCGAACGCGACGACATGGCGACGTTCCTGCTCAGCGTGCCTTACCCACCCGCGCAGCGACGCGCCTATGACAATGTCGTTTCGAATCGAGCCGAACAAGGCTTCGAGTTGTTTCATATCAAGGGGCATCTCGATGGCAAGCCTGCGCCGAACGTTTGTGGAAACTGTCATCGAATGCCATTCCTGGTAAGTACGAATACGCCGGGCACCGGTATGGACGCGCCCACGTGGCGAGGCGCTTATGATCGCTTTTTGATCTTGCCGCAGGGGCGCTTGAATATCATTGATTTCGATTTCTATCGACGCATCGCCGAAGAGGGAATTCCCGAGCGAAAAATGTGGCAGTTCTCGTGGCAGGGCCAACGTCGCTTCGATCCAATCTGGGACATGGTTTTGGAAGGAAGCACAGGCTTCTCTGGATCATTCGGGCGACAGGTAACGCTGAATGAGTCGTCTGCCAAGGACGAATTGACCGGCGATTTGCTGAGTGCTTTAGAACAGTCGGCCGGTGAAGGCGCGATCGTGTTGGAAGGCGAGGGGGTCTTTCTCGACGAAGGCTCAAGCGATCGCGTGGCATTGCAGTTTGATGGCAACGATTATGTGGCCCGTGAGCCGACGGCGCTAGCCGCGGGCGGTCGTGGAGGGCCTGCGGCTAGCGCCGTCGGCTCAGGAGATCGCGTCCAGCACGTGTTCTCCCGAACGGAGCTAGTTGCGTTGGCGAACGACAGCAAGTTCTCAGGCACTTTTACCGGGCGGCACGGTGTCAAAGCCGATGTCGACCATCCACAGCCCGCCATTTGGACACTCAGTCCGCTCGAACGGCAAAGCGGAAGGCAAGAATTTCCAATTCTGTATGATGGCAATAACAGCATGACAATAAGCGGCCGACATATTCACGAAGATGCGAATGTGTTCGTCGACGGAAGGCGAGTCAGTGGCAGCGTGAGTCTTGAAGACGGCGAGAAACTCGTCATCAACTTATCCTCCTTGCCATCGGTCGGAATGCACTTGCTACAGATACAGAATCCCAACGGGATGTTCAGTAATGACTTCATCTTCCACATCACAAAAGATGCGGAGTCCGCCGCAGAGCAAAAGCATCGCACCGACGCAGAACACAGGGACGTTCGTGAGGCATTAGCGACAGCAGTTTCGAAGGGTGATCTGGAAGAGACGAAGAAGCTTCTTCGCCGGGGAGTACGGCGAATTAACGAACGGCAACCTGGAAGTGGTGGGACTGCGCTCAGTGCTGCCTCACTTCACGGGCACCTTGAGATGGTCAAGTATTTGATTGAGCGTGGTGCAAACGTCGAGGCCACGAACCGAGACGGAAACACACCGCTCCTTGTCGCGGCGTTCATGTGTCGTTCTGAGATCGTGCAGTTACTTCTTGAGAATGGCGCTTCTCCTCTCACAAAGAATGGACGAGGAGAAACTTCGATCGATGTGGTTTCATCGCCCTGGACGAAGGAACTCGCGGACTTCTACATCGGGATCGGTAACGCGGTCGGGATCAAGCTTGATCTTGAATTTATCGAGCGGGAACGCCCCGAAATCGCGGAGCTACTTCGGGAACACGCCGAAAGTAATGCTCCACCCGTCAAAGACGCCAGGAAAACTGACAAATAGGAATTCTCGGGGCGAGCAATCTCGGAGGTCTTATGACTAGGATGGACGCGAAGTGTGCGGCGGTGCTAATACGCGAAGCAACGAAAGAATGATGTGCGCGATCACTCGCATTCTCTAGTTCGTTCTACATAGACATGGCCGGCTTGCCGCGAGATTGGCGATTTCATGTGTCCACTTGAGCGTCGATCAGCGGCAACCGGCCACCTTTGTTCAGATGAACGGCGTGAGACCGACCGACATTGTCGCTATGCTTAGAGCAATTACACTGCTCTTGTTACTTTTGTTCTTCCTGTCGCGAGCAACTCTTTAGGATCTCAGTCGCTTGTAGTCGACAGAATGAAAGCTCTTATGAAACCTTAGATCCTTTGCGTAATCATTAGGATTAGTCATGTTCATGAAAACCTGCCTGACGATACTATTATCTTGCCTCTTGTTAGTTGTCACCCAACTCGACGCAAAATCGCCGGCTGAAGCTACAGCGACCAACTGGCATCAATGGCGAGGCCCCGAAGCAAATGGTGTTTCCAGAACTGCGAAGCCGCCGATACTGTGGGGCGAAGACAAAAACATTGCCTGGAAAGTGCCGATTGACGGAAACGGTGGTTCAACGCCAATCATCTGGGAGGACAAAGTCTTCTTGTTGACCGCGATCAACACGGGAAAGGTCGATCCATCACTTCCGAAGCCGGAAGACCAGCCAGAGCGAGTATTCGGCATCAAACATCCGAACACGAGCTACAAGTTCGTCGTGCTTTGTCTGGATCGCGCGACGGGCAAAGAACTGTGGCGGCGAATGGCAACCGAACGCGTCCCGCACGAAGGACATCACAACGATAACGATTTCGCTTCCGCTTCTCCCACGACCGACGGCGAACGGCTCTACTGTTGGTTTGGTTCGGCTGGTTTGTATTGTTACGACCTGGATGGCAAGAAGCTTTGGAAACGAGACCTCGGAAAGGCTCACATCGGAGCGAGCCTCGGCGAAGGTAGTTCGCCTGTCGTTCACGACGGCAAGGTCGTGATCGTGCGCGACCACTCACGCCAATCGACCATCGAAGTATTTGACGCGAAGACCGGTGAAACGCAATGGAAAGAGGAACGCGATGAAGGCAACGCATGGGCGACGCCACGTATTCTTCAGCACAGCGGCAAGACGCAGGTGATTACTTCGGGATCGAATATGGTTCGCAGCTATGACCTCACGGACGGGGAGGTAATATGGCAATGCAGCGGCCTGTCCAGCAACGCCATTCCTTCACCCGTGGTGGAGGGTGACGTTGTTTACTGCATGAGTGGGTACAAAGGCTACTCAGTCCTTGCGCTCCCGCTTTCCGCGACCGGCAACATTTCAGAATCCGACAAGATCATCTGGTCCAAAAATCGCGGAACACCCTACATTCCGTCGCCAATACTCTACGACGGATTGCTGTACTTCAATCAGTCCAATCAGGCGATTCTCACTTGCCTGGATTCCAAAACTGGCGCCCCATTTATCGATCGAAAGCGACTTAATGGCGTGTCCAACATATACTCGTCACCCGTCGGTGCCGACGGACGCGTCTACATCACCGGACGGAACGGCACGACGCTCGTACTGAAGCGATCGAATGACCTGGAAGTCATCGCCACGAACAAGCTGGACGAGCAAATCGATTCATCACCAGCTCTTGCCGGAGATCAGCTGTTCCTCCGTGGCAGTAATTCGCTTTACTGCATTGGTGAGTAGGTTCGTCGATTGAGCCGACACTCGAACTCGATTTTCGATCGTACCGCTCCGAGACACCCGCGATCTGTGCGACTACAATCTACATCCGATCGGAGCCGCATTTGTTTGCGTTCCGGCGCGACTAGTTGCGTTTCTATGACATGGAGAGAATGATGCTGCATCAACGATTGGTTTCTCGTATCTTGGTAGTGACGTTGCTGGCAAGTTCGTTTCTTCTAGCTGCAAAGGCTTCCGCCGAAGTGTATGAACTCCGAACCTATACGACGAATGAAGGCAAGCTGGAAAACCTGAATGCCCGTTTCCGCGATCACACGGTGCGGTTGTTTAAGAAGCATGGAATGGAATCGGTCGGATATTGGGTGCCGGTCGATGAACCGAAATCGAAGAACACGCTCATCTACGTCATCAAGCACGAAAGCCGAGACGCAGCCACCGCATCGTGGAAAACCTTTCTCGCCGATCCCGATTGGAAGAAGGTTGCGAAAGAGTCGCAAGTGGATGGTCAGATCCTGGCCAAGAGACCGGAATCTGTCTTCATGGAAACTACTGATTACTCTCCAGCATGGAAGAATGGTGGTTCAAGCGATGACGGGGTGTTCGAACTCCGAATCTACAAGGCAGCCGAAGGCAAACTCGGGAAACTTGACGCTCGCTTTCGCGACCACACGATTCGCCTCTTCGATAAGCATGGAATGAAGTCGGTCGCCTATTGGCATCCGACCGACGAGCCTGATTCCGCGGACAACTTGATTTACATCATCAAACACGAAAGCCGCGACGCCTCGAAGAAGTCTTGGCAGGCGTTTATTGCCGATCCCGACTGGAAGAAAGCTGCCGCAGCATCAGGCGTCGGACGTCTCGCGAAATCACCAGAGTCGATCTACATGACAGCAACGGATTACTCGGCGATTCGTTGAGCAACAGTCGTGGTGGCGGCTTCTAGCCGCCACAGGTTGTAACCTCAGCGCGGATAAAAGTCCTTCCAAGACTGGCGTCTTTCGTAAACGAAGTCGCCAAGACTTCCGACGTAGTTCACAAACGCCCGCTGTCGTTTCGTTCAATTCATGCAGCGGATCGGCCAACGCCCTGTTCGACACGGCTGGCAAATGGCTGAAGGAGCGAGGCAAGACGACGATTCGCGGGCCAATGAATCCCTCGTTCAATCAAGAATTAGGACTGCTTGTCGAAGGGTGTGATTCGCCGCCGACATTCATGATGCCGTACAATCCGCGGTACTACGAAGAACTTATCGAAAACTACGGCTTCACGAAGGAACACGATCTATACGCCTATTTTGGACACGTTGATCAACTCGAAACTCAAGACAAAAAACTTCAGTTCATTGTCGACGAATCAACGCGACGCTTTAACTTCAAGCTGCGACGGATGAACATGTCGAACTTTGATCAAGAGGTTCGCACGTTTCTCAAGATCTACAACGAGGCGCACGGAGACCATTGGGGATTCATTCCTCTCTCGGAAAACGAAATCAAGCACATGAGCAAGTCAATGCGATTTCTCATGACACCGGAGATGACAACCGTTGCCGAAGTCGATGGCCGAGTTGTCGGGACGGCCTTTGGCATGCTGGATTATAATCCCCTCATCAAACAAATAGATGGCCGCCTGTTTCCGTTTGGATTCCTTCGATTGATGCTGAACCGCAAAAGAATCAAGCGAATGCGATTGATTGCGGCTCACGTCTTGCCCGAATACCAGCGATGGGGCTTAGGTGTAGTTTTACTTTCCAGGCTTGTTCCTGACGCACTAGCCTGGGGAATCGAAGAAGCTGAGTTCTCATGGGTCGCCGAAAGCAATCACCTCTCGCGGGCGTCGCTCGAACGAGGTGATGCCAAACGAAGCAAGACGTACAGAATCTACGACTCCAAGATAAAGTGACTCAATACGTAGTCGCGCGTTGTCGAGCGTAGCTAGTCGAAACTCGTGGGGTCAAAAGACTGAAACAACGCATTCGCTCTTTGGAGAACTAATGCTAAGCACGCCGCGAGCACCGAGTCTCGGCCGACCGCTGACACTCGATGGCCGTCATTATCGTTGGACCGCGACAGGTTTGGCTGGCTGGCGCGTGGCAGCATCTGATGGAAGTCGCGGGCCGGTCAAGAACGACGGAGTTCAGGGCCGCAGCAATTGGCTCGCTACAGTTGATGCTCAACCGCTCTAGGATACCTCCCCACGGTCGGCAGTGCGGCCCGTTGCTTTCAATGGAAAACGGTATTTACCGTTTTGGAACTCGAGAACGGGAGAACGCACTGTACCACGACTGACGAATTCTCTACCCAGGTACCGCAAGCATCGCGCGTCTGGCCAGTCGGTTGTCACCCTATCCGGTCGAGACTTCTATCTTGGACCCTACCGATAAAAGGTCGGCAGAACCGAATTCGTTCGACTCGCCGATGAATGGCAGGTCAACGTTCGACGGCTTGAGACTTGCGAAGAACTCGCGATCGCTATCGTGATAGTCAGTATCTTCGCTTCGCTCGAACGTGCGTCTGCCAAGCTCTATATCCGCTTGACGCAACTTCGGAATAATCTGCTCCACACCATGTCGCTGCTTTGGCATCTAAAAAACCCCCATCCCAGCTTCAGCCGGAAAGGATTCTCTTAATTCACACGGATCGATCTTAGGGGAGAAGCTCAGTTGGACGCCACCAGAATTGCAGTTCTCGCTGCAACCTGCAATCATTCCATCTTAGCGTTTCTCTTCTTGAGGCGTTTGACACGTGAATACAGCTCAGTTTTGGAATATCATCGAAACCGCAAGACAAAAGTCGCCGAAGAACTCGGAGCGACAGGTGAAACTAATCCGCAAGACGTTGGAATCGTTACCAGCGAAAGAGATCCTCTCGTTCGACAGAATCTACGACCGGCTGCGGTTTCGGGCGTACTCGTGGGATTTGTGGGAGGCGGCAAAGATTTTGAAAGGGGGCTGCTCGGACGATGGCTTCGAGGACTTTCGGGCATGGCTCATCTCGCGCGGTCGGAAAGTTTACGATGCGGCTATGCGCAATCCCGATTCGCTCGTGAGACAGGTCGAAGACTCTCGCGACGATTATGAACTCGCATCGATGCTGTACGTGGGCATGCACGCTTACGAGGCCGTCAGCGGTCAGCCGATACCGATGCTCGACTCCGATTACCCAAAGCTGAAAGGAACCAGGTGCAGCTCCGAGTCGAAACTTCGCAAACGGTTGCCTCGCTTACACAAGCTCCTCGGAGCAACCGGCAGCGCGGAAGACATCGTGGCCAGTGCCAAACGAAGCCTGGCGCGAGCGACAACCTGGGTTGGCAAGATGACTGCTTTGAGCGTGTTAGATTCGATTGAGATACTTCCGCCAAGCGGCATGGCTGTGTTGCAAGAGGTCACAAGAGATGAAGACGAAAGCATTCGCGACGTGGCGAAGTTTAAGTTGCGACAACGGCGGGTCCGTAAGTAATTGCACAGAACACCGCAGGCGATGGTAACTCCTCGGTGCGAGTTGAAATCCACGCCTTGCCGACGATGCGGATTGTCACAGTAACCGTGGGGTGTGAAGAAGGGATAACCAGACAGGGAATCAAGGCGCGGAGCGGTCGGGTCGAGTGCATGCTCACGTGGGCACCATCCGATCGCTGACCCCGGAATTACCATGTCAGAGCTGACGGCGACCAGCATCCGCCAGAGAGGCGTGGCTGATGTCGAAGGCATTTCAGCAATTCGGCGCGCAGGTCAATACGAGCGATCGCAGGGTGGTCTCTGACGACTTACTGCGGTTGCGTTCCGTCGCGTCGTTTGCCGACTGGGCATGTTTTTCGGCGACATCGCTGCGGCCATCCGGTAACAATACCAGCCAAATCTCACCGAAATACCGCAAGAGTTAAGAAGTTGTGTCATTGTCTCTTGCATTTGCCCGTCGAGACCCGATAGGATACTCAAATCGATATTGCTCGATGCGTTGCGGCGAGCAGTCGCTTCGTCCCACCCTATATTGGAGTTTTTAATGCTCAACTTCCTCACCGGCAGCAAATCACGCAACTGTGAAGGAACGTCGCGGCGTGACTTCCTGAAAGTTGGTTCACTGGGTGTAGGTTCCCTCACTCTGTCGGATGTTCTTCGTGCGCGGTCTGAAGCAAACGCCGCCGGATCCGCCGTTAAGGACACCTCGGTGATCTGGCTCTGGCTCGGTGGTGGGCCGACACATGTCGAGACGTTCGATCCGAAAATGACGGCTCCGTCCGAGTACCGAAGCGTGACCGGCGAAGTCAAGACAAACATCCCCGGTGTCACGCTGGGCGGCCACTTCGAAAAGATGGCTCAGGTTGCCGACAAGATGGCTTTCGTGCGATCCTTCGCGCACACCAACAGCGGACACGGTGGCGGCACGCACTTTGTCATGACCGGCTATGACAATCGTGTAGTCGATAATGGCGGCATGCCGAGCCGACCTGCGTTGGGTTCGATCTTGTCACGCGTACGCGGTGGCAACCATCCCGTTACGGGCATGCCGACTTACGTCCGGCTCAACGGTATTGGCAGCGATGGTCCAGCGTTTCTGGGCCCCGCCTATTCGCCCTTTGATCCCAATGGCCAAGCCAAACGAAATATGTCGCTCGTTGTTGATAAACTGCGGCTCGACAAACGCCGTGACATACTCAAAGGCATCGACACGGTGAATCGAGAAATCGATCGAAGCAAGTTGATGGACGGCTTGGACGCGTTTGAACAGCAAGCCTTCAACCTGGTCCTCAGCAAGTCGCAACAGGCGTTTGATCTGAAGTACGAAGATCCCCGCGTCGTCGACCGCTATGGACCGGGTTTGGGTCAGCAGTTGTTGCAAGCTCGCCGCATGTGTGAAGCTGGTTGCGGGTTCGTGACCATTCAATACGGCGGCTGGGATATGCACGGTAATATCAAGACGAGCCTCGATGGTCGTGCTCCTCAGCTGGACCAAGCGGTTGCTGCTCTCGTCGAAGACATGAGCCAGCGCGGCGTGGACAAGAATATCTTGTTCGTCGTCACTGGCGAATTCGGTCGCACTCCGAAGATTAATGGTGGTGCCGGTCGCGACCATTGGGCTCCGCTCAGCACGCTCGCCATGGCAGGTGGTGGCTTGCAAATGGGCCAAGTCGTTGGCGAATCCGCCGAGAAGGTCGATGTTCCGAAGACGAAGCCGATACGACCGCAAGACTTGATGGCTACGGTCTTCGAGGTTCTCGGCATCGATCGCCGAATCCAGTTCGTCAACACGTCGGGTCGCCCAACCTATATGATCGAAGCCGGTAGGCCAATTGAAGAGTTAGTCTAACGGTCTGAATAGTCGTTGTTCGTTCTGCGAACAAAAGGCGAACTTCGCGGAGCGAACCACTACAATTCTCAAACGCCCTGTCGGCTTGATAGGGCGTTTTTCATGCGCGCTCGATGGCAAACATCAGCGGGCACCGGCTGGTATCGCGACGAAGACCGTTGATCCGCTCGCCTCGGCGACGGCAATTGCATTTCCGTCGCGCGAATAGGTGCCGGAATAGAGAACATTGGGTGCTTTCCCGTTAAACGCCGGCTGGCCATCACCGACGTTCCAGACCGTCAAGTTCCCCGCGCGTCCACACGATAACAACCGCGTTCCCGGCTGATTGAACGCTAACTGATAGACCGCGTCGGTGTGGCCCACTAGTTTCTTCGTGACGACGCCACTAGTGGCATCCCAGATCCGGATCTCTTTCTCGAACCCAGCCCCCGCGACGAAGCGACCATCAGGACTGAAGGCGACCGCGAACAATGGCGGCGGCGTCTCGCCCTCTTTCAGTTGTTTTAGCTGCCCGCCGTTGGCAACGGTCCAAAGTCGTAAAATGCCGTCCGCGCCTCCCGAGACCAATCGTTCCCCCTTGGCGTCAAAGCTGATCCCGTAAACGGCCCCTGTGGTACCAGGGATGGCCCGGACCTGAGTCCCTGCAGCGGCGTCCCACGTGCGAATCGTTTGATCGCCGCTGGCGGAGGCCACTAGTTTCACATCAGGTGAAAAAGCGACGCCATAGACTGGCGCTGTATGTCCCGCTAACGAATGCGTTGCGGTCGGCGACGCATCCGCCCAGACCGAAATCTGCTTATCCGCGCCGCCTGTGACGATTGTCTTGTCGGGGGCAAAGGCCACGGCAGCCAAGGGCGTTGGGCTGACGAGTTCGCTCAGCACGGTCGGTTCCGCCGCGGTCGCATCGTAGACTCGCAGCTTGTTGTCTGCGCCGACCGCCACGACACGTTTGCTGTCGAAACTAAAGGCGAGATCGACCACAGGTGAACCTGTTTCGACGGTCTGGTCCAGCGCCCCGTTGGCATACGTCCAGAGATAGACGTGACCCTGCGCATCAGCGCCCGCAACTTGAAGCCCATCGGGTCGTAACGCTAGACGTGTCAAATTCGCTGCGACTGGGGCCAGTTGTCGCAACGCGGCACCATCGACCGTGTTCCAGATCTTCGCAAGCTTGTCCTCGCTGACCGTAATCGCTTGCGCACCGTCTGCTGACAGCACAAGGTCGTTCACTTTCGCGGTGTCTGCCGACACGACACGAACGGCCGCTGATGTCCACAGTCGTCCGCTTTTGTCGACACTACCGGACAGGATCGTCTTGTTGTCTGCTGCCAGCGACACGCTCACTACGTTCGCTTCGTGGCCGGTGAATCGCTCCAGTTCCAAGCCGCTCGCCAAATCCCACAATCGCACAATGTTATCGTCGGCGGCCGTCACGATCCGCGAAGCGTCCCCACCGACCGATACACTCCGTACGGCGACTGGATGTACGATGTCATTGACCGCCTGACCGTTAGCCAGCGTCCAGGTGCGGACATGTTTATCGACGCTGCCGGCGATAACGGTTGCTCCGTCCGGTGTGACCGCGACGCTAGTGACAACATCCAGAGCACCGGCAAACGCTCGCAGCTCCGCGCCATCGGCCAGGTTCCACAATCGTACCGTTTTGTCCGCGCCGCCGCTCACAGCCTGCGCTCCGGCAGCTACGAAGGTCACGCTGTTCACTGCGCCGGTGTGGCCTGCCAGCGAACGTTGTAATGCCAGTGGTTGTACCGACGGGACATTGCCTGCCGCGATCACCAGCGACAAACCGTCGGCCAACCATTCAAGGCTATGCACCACGGCCACTGCGGGGACGTGTTCCAACATCGTCTTGGTCGCTGCATCGTACACTCGCGTGTTCTTGTCTCCACCGGCGGCCAGTCGCGTGCCGCCCGTGTTGTATCGTAGGCTGTGAACAATGGTAGGGGTCTCAATCTTCTCGACCGCCGCCGCGGCGACCCCGTTGGTAACATTCCAAAGATAGATCTGTTTGTCAGCACCGCCAGCCGCGATCTGCGTCGCATCCTTTCGCACTGCCAGCGTAAACAACTCGCCGGTACTTCCGGCCAGCGATTGCTTCATCTCTCCGGTCGCATAATCCCACAGCTTCACGAGCTCGTCGGCCGATGCCGTCATCAGACGCGTGCCATCGGTGGTAATCGCGAGAGCGTTCACGCTGCCTTCCGCCGCTTGGACAACGCGTGTGGACGCCATCGTAGAGACTCGCACCGACTTGTCGGCGCTGCTCGAAACGAGTGTCCTGTTATCGGGCAGGAACGCGACGCTGGTCGCCGCGGCAGTATGCCCGGCGAACCGTTCCAGCGCGAGGCCGCTGGTCACATCCCACACCCGAACAATCATATCGGCGCCTGCAGTCGCCACGCGCAAACCATCCGCACTCAATCCAACTCGCCCGAGGGCGACTTTATGTGCGAATGCTTTCTCCAGGGCGATGTTGCCAGCGGGAGTCGGTGGGAGCACCCAGGTTCGCGCCTGGTTGTCCGCGCTGGTGGCGGCAATCCGCTTGCCGTCCGCGCTGATCGCCAGCGAGTTCACGGCGGCTGTCGCTCCCGTCAAAGTGGCAAGCGGCTTGGCGTCGGCCGTCTGCCAGGCACGAATCGTCTTGTCGGAGCCGGCAGTTACAAGCCAGGCACCGGCGGGTGCAAAGACAACATCGTTGACGGCACCAGCGTGGCCCGCGAAGGAACGCTCGACCGCCTCTTCGCCGCCGTCGACTTGTGCTTGCGTGAGATTCGCTTTCCACAATCGTACGGTTCCGTCAGCACCGGTCGACACGAGTTGCTGACCGCCCGGGTGAAAGGCCAATCCCAGTACGGCACCGGCGTGTCCGGTAAACGTGACGCGGTTCGCGCCATCGGCCATAACCCAGATCTTGATCGTTCCCTGAATGTCCGCCGCCGCAACAAGCGACGCATCGGCGCTAATCGCCACCGAACGAACCGCAGCCGCCAAGCCGCTCAGTTGTTTAGTCACTTGGCCAGTCGCGATGTCGAAGACTCGCACGACCTTGTCGTTGCTGGCAGACACCGCGAGCTTGCCGTCCTTGGAGACCACAACAGCATTCACGACATCGCCGGCAACGGGCAGCGTCTTGGGTGCCACGATAGGCAACTGCCACCAGCGCATTGCTCCGTCCTCGCCGGCCGAAACAAGACCGGTGCCCTGCGGAGCATACACCAATCCTTTGACAGCTCCGTCGTGGCCGAGCAGCACACCTTCGGCAGTCCCGTTGGCATTCCAAAAACGGAGCTCTCCTGTCGCGTCGCCGCTGACGATTTGCGCAGCATCTGGTCGGATGGCGACGGAGGTCGTTGGTTGCAAATGCCCAGCTAGCGCTCGGATCGCAGCGCCGGTGGCGGGTGTGGAAAGACGAATTGACTTGTCTTGCGAAGCGGTGGCCAGAAGCAGCCCGTTGGCGCTAATCGCGGTTGCAGTCACCGGCATCGTATGGCCCGCCACGGGCACGCCAGCGATTGGCAAACGCCATAATCGTATGGTGCCATCATCGCCAGACGATAGGATCTGCTGCTTGGCCGGATGAATTGCCACCGAGCGGACAGGCCCAGCGTGACCCAGCAGTTGCCCCAGGTCCTTGCCATCGGCTGTATTCCACAAACGAATCGTTCCGGTTGCGTCCGCTGCGGCGCTCAACGTGGCGTCGCTGCTGATCGCCAGAGCCGTGACCGCCCCTGTCAGTCCCGCCAGCGTTCGCACTGCCTGGCCCGTCGTTGAATCGTAAACACGAACCGCGTTATCCGCACCACCCGTCAGGGAGAGTTTGCCATCGCGCGAAATCGCCACAGTGGTGAGAGGACCAGTACTTCCGGCAAGGACCTTGGGCGGAATCAGCGGCAGTTGCCATGTCTTCAGCAGGCCATCGGCGGCGGTGCTAAACAACGTCTGCGCCGTGGGATGAAACGCGACACCACTGACCGAAACCGCATGAGCGCCGATTTCGCCGAGTGCCGCGCCGTCGACGGGATTCCAAATGATAATGCGGCCCAGCGCATCAGCGCTGGCAAGCTGGCTCTTGTCAGCTCGGAGATCAATTCGCGTGACCGCCGCAGTATGTCCTTTGAGTTCCTGCAACATCTTATCTTCAGATCGTTGGTCTTCAGATCGTTGGTCTTCAGATCGTTGCCAAATCTTCACGGCGTTGTCGGCTCCACCCGAAACCAGCCACTGGCCGTCTTTGCTGACCAGGATCTCGGTCAACCCCTGCGCGTGTGCTGGTGTTTGCCTAATCGGATCGGGAATGAACACGTCCCACAGCTTGAGGGTGTTGTCACGCGAGCCAGAAACCAGCGAGCGGCCATCGGCGCTGATAGCAAGCGAAAGGACTTGCTCCTCGTGGCCGGTGAGCGTGCGCAGTTCTGCCCCGGTTGTAGCGTTCCACAGTTTGATCGTGCGATCGAAGCTTGCTGTCGCGATAATCTTACCGTCGGGTGTATACGCAACGCTCGTCACTGCGTCGGTGTGGCCGGTCAGTGGCTGTGGTGGTTGCTGCGCTGACAGCGGAGCGATGATCAGCAAAAGGAGAACCGCGCAGCAGAGAACCTGATTTTTCGGAAGCAGTGATGTCATGATGACGCTCTGGGGACGTAAGGATCAGATTGGGTCAACGGGAACTTTACTTATCAGCGACTTGTTCGCTTCCTTGCACCGCGACGTCCGCCGCCTTCTCCGGTTGAGGCGGTTCGAGATTCTTCAACGTCTGGCCATTGGCTCCATTCCAAATCCGCAACACACTGTCGTGCCCACCCGCGACGAGCACGGCTCCATCTGGAGTGACATCGACACTGTGCATGAACTCAGTCGATCCGCCGAAGTTCCTAATGGTGCCTCCGTTTGTCGAGCGAACGAACCGGACGATTTTGTCGCCGGATGCCGTTGCGATGTCTGGTGTGTCACCGATAAACCGCAGCGAAGTAACTTGCTTCGTGAAACCGGCGATCGTGCGAGTCTGATCGCCATCCTTGGCGTTCCAAATTTTCACGACGCCGTCTGCACCAGCGCTGGCCAGCACTTGCCCGCCACCTTGCCAAGAGACACTTAACACATGATGAGTATGCCCTTCAAATCGGCGCAGTAATTCACCGCTGGCTAAGTCGAACGTTCGCACGTACTTATCAGCGCCACACGACGCGATCACTTTGCCATCGGGAGAAAAACGGACACCATGCACCGTGTCGTCGTGCGCGTTCTCGATCGCGCGAATCAAGGCTCCGTCGGCGACGTTCCAAATCCTCACCTCACCGCTCCGCGAGGGCTCGCCGCTTCCCGTCGCGAGCTGAGTTCCGTCGCGGTTGAAATCTAGGGCGAGTACGCGATTGATCAGCTGCGTCGGATCCCTAACGTCACCGATCGTTCGCGCCAATTCCCATCCGGGATTCGTCTCCCAAGCCATCGCCGACTTGTCAGCCGAGCCGCTGACAAGTTCATTGTCGGACACAAATACAAGGCAACGTATGGCTGCTTGATGGCCCACAAAGCTGGTGGTGGCCGTGCCGGTCTCGGCATCCCAACCGTGTACTGCCGGAAAATCGCCTCCGGTGGCCAGCTGTCGGCCATCCGGCGAGAACGCCACGGCAAATTGAGGCTGCTCTGTCTCCATCGCAACTTTCTTAGCGTCTTCGACGGATTTCTGCGCGGCCAGCAAAGTGGCCTCGGCGACCGTCAGAGCAGTTTTTAACGTGGGAACCAATGCTGTCGCTGTCTCTAATTCGCGAGCCGAGAGCGTGTTGAGCTGCAACGCAGTGTTCTGCGTCGCCAAAGCCGGGCGTAACGCGGCCATCGCGTCGTTGTACGGCTTCTGTGTGGCGGTGACCTTGGCCGCGGCATCCGTCACGGCTTTCGTAGTGTCCGTTACCGCCTTCGCAGGAGTTGCTTGAGCCGCTTTTGCCGCCGTCGCCATGGCCGTTGCGGCGACAACTTCTTTGTCGGCCTCTGCTTTCGCGGTTGCCAGTCCCGGATCGTCGGGTGATTGTTGGACAAGCATCGCGAACCTCCCCGCCTTGGCTGTTGCGAGTACGACCAACTTCGCCGTCTCAACCGCCAATCGATCGGCTTCGACCTTGGCTAACGTCGCTTTCTGTGCGCCGGCAGCTGCTTCGATTGCGAGCTTCTCGGCCGCCACCTTCGCTTCCTCCGTCGTCTTCACAACAGCCGCTTTTGCTTCGGCATCCTTGTTCGCCGCTGTTAGTGCGTCGGAAGTCTTCTTCGCGGCTGCAGTTTTTACCGGTAGGTCTTTTTCGGCCGCTTCGAAGTTGAGTTTGGCGGCGTCGCGCTTGGCGGTGGCAGCCGTCTGGTCCTGCGTCAAACGTGCGACAACTGTTTTGGCTCTCAAATCGCCCTTCATTTCGGCAATCTGCTGGCCGTTCTGGGCGTTCCAAAGCTTTACCGAATTGTTGCTGCTCGCTGAAGCCATTCGCTGTCCATCCGGTCGCACAGCGATTGACTGGATCGGCCCGCCATGATTGAACTGTCGGATCTGCTGTCCCGTTTCAACGTTCCAGTGGCGAACCGTGCCATCCAAACTGGACGAGAACAGTTGCTTTGCATCGGACGGTAGAACGGCGAGCGACGTGACCGGCTGTGTGTGAGCCGCAAGCTTTTTAACCGCAAGCAACGGCCAACTTTGTAAGCTCCCATCGGCCGATAACGTCGCGAAACGTTCCGCCTCGAGGGCGATCAGGCCGTGTACTGCATTCGTATGTCCAACGAAACCTTGCTCCAACTTACGAGTCGCGAACTCGAAGGCAAGAACTTCGTTGGCGGGCGCGGCCGAGCCACCGATCACGCGAGTTCCGTCGACGGTGAAGACAACGGCCTGGACCGACGTCGTGAAGCCTTGTAGCGGCGTCGGCGCGGCTGGCTGGCCATTCGCGGAGTTCCAGACTTTGATTACTTTGTCTTCGCCCGCGCTGACAAGAAACTGGGCGTTGGGACTGAGCGCCGCGTCGTGAATCGGGGCACCATGATTCGCGGAAAACGTCTGCTGCGCATTCGTCGCATTGAAGCCCCTTAGCGTACCGTCAGCGGCTGACGCGTAGACAAACTGTCCGTTCGGGTGAAACGCCAAAGACGTCACCGGCAATGTCAGCCCCACCATGGCTTGTGCGAAACGCAAAGATCGTCGCTCGACCTGTTGTGCCGTTACGGTCACGAGCGTGTTCACATCCGTCACATAGACGGCAGACGCCAAGCCTTCGATCGGAACTATCTCCAGCAAGCGTCCAGATACGGCGTCCCACGCAGTGGCACTGGCGGCTGTTGTCGTGACGACACGCGAGCCATCCGTGCTGAAGGCAAGACGGACAACGCCCGTGGAATGGCCTTCCAGCGAGGCAAGTTTCTGCCCGTTGTTTAGCTGATAAACACGCACTGCTTTGTCGGCACCGACAACTGCGACGCGCGCGAAGTCACGGGTGATCGCCATCGCCGAGAGTGCCTGTGGGTCCGTGATAGCGCGTACTTGCTGGCCGCTACTCGGATTCCAGGTTCGGATCGTCTTGTCGCTCGACGCGGACACGGGTTGATTGGCACTGTTGAAGGCGACACCAACGATCGCGGCTGCGTGTCCGGCGAACGCCTTGATCTCGACCGCGTCAATAGCGTTCCACAGTTTGAGCGTCTTGTCGGCCGCGCCTGATATGACTTGTTGCGCGTTTGAGTTGAACGCAACCGCGGTCACTTCACCGGCGTGTCCATCGAAACGAATAAGCTCCGGGAACTTACTGTCACCAAGATCCCAGATGCGAGCCGATTTGTCTGCGGAACCGGAGACAAGTCGCAGGCCATCCGGACTGAACGCCAGCGACCGAATCGCGTCCTCGTGACCAAGCAGCGTATGCGAGACTTTCTTCGCTTCGAGATCGAAGACGATGATTGCAGGGCGGTCGGAGCTAACACCCGTCGTCGCCATCCGCTTGCCGTCTGCACTCAGCGCGACCACGCTCGCAGGCTGCTCGACACTTCCCTCAATTGCGTCGCTGGAAACGTCCTCAAGATTCCAAAGGGTAATCGCCCCGTCCGCGGCACCGCTGACAAGTTGTTTTCCGTCGGCCCGGAAGGCAAGCGAATCAATCGCGACCCTTGAACCGTGGAAGGCTTCGCCGGGCTCGCCGGTAACATAATTCCACAGTCGCACGACTCCATCGGTTCCCGCCGTCGCCACAACCGGAACTGGCTCGGCGGCGTTACCTTCGAGTGGTGTGGCCAGCGGATGGAATGCAAAACTAGTAACCGGCGCGCCGGGCACCTTCCATTCCTGACTAACGACGCCAGCGGGATCGAGAATGCGGACGAGTCCTTCGGCACCAGCGACGGCAATCAATTTGCGATCGGTCGTCGTCGCCGTGGCGGTTGGACCGGCAGGGATATTGGGCATCGACTTCGGAAGTTCTGGCATATGATAGATCCGAATCAACTTATCCTCGTCGCCAATCGCAAGCAGCGGCCGGAGGTTCGCGTCGGTGGCGGCAGTTTCGGTGGTAGCGGGAGTTGCCCGGGCTACAAGTTCTATCGCGTTGATCGCAGAAGGGGCATCGAGCTGACCCACCAACTCGCCATCCGCGAGCGACCACACTCGCACAGTCTTGTCGAGTGAAGACGAGAACAGACTCGTCCCATCCGCGGCGAAACGCAGACTGGTCACTGCCGCCGCGTGGCCTTGCAGCGTGCGGCCAAGCGTGCCATCGGCCAGATCCCAGAGCTTCACCTCCTTGTCGGCTCCGACTGCCAGCGTCTGTCTATCAGGGCTGACCGCGACGGCAGTGACCACTTCTTGGGCGGTGTCGAGTTTCAACCGAAACACATCGCCGGGCCGACGCCACAACTTGACGTTACGAAACCCGCCGGAGGCGAGCAGGTTGCCGTCCCGATTGAATGCTAGCGACTGGACCAGATCAAGATGAGCAACGCCGGGACGCGAGTCGCCGGCCCGCGCTTGCAGTGCGGGATCCGTTAAACGCGTGACGAGCTGTCCCGTGGGAACGTGATAGATAAAGATCTGATTTGCACGACCGCAAGCTGCATACTGCCCGTCCTGTGTTACGGCAACCGCGTAGATCGGATTCACGCCGGGCGGCAGCGGTCGCCAGTTGGCAGGCGAAAGCGTCGCGTTTTGCGAGTTGCCTTTGGCTCCTTGGTCGACCCACAGCTGGATCAATCCGAGTTCCTGCGATGTCAGAGGCGCTGCCGCCACATCATTGTCAGCCGGCGGCATGAACGGCTCTTCCTGATGGGAAGTCAGTTTCAAAAGCAGGCTTTCCGCACCTTTACCCGCGACGACAGCCACGCCCGTATCGCCGCCCTTGAGGATCGACTGCGGCGATTCCAGAACTAATTCGCCCTGTCGTTCGCTCGTGCTGTGGCAGGCAAGACATTTCTTTTGCAGGATGGGGATGATTTCCTTCTGAAAGTCGACCGGCTCGGCGCGCGTGATCGGGGTGATCGCGATGGGCGCGGCGTGGACCTGAATCGACGGGAAGTGCACCGCCCCGAGGGCCGCAAATGCAGCCAGCCAGACCAGTCTCGCGTTCCGACCTGCAAGCCGGGCGCGCCCACTGCGTGGCTGGGGTTTCCAGCCGCAGTAGACCGGAGCAAGATGCCCCAGCCGCGAAGACCGCCATACTGCACAACATTTACCGATCATAGTTTTCTCTTCACTTTTGCTATGGCTTCTTTGGCTCGACCTTTTCGATCTCCAAGTTGAATGGTTGATCGAAGGTGAGCGTTTGATTGTTGACACGCATCGTAGCGCGTAAGGTGATTTCGTGCTTTCCTGGGGTCGCGTTCGCCGCAGCCGTGATCGCCAGCTTGATTTGTGATTGATTCGCGGGAATGTTCACGTTCGGAAGCGTTAAGCCGCTGACCCCGCGAACCACCGTCGTGAAGCTAACCTGATCCTTATATTCGACCAACCGAGCGATGCTGATCGGTAGCTCGATCTTCTCGCCTTGCTTGATCTTTGTTGCCTCGGGAAGTGCGGCGAACGTGACCGGATACTCGTGGATCTTGATGGTGACCGGCGTCGACGCCGTCCAGTAGTTGATGTTCTTTGCCTTGGCGGCATTGGCCGTGTCGGTCGCTCGCTTGTCCGTAACTTTCTTTTCGTCCGCCGCCGCCTTCACAAACGCCGTGGCCTCTTCCGCTGCTTTGTCAGCGATCGCTTTTTTCTCGGTGGCGTCTTTGGCTTTCGCCTGTGTCTCCTCCAATGCCTTGTTTGCCGCGATAGCTGCATCGGTCGCGACTTTCGCTTTCGCAATGGCGTCTGTCGTAACCTTGTCTGCGGCCGTGACGGCATTTTTCAAGGCCGCATCATCCGGCTTCGCCGCCGCCGCAGCCTTCGCTTTTGTTGAAGCTTCCACCGCTTGCCGCTGAGCATTGACAGCAGCGGTCTCAGCTGTCTTGGTCTGAGTTTGCTTCAGTTCGGCGGCTTTGACTGCGTTGGCGGTATCTGTCGCTAGTTTGTCCGCTTGTTGCTTTGCAGTTGTCGCGGCTTTCGATGCGTTGCCCGCGTCCACTGCGATCTTGTCGATGGCTTCCTTGCGCTTCTTCGCAGCTTCTGCGGCTTCTGGATTACGAGAATAAGAATAGGCGGCCACGAAGGCCCCTGCGTGCAACGAGTATGTGCCGGCCGGCGTGTTGGTGCGAAGCGTCAGTTGAAACTCGCCCGCAGCGTTGTTGGCGGCGATGTTGAAGGCGGTGCGGTTGATATTGGCCGGAAGATTCTCGATCTGGCATTGCACTTGGCCTTTGTACTCCGACTGTCGCTTTGCGGTGTACGGAATCTTGAGGATGCCCGCCCGCGTGGTTTCCCAGACTTTGTCGTTCTTCAGTTGCACCGCAAAGGGCGATACTCCGTCCACGACGGACAGCGCGATTTCGCGGCTGACACGCGCTGGCAAGCTATTGGCAGGCTGTTGGTTCGGTTGGAGCATGGCCCTTGGCGTGTTCGCTGTTCCGCAGCGGGCGACGCGCGTGACGTCGCGATCTGCGATTTTGGAGGTGCCCACAATCTTTAGATTCGAGATCGCGGGAGCGACGTTGTCGGCGGCGGTCAGGACCAACGTCGCAACACTCTTGGAAGGCCCGAGCGTGACCGGTGTGCTAGTCACACCTGCGGGCATTCCCGTTACCGACAGCGTGATCGGTTCGGTCAACCCATCGCGCCGTTCGGCCAGCACATCGACCGTCGTTCTGTCTCCCTTGCGGAGCACGAGCGCCCCCCAGGGGTCGCGTGGTACGGCAACCAAACGAAAGTCGGGTTGCTCTTTGCGTATCGCCAGCCGATAAACCAGTCGCGGGTCACTGCGAAGCAAACTGTATCCGTCACGTACCGTTACTCGATACGTTGCATCGGCTGCGGCCACTAACTTGTACGAGGAGTCGCCGGTCCGCGTATCAAACTGGGCTCGATCACGTGTGCCAATGTCGTCGACCGCGACGAGCGCCTTGACCTGCTCTTCGCCGTCGTCGTTCTTGGTGACCTCCTGAATGACAAGCTGCGGGTCGGTCGGCAGACCTAACCGATGCGAGATGACTTCGATGGTGTAGGTCTCGTCTTTCTTGGCGTCAAACGTGTACCAGTCGTTATCGCGACTGGGATAAAACTGGCCAGCAACTTCGCACGGCGGCGAAAGTTTCTGGGCCTGCTGCGGGGAGTCGTTTGCCGCAGCTTCTAAAACAACAGGGGCCGTCGCGATGCCAACGCACACTGGATTCGACGGCGCGGGCGCGCCTTGGACGCGATACTCGACCGCGTCCAAGAAGGCTTGTTCGGGATCGACTCGGCCATTCATCGGCTGAACAATGGCAGGGTCCCCGGGCAAGGCGACATTGACGGCCAGCTTGTCGAGACGTTTGCCATCGACTTGGAATTCGGACGGTTGGCCACCCGGCAGGTTCCGACCGTAGACCATGTATTGCAAGTTCGAGCCGGCTAGGCCGGCGGGCGGGAAAATGTAGTCGATGTGAGGAAGCGGACCAATCGCTAGCCGATACACGTAATTCGCACCGCCACGATAAAATGCGTCGGAAATACGCACGTAGTAGTCACCAGTAGCGGGAACTTGAAAGTCGATCAGTGCCTCACGCGCATGACCATTACGATTATTCACCAACTCGCGGCCTTTGGCGTCATAAACGCTGAGTGTGGGATTGAGCAGCGAATCGATGCGACGTGCATGACAATCGAACAGGATTCGCTGGCCGGCGGGAGCGGTAAAGCGAAACATATCGACATCCGTGTTGGCGTTGATCTGACCGTTGACGATCTGTGGCAGCGCTAGCTCGGTGGCTTGATCGAGTTCATTGTTCGGTTCGACTTCGGTCAGATCCGCAAGATTGCTGAGATCGAACACGCGCGGATTAGAAAGTCCATATTTGCCGCGAACTCGCACGTCGAAGGTACCGACAGGAACGTTGCCGGCTACGGTGACGACAAACTGATTAGGAATCGGTTGTGGCTCTTTGTCGAACGCAGTCGCTTCCGCCATCTTCGGTGTTGCGGTGATGCCCGGATGCGAAAAGTGTAACTCCGCAGCATCGTCCAAATCATTCCCGGTGAGTTTCACGTCGACCGTGGTCCCAGCTCGCGCGCCGGCCGGAAAGATGCTGTCCAGACGCGATGCGGGAAGTTGGGCCAAGGCCGATTGAGCAGCAAAAAACAGAACGAGTGCGATGGCAGCGAAAGGTCGCATCCGGCGTGCTCCTAGATTTTGTAGACGGACTATCTCACAAACAAAAACTCTTTCGTATTGAAGATCGCCCACAGAATATCTTCGTACGCCTGTTGCTTGTTTTCGTTGGTCTCGGTGTGCGAAAGAACGAACTTCAATTCTTCGTCGTTCGGAGCGCGAGCGTAGGCCCAGTAGTACAACTCCGTCACCTTCTCGGCGTCCGTCAATTCTTTGTCCTGAGCTAACTGGCGAGCGCGACCGTTGCCGTTGGTCAGCCGGCCTTGGATATCGGTCGAATTGAGTAGGTGCAGGGATTGCGCGAGGTTCGCATCAGCGCTGCGTTCGCATTCGCAAGCGCTCGCGGCTTCCGGTTTGCCGAAGACTTGCAGGAAGTAGTCGTTAAAGCCGTTGTCTGGCAGCTGCGTCGCTCGTGTTCCGACCGGAACGCCGCTAAAGCGGGCTTGCACGCCAGCGACTTGATTGATTGCATCATACAGCGGCTCGGCGTTCAACCGCCGAGGATAGAAGCTGGAGAAGTTCTGGCGATCACGCCCGTTGAACTCGTTGGGTTCGGAACTCAACTGATACGTACTAGATCCGCAAATCTGGCGGATCAGATCTTTCAAATCAAACTTGCTCTGCACGAAGTGCGCGGCCAAGGCGTCGAGCAACTCGGGATTCGAAGGCGGATTCGTCGCACGCATGTCGTCTTCCGGATCGACGATGCCACGGCCAAAGAAATGCTTCCAGTAGCGATTCGCCAATGCCCTCGCGAAGAAAGGGTTGTCCGTAGCACTCATCCAATCGACGAGGTGGTGACGAGGATCCTCGTAAGCCGGAATGTCGAGCGGTTCGCCACCGAGCCCCGTCGGTTTGAGGCTATCGCCCGTTCGCGGATTTCGCGACGTGGCGACTCCGTCTCGATGAAAAACGGTATCGTTGACGTTGTTGATCGCGAACTTGCTTCGCTTTAAGCCAACTTGCTTGAAGAATGCCTCGAAGCTGTAGTAGTCGTTCTGGCTCCACTTCTCGAACGGATGGTGGTGGCAGCGGGCACATTGAATCCGCATGCCGAGAAAAAGCTGGGCAGTATCTTCCATCTGGGTTGCCGATGTCGTGACGACTTTGAACCAGGCCGACGGTGGATGCGACTTTGGATCGCCGGACGCCGCGAGGACGTTCCGCACAAACTGATCGTACGGCATGTTTTGCTGTAACGCCTGACGAATCCAGGTATGGAAGCCAAATGTGTACGGGATATCATTCGCATTGACGCGTTTGTTTCGCAGCACGTTTGCCCACTTGTTCGCAAAGTAATCCGCGTAGCCGGGGCTGTTCAATAAATCGTCGATTAGCTTAGTACGCTTGTTCGCATCCTTGTTTGCGATGAACGCTCGTGCTTCCTCGGCCGTTGGCAATCGTCCTGCGATGTCGTTTGTCACTCGGCGAATAAACGTCGTGTCGTCGCACAGCTCGGAAGGCGGAATGCCAAGTTTCTGGAGCTTCGCAAACACATGCTTGTCAACGAAGGTGCGCTCCGGTGGGAGGCTGGTGAAATTGATGCCCAGCGGCACGTTCGCTCGAAAAACGGCGACTCGGCTTTGAAAGCGAACCATAATCGCGACGTCGCCGGGGATGTCCGACGTGGTGATCAAGCCCGTTGTCGTCGCTGCGGCCATTTCAGCTTCGTTCGGTTCGTAGGTCGCAATTCGCGTGACATCGCGGGTGGTGCCGTCGCTGTAGTGAGCGACCACGATCACTTGTTGTTTGGTATCGGGATTCATCGATTGCGTTTTGGGGAAGACCTCGATGCGCTGAATCGTGGGATCGTCTTCCTCGCCGAACGGCGTCCCTTGTTCGATCCAACTGGTAATCAACTGCCATTCGTAGCTGCCCGGTGATAAACGATGGCCGCCACCGTGAGGCAACTTGTTCGACGGCTTTGTCAGCAGCAAACTGTACTGCGGGTCTGCGTGGAAGATTCGCCGGCCCCGATCTTCCTTCACCAAGTACTCGTAGTCATCCTTCGGGTAGAAGCCAAGCAACGACAGCTTAAAGCCATTCTGACCGTCGGACTTCCCGTGGCAGCCACCGGCATTGCAGCCGAGCTTGGTGAAGATCGGAACGATGTCGTTGCTGAAGTTTACGGGAAGCTGCTCGGTGCAGCGTTCAACGATCAGCTTCAGCTTGGTCTCCTTGCCGCTGGGTTCGCGCGCGGTGATCGTGGCTTCGCCGTCCGCCAACGGAATGACGAAACCCGCCTTGTCGACTTGTAACACACTTGCGTTATCGACACTGTATGTCACGCGATGTGTCATATCGTGCAATTGGCCGCTGGAGTATTTTCCAGTCACGACAACTTGTTGGCGCGCGTTCTTTCCCCGCAACACTGGCTCGCCGGCCTGCTCGAAGTTGATCGCCGTCAACTCCCCAAGTTCGCCGAGCCCAGGGAAGTCGGGCGATGCCGCGTTGGCGGTGATGCTTGCCATACAAATAGCTAATGTCGCAAAACAGACGCAAATTGCGTTCTTTGTAGAAATACTTGTTGGAGTCCACGCTGTAGCGTGCCTACGTGAGCCAATGGCCAGTCCCGGCAGCCTAAAGGCTGTACTCCAAAGAGTTCTCCGACAAACCGTAGTCTTCATTGCGGCTCCTCCTGGAGCGAATTACTGTTTTGTTAGCTTGGCAGCCACGAACGAAGCGAGAGACATGAAACGACACAGTCGATCATCTCTGACTTCTTTCCGTGTCTAATGTGGTTGAAATCGTTTTCAGCGTGCATTCGTAGGCAGATCGAAAAGTTGAGCAGTTCCATTATCGGACGCCACGACGATCTGCGAATCGTCGGGCGAGTAGGTGACTGAGTTTAACACGCCACGCGCGAGCATCGTGTGCAATTGTTTACCACTGGGAAAGTCCCAGACGATCAAGTGACCGCCGTAACCACATGACAGCAGGCGGTTGCCGGCGTGATTAAAGGCAACACGATAAATGTAATCGGGATGGCCCTCGAGCGTGGCCTTGAGCGTGCCGCCGAAAACGTCGTAGACGAAGACCTTTCGATCGATTCCGCCTGCAGCGACTGTCCTTCCATCGAGATGGATCGCGACGGTATAAAGCGAGCTTGGCGCGTTGATCTGTTTGAGCTGCCGACCGCCCAGCCGATCCCACAGCCGAATCGTGCTGTCTCCGCCAGCTGACACGATCCACGAAGAATCCGCACTCACCGACAAACCGAACACGGTACCCGAGTGGCCACTGAGCGCGCGAATTTGCCGGCCTGCGACGGGGTCCCAGAGACGCACTGTATTGTCGGCACTTGCGGACACGAGCGTCGTGCCGTCGTTGCTGAAGACAAGGTTGAAGATGCCGCCGGCATGCCCGGTCATGTTGCGTGTTAGTACGGGCGAGGCGTAGGCCCATTCGGCCAACACTCCGGATTCGTGGGCCACGGCGACACGCTGGTTATCCGGTAGAAACGCAATCCGCGCCATCGGCGAATCGACTGCGCATTCCTGCAGCAAGGTCTGATCGTTCGTCGCGTAGAAGCGAAGCTTTTGATCGGCTCCCGCGACTGCCAGCTTCATAACAGTTTCGTTACTGAGGGAGAGCGAGACCGCCGGGGCCGGTGTTTTAAACTCCGCCGTCACCGTTCCGTTTCCACTATTCCACACGAAGACGCGACCATCCTCCGCACCAGCAGCAACGAATTGGTTGTTGACCGACGTAGCAATCGAATGCAACTTGACTTCCTCGGTAGAAATCTCGCGAGCCAGCAGGCCATTGGCAGTTGTCCACAGTTTGACAATGCCGTCGCCCGCTACGGTGGCGAGCGCATTTCCGCCTTGGTACACAGCCGCGTCAACGATGCTGTTCTCGTGGGCAACGATCGACCGGAGAGCGGACACCGTTGATCGCCGCAGGCCATTGCTGGCGTCGATCGAGATTAGCGTCTTCGAATCGGGCAAATACGAAACGGCTCGCGTGGGCTTGGCATGATCGGGGAAGAACTGCAATTCGCCACCGTTGTTGACTTGCCAGGCGTGAACATTGTTACCATCGGTTGCCGCCAGTTGTTGGCTGTTGGGGCTGAACGCAAGCGACGTCAAATCACTCGCCTCCGCGACCGTCTTCAGCAACATGCCATCCGCCTGCTGCCACAGCTTAAGCTGTTTGTCGTCTCCCCATGAGGCGATCTTCGTGTTGTCAACGCTGAGCGCAATGTGCTTAACCGGCGAACTGTGCTCGATCGTCCGAATGAGTTCGCCGTTGCTCTTGTTCCAGAGGCGAATGGTTCCATCCAACGACGCCGAAGCGACGACGGTGGCTGAAACCATCAACGCCGTGATGTCACCGGCGTGGCCCTCCATGCTCCGGACGATCTTGCCATCCGCCATGTTCCATTGATGAATCTGCTTGTCAGAACCGGCAGACAGGACGGTTGCCGTGTCGGCGAAAGCGACAGCCCGGACAGCTGCGTCGTGACCGGAGTATTTTAGAAGCTCGGGAAACTTGGCGTCCGCGATGTCCCACACGCGGACCGTTTTGTCTTCGGAGCCGGAAACGAGTCGCGTATGGTTGTTGTTGAAGGCCAGCGAGGTGATAGGAGCTTCGTGTCCGAGCAGCGTCGCCACGACCGATCCGTCTTCGACCTTGCGAACGATAATGGTTGGACGATCGTTGAGTCTTCCGGCGGTCGCCAGTCGCAGGCCGTCAGTGCTGATCGTTGCGAAATCGACAATGAGTTCTTCGCTCGCGATTTCAGAAGGTGATACGATCGGCAGTTGCCACACTTTTGCCAAGCCATCCGCTCCGGTCGAAATTACTTGCTGATTGTTCGAGTGATAAAACAGGGCGGTGACTTCGCCTCGATGCGCACCGAGAGTTCCCTCCGACGCACGGTCGATAGTTCGCCACAGCCGGATGAAACCTGCTGCATCGGCGGTGGCGATTTGATTCCGGTCCGCGCGGTAGGCTGCCGCCGTCACATCGGCGGTGTGCCCTTCGATGACAATCGCGTCGCGTTGCTTTTGCGTGTCCCACAAGCGAACCGTTTTGTCACGGCTGGCGGAGAGAAAGACTGTGGCTTCGGCGTTGAAGGCGAACGAAGTCGTGGCAGCCTGGTGGCCGGCGAAGATCCGCAGTGGCTTGGTTTGTGGGATATCCCAAAGCTTGATCGTGTTGTCGCGAGCTCCGCTGGCCAGCACGCGTCCGTTCGGGCTGATCGCCATCGAGCTGACTGGCGCAGTGTTCCCGGTCCACGTTACGAGTTCCTCGCCAGTGGCGGTGTTCCAGAGTTTCAGTAAGTGATCCGCGCTGGACGTTCCGATTGCCGAGCCATCCGGTGTGAAATCCGCCATCGTCACCGCACCGAGGTGGCCGGAGAACGTGCGCGAAGGTTGCGAGGCCGGCTGGGCGCAAACAGCGGGTGCGGCCAACAGCATAGTCGCGGCAATTAGTTGCGCGAGGCGAGCTTGCATCATTTCGGAGTGAGGTTGAGGCGGGGACGTTGCATTGGGGACGCCGCATTAAAGATATCAAGAATACTCGATGCGTTACAAATCAGGATAACCCTTCGGGTCGATAGCACGAGTCGGCCCGATGCCCTAAAGCCACCGAAAAATCGTGTTTCCCGGGATGAAACAACGAATGGGGAACGTTCCGACGTCCGTTTCGGATTTTCTGAAACTTGTGCGATAGCTGTCCGAATCCGCCCAGAATCAATGAATCCTTGAATTAACGCGTCAGCACGCCGGCATTTCGATTCATCTCCCGCGGGCCGAAACAAGGACTGTGTCAAACCCGTCAGCAATGAAACGAGGCAATAAAGCCTTTCGACGGAACACCTTCAGACACCGCAACGGTCGTTCAGCTTGGAGGTCACCAGTTCACCGAGTACAGCTTCGCGATTCGTCGCGAGCCCGATCTTACACGTCTGGCAACCGCCATGGGTCACGACGTTGACGATCGAGCAAATGGTTGTCTGCCGCATCAGCGAATTCCCATCGCTTAGGATTCCACTTCAGTCGCTTCTGGTTCCAGTAGGCAAGATTACCAAGGTGAATAATGCTCACCGTGCGGGCACCTTTTTCGACTTCTGCGACGGGCGCTTCGCGACTTTTAATACAGTCGAGCCAATTTCGGTGATGCCCAGGCGACTTGGGCAAATGAACATCATCCTCGCCAAGCGGCGTCTTAACGATATCTTCGGGGTCACTCGTCAGTCGACCTCGATCGATATGCAGCGTTCCGTTTTCCCCGTGGAACGTGCAGCCGCTTGGTCCGCCGTGAACCATCTCGACGCCGTTTGCATAGATGAAACGAACGCCGCTTGTGGCCTTTGGATCATCCGGCGGAATGATTTCGACGGGCCCCGACTCGTCCATATTCAATGCCCATTGGGCGATATCATAGTGATGCGCACCCATGTCCGTGTGTCCGCCACCAGAATACTCACGGTAGTTGCGCCACGCCGGAAAGTGATTGTGAGTGCCACGCGGACTGAGAATGGAGTTGTAAGGACGAAGCGGAGCCTGGCCCAGCCACATGTCCCAGGCAAGATCCGGTTCCAGTTCTTCTCCGGGCAAGTCGCATGGGATACTTGGAGCACCCACGCCGACGGTGACACGGTGGATCTTCCCCAGTCGACCGCTGCGAATGATTTCCACAGCTTCCCGAAACGGGCCAAACACGTTGGACCGCTGTTGACTGCCAGTTTGCACAACTCGCTTGTACTTGCGAGCCGCCTCGATACATCGCTTGGCCTCCTCAATCGTCAGCGTCAGCGGTTTTTCGCAGTAGACATCTTTGCCCGACTTACAGGCTTCGATGATCGGGATAGCATGCCAATGATCCGGCGCTGCGATACAAATCGCGTCGATGTCACTTCGTTCGATGATCTTTCGAAAATCAACGTACGTCTCGCATCCCTTGTAATCCGTCTTTGCACTTGAATACTTGGCTTCGACGCGGCCTTTCGCGCGCTCTCGCCGCTTCTGATCGACTTCGCAGACGGCGACCAGTTGCACATCCGACTGAGCCAGAAGTTGGGGGATGTGATAGTCGTTCGCCATCTTACCGCAACCAATCATGGCAACATTGATCCGGTCATTCGGTGCCGTGCTGTTGGGGTTGCCCAGAGCAGAAGCGGAAACAATGACCGGTGCAATTGCGGCGGTAGACTTCAAGAATGTTCGTCGGGAAATCGTCATGGTTATGATCTCATCATCGTGGAATCCAAAGCGAATCGTATGCGACCGTCAGAAGCCTAACCGACTCGACGAACAGTTGCAAAACGTCGGGAATTGCATTTCACGTCTGGACACACCTCAGGCGTGCCGGATTCCTGGAACACGCAAGCGGCTTCCATTGACGACCGCGGCTCATTATCTTGCTCATGGTGTCGTTAGTGACGTCTTCTCGGTACTAGATTATTGTCGGCGTTCGCGAACGGGTCGCGCAACGAGCCTCGTGGAGGAAGTTGGCTTCACTAGCGATATCGCAGTCGCGAGGCCTTCATTCGGAATGATCGGCTTGAATTCGGAGAATTGTGATGAAGTGGCGATCCCGCTGGCTAGACATCTTCGTTGCTATCGCCTTCAGCCTGTGCCTGAACTCGGTGAGCCTGGGCCAAGTGCGGCAACCGCTTTCCTCCGAGCAACGAAATACGTTCGACGCAGGACTCCGGACTCTGCAACAGTCGCTCGACGAACTGCACGATCGAACCCCGGGCGACGTCGCGGACGCCGCTATATACCACAAGGGCTTGGCGTGGGCGTTGCGGTACAACGAGGAGTTCTCGACGAAAGAGGTGGCGCTGCTGAAAGAGGCCGTGACACGCGGGCGTCAACGTGCGGATGCGCTCGCCGCCGGCAAAACGCCGTGGAGCATGCGTAAGGGCAAGCTTGTGCTTGGCTATGTCTCGCGAGTGGATGGTTCCGTGCAGCCCTACGGCTTGATTGTGCCGAAGGACTACGACCCGGCGCGGGCGACTCGCCTAGACGTCGTTCTGCATGGCAGTACACGGCCCGACGGTCTTAACGAATTGCGGTTCATGTCGCGGTTTGATGAAGGTGACGGAGAAAGCCTGTCACCGCCCGATCAATCGTTCATCGAATTGCACCCGCTGGGGCGAGTAGAAAACTGCTACCGTTGGGCGGGCGAAACCGACGTGTTCGAGGCCATCTCAGATGTCAGTCGCCGTTACAACATCGACGGTCGGCGGATCGTGCTGCGGGGCATGTCGATGGGAGCTTCGGGCACATGGCATCTCGGGCTGAAACACCCGGACCGGTTCGTGGCGCTCGGTCCGTACTGCGGCTACGTTGACACACATCGGTTTTCGGAAACGCCGCTGCCGAACTTCGTCCGAGTCGGACCGTTGCCGGAGCATCAGGAACTCGGGCTGCACATGCTCGATTCGATCGACTATGCCGCCAACGCCGGTGTGGTTCCAGCCATCGCCTGCATGGGTGAAAAGGATGTCTTCTTTCAAGCGCATGTGCTGATGGGCGAAGCCATGAAGCGTGAAGGACTGGCGATGGTGAATCTCATCTCTCCCGGCACAGGCCACGTCATCGACCCCAAGACTCACGCCGAACAACTGCAGCGAATAGGCGCGTACGCTGCGAAAGGCCTTGATCGGCAACCACATGACTTGCGTTTCGTCACGTGGACCTTGAAGTACAATCGCTGTCACTGGCTGCAAGTGCTGGGACTAGAACGACATTACGTTCGGGCCGAGATCTCGGCCCACCGGCGCGACGACGTCGTCGAAGTGACCGACCTGAAGAACATCACGCGTTTTGCGATTCTGACAGCGAACCTGCCGACCGTTCCCAAAGTACTGCGCATCGGCGCAACGGAACTCGAATTGCCGCCCTCGCTCACCTCGACGTCTCAAGGGATCGTCGTCGTTCGTCAGCGCAATACGTGGAAGCTGGCCGGCGAGTTGGGCCGCGCGTCCCTTCGAGGGAAACGCCCCGGACTGCAAGGTCCGATTGACGACGCGTTCACGTCGCCGTTTCTATGCGTTCGAGGTACAGGCCAGCCATGGAACCCGACCGTGCAAACCTATGCCGAGGCCAGCTTGAAACGTTTTTCCGACGAATGGCATCACTACTTTCGTGGTGAACTGCCCATCAAAGACGACACGGCCGTGACAAGCGAGGACATAAAAACGCGAAACCTGATCCTGTTCGGCGATCCGGGCAGCAACCGCTGGATCGCAAAGGTGCTCCCACACTTGCCGCTGACGTGGACGCGGACCGAACTTCGATTCGATGGCCAAACGTACTCGGCCCGAAATCACCTTCCCGCGCTGATCGCGCCGAATCCGCTCGCGGGTGGCCGAGATCATTACGTTGTACTCAACAGCGGCCATACGTTCCGTGAAAAAGAGTTGGCCAAACTGAATTACCTACTCTTTCCGCGCTGGGGTGATTGGGCCGTATTGCAGATCGAACCATCGGACGCACGGTCCAATCCGCTCGGAGAGAATGTCTTGCACGCCGACTATTTCAACGAGCAGTGGGGTATCGATGAGTGATAGGAATTCACCGAATCGGAGGTTCGCGATGAAACGCTTTGTCGGTACGTCGTTGCTGGTCTTTGTGGTTGCAGTCGGCGCGTACGCCGTCGACGACAAGCGGGCCCAGCCGACGGCGTCTGCCCCCGCGGACAAAGCACGGGCGGTCTCGCAAGAGAGTATTGCGTACCTGCAAAGATTGCGCAAGAACACGCCGTTCGGCACAGCGGACTTTAACCTGGAGGGGCTGCGTGCAGGGATGGGATCGCGCCGCGAGCCCACCATCAAAGACATCAAGCTCATTCGCTCGAAGATCGGGGAGATTTCCTGTGAATGGGTACTGGCAGCCGGTGCGGACCCCGATGTGCGGCTCCTTTATCTGCACGGCGGCGGGGTTGTTTCGGGGTCGGGCGCATACTATCTTCCGCTGGCGGCTCACATCTCGGCGGCGGCCAAGTGTGCCGTGCTCCTGCCCGACTACCGACTGGCACCGGAGCACGCTTTCCCCGCCGGGCTCGAGGATTGTATCGCCGCTCATCAGTGGATCATCTCGAACGGGCCGGTCGGCGCTGGCCCCGCCACGTCCACGTTCATCGCCGGGGATTCGGCGGGTGGCAGCTTGACTCTGGCAACACTCCTGGCGCTGCGAGACCGGAATCTGCCTCTCCCGGCAGGCGGGATCCCCCTGTCGGCGACCACCGATTTTACGCTGGCGAGCGAGTCCCTGAAGACTGTTACCGATCCCATCATCAGTGCGCGAACTATGCCTTTGTTCAGAGATCTTTATCTGGGGAAGCAGGATCCCAGAAACCCCCTGGCCTCGCCCGTCTTTGGCGACTACCACGGCATCCCGCCGCTACTGATTCACGTCGGCGAGCACGAGATGCTGCTCGACGACAGTATTCGGGTGGCGGACAAGGCTCGATCGGACGGGATCCAAGTGAAGCTCGAAGTTTGGTCAGGCATGTTCCATGTATTCCAATCCCACGAGCCGCTGCTCCCTGAAGCCCGGGAGTCAATCGAGCAGATCGCCAACTTCATTCGCTCGAACTTGCCGAAACCATAACCTGCAGAGAATCGAGGAAGTACGTCGCCCAGCGCTCCCCGCTCGGAACGCTCGCTCAGCTGTGCCGCTACGCTCGCCGTGGCCTGGTGATCTCAAACTGAAGTGGCTCAAAGTTAGTAGACAGTGAGTCAACCTATGTGATGATTGTGTGACGGGAGGTTGATTCTTGGAGAGACGTCGAGATGTGCGATCTCGCGATCGAAAGAGGCAGAAACGCGTTACCGGAGAGAACGCGTCACACGGTTGCTTTCGAACTGAGGCGGCATTGTTGCTACAATCAATCACATCGACCGAAGTCGCAGCAAGCTTACCTAGCTTAACCGCAAACTGCGACAGGTAGTCGTTGGGAACAATGTTAGCCGCACGAGAACTTCTGCATGCCCTCGGAGATCGAATCTGCTCTATACGGTGATTGGGCGGATCGCGTTTCATCTGATGGCGATGTCGGCGATCACTGCCTACTTGAGTTCTCAATCTCGCGCGAAATGGCTTCGGATTGCGATGTTTTGCGGCTTGCGGTTGTGCCGAATGACCGTGAGTATATTGATCGCGTTGTTGCCACGTTCCGTAACGCGCATCTTGGGCGCATGCAGCAGCCAGAACTCGACCAGGAGTTCAACTATTTGCCGTGGTTCATTGCTGGCTTTCATTCCACGGATATCGGCGATGGTCAATGGTCTTTTCAGCTCAACTGCCGCAACTTTCGGATTCAATGGTCGTCCGATTGGCCCGACATCCATCGCGGCGGCTAACATGGCACATCCGCAAGGCCGCTGCGCGGACGCCTTCGACGTAGTTCCAACGTCGTTTTCGTAATACAATCAAATCGTAATTCGACGCTTTCAGCTTCGGTCAGGGGCGGCGTCGGATGTGCCTCCCGTTGTGCGTGCAAAGCCCTGTCTAGTTTGCAAGCTCAAGCATTTCATCCCCAGCACAGTCATGAACATCGAGACGCTTCGTGAGTTTTTCGGGTGGTGCACGGTCATTAATCTTGGGCTATTCGCTTTTGCCTTCGTAAAGTTAATCCTCATTCGAGATTGGGCGAGTAAGATCCACGCAAAGATGTTTGGAATCGATCAGGCATCCGTGCAAACTGCCTACTTCCAGTTCTTCGCGATTTACAAAATCGCAATCATTGTCTTCAACTTGGTCCCATACATTGCTCTGAGCGTAATGGGATTCGTGTGATCTCGACTCTTTGGCCCTTGATGCGCCGACACCTAATATGCAGGGCTTTTGTGTTTTTCAATTTGCGTAGGGTGTGGCGGACAATACAGATGACACTACAGAAGTCTCGCTCAATTGGTTATCGATTCTGCCGATGTAGGCTGCTGATCGCAGCCTCGATTTTGGCCATGATGATTGGCTGTTCCCGCAGCGAACTAGAGCAAGTACGAAAAGAGCGAGCGACGATTACTTGGGTCGAGGAGAACGGAGGTATTTGCGTTGAGGAGAACGGTGGGACTTCGGTGTACCTCGGCGGCCTAACGGATCTCGACGTTATCCAACTGAGCGATATATCACCGCTTGCAAAGTTGAAGGACGTTAAGGTGCTTGACCTCGACTATACAACCGTAAGTGATATATCACCTCTTGCGGAATTGAAGAACCTTACAAGCCTTCGCCTCGGGAATACAAAGGTGAGCGATCTATCGCCACTGGCAGAGTTGAAGAACCTCGAAACGCTCAACCTGTTCAATACACCGGTGAGCGACGAACAGGTCCAAGAGCTGAGGCAAGCACTTCCAAATTGCGAGATTCGATCTAGATTCAACGTCCTTCCCGAAATATAACCAAGTCAGAATCATGGCATGCGCGTTCCGTCAGGAACGACGTCGTGGATGCCAACCGTTAGCCGCTCGATTCTTGTGACAATTCACCATTGTCCAAGATGCAAAGACGAAGGCTTCTTCTGGTCGATCGACGAGGAAGTGAGTCCGCTACTACTGGGCAATTGCACATGCCACACTGTTACCTAAATCAGAGACACCGAAGGTTGTTGCGGGGAAAGTGTGTATGCCTCTGGCGCTGGATAGAGAGAGACAGCAATGAAATCTGATTTGCCGGCAAACCCGAGAGGTGGATACCGATTCTTGCCTGGAATCGAACCGTATTCGTGTGGTGTCGTTGCCGCGCGGGGTTGGGAGATTGTCCACGTCGTGTTGGCCCATCCGCTGGCGTGGCATGATGGCCTCGTCTCGATCCGGCGTTATCTCGAGCAGATAGGGCGAGACCGGCATGCACTTTGTGGAGTCGAGTTACGCTGTCCAGAGCCCTTCTCGATCGACGGTTTCATTGCCTTCAACCAACAGTACCGATCGTTGCTCGAGGATTGGGACATGCTCGTCGATGGTGCGAATCCCGTCGCCCGTACGAACGTCGCGCCGGTCGAGGATCCACCTAGTGAATCGGTCGTCTATGGATTCTCGTACACCGAACCCAGCGATACAGGGCCGAGCGAGATCGAACGGCCCACCTTTGTCGTTGCCGGCGGCGGGGAACTTCGAGGCGGTCTCGACGCAAAGAACATCGTCCGCTCTGGCGAGACGAGCGAGAATGCGATTTTGGAAAAGGCGCGCTGCGTCGTGGAGATCATGCGCGAGCGGCTTGCCCAACTCGGAAGCGACGATCTGTTGTCACAGATTGATGTCTACACAGCACACGACCTGAAGAGTGCGTTAGCGAATGAGATTATCCCTGGTCTTCCAGCAGCCGCGCGCCTCGGCGTGCGCTGGTATTACTCCCGTCCACCGGTTCGCGATATCGAGTTCGAGATGGATATGCGCGGTGTAGTCAAAGAAATTGTCTTGGATCTTCGTTGAATATTGCAATTCGGAACTCTCACGAGTTCCGCTACAGCCAGCTGGGAACTGTTCTAGTTGCTAGTCGTTGTCGTCAGCTTCCCACATGCTGGCTTAAGAACTCACTTACCTTTTTTCTCGCGATCTTCGATTCAGGAAGATCGTGGTTGAACACTTGAAAGATGTGCCACATGCCTTCGTAAAGGTCGAGCTTAACGAGGATGCCAGCGATATCGAGTGCCTGGTAGTGCCGGACTGCATTGCTCAGGAAGATTTCCTTCGTTCCAGCTTGGATCAACGTGGGCGGGAAACCCTTCGAGTAGTCACCATAAACGGGAGACACATAGGGGTGCTTCTGGTCAGCCGGTGCCGCATAAGCATCGGCACAATTCTCCAGGTTGTTCGGATAGTACAACAGCGGATCAGCGTTCTTGAGTGTCGAGTAGGAGTCTCCCGTTTCTGTAATGTCGGACCAGGGTGACCAGAGCACAACCGCGCTGGGCATCCCCAACCCTTTGTCTCGCATCTTGAGAACGGCTCCGGCAGCAAGTCCACCGCCAGCAGACTCGCCGTAGATGGCTATCTCATTCAAGGTGCGCCCTTCTTCGAGCAACGCCTGGATCACATCGACAATTTGGTCTGTGATCTGGTTCCACTTTGCATGAGGAGCCAAGGTATAGTCCACCGAAACGACGCGCAGTCCGGTGTCATGGGCCATCGGAACGGCGCTCATCAATCTAGATCTGGCACTGTACAGAGCGTAGGCCCCACCGTGGGTATAGACGAGTACGCGGTTGCCGTCTTTCCCCCCTTGGGGTTTGATATCGAGAACCGGAACGCCCCGCAACTTGCGTTCTTGAATGCGAGGCTGATACTGCTTGACCACCGCCGTGTTGGCTGCTGCACGTTTCACTTCGATTCGTGCCTGGACCAGCTTCCAGGCGTCAATATCGTCGGGCGCTGGTAGCGGCGCAATGGCGGCAGCACGACTGAACCGCGCGAGCGCTCTTTGGGCTTGCTCCGAAATTGTTTGTGGAACGACAAAATCTTGGCCGTGCGCCGGTGCAATGCTGAACGTCACGACGACCCAACCGATTGCGGCGGCAAGGGCCATGCCGGTGGGTTGTGGAGGCTTGCTGTGCGTTCGATTCATCGTCACCACTCCTGTCGAGTTGATTGTCAACCAACATGCTTCAGAAAGCTGACCCTGCCGATAGCTACCCACTCGGCCAGATAGATATTGCCGTCGTGGTCGAAGCACGCGTCGTGCGGATGAATGAACTTGCCCGCCTGCCAGTGTTCGGGATGCCGACGCATCGAGAAATTGTCGGCCAACACTTGCTTAAGCCAAGCCGGGTCGTTCCCGAGGTGAGCGATCACTTTGTTGTTGACGTCGAGCAATGTGAGCCGCGCGTGCAAATCGGGCACGAGCATCACGTCGCCGCGGATGTCAATGTCGGCGGGGAACAGCATATCGTCGAAGAAGCTGAGATGCTTACCCTCGGCGGAAAAGTATTGCAGTCTCGCGTTGGCACGATCGGCGATTACCAACGCTGGCTCGCGCCCCTTCCGATCGTCCCACCACAATCCATGTGGGGTGCGAAGTTTGCCGGGAGCATCGCCAACACCACCGAAATGGCCGACGACCTTTGCGTCTTTGTCGTACTTGATAATGTAGTGCGAACCGTACCCGTCCCCGACCCAAAAACCGCCATCCGGCGCGAACGCAATGTTGGTTGGGCTAAACAAATGTCCCTTGCCGTATTTACCCGGCACTTTCACTTCGAACGGCCTGGCACTTTCGTAAGGCGCGATCTTCGGTGCAGCCTGCTTCCAGACAATCTCACCCTTCAACGTACTCTTGGCGATATGACCTTTGTTGTCGCAGAGATAAAGAAACTCCTCGCCGCCGTCGCGACGAATATCGATCCCATGCCCGCCGCCGTGAAATTCTTTGCCGAACGATCGCACGAATTTACCGTCGCCATCAAATACGACAACCGCGTCTTGCGGGTCGGCTGTCATCGTGCGGTGTTTCACGTAGATCAGCCCCGCGGCATCGACGGCAACACCGTGCGTGTCCTGCCAACGAATGTGCTGGGGGATCTGCATACAATCGTGATGCACTTCGTAGCGATGGCCTTCCGGGCCAATCACCGGTGGCTTCGTTCCGCTCTTGTCTTCTGCTCCAAGAATCACGGGGGCCGAGCTGGCGAGAGCCATGCCGCCGGTCGTCTTCAGGAATCCGCGTCGTGATGGATGTGATTGGGTCATGCGTGGATACGTCCTGTCTTAAGTGGTCGAACCAGTTCGGAAGCGTATATCGGCGATTGTAAGCCAAGTCATAACCGGCGACATCACTCCAGTTGCAGCAATATCCAGCAACTTGACCAGTCGCGATATACGAAAAGCATCCTCGAATCGCTCCACATGCGTTCAGTACGCGAATGCGACACACGATACGCAGAGCGTGAATTGCCTTCATGATCAGATCTCGGCGTATACCTCAAGAATGTTTCCTTCGGGATCGGCAAAATAGACCGTCCGGTGGCCTCTCGGTTGGTCGGTCGGCGGATCGAGGATCGGGACGCCCTTGGCCAGGAGCACTTCGTAGCACTCATCGACTTCGGCGGGTGACACCAGGAACGCAAGCTGGAGCCCGGGCGATTCTGAACCGCCGCCGCGCCCGTCGTAGTTCCGTGTGCGTTTACGAAGTCCCAGCCGCACCGAGCCGACACGCAGCGCCAGACTCTCGTCCGTTTCCGAGTCGACAGGGAACGTGAACAGATCGCGATAAAACGCCTTCATACGGTCGATGTCGTCGCAGAGGACAATCACATAACCGAATTCTTGCACAGGTTTCAACATGGATGTAGTGCTCCTCAGGAGGATGATGGTGGCTTAATCAGGAACCACACGAGACCACCGACGGCGCTGATGACGCAAGCCACGACGATGGATCCAGACCAGCCAATTTGTGCGGCCATGATCGGGGTCAATACGGGAGAGATCAATCCGCCTGCATTGCCGCCGGTGTTCATGAAGGCTCCGGACAGTCCGCGCGACTTGCCGCCTATGTCAGTTGCTGTCGTCCAGAAGACCCCTTCAACCATGCCTGTCGCGCCCATTGAAACCGCGAGGCACAGCGCCACGTTCGTCAGGCCCGTCACGTTCACCGCGATCACTCCGAAGACCGCTCCCAGACCCATGCCGAGCAGCACGATGGCGCGGCGACCGCTCATCGTCCCCAGCAGGTCGCACGCTATGTCCGTGCTTCGACCGCCGATGGCCATGCCGGCTCCCATCGCCAGCATGATCCAGAACGATGCCCACCTCGCTTGGACATCCGGCACTTGCAACACTTCTTTGAAGTAGTAGCCCATCCAATAAAAGAACAGGTACTGAAAATAGCCGTACGCTGCATAGCTCAGCGTGAGTAGCCACAGATTGCGTTGCCGCAGTAGCGACCATGCCCCCGCGGAATTCGACTCGTCCGTAGTCGACGTCGTATCAACTGTTGAGATCACTTCGTCGGTCACGGACGTCGACGCTCGCGGATGCGGCAATGCTGGCAACGCAAAGTGATGCCACAACAAACTAAAAGCAATCAACATCGAGCCACTGGCAACAAATGCCCACGGCCAAGTCAGCGAATCCATGAGCCAGCCGAACCCCGGATAACAGCAAGCAATGCCGACCAACGCTCCGGCAGTGATCATCCCGTTCGCGCTGGCTCGACGGTTGTAGGGCATCACATCGGACACAACATGCGCGGCAGCCGGATGCAGCGGCGCGTTGCAGACTCCGGCGAGACCGCGAATCACCAGCAATCCGATCCACAAACTCTCCGGTGTGTTGGTGACCCAACCCAACACGCCGGTCAGAACGACGAAAGTTCCCATCATCAGCCCAAACAATGTCAACGCCCGGGCCGATCCAATGCGATCGATCAGCCAGCCGCCCGGCAACATGCCGATCGTATAGACGATTAGAAAGGCCGTGTAGACCCACCCCATCCGAGTTTCAGGGATGCCGAGCTTCGGAATAAACATCTCGTCGCCAGCGACCGAAATCCCAACGCGGTTAAAATGCCCGATCGCCGCGTAACCCATCAGCAGCACAACTATCCACCATTTGTTCCCGGTCACGCTTCTCTCCACTATGTTGAGCCTGTCGTTGGTACAATCTAACCTGTTCGACGTTAGACTGATACGATATCGCAACGGGTGCGAAGATGGTCATAATACTGATGTGTGCTGTGCTGGCTGCCGAGGAACCGGTGCGAGTACAGCCTCCAACTCCAGAGCAGCTCCGTTTCTTCGAGACCACCGTCCGTCCGTTGCTAGCGGAACGATGTCTCAAGTGTCACGGCGACAAGAAGCAGTGGGGCGGCTTGCGTTTGGATTCGCGCGAGGCGCTGTTGCAAGGCGGCGAATCGGGCGCGGCAATCGTTCCTGGCGAGCCTGACAAAAGTCTGCTGATCCGCGCAGTCCGACAGGTCGACGACGATCTGAAAATGCCAAAGGACAACAAGCTCGCGGAGCGACAAATTGCGGCGCTCGTCCGCTGGATCGAGATCGGTGCTCCGTTCCCTGAGGTAACGACCCCGCGCACTCGCGATCCGAATCACTGGGCGTTTCAGCCGCCCGTCGAACAGCCTGTGCCCACGGTCGACGATCCGCAATGGCCACAGTCGGCGCTGGATAGTTTTATCCTCGCGAAGCTCGAAGCGGCGGGGCTGTCTCCGGCGACGCGAGCAGACAAGCGCACGCTAATTCGCCGCGCAACTCTTGATTTGATCGGCTTGCCGCCGACGCCAGACGAGATCGACACGTTTCTGGCAGACACATCGCCCGATGCGTTCGCGCGAATCGTCGATCGACTGTTGGCATCACCGCGGTACGGCGAACGCTGGGGACGACACTGGCTTGATGTCGCGCGGTATGCGGACTCGAACGGGTTCGACGAAAACATCGCGCATGGCAACGCTTGGCGGTATCGCGATTACGTCGCCGCGGCGTTCAACCGCGACAAGCCGTTTGATCAGTTTGTCATCGAGCAATTGGCTGGCGATTTGTTGCCCTCTCAAAGCGAAGCTCAGCAGCATGAACAACTAATCGCAACCGGATTTCTTAGCATTGGCCCAAAGGTCCTCGCCGAAACCGACCAAGCCAAGATGCGAATGGACATCATTGACGAACAGCTCGCCACGACGGGTCGGGCGTTTCTAGGACTGACGTTGGGTTGCGCTCGCTGTCATGACCACAAGTTTGATCCGATTGCGACAGCGGATTACTACGCGTTGGCGGGCATCTTCAAAAGTACGCTGACCATGCGCAAGTACATCAAGGTTGCCGAGTGGCACGAACACCTGCTTCCGTCCGCTGCCGCGACGGCGATGAGAGCTGAGTTTGATGCAACGGTTGCTGCCAAGAAAGCCGCCATCGCCGAGTTGGAAAGTCCTGGGGCAGGTTCCAACTCTGCCCTACTTCGAGATTCCGAAGCAACGAAAGCCGCACTCAAGAAAATGCGTGACGAACTCGCCGCTTTAGAGAAAGCCGGGCCGGACTTGCCGGCCGCGATGGGCGTCACGGAAGATAAAGTGACCGACATCGCGATCCATCTGCGCGGCGATCCGCTCAAGCTGGGCGACGTCGTTCCGCGACGCACGCCGCCCGTGTTGCGGGGCCCGCGCGTGCCACAGTTCACCGATAGGGAAAGTGGCCGCCGTCAACTGGCCGAATGGCTAGTCGATCCACAACATCCGCTCACCGCGCGTGTCTTCGTCAATCGCGTCTGGCGTTGGCATTTCGGCAAGGGGCTGGTACGCACGACCGACAACTTCGGTTTGTTGGGCGAGACACCATCGCATCCGGAATTGCTCGATTGGCTGGCTCGACGATTCGTCGCGGACGGCTGGTCGGTCAAGTCGCTGCATCGACTAATCGTGATGTCCAGCACGTATCAGCAGGCGAGCACTCCTTCGGCCGAGACGGGAAGTCGCGATCCCGAAAACCGCCTCTTCAGCCGCGCTGAAGTGCGCCGACTTGAAGCCGAAGCCGTGCGCGACTCGCTGCTGGCGACCAGTGGCCAATTGGATGAGACGATGGGCGGCTCCTTGCTGAAGCTCAAGAATCGAGCGTATTTCTTTGATCACACTTCCAAGGATTTGACAACCTACGACAGCCGCCGTCGCTCGCTGTACCTGCCGATCGTCCGCAACAATGTTTTCGACCTGTTTCAGTTGTTGGACTTTCCCGACCCCGCCGTATCGACCGGCGATCGAGCGGCGACAGTCGTGGCATCGCAAGCCTTGCTAATGCTCAACAGCGACATCGTCATGCAGGCCGCAACCAAGTTCGCCGAGCGCCTGCTCGCCGATTCGACCGACGATGACAGACGCCTGTCGCAACTCTACGTTATCGCATTTGGGCGCGAGCCAACTGCCGATGAACGACAGACTGATCGCGCCTTCCTGGCGGCAGCGGATCAAGCTCAATCCACCGGCACAGACGCCGACAGCCGCCGGCGGCAAGCCTGGGCTACGCTATGCCACGCCGCTCTTGCCGCCAATGAATTTATCTACGTGAGATGAAAGGTGGGGCAAGTTTGTAACCTGCCAGAAACACACATACTCCTTGGCAAGTTACAAACCTGCCCTACGACGAAAATGAACGACAACGACGCTAATACGCTCATCTCTCGCCGATCGCTTTTGCAGCGATCAGCCGTTGGATTTGGTTCGCTCGCCTTTGCGTCGATGCTGGCTGACGAGTCGCTAGCTCAAGCGTCGATTGACAATCCGCTTGCGCCCAAGCTGCCCCACTTCGCGGCCAGAGCTAAACGCGTTATCTTCCTGATGATGTCCGGTGGTCCCTCGCAGGTGGACACGTTCGATCCGAAGCCACTATTGACTCGCGATGACGGCAAGCCGTTGCCGTTCGCAAAGCCACGAGTTCAATTCAACTCAACCAGCAACCTGCTCAAGTCCCCGTGGAAATTCCGGCAATACGGCGAGAGTGGATTGTGGGTCAGCGATCTCTTCCCGCGACTCGCCGAGCGTGTCGATGACCTGTGCATGGTCCATTCAGTGCATGGGACGAATCCCGCTCACGGCGGAGCCATGATGAAGCTGCATACGGGCAGCGACAATTTCATTCGGCCCAGCATTGGTTCCTGGGTGAGCTACGGACTTGGTACCGAGAACTCGAATCTGCCCGCGTTCGTGACAATCTGCCCGACGCTGGCATTCGGCGGAATCAACAATTGGAGTTCTTCATTCCTGCCCGCCGCACACAACGGGACGGCACTGGGAGACGCCAGCGTACCATCGGATCAAGCACGGGTCAAGTTTATTGAAAACTCGAAACTACCGCGCGAGATTCAACGCCTGCTACTCGAACGGTTGGATGCGATGAATCGCAAACATCTGGCTCAGGCAGGTTCCGATGCCTCGCTTGAAGCACGAATCAATTCATTCGAATTGGCCTTTCGCATGCAGTCATCGATCCCGAAGCTCGAGGACCTATCAGGCGAATCCGCAACCACTCGAAAGCTATACGGCATGGACGATCCTGTGACGGCCAACTTTGGGCGTATGTGCCTGCTGGCTCGCCGCTTCACCGAGGCCGGTGTGCGGTTCATTCAAGTCACTCACAACGACGATAAGGTTCAATGGGACCAGCATTCCAACCTCAAGCGGGACCACGAAAAGAACGCTCGCGAGGTGGACTTGCCAATCGCCGGACTACTGACTGACCTGAAACAGCGCGGGCTGCTCGATGACACGCTCGTCTGGTGGGGCAGCGAGTTCGGACGCACACCGACCGCGGAAACAACGGATGGCCGCGACCACAACCCCGAGGGCTTCACGATGTGGCTCGCAGGTGGTGGCACGAAAGGCGGCTTCCGCTACGGTTCGACCGACGACTATGGTTACTATGCGGCCGAGAACAAGGTCCACATCCACGACCTGCACGCCACGCTATTGCACGCTTTGGGCCTCGACCATGAACGTCTTACGTATCGCTACGCCGGGCGCGATTTCCGTCTGACCGACGTCGAAGGCAATGTAGTCCACGAACTATTTGTCTAGCGCTGCCTATTTGTCTAGCGCTGCGCAATGGCAATCCAACGCGTTTACCTCGTCTGAGTGTCTCTGCCAGCCGCGAAGTGTTCTACAACCCGATTCGGCTCCACTAAACCGTAAACTACTAACTACCCCTCGCTCGATCAAAACGAGCGGTGTCGCAGTTCAGACGACCGTTGTCAAATGGAACGCGCCGCTGCGTGCAACTCGTTGGTTGCTGATTGCCGCTCACGTGAATTGGCGACTGCGATAATTCGCGGAATGATAGATCGCATTGCTCGCGATCGATGACTCAAGACCGTTTTTACCGTCGCGCCCAACTCACCAAACGTGCGATGATACTCCGGGATCTCGAAGAGTGGATCATAGCCAAAGCCGCCGTTGCCGCTTCGCTCAAACAGAATTCTGCCGCGACAGTAGTCCTCCGATTCGGCTCGAACGTTCCCCGCCGGATCTGATAGTGCAGCGTGGCATACGTAATGTGCTGTACGACTTTCGAGCGGGACGTCGGCAAGTTCCCGGAGCAGTTTGTCGTTATTGGACTCGTCCGTGGCATTCGGTCCAGAGAAGCGAGCAGAATAGACGCCCGGGCCGCCATCAAGGGCATCAACAGCGAGACCGCTGTCTTCGCCTAAAACCCAACAGCCGAGATGCTTCGCTTGGACAGTGGCCTTTAACGCAGCGTTCTCTGCGAAGGTTGTGCCAGTCTCATCGACTTCGATCGAATCGGGGATATCGGCGAGTGTTCTAAGCGTAAAGCCGTGTGGGACGAGCAACGCAGCCAGCTCGATCCCCTTCTTCTTGTTGTGCGTCCCAAGAACCAATAGTCGTTGATGTTGCATCGTGTTTGTCTCCACCTTTCGGACAGCGGAAAGCATAGCACGAGCGGGAGGAATTGTTCAGATAGCTGCGGCTTCGACGCCATCAACAGAAGACTGGACCCGACCGAAGTCGAACGACTTCCTATTGCGAACGGCGGGCATAGTCGGCAGCGATGGACCGGCGGGGGACCTCCACCGGGACTGGCTGGACATCGAACGTGATGCCGGCCAACGTCCGAGGTTGGAGGCCGAGTGTACCGACGCCCGGTAGCTGGCGACGGCTGGCTCCGTACATCTGCATGATTTTATGAACAGTCGGGTGAATTTCGATTTTTCCGTCTGCTCGCGGCTCACCGACGGAATCAAAGCTTCCTACGGTAACGATGCTCTCGGTGCGATCATGGAACTCGTACGCATCGACTCCGCGGGCACGGAGGGCCGAAGTGAGTCGGTGAGCCTTATCGGCCGCGAGTTCCAGCTTATCTGACACCATTCCAGTTCTTTCGATGTCATCGATCTCGCTACTGTTCATCGTTCGCATTCCGCCAAACCCCGCGACCCTGACGGTGTAGCGGCCAGGATTGTTCAGCAGGCTATGTTCCACTCGCACATTAAGTTCGCAGACGAAATCATCCAGCCCGCCTGGCGAAAAATACTGCTCAGGGAGATGGGGATTTCGGGTAACGAACGCGTTGCCCATCGGCCCCTTCTTTCGCTTCGCCGCGTTTCCGTTCATTCGTCGCTGTAGTTCACGAAACCCGGCAAATCGTTGGGTTGACCACTCACGCTTTTCAAGGTCGAGACACTCGGGATGCGCGTATTTCAATTTATCGAGCGTCTTCTGAAGCCGTGGGTCCTTCGAGCTTTCGAAGTCGCCAACAAGTACCGCATACGCTTCAAACTTGGACGCCTGAGCATACTTCATCCTGGCCCAATCGCCCGTGTAACGATCAATCGTTTTACCTTCGACCGTATCGGTGTAATCAAATTCTTTCTGGTTGACGTATGCAGGCAGGTCGAACCGCCGGCGCAATTCCAGTACAAGCTCGTGGGCCTGCTCCGCCGCGCCAGAACCGGCGAAACTTGCTGCGAGAATCAGCCACGGACCATGATCTTCGGTCAATGCGTATCGCATCGAGGAATCGGCGTCGACGCTCTTTCGAAATGGGATGAAAGATGTCCATTTCGTATCTGCATGGGAAGGCCCCGCGCTGGCAATGAATGCCAATGCAACGACGACGAAGCAGCCGATCCGCAGTTTCATAGGATTATCCTCGAACCGAAGTAAGCGACGCGAGTGTTTCTCAAACATGCACGTCGACAGGGCGTGTGAGAATGGAGACGAACGTCTAGGCGCAGTGGAGGCGGCCTCGAATGCGCCGCATGAGGGCGGAAACTTAGCAGAAGGCAATTGCAGGGGCCAGACCGAAACCGGCGATTGTTGCCGATCTGCTAGCGGACGAAACGCAACAACGCATATCGCTTCTTGCCGCTGCGCAGAACCATGACCGACTCACTGGCAAGATCGGACGACGTGAGCTTCGCGTCAACGTCGGCGACACGTCGATTGTTCACATAGGCTCCGCCTTGCTGTACCGTTCGGCGAGCTTCGCCTTTCGATTTCGCGAGCCCAGCCTCGACGAACGCGTCTAGTACTCCAAGCCCTTCACCTTCAAGTCGCGACAAAGGCAATTCTATACTCGGAACATCCGTGAAGATGTCCCGCAATTGTCCGTCGCTAAAGCCAGTAATCTCCGCTCCAAAGAAAATATCGGTCGCTCGTCTGGCAGCCGCAACTCCAGTCTCGCCATGCACCAGACGCGTCAGTTCCTCGCCCAATCGCTTCTGGCTGCTGCGTTCGTGCGGTGAGTTGGCGCGGGACTCGTCGAGCGATTCAATTTCGTCTCGCGAAAGCTCGGTCAGGTATCGTAGACACGGGCCAGCATCGGCATCGCCGACGTTGATCCAGTATTGATAAAACAGGTACGGACTTGTTCGCTCCGACGACAACCAGACCTTCGTTCCTTCCGCGGTCTTTCCGATCTTTTTGCCTTCGCTATCGACTAACAGTGGCGATGTGATCCCGAACACTTGAGTACCTCGCATGCGACGCGCAAGATCAATTCCAGCTGTGATATTACCCCATTGATCGCTGCCGCCGACTTGCAGTTCACAATCGAACTGCTCGTTCAAATGTACGAAATCGTACGCCTGGAGCAGCATGTAACTGAACTCGGTATAGCTCAAGCCTGCCTCAGAACTGAGCCGACTTTTGACCGAGTCCTTGCCGAGCATCACGTTAACCGGAAAGTTTTTACCGACATCGCGGAGGAAGTCGAGATAGCTGAACTTTCGCATCCAGTCGAAGTTATTGACCAGGACGGCTGACGTATCACCGCAATCGAAGTCCAGAAACTGTCGCACCTGTCGTTCAATACCGACGACGTTGGCGCGCAGCGAGTCGACCGACAGCAGATTGCGTTCTTCGCTCTTGCCGCTTGGATCACCGATCATCCCTGTGGCTCCGCCAACTAGCGCGATCGGTCGATGTCCGGCTCGCTGGAATCGGCGGAGCAGCATCAACTGCAAGAGGCTGCCGACATGCAAGCTGTCGGCGCTTGGATCGAACCCAATATAAACCGATCGCGACCGCGAATTCAGCCACTGAGCTAGGTTTTGATCGTCTGTAGTTTGATGAATGAGACCTCGCCAAGTGAGATCCGCAATGATATCGAAGTTCATAGATGTGCTGTCATCGATCAGCCTTTGGTGGATTCTGTTAGAAGAGTTCAAAAGCTGGTTGCTGATCGCTGACCGCAGACCGCTAACAGTTTCTGGCTCAAGTAAATTCGTCGCGAGCGGGATTGCTTGCCAGGTTTGTTAACGCGCCACGGTAAACAACACGGCGGCGTGTTCGCTGCCGGCGTCTTCAAAAAGCTGGCGAATTAATTTTACCATCGCCCATGTCTCGTCGCCCTCGGCTTCTGTTGGCTGCTTGCCATACGATGCCGGGTCGAGCGCCATATAACGATCAGCAAACTCGGCTCGCTTCAAATTGTGCAAACCACCTGCGATGTGAGGAACGATATCGGGGCGAATGAGGATCGCCTCAAAATCATCTCCGTCATACAACCGTCGTCCACCCAGAACGCAATGGTCAAGCGGGAAATCACCCTGGTCGCGATCTAACGTTCCATCAGTCAACGAGCGATGAATGGGATTCCAAGAGGTGCCGCATTCTAGCACCAAATCCTCCTCACGATGTTTTGGCGAGTTTCGCAATCGCTCGGCGACGGCTCGTACGGACGCGTCTTCCTGTTGCGCGAACAACTCCTTTGCATCCTCTCGCGTTAAAACGATATAAGCAGCATTTCCCGATAGTTTTTCTGCAGACACTTTCGCACCCTTCCAGGTTCAAGCAGTTCCAAATGCCGTGTTAGCCGGAATGAATACACTGGTTATAGACGCTTAGAATAATCGCAATTCTCAGATTCGCCCAGGTCAGCTCGGGAGTAGTCCGTTCAACGCCACATGTCGTCGTCGGCAAAGGGGTGAGCCGGCCCTTGCAGTTTCGGCTTCGGTAACGCCTTGAGAGCCTGAGCCGCAAGCCGCAAGTCGTCCTTCGTCGTGATTTTCATATTGATCGGCGAGCCCTGTACGATCTTTACGTTGTGTCCGAGGCGTTGCACCAATTCAGCATCGTCTGTCGCGGGCTCGTCGCCGGGATTGGCGTAGGCTTCGATGAACCAATCTCGTCGAAAGACCTGTGGCGTTTGCGCCTCCCAAACATTTGCTCTCGCAATCGTCGCCTCGATCGAACCGTCCGCAGCGACTCGCTTGAGTGTGCTGGAAACCGGAATCCCGAGAATGGCGGCTCCCATTTCCTGCGCCGCAGAGAATACCGCATCAATCCACTCGTCCGCAATACACGGTCGAGCGGCATCGTGAACGGCCACGAAGTCGACGTCGTCGCGCAGCTGCTTCAGCGCGTTCCGCACGTAATCCTCACGCTCGGCGCCTCCCTCGTCAATTTCGATGCCCATGATCGCAAGGTTCGCGCCGAATTTCATATGAAAGTCTTCGTGATCCTCGGGCGAGATGATCACAATGACTTGCTTGACGTCATCGCGGTTCAAGAACCTTTGGGCAGAATGAAGCCACACAGCTCGCTCGCCGAGTTGAATGAATGGCTTCTTGTAGTGCTTGTCGTGAAAGCGACTGCTCTTGCCGGCGGCTGGTAGGATGACTGCGAACGATGCCACGAAAACGGTCCTTTATCCAAATAGTAAAGCACAGTTTTGATGAATCACGCGAGAGCGTCAAGCTGCCGATTTAGTGACGGCCTCGCGCTGGATCGTGGATCGCGACGAAAAGTACCGCGCCGTTGCAAGGGACAAGAGGCCAAAGGCAAAGACTCCGAGGCCCGCACCAAACACGTCGGCGGCCCAGTCCGCGACATCCGCCTGTCGACCCGGGATTGCCATCTGAGTCAATTCGTCGACGCAACCATAGATCGCAGCTACGACCATCGGAACGAGGAGAGCCCCGTGCCGCATTCGCATCGTAGTAAGCGTTGCCGCTAGCAAAAACGCCAGTCCGGCATAAGCTCCAAAATGCAGCAGCTTGTCGTTGACGCTGCCGAGACCTCGAACGCCATGCGGCAGATGAGTGCCGACGAAAAGGGCGATCCAGTAGACCCCAAGCGCTGAAAAGGTGACGATCCGCAGCATCTGGGTCCTCAATCGCTAAAACCTACGTTGTCGTGTTTCACCACGTTTACGCGTCGTCCGCCGAAGATTACGGTAAACTCTATGCGGCACCAACCCCGGTCACGCTGCACGTTGACCACAAATAAGTTTCGTAACGTCCATACGTACTAGATTAATCTACAGGTCGCACTCGCGCGTTTTTTTTGGAGTTTTTCAACCATGATTCTTGGATGGTCCACAATTCGTTTCCGCTTAACAGCCTGTCTCACCTTGATAGTGACATTTGCGGGAGTCGCCAGCGCAGCTGACGAACGCAATTGGAAACCTCTGTTCGATGGCAAGACTTTGAAGGGATGGAAGGTCACCAACTTTGGGGGCGAAGGTGACGTAGAAGTAAAAGACGGCACGATTCTGATGGAGTTCGGATCATCGCTCACCGGAATTACGTACGCCGGGAAGTTTCCTAAGACGAACTATGAGGTCAGCTTGGAAGCCATGCGCGTGGACGGCAACGACTTCTTTTGCGGCATGACCTTCCCTGTGGCTGACTCGCATTGCAGTTTTATTCTCGGCGGTTGGGGCGGAGCCGTTGTCGGACTCTCGAGCATCGATGATCGTGATGCATCAGAGAACGACACAACTCAATACAAAAAGTTTGAGAGTGAACAGTGGTACAAAATTCGATTGAAGGTAACGCCGGAACGCATCGAAGCATGGATCGACGGTAAGGTGTGGGTCGACCAAGACATTGTCGGCAAAAAGATCAGCACACGAACTGAGGTCAACCTGTCGAAGCCGTTCGGCATTAGTGCTTACGAGACACGATCCGCGTTGCGAAAGATACAGTTTCGCGAGCTGACGAAGTAGGAAGCTCACGAATGCACGAAACCTACATGCGAATGGCGTTGCAGCAGGCCGAGGCGGCGCGTGCGGAAAACGAGGTCCCAGTCGGTGCGGTGATCATTCAGGACGAACGAGTTGTCGCTGCCGCGTACAATCAACGTGAACAGCTACACGATCCGACCGCTCATGCGGAAATGATTGCGATTACACAAGCCGCCGAATCGCTGGGCGGATGGCGACTTGAGCAGTGCCGACTGTACGTCACGCTAGAGCCTTGCCCGATGTGTGCCGGTGCGATCCTCCAGGCGCGGATTCCATTCATTGTTTACGGAGCAACCGATCCGAAGGCGGGAGCCGTTGATTCGCTTTTTCAGTTGCTTCGAGACACCCGACTGAATCATCGCGCCGAAGTCATAGCCGGAGTGTTAGCTCAGCCATGCGGCGAGATACTAACTGCGTTCTTTGCCGAGCAACGTCGGATGGGAAAGAAGTAGGATTGGCGGCGTATGAAGGGGATGCGGGGTGACGCTTTGACTCTTACGCCACCTTGCGAACGGACTCTTCTACGGAGGCCGTCGGTTCGGCCAACTTGATGGAAGCTCCGCGAGGCGTTTTGCGCTCCTGGACGAAGCCCCGCTCACCGGTTGAGAGGAATTCGTGGAACTCGCACGCCGGACCGCCAGTGAACGTGTTCTTCAACACTTCCAAGGTGTCCTTCCACAGCAACCCGCTGCGGTAGATGACGCGATACGCCGCCTTCAGATCTTTTATTTCGTCCCTTGTAAAACCAGCACGTCGCAAGCCAATTAGGTTCAGGCCAACGATATAGTTCGAGATGCCGTCGACCATGACGAAGGGTGGCACGTCTTGACTGAGGTGCGATTGGCCGCCAATCATCGCGAGTCGTCCGATGCGAGCGAATTGATGGACGCCAGCCGCTCCTCCAAGATAAACGCCATCTCCGACGGTGATGTGGCCGGCGAGCATGACGTTGTTCACGATAACGGTGTTATTTCCGATATGGCAGTCATGGGCGACATGGGCGTTTACCATAATCATGTTGCCGTCGCCGACCTTCGTAGAATCACTCGAATTGAGCCCGCGATGGATCGTGACATACTCGCGAATGCGGTTTTCGTTCCCTATCAAGAGCGTCCCAAGTTCGCTACCGGCCTTCATGTGTTGTGGGATTCCACCGAGAACTGCGCCTTCCGCAATTTCGTTGCGTGCTCCAAGTGCTGTTCCCGACTTGATCGTGACATGACCTGCGATTCGGCAGTTGTCGCCGATAAAGACATCATCTTCGATGATCGAAAACGGACCAATCGAAACACCTCGACCAAGTTCTGCCCTGGGGCTGACGCACGCCGAAGGATGAATCTGACTCACTGCAAGTCTCCGCTATATCAATAAGTTCGAAAGCAACAACTCTCTTTGTCAGGATCGTCTCTGCGAATTCTTTGCGTATCGCCAAATCGCCTCTGCTAGCATCACCGATGTTGCCGACGATGAGGGCCGTGATTTAACCACTACCTGGCGATCGAGGCAAGATCAGCCGATATGGAGCCCATGATCGTCGATGCGATACGGGAGGATCTCTTCGGAGCAAGAGCTGCCTCGATGCTTGGCGACATACAAGCCACGGCCGATCCGATTGCCGTCGCGAGTCTTGCCCATGTAGATCAACGTGTTGGCGTTGGACAAGGCATCGCCCTCGTCGAGCGGTCGGGATATCAAATCATCCAACATTGACTCGTGCGACGTTGCCAGCACCAAACAACCAATGCTGGCATTATCGTAGGTTGCCGCGGCGGCGAGTTGGGCGTTTGCGCGAAATCTCTCACGAAACAGGTCGCGTGCGACCCATTCGGGATCTTTTCGCAAAATCTGATGATAGACATATTCGCAGAGGTTCAATTGAATTGATTCGTGAGGCCGGTCAGTTGGTTCGATGCCGTCAATCACAACACGCCGCTTGCCACTCACAAAATTTCCATACAAGAACGCGATTGCGGCTCGCAGCTTGGCGTTCAACTCAACCTGCCAGCTGCGCCACTCGTCCCAATCTAAATCGCGTTTTGTGACGCGCTGTCCTCGATAATCGAACACGTGAAGGTAGTCACCATGCGACTTTCGCTCGAAGAAACCTTCCAATTTGGGATGCTGCTCACTCGCTATCGTTTCGAGGGTCCAATTGAACATCCGTTCGGCGTACGCGGCGTGATTCTGCGAGTCGCCTCTTGCCGCTACGTCGAATATCACTCCACGGTGATTTTCATCGGTCTCCCCTGCGGCGGCGAATTGGAGGCCGAACTGTGTTTTACCGATGCCCGTTGAACCAACGACAACGGTTTGCGTACCAGCCAGCAAGCCACCACCAAGCATCTCGTCGAGACCTGCGACTCCTGTTGACTGGCGATTCACCTTGGTCACCGCTACCTCAAGCTTTCCCACGCGCCGATCATCAATTCCGCGGCCCGATCAATATCTTCTTCGGAGGTGTACCAGCCAACGCTTAACCGCACGGTTCCCCGCGCCACTTCCGGTGTCAATCGAATCGCAGCCAACGTATCGGATAGCTTCGTCATGCTGGCATGGCAGGCCGAGCCGGTCGACGCAGCGATCTCTGGTGTTCGGGCAAGCAACTCGCCACCGCTGATTTCTGGGAAGTTAACGCTCAACGTATTTGGCAGCCGTGCTGCCTGCGAGCCGTTGATCGTCAATCCAGCTCCAATCGACTCTTGAAGCTTCTTCGCCAAGCGGTCTCGCAGATCGGCCATTCGATCACTCGCATCTTCGACCGCTTTCCCAGCCAAGAAGCAGGCATGGCCGAGCGCTACGATAAAGGCAGTATTCTCCGTCCCCGGTCGCAATCCTCCTTCGTGTGCCGCGCCGTGCGCATACGGCTCCAGCGCCACGCCTGGGCGAACGTACAACGCCCCAACGCCTTTGGGAGCGTAGAGCTTGTGACCGGCAATCGTCAGCATGTCGACGCCCAACTCTTCGACATAGGTTCGGATCTTACCGATCGATTGTGCGGCATCGGTGTGAAACAGGATGTTCCGCGATCGGCAAAGTTCCGAAATCTCCTTCAACGGTTGAATGGTGCCAATCTCGTTATTCGCATGTAGGATGCTGACCAACTTGGTATCTGATGTCAGCACCGCAGCCACGGCTTCGGGCTCGACGACACCATGGCGATTGCAACCCACGACGCTCACGCGACATCCGAGCTTCTCCAAGTACTTCGCTGGTTCGGCGATCGATGGATGCTCGATCGCTGAAATGACCAAGTGGCCTTCAAAGACTGGAGCGCGGGCCATCATGATCCCCTTGAGAGCAATATTGTTGCTCTCGGTGCCGCCACCCGTAAACACGATCTCGTCGCGGTCGGCCCCCAAAAGCGAGGCAACTCGATCGCGCGAATCTTCGATCGCCTCGTGGCAAGCTCGACCGAGCGAATGACTGCTGGAGGGGTTTCCGTAGTGCTCGGTGAGGAATGGCAGCATCGCTTCCTGGACGCTGGGAGCGATGGGAGTTGTGGCATTGTAGTCGAGGTATATCTGTCTCATACATTGAGCTTAAGCCAAGTGTCTCGCCTAGAACAGGCACCGTCGGTCGCGTTAATCCAGGTGGTCTGAGCCGAGTGTTAGGCGCGAGGCAATCGATATGACCGGCATAACCCGTACACCCGATACAACTATTAAAGTTTCGCTTGTTTGGTCGTGATGTCTGTTCATTTCGCCCGACTGGCACGACAAGGGTATCGAATTTCAGGGAAGTGGAGTGGAAAGCTCCCGCCGCGACCGCGACTGTAAGGGTGACGAAGGCCAAAGATGCCACTGGTCGCAATGCGACTGGGAAGGCGGGCCCAGAGATCGATCCCAAGCCAGGATATCTGGTCCGATACACGAACTCGCCCGTTTCCACGGTCGAAGGAAGTGAGTTCTGATGCGAGTATCTTTTGTTCGCGCGGTATGCGTCGCGGTATGCGCAGTTGTTTCGTCGGCTTCGGCTCAAGAACCTGCCGAACTTTCTGATCTCGAACCTGCGCCGATCGTCGACGCGGATTCGTTGCCCACCCTTCCGGATGTGGTCGTACCAGGACGCCCGGGTACGTTTCCGGCCGCTCCGCTTCCTGACGACACGATCGTGACTCCGTCTCGCACCGAGACGCTTCTTAGCGAATCGGGCAGTTCCGTAACTGTCGTGACGAGCGAACAGATTCAGCAAAGCGGCCAAACTTCGGTTGCCGGCGTCCTGCGCGGGATCGTCGGTTTGGATGTCGTTCAACAAGCCACGCCGGGCAGCGTTACCTCTGTCTTTATGCGAGGCGCGAATTCCGAGCACACCAAAGTTCTGCTCGATGGAATTCAAATGAACAACGCTGCTGATCCAACAAGACGCTTCGATTTTGGCACGCTGACAATCGATAATATCGAACGAATCGAGATCGTTCGCGGACCGCAAAGCATCGTCTATGGTTCCGACGCGATCGGTGGCGTGATTAACATCGTGACGAAGCGCGGCGACGGACCGATGTCAGCCATTGTCAGCGGCATGGGCGGCAGCTTTGGCACACACCAGGAACGCGTTAGCGTGAGCGGCGGCGATTGCTCGCACTACTATTCGTTTGGCGGATCGTACCTGCAAACCGATGGCTTCTCGGCGCTGAGTCGTCGATTCGGCGGGGACGAAAGCGACGGCTATCGCAACGCTTCGTTCTCGGGGCGGTATGGGTGGACGCCATCCGAATCGCTGAATGTTGATTATGTGTTCCGTTACACCGACGCGGATGTCGACATTGATGGTTTCCTCGCCGACGATCTGATTCGCCAAACTCGATCGAAACAGTTCTATAATCGCGTCCAGCTGCAATCGCAGATGATGGACGGACTGATCGAACATAAAGCGGGCTTCAGCTATTCCGACAACTCGTTGGTCGATACAAACCCTGGCTTCTTCGGCACACCGCGTTTCGACGGTCAGTCAAGTCAATTCGACTACCAGACAAATCTGCAACTACTCGAAACGAACATGCTGACGGCTGGTGTCGACTATTTACACGAGCAAGGCTCGCCGTTCGCGGGAACCAAGCAGACGCAGAATCTGAAGGGAGTTTACGTCCAGGATCAATTCACGATCGGCCAGCGGAGTCGCACGACGATTGGTGTTCGTTGGGATGACCACAGCACCGCCGGTACGGCCCAGACTTACCGTTTCACGGAATCGTTTGACGTGCTCGAAACCGGCGGCCGGATTCACGGCAGCATCGGGCGAGGTTTTCGCGCTCCCGCGATCGCGCAACGATTCGGGTTTGCTGGCAACGCCAATCTACGGCCTGAATTCAGCAAAGGTTGGGACATCGGAATGGAGCAGCCGCTGCTGGACGGTGGACTCATCGTCGATGTGACCTACTTTCGCAACGACTTCAAAGACCTTATCCAGTTCGTGTCCGATCCGATGGCTCCCAACGGATTTGGCTTCGTTCAAAACGTTCAACTCGCCAACGCCTCGGGAGTTGAATTGACGGCATCGACTCAATTGACTTGTGACACGACACTCACTGCGTCGTACACCTACACCGATACGGAAGACCTCCTCAACGATCGCCAGTTGCTTCGGCGACCGCGAAACAAAGTCGGCTTGAACCTCCAACATCAATGTCTCTGTGATCGCGCAACGCTGAACGCTTACATGCTGTACGTCGGCAGCCGGCAGGACTTCGACGATCTGGGGGGCATCATCACACTTGCCGACTACATCACGTTGAATCTTTCGGGAACGTACCGGCTGACCGACGCATGGGAAGCTTTCGGTCGCATCGACAACCTGACGGACAGCGACTACGAAGAGGTCTTCAGCTTCGCGACACCCGGGATCTCGGGATACGCGGGACTACGGCTGAGGCTGTAGCGAGTGTCGCTTTATTCAGATTCAATCTGAAAACGGACTGGCACGGCGATCTCGGTCCGCACCGCGATTCCAAGTCGCTTCGGTGGCTCGAATCGCCAACGCAAGACCGCTCGTCGCGCGGCTTCATCGAGTATCGAGTGACCGCTCGAACGAAGCACGCTCGCCGTCGCAACGTTCCCGTCCGCACGGATCCTGACTCGCAAGACAACTCGCCCCTCCAGGCGGTTCTCCAACGCAGTAGCCGGATATTCAGGCTGCGGGCTGAAGACTGCTGAGGGAATCGAGTCGAGTTGGCCTGCATCTTGCTGTGAGGCTACAGCGGCAACACTGGTCAGAGTTGGTACCGGAGGTGCGGGAACGGTTGCGCGGGGCAATACGGGCGACTCGGTTGGCGGTCGAGGGACCAGCTCCGCGCGACCTCGTTGCGTGGCACTTTTAGGCTGCGCAGATGAAGTCGAAGCCTCGATTGCCGACTTCACAAAGTGCAATTCAGGTTCCGCGCCGATCATTGGCGCGCGGTGTACGCTTGCACTGTCCGATTCCGAAGTGCCAGTGGGGGAGGATCTTTCAAGCGAAATCGGCTGCGAAGATTCGGCGTCGGCAAAGACCGCTTCCAACTGAATTGCTTGCGATGCCGTCGACTGGATCGAATTGAATCCTTGTCGCGGCGGGAACAGGTGTGGCGCCATCGCCCCAAGCCAAGTCGCCAACGCTGCGCCCACAATCACGTGCAGCAACCCGCTCGTTCCAAAACTGGAAAGCAGCAGGCGTGTGGATGCTTCGCCACGAGGCAACAATGTTTGGAGTATTTGATTCATGCCCAGAGACTTACGAACGCCGGAAACAACAGGTCAGCCAAGGCCCGAATTTAGAACAATCGGCGCGGGTCTCACAGTCCCCGCCCCCCGAACTGACCGAATCCAGCCGGGCGTACCGCGATCATGGCGCGAAAAAGAGCTGGCTTTTGGCGACTGGATATGTGAAGATGACGGCATCCATTTCGGATTATCTTCCCTTATTCGGCCGCTCGGTTGTTAAGTCTTTTCTCGGGAAGGAGGTACGCTCATGTACCGTCGAACACGTATTGGTTTTACGCTGGTTGAGCTGTTGGTGGTGATTGCCATCATTGGGATTCTGATGAGCCTGTTGTTGGTGGGGTTAGGAGCCGTAAGGCGGGCATCGTTGAAGTTGAAATGCTTGAACAATGTGCGGCAACTTGGGGTCGCAACGATCGAGTATCAGGATGCCAAAAGGCACTACCCCGGTTGGCAGCAAGTCATCGCTCGGGACAAATCGCTCCCTCTCGAATTCCCTTCAACACTCCCCGGAGCGACAACCAATAAGATCGCTTCCTGGCAAGTCGTTTTACTCGACTACATCGAGCAACGTCCTCTATACGATCGGTGGGACGATCAGAGCCTGCCCAAATGGGTCGCCGATCCTGTCACCGGCCAGCCGATGTTGAACGGCGACCTTGCCCACTATATCCCGGCCTTCAACTGCGCTGCTCAACCAACAAGTCGCACGTATGGACCGTACACGGCATACGTTGCCAATCGAGGTTACTACGCACTCGCGACAGATCCAGCGCCCTTCAATCTCGCATCAAGTAAAGGCTCGACGACTGCTGGCTATGACTACTGGGACTCGCAAGATGGGCGGAACGGGATCTTCATCGATCGCGTTCCGATTCCCACAACCGCGACTGCAATATTGCCCCAGAATCCGGCGGTCACTCCCAAGGTCACTTCATCTGACGTTGAAGATGGCCTGACCAACACTCTGCTCATCAGCGAGAACTTGGTAGCCGGCCAGTGGTGGCAGCCCGGATTGGAGACAACATTCGCTTGGCTTTACGCCACGGAACCGGGGTGTCCTCCGTCGACCGGAAAGCCAGCTCCTACGTTAGGTGTTACGGACGAGATGCGTATTAATGGCCTACGAAATTCAGTCGCGACGCTAACTCCGCAGACGGCTCGCCCCTCTAGTCGCCACACGGGTGGTGTGAACGCAGTGTTCGCGGATGGTCATACGGCGTTCATTCGAGACGGTGTTGACTATCACGTCTATCAACAGCTGATGACGCCCAACGGCGCTAAATCGGATGCACCTTGCGAAGGTTATGTGCTAAAAAGCGGCGATTTTGAGTATTAATGCAGATTGCGAGATTCGGCGAAAGTTGCGTTCACTCTCCGAGTGAACTTGCCCCTTTGGAGAATGTTAGCGATTCTGGGGCTCGCCACTCGGAGAGTGGCGGCAACTTTGTCGGGAGCAACCATAGGGCGCGTTCCGGCATCGGCAGTGGACACACCGTTCCGTTTTTGCGAACATAAACGATGTTCATATCTTCCCGCGTTGTCAGAATACTTCGTTCTCATTCAGCACCCGTATCGGGAGAGGAGTCAGCCGCTATGTCCAAGTCGACATCAAGAGGCTTTACATTGGTTGAGTTGTTGGTCGTGATCGCGATCATCGGCGTCCTAGTCGCATTACTATTACCCGCCGTCCAAGCCGCCCGCGAATCTGCCCGCAAGATGCAATGTGGGACACAATTGAGGGAGCTGGGACAGGCGGCGTTAACGTTCGAAGGGGCGAAGAAGCGATTTCCCGGCTGGCAAGAGATTGTGGCACGCGACGCTTCAGCCACTCTTCCAGCTTCCGGTGCGGACACCAAGAATAAAGTCGCAGGTTGGCCAGTCCTCTTACTCCCCTACCTTGATCAAAACAGTATTTACGATCGTTGGGATGATCAATCCGTACGCAACGACGACCCGAGCCTGAAACAGTTTCTTCCCATCTACAGTTGTCCAAGTCGCCAGACGCAGTACCGAAGTGATTCATATACGTCGTACGTCGCAAATGCGGGATTCAGCGAAAACACCACGACGACAGTTGCAAAAGATGGAACGTCTGCATATTGGGCTCGCCACACGCAGCATGACGGCCCCTTCCTCGACCGAGTTGGCTGGGACAACGCGGGCACTTTAACAGTCGCGAATATGCTCCCAAAAAGACTGAACGAAGTCACCTCGACTGATATTGACGATGGCCTGAGTAACACACTGCTTTTTACTGAAAACCTCATGGGCGGCAAATGGAACCTCACAAACAAGAATGGCTATGATACGGCTTTGCAATGTCAAATCACTTTCCATTGGATCTACGCATCAGATGCGAACGTCTGTACTCCGCCAGCTGGAACACCAAAACCAAGCTCCGAGATGAAAATCAACGGGAGCGCCGCAGGATCGAGCAGGCCAAATGCTGATCCATCGAGCATTTCCACGGTTGCGGCTTGGAAGGTTGTCGCACGTCCGTCTGCGTGGCATAGTGGAGGCGTTAACGTCGTCTTCGCAGACAAACACACGATCTTCTTGAATGAACAGATCGACTACGACGTCTATCAGCAACTAATGACGACGTACGGCAAGAAATCGCAGATGCCTTGTAAGAACTACGTGCTGAAAGCCGAAGACTTCGGCGGATAGTTGTGAATCCAAACGGTTCGAATCCATTGAACGCTCGCCATACTGGTGAGCGTTTTTTGTTTCTTGCTGGCCCAACTCCTCTACGACTGAGTCTGATGGGTTAGAAGCGAGTCGTCAATTGGACCGGCACGTTGCTCAAGGGCATAGGAGAGTCAGCGTTTGAAACAAATGGCTGTGTAGAGGCGTCTCCGGGCCAAAGGCCCGAAGATCCCGGCTTAATCTGAATTCTGATGCTTAGCAAGCGGTAACAACACATCTGTCGTCGCGTCGAAGGTCGCAACAAATCCTTTGCGTCGCGACCACGTACAACCGATTCCGCAGTAGCGGATATCGGGATCGAGCAACGTATGCCGATGCCCGCGACCGGGAATACCCGGGTCGAGAATCCACCAGCAAACTAAACCACGAGTTGCGAGAGGCCTCGACCAGGGGCCCCACGCGACATTCTCGCTGTGGCCAGGGACTTGCAGTGGATAGGCGATTGTCGAGTCCCCGGTCCGCAACGTCCGCGCACTTGGGTCGACAATTACTTCTAGCTCGAATCCTGATTTGTCTAGTCGCGGGATTGTCACTTCCTGTCCGTGATCCGTCACGAATTTCCCAAACGCTTCGTCGACCGATCGATATCGATAGCCACTCCGCGGCGGCAGATCGACAAAGAAGTAGTCTTCCTCTTTCTTAAAAATGTAAACATTGAGTTTCCCCTCCTCACTCACGCGTCCTTTGAAGCGATTCCATTGAGCCAGCGCTCGCTCTGTGGCGCCAAAGGTCGAGATTCTCTCCGCTGGCTTCCGCCCGAGACTGTCTACATGTGGTTGGCGTTCTTCTTTCGCCCTCATGAAGTCGTCAGAGAACCATCTCGCCGCCAGATCGAGGGGTTCATTGCGTTTCAACTCGGTGAGCTTGGGTATTTCCTGAAGAGCATCGATCGCCTCGTCGATCACCGCCAAGGCCTCTTCCGTGCTTTCGCCCTCGGGGATATCGATGTAGTCGATTGGATCATCGCTCAAAAGGATGCGGCTTGCTTCGTAGGGCTGATCCGCGTCCTTTGGCGTTCGTCGGAGCGTCGCTTTGAGCGGTTGAAGGACTTCCTCCGCATAAGCCGCAGGATCTCTGCGCAGTTTATTGATCTCAATGAACATCTCGGCTTCGACTTCGCGCAAGGTCACCGGATCGGAGAGACGCGGACGCTGCTGAGCGACTGACGTATTAGCGAAACAGAAACACGTGAGAATCGCTAGAGCTAAGAAGCGAAGATGCATAGTCAGCCATTAACAAAACACTAGTTTAACGGCAAGCCGCAGGCGACTGCGGACGAACACCGTCGCCTTTGGCTTGCCGTTAAACGAAGAAGCTAAGACGAATTCGAATCGTCATTGAAACCAGCTGGTGGCTGCGAGGGAGTTTGAAATCGCTCGCCGTCCACGTGTTGTTCGTCAACCACCCACGGATCACCGTGAGCGTGATAACCGCCTCGTTCCCAAAAGCCAAGTTTGTCTTCCGCTGAGAACTCGATGGCCTTGAGCCACTTGGCGCTTTTCCACGCGTAGAGCATCGGAATCATCGCACGCACCGGACCACCATGATCCGCGGAGAGCGGCCCGCCATCGTGTAGATCAGTAATCAAAGCGTCGGGGGCGAGAAAATCGTTTAGCGGCAGGTTCGTCGTCCACCCGTTGTCGTAGGCATGCAAAATGACAAACTTCGCCTCGCGCGCTACACCGGCAGCCTCGAAGAAGTACCGCGTCGAGACGCCTTCCCAAATGTTGCCCAAGCGGGACCATCGCGTTACGCAGTGGAAGTCGGCAAAGATTTTGACGCGTGGCAGCTCGCGAAAAGCCTCCATCGTAAACGTCAGCGGTTGCGACACAAACCCAAACACTTCGAGCTTCCACTCATCAGGAATCTTCGGAGTGCCCGTTGCGTCGAGGACGGGCCATTTGCGAGTTCGCGATTGCCCCGGGGGGATCCGGTTCGTACGCCGCGTGTCGGAACTGACGATTACATCGTCGTCGAGCGACACCGGCTGTGGTGCATCACCGGATTGATACTTCGAGGATTCATTCGACATCGAACGCGAAGCTCCTGGCGGCCAAGGCGATCAGTAGGCGACGACACCGCCCACCTCCGGCTTGGTGCCAGATGCGAGGCTTTCGGCGACCCGTGAAAGGATTTCAGCGGCTCGCCGCATCGCTGCAGTATCCACGTCAAGATGCGTGACAGCGCGAACTCGCGTGGGTGTGATCGCCAACGTCAACACGCCTTCGTTCTGAAGCATCGTGACCAAATCCGCGGCCGTTCCGAGTGACGGATCGATTTCGATAAACACGATGTTCGTATCGACTTCAGCCGTCAGCAACTGGATACCTTCGGTCGCGCGAACTGCGTCGGCCAAGATCTGAGCGTTTGCATGATCTTCGGTCAATCGTTCTCGGTGGTTTTGCATCGCATAAAGGGCTCCTGCAGCAATAATTCCGACTTGTCGCATTCCGCCTCCGAAACACTTGCGATGTCGGCGAGCTTCTTTGATCATTTCCGCAGGCCCTGCCAGTGCGGAACCGACAGGCGCTCCAAGCCCCTTGCTGAAGCAGACGCTAACGGTATCGAACGGCTCGGACCACTCGTCGGCGGCGATTCCGGTCGCAGCAACGGCATTGAACAATCGGGCTCCGTCGAGATGAGTCATCAACCCGCCATCATGGGCCCACTCACAAATCGCAGCGACGTGTGCGAACGGTTGAACCCGGCCGCCGCCACGGTTGTGTGTGTTTTCCAGGCAGACGAGCCGCGTGCGGACCAAGTGTTCATTTTCGGCGCGAATCGTACCGTGCAGCTGATCGGGTTGCAGAACTCCGTGGTCGCCTTCAATCGTACGAGCAACGACACCGCTCAGCTGGGCGAACGCTCCCTGTTCGTAATTGTAGATGTGGCAGCCGCCTTCACACAGAAACTCGTCGCCCGGTTTGCAGTGAATCCGAACAGCGACTTGATTCGTCATCGAGCCCGACGGCATGAAAATCGCGGCTTCTTTGCCTAGCACCTCGGCAGTCAGCGTTTCAAGTTGCTGGACCGTTGGGTCGTCACCCATCACGTCATCACCGACTTCGCAAGTCGCGATCGCTTCCCGCATGCCGGGCGTTGGTTTGGTGACGGTATCGCTGCGCAGGTCCACCACTGTCGTCATTGTCATTTCTCGCGATTGGGGCGTGATCGTTGAAACTACGGGATCTTGATTATAGGCTGATCATGAGGAGTTCGCGACCGGCAAGGCGTCACCCTTACCCACAGTCGCGGCGAATCGGTTTACAATGTGACGCCACGATTAAACTACATGAACGCACAACTACATGAACGCACAACGACGAAGGAGCATTTCGATGCCTCGCTATCGAACGGTGAATCGAATCACGCGGCGCGACTTAATGAAGGCGGGACTGCTGACCTCCGCCGGCTTGCTCGCACCGAAACCGTGGATGGAGCATTCGCGAGCTGCGACTTGGCACACTTCCGATAAATGGTTTCGCGTACAGAAGGTCAATCGTACGACGGTCAAGATGCCGTATCGCGAAACCTCAGGCCGCAACATGGCTCGCGAACTTCCACATTGGAAGTGGACAGAAGTGATGGAAGTCGAACTATCATCAGGCGTCACCGGCTTTGGCGAGACGTTGTTGTATTACACCTGGGGCGTACCGGATGACGCGGATATTCGTCGCGTGCTCGGCCAAAATGCCTTTGAAGTGATGTGGAACGACGAATTGGGCGCGGGGCTTCAGATGGCGCTGTTCGATGCAGTCGCCAAGACCTCGGGAATCCCGATTCACGCGTTGCTCGGCCCCAAGGTTCACGAGACGACTCCGGTGGCCTGGTGGAACATCGACACTTCGGCGGAAGACATGGCTTCGGAATGCGCCGAAGCTCATCGCCAAGGATATCGAGCTTACAAGAGCAAAGGACGACCGTGGTACGATGTCTGGGCCCAGGTCGAAGCCGTTGCAAAAGCAGTTCCCGAGTCGTTTCACGTTGCGTTGGACTTCAACGACACGCTGCTCGATGCCGAACGCGGGATTCCGATTCTGAAGGAGTTGGAACAGTATCCGCAGGTCGCCATTTGGGAGACACCGATCTTCCAGTCTGATATCAAAGGCAATCAAGCCATCCGTCGCGAGTGCCGCGCGCCAGTCGCAATGCACTATGGAAACCCTGACCCGCTCGTCGCGATTCGCGAAGACGTCTGTGACGGGTTTGTTGTTGGACATGGGGCAAGGGAACTGCTGCAAACTGGCGCTGTCGCTGCCATGGCGGATAAGCCATTTTGGCTGCAGTTGGTTGGAACGGGGATTACAGCCGCGTGGTCATTGCAATTTGGCGGCGCGTTGACACATGCGACTTGGCCAGCGGTGAATTGCCATCAACTTTATGAACACTCGCTCCTGGTTGAGCCAATCAAGATTGAGGACGGGTTCGCAAAAGTTCCCGATGGAGTGGGCCTGGGCGTCGAGCTAAATCGCGATATGATCGAACGCTTTCGCGTCGACAAACCACAATCTCGCCCCGATCCACCGCGATTGATCGAGACAACGTGGTCAGACGGACGGCGGATGTATATCGCCAACAACGGCAAAGTGAACTTTATGTTGACGCAGGGCCAGCAGGGGACGATCCCTTACTTCGAACACGGTGTCGATTCGAAGCTGGTACCGAACGACGGCAGTACACAGTGGAAAGAGCTTTACGCTGCGGCACGTAAAGGGCCGCACTTCGTTGAAGCATAGTAGTCGCTTTGTTCGTGGGACAAGCAACGACAAACCAAAGGTAAACCGATGACCAGACGATGTATCGTGCTGCTCTCTGGCGGCCTCGATAGCATGTTGGCAATTCGCATCATGCAGGAACAAGGTATCGAAGTCGAAGCGCTCAACTTCAAAACGATCTTTACCTGTTGCCAAGATCAATCGGCTCAAGTGGCTCGGGACCTTGGAGTGCGATTGACGGTCGTGGGCCAAGAGGACGACTATCTCGATCTCGTCGAGAAGCCACAATTCGGGCGGGGCAAAGGTGCGAATCCTTGTGTCGACTGCCGAATCTATATGTTCGAGAAAGCCAAGCGATTCATGGAACAAATTGGAGCGGACTTTATCGTCAGCGGCGAAGTCGCTGGTCAACGCCCGATGAGTCAGAAACGTCGCGATCTCGACCGCATTGCCCACCATTCCGATTTGGACGATCTTCTACTGCGACCACTCTCTGCCAAGTTGATGCGACCTACGTTGCCGGAACGCGAAGGCTGGGTCGATCGCGAGCAACTCTATGACATCGAAGGCCGGAGCCGAAAGCGATTGATCGCCTTGGCGAAAAAGTACGGATTGAAAGACATCCCGACGCCCTCGACCGGATGTTCGCTGACAGAGCCCAAATTTTCGAAAAAAGTCTTTGATCTGATGGATGCGCCAGGCGAAAGTCGGCGATGGGACTATGAGTTGTTGAAGGTCGGTCGACATTTTCGATTTAACTCGCAAACCAAGGTGATCCTCGGTCGCGACGAGGCTGAAAATGATCAATTGCGTTACGCACATCAGTTGTCGGACGCCAATAGTACGGCGTCGCTCTTTCCGGAGAATTTCTTGGGCCCGCGTGCGATGTTGATCGGACCAAGGACTGATGAGGCTATCGAATTTGCAGCCAGCCTCATCTTGCGATACTCGCGAGACTATGATGCTGGCAACGCGCTCATACGCGTCGATGACGAAATCATCAACGCGTCAGAGACAGAACAAGCTAAGGCCCTCCAGACCATCGCCGCGTCGTAGGAACTCGCGCGGCAAGTGCCTATGATAGACTGTCGTTTCGGTCCACTCGTCCGACGCTTTCAGATTGATGGCCCGGACCTCAAGAGCCTTTCCACAGCTGCGCGTGTATGAAAGCTTGTCCCTCCTGTCATCAACCACTAAGCCAGAACGAGACTCAAGCGTTCGGCGAGAAGGATTGGGCCACGCATTGCTCGAACTGCGGCGAGGATCTATCTGGCTCAGAAGCTACTAGCGCTTATCTAAGTGCGTCATCGCAATCGTCGAGCCGCATCGCAAACTTTTCGCTTGTTCGCCTGTTGGGACAAGGTGCTTTCGGAGCCGTCTGGTTGGCCGAAGATCGAAGCCTCGGCCGCCAAGTCGCCTTGAAGCTGCCGAAGACGATGGGCAAGGACGCGAAGCTCTTGCATGAAGCCCAAACGGCGGCTCGCTTGAAGCACCCCAACATCGTTTCGATTTATGAAGTTGGAGTTGATGAAGGGCAGGTCTTCATTGCCAGCGAGTATGTCGATGGCGAGGATCTTCGCGAAGAGTTGGCAAACGGTCGTCCCGAGATATCACGAGCCGCGAAAGTCATCGCCACGCTAGCCCGCGCCGTGCATCATGCTCATGAACACGGTGTCGTGCATCGAGATTTGAAGCCTGCAAACATCATTTTAAACTCGGATGGCGAACCTTTCATCACCGACTTTGGAATCGCGAAGCATCTCGCCGTTGACGAAACCATTTCAACCGATGGCGAAGTCGTGGGAACGGTCAGCTATATGTCGCCCGAGCAAGCACGCGGTAGCACACGTGAAACGGACTCACGTTCAGATATCTATGCTTTGGGCGTAATGCTCTTCGAAATGCTGACGGAATTTCGTCCCTTCCGCGGCAACGCGCGAGCCGTGATTCACCAAAAGATCTACGACGACGCTCCTTCGCCTAGGAAACTAGTTCCTACGTTGGCGAAAGATCTCGAGACGATCTGTTTAAAGTGCATCGAGCGTGAACCGGGAAAGCGATATCAATCTGGTGCTGATCTCGCGGACGAACTCGAACGATTCTTAAGTAACATTCCAATCAAAGCTCGGCCAATTTCCCGTAGCGAGAAGGCCTGGCGTTGGTGTCGCCGCAAGCCGGCTGTCGCATCATTGCTTTGCGGTTTGTTCCTCAGCTTAACATTCGGATTGATCGGGACGTCGTACTTCTGGCGGCAAGCATTGCGGAGCGAATCGGCGACCCGCGCTTCGCTCTATCGAACTCACATGAACCTTGCCGGAAAACTGTGGCACGCCGGCGACATCACGGGCTTGAAGCAAACACTCGCGAACTACGACGAGCTCGCTGCCGACGACGACCTCCGAACCTTCGAGTGGCGATATTATTCACAGCTCGCCGACCCATTTCTCCAAGCAGTCAATCACGGGGACGTCGTGACCGATGTGGCAGCGTCACACGACGGCCAGTTATTTGCTTCGACGGGTAACGATCGAGTGATCCGAATTTGGAATTCGAACACTGGACAACTCGTCCGTACGATTCAGCCTCGTGCCGGTAAGCCCGGTACGATCATGTTCTCGCCCGTTGACGATCGGTTGGCCTCCGCTCACAAAGATGGAACCGTACGGCTTTGGAACCCACAACAACATGATCGGACGATCCGCGAGTTCGAACACGGCATCGGCCTGACACATGCAGTGTTCTCGCCCAACGGCGGAAGTTTGGTGTCGGCAGGTAGCAATGGCACAGTGCTCCTATGGCAAGTCGGCACGGGCGAGCAGTTGGCCGATCTCTCGCAGTCCAAAGGGGCCGTGCGAGACGTGCGATTCTCGCCGGACAGTCGATTCATCGCCGTCGCCTCTCAAGGAGGAAATATCGCGATTTGGGATCGTGAATCGCAAACGTACGTGCAATCGATATCGGCCGGGCACGAAGTCTTTAGCCTTGCATTTGTCGATGCCGGTCAGACGCTGGCGGCTGGTAACTACGGCGGCTCGCTGAACTACTATTCCGTCGCATCGGGAGAATTGCTTGATACAGTCAGTGTAGATTCCGGCCTTGTCGGAGATTTGGAATATCTACCTAGCGTGAACTTGCTCGCTGTCGTAACGACCGCACATCGATTGCATTTGATGAACGCTGAGCGGCGTAGTGTGAAGTCGTTGGCCACGCATTCGCTTACGCACGGCATCCTGGCTCATTCGCAGGACGGCTCTACGCTTGCGGTTGGAAGTGGAGACGGCAGCGTCAAATTGCTTCGCGTCTCGGCATTGGAACGACCGGACGTGTTTTGGCAAGATGCGCACGTCCGCGATCTGGAATTCTTCGATGACGGCCGCCAAGTCGCATCTTGCTCTGGAGACGGCTCCGTCAATCTGTGGGACATCCAGACCGGCACCAAAGTCGAACTCGTCGCACCGTCGGACCGCGAGATGTTGGCACTCGCCAGCCAGCCCGGCGGTTCGTTGCTCGCGGCTGCTGGAATGACTCGCGAAATCCTGATCCTCGATACTACATTGAACGCGGAAGCCGTCTCGATTCGTGTTCCTTATAGCGGTTTCTCGTCGCTTTGTTTCTCTGCTGATGGCGAACTCCTGGCGGCGGGCAGCCGAAGTGGCGAGATTCGCGTCTATGAGACGAAGAATTGGGATGAACCGAAATTCGAGATGATTGATTCGGATGTCCAGATCGTTGACCTCACATTCTCGCCGGCGAAGCGTCAGTTCGCCGTGGCCTATTCCAATGGCGTCGTGAAACTCATAGATATCTCCATGGCGGAGGCCGTGACCGCCTCGATCGATCTTCAATCAGCTCCGCTATCGCTAAGCTTTTTCGACTCAGGCGAGCGACTTGCCATCGGAACGCAAAGTGGCGAGCTTCAAGTGATCGAAACGGCGACCCTTCGAACGATGCAAGTCGTCAAAGCCCACTCCAGTCGTATTAACGCTCTGGCCTCTTTCCCGAAAGGCAATCGACTTGTCTCGGGTGGACGTGATAGGGAACTTCGAATCTGGGACGTCGAAACCGGAGACCTTGTCGCCGCTTTAGCCGGTCACGGTCGTCAAGTCTTTGCGATCGCGATCTCTGCCGACGGAAAGACCATTGCGTCCGGCGGCCTCGGCGGCGATGTACGCATTTGGTGGAGCGATCTCTAATTGAACGCTAGAGCAGTTTAGGGATAAGCGTCGAGGTCGTAGCGGAATTCGTGAGAATTCGGGAAAACGGCATCTGAAGTCTCACAACTTCCGCTACGGATAACGCTAAACGGCACTAAGATGGCGGTGCTGAAGTGTGTGATACTCGTGCTTTGAGTACGGCGCGGTGCAGCAGGAGATAGTTCCCGCCTTTGTACTCCGTCACCAGCCCCGATACGCTCCACTTGCGATACGGTGGGTCCAAGTCACCCCCGACACGCTCCAGTGCCAGATTCTCGAGCAATTGAAGCGAGCGCTTTTCGCCATCAGGATAGAATGCGACCCGGCCCCCCGCATTGCGCAGCTCACCGATCTGATTGACTAGCTTCATTCCTTCTCGAAGTCGCTTTCGTCGTCCATCGACACCATCCAACTCCTTGGCATTAGCCGCTCTGCGATCAGCGACCGGCGTCGTCTGCCCGGCTTTATCTCCACGATCAGAGTCGGTGGCGTCGACCGCATAGCCTAACGTGGCGACGAGACTGAGAACGAAACAGAACTGAATTGTTGATCGGAGTGTCATCGGCAAGATTCCTGTTCGACAGTGATGCGAGCGCTTTGACAAACATACGGTACGGAAGACGTCATGCTCGCGAAAACGGGCTCTTACGGGGTGTCGCAATATGACAACGTCCGTTGCGTTTGGGCAACTCAAACACCCGGTCTGAATCACGCTAATCGCGGCAATTGCTGCCTCGCAAGTCGAGATTCTATAGCCACTTACGAATCGGAGCAATTTGATCGCTCGGCACCTCGGCCCTCGTTTTGCATACCGTTTGATTGCCGAAGTGCTTTTGATTCGGCGGTTGGCAAACGAGGGAAAATCATGACGGTTGAAACGATCCTACCAAACAAAGCGATGCTGCTTCTTGTCACCTGCCTGTTGCTACTTTCCCCAAGGAAGAGCCACTCGGATGAAGTTGTCTCGATTCGGCTTGCAGACGGCAGGAAGATGACTGCCGAAGTTCATCCGCGAACAGACGACGAGCATCTGTGGCTCCGATTCAGTGGTAACCGAACGGTGATTCTTCGCGCGATCGCCTGGGAGCAAATCGCCACCGCGACCATGGGTGAAGCCGTCGTCAGCGCGGAACAACTGCGAACGCTGGGCGAGCAGCACAATTCAGCCGACGAGTCAGGCTCTCCCTCCGAAGATTTCTACTCGCCCCGTCCAAGTCAAGCACAGCAAGCTCGTGAGCTGTTAGGGTTCAGCCGGCGTATCAACGCGGTCGACTTCGATGCACGTATCGCGAACTGGGATCGCGACGTCGAGTTTGACGGGATCGTCTTGCGGCTGTTGCCGCTCGATGCAGACGGACAGTTGACTCGCGCTCGCGGCACTTTACACGTCGAACTTGTCGCCGCGCGGCGCCGCGATTTTAATGACGTTCCACGTTCGCGCGGCCAAGTCCCAAGTCAGCTTGATAAATGGTCGGTGTCCGTTTCTGGGGACAAAGTGACCGAGTCCGGAGTCGTCGTCAAGTTGCCGTTTAAGACGAATCACCCGGAGTTCGATACAACTTGGGCCGCACACGGATTAGTTCACGTGCGATTCGTCGTTCCTGGCCACGGTGTCTTTGAGCACTCATTTGACGGATTACGAGTGCGTCCCTTTGCGCCGTTGCGAGACGAGATGGAGCGGAACAGCGGTCAGCGATTCTTGCCAACAGAGCGGACGGGCGTCGGCAAAAGAATCCAACAGTGAACCTGGAGTGGCCTTCGGGCCGACCGCATCTTCGTCACCCTGGGCGCCGCATTCCCAGACTTTGGACGACAAGTACGCCGCCGATCGAGATCAGCGACCATCCGATCCATTTCGGTGGGCGGACGGTTTTCTTTATCGTGGCGGGATTCGCCTGGCCAAAAATCGCCGCCAGGGGACTTTGCGTGACGACGGTTTCTTTCTTGAAGCGCTTTGCGAGAAACTTCGTCGTGTCTTCGGTCAACTGGAACGAATCGACATATCGGAATTGAAGTCCTAGCAATAAGACGATCAGGCCGATTCCAAAGTAGTGATTTCGATTCAATTCCATCTCCGACCTCCTGCGACTTGGCCGCGTGTCTTCCGGCGTGGCTGCGGTCGAGTCTGTGAGCCCGTCAATTGTCCACACAGAACTCTCCACCAGATCTTCTGCCTTTTCGGTTATCGAACTGCGCCCGGGACGACTTTACTCGTCCGTTGCTCGCATGGATTCTGTCGGTTACCGGGGAGATGCGGACGCGAGGAAGATGTTCTTGAGCCATTTCGTTAGAACCCGACAAACAGGACGTGGAATTTCTTCCAGTTGACGCAAACCGCTCGGTTCGCGACAACTCATTCACGAAATACTCATTCTTCCCTCGCAGCCGGTGGATTATGGCTTCCGAAGACAACGCGGCTCAAGAACGCGACGCATTGCATCCATACCAGCAAGGCAGTCTGCGGAACTCCAGCTTCATCGGGCTGCTTTTGACCCAGTTGCTGACTGCGACGAATGACAACGTATTTCGCTGGCTAGTGATCGGCATCGGCAAGGATTACTACGCTGACAACGTCAGCGGCGTCCTGACAGCTGGCTCCGCGTGTTTTCTGCTCCCGTACTTATTGCTTGCCGCTCCGGCAGGTTATCTCGCCGATCGCTTCAGCAAGCGCACGGTAATCGTCGCCTGCAAAGTTGCAGAAGTCGTGATCATGTCGTTGGGTATTGGAGCGATCTTGCTTGGTGTGCCAGTGCTGCTGTTCGTTGTCGTGGCCATGATGGGAGCCCAGAGCGCGCTATTTTCTCCATCGAAGCTGGGCAGTATTCCGGAGATGTTAAAGCCGGAGAAGATCTCGGCAGCAAATGGAGCGATTGGGCTGACAACCGTCATTTCGACCGTGGTTGGAACTGTTGTCGGACTGATGCTGAGCGACGTAACCGGCGACAAGGGGCAAGAAGGTTGGTGGCTTTCAGCGGTCGTATTGATCGGGATCGCAGCGGTGGGCTGGCTATTCAGTTTGCTGATCGCTCGCCTGCCCGCGGCAAATCCCACACGTCGAGTTCCGTGGGACGCACCACAGCAAACATTTCGCGACTTGAAAGTCCTGGCCTCGGATCGAGCGATGCTCCGCGTCGCCCTTGGGCTGACGTTTTTCTGGTCACTCGGTCTTCTTGCGAACTTGAATATCGATCAGTTTGCGATGGAGGGCGGAGCGTTGCGAGAGTCCGACAAGGCACCACTGATGATCGGCCTTGTCTTTGGAATCGGGTTTGGCAGCGTCTTGGCCGGCATCTGGTCAGGTGGACGGGTCGAGCTGGGAATCGTTCCGCTTGGTGCTGCTGGTATCGCGATCAGTTCGATGTTGCTGTTCACCGTACAAGGAACAATTATCACCCCGACGGAATCAGTCACCGTCGGATTCATCTTCGCGTGCCTTTTCTTAACGGCTCTCGGATTCAGTGCTGGCTTATTTGATATTCCACTAAGCTCCTATATTCAACATCACAGTCCTCCCGAACGCCGTGGAGCGATTCTCGCCGCCAGTAACTTTCTGACATTCAGTGGCATGTTGGCGATGTCGTTTCTCTACTTGGGCATGAGAATGCCAATGGCCGGTGGCGAGCCACTACTCTCGGCACCGCAAATCTTTCTTGTCGGCGGAATCATGACGCTGCCAGTCTTCTTCTATATCCTGTGCCTGATTCCGCAAGCTTCGATTCGCTTCCTGGTCTGGTTGCTTAGCCGCACAATCTATCGTGTTCAAGTCGTCGGGCGCGACAACTTGCCTGAATCCGGCGGCGCACTGCTCGTTCCGAATCACGTCTCGTGGATCGACGCAGTGATGCTATTGATGACAAGTTCGCGGCCGATCCGCATCATTGCTTTCGCGGGTAATTTTGACAGCCGATTGATGCGATGGTGGGCCAAATTGTGGGGCGGGATACTAATGGGTGACAACCCAAAGGCGATCATTCGAGCGTTGCGAACCGCGACAGAGGCGTTAAACAATGGCGAACTTGTCTGCATCTTCCCCGAAGGCGCGATTACGCGAACCGGCCAGCTTCAAGCCTTCAAGCCCGGCATGATGAAGATCTTGAAAGGGACCGACGCGCCGGTGATCCCAGTCTATCTCGACGGCTTATGGGGGAGTGTATTTAGCTTTGATCGTGGTAGATTCTTTTGGAAGTGGCCGCAACGTTGGCCGTATCCGATTTCCATTCATTTTGGCAATGCGATCTCCGATCCAAATGATGTGCATCACATCCGTCGGGTCGTTCAGGACTTGGGAGCAAAGGCTGTGCGAGAGCGTTCAGAGAGTACTGCGGCATTAGTTGCGACGTTTATTCGTAAATGCAAGAAACGTTGCTGCAAGGTGAAAGCCGCCGACTCGATGAGCGGCGAGCTTACCGGCGCGCAACTCCTGACTCGCACGCTCGTACTGCGTCGACTACTGAGACGCCACGTGCTAGGCGAAGATGAACAACACGTTGGGCTGTTACTACCGCCATCGCTGGGCGGGGTTATCGCCAATATGGCGTTAACGGTCGATCGTCGGGTCACTGTGAATCTTAACTACACGGTGTCCTCCGACGTGTTAAACGCATGTATCAAGCACGCAGGCATCAAGCACGTGCTGACCAGCCGCAAGTTCATGGATAAGATGAACTTCGACCTCGATGTGGACGTCGTCTATCTCGAAGACTTCAAGGACAAACCAACGACCGGCGATAAGCTTTGCTCGGCCCTCGCCGCCTACTTGGTGCCTGCCAGTCTGCTGGCCAGATCGCTTGGTGCGCACAAGACGAAGGGTGGCGATGTGCTAACCGTCATCTTTACGTCGGGATCGACTGGAACGCCAAAGGGAGTGATGTTGACACACGCCAACCTCGCTTCCCAGATCGATGCGATCGAGCAAGTCGCGAGTCTCACGGAGCGTGACGTTCTGATCGGAACTCTTCCATTTTTTCACTCGCTCGGTTTCACTGGCACGTTGTGGGCGGTGATGACACTTGACCTCAAAGCAGCGTATCACTTCACCCCATTGGATGCGAAACAGGTCGGCAAGTTGTGTAAGAAGCACCATGGTACTCTGCTGCTGACAACGCCGACGTTCTTGCGAAGTTACTTGCGCCGCTGCGATCCCGACGAGTTATCGACGCTCGAAGTCGTTGTTGCTGGAGCCGAGAAGCTGCCGACGGATGTTTGCGACAAATTCGAAGAGCGATTTGGCGTGCGACCCGTCGAAGGATATGGCACGACCGAGCTGTCACCCTTGGTTTCAGTCAACGTCCCTCCCAGCCGATCGTCAGGCATCGTCACCGATTGTAAGGAAGGAACCGTTGGCCAACCTGTTCCGGGAGTGAGCGCCAAGATTGTCGACCTCGACAGCGGCGAGGAATTGAGTTCCAAAGAACGCGGCATGTTGTTGATCACGGGCCCTAATGTCATGAAGGGATATCTGGGACGCGATGATTTGACCGAGGAAGTCATTAAAGACGGTTGGTACGTGACGGGCGACGTCGCGATGATCGACGAGGAAGGTTTCATTCAGATAACTGGTCGCGAAAGCCGCTTCTCGAAGATCGGTGGCGAGATGGTACCTCACATCCTGATCGAGGAAGTATTGAACGAATTGCTCAACGCCGACGAGGAACTTCTCGCGGCAGTGACCGCAGTGCCAGACGCCAAGAAGGGCGAGCGATTGATTGTCATTCACACTCAGATCGAGCGATCGATTGACGACTTGCGGAAGGGTTTGTCCGAGCGCGGCTTACCCAACATCTTCATTCCGTCCGCCGACAGCTTCTACCAGGCCGAGTCGTTGCCAGTTCTTGGCACGGGAAAACTTGACCTAAAAGGAATCAAACAGCTCGCAACGGAGAAGTTTGGTCCATCCGAATAGAAATCGAACGGAAATATTGACTTGAGTTTTGAGATCCCGATAGAATGCATTTGGCTTCAGGGGCATCTGAAGCGGAGTTGGCTGATGAAACGTGAACAGCTACTTGTAACCTCCGTGGTCTTCCTCGCGACACTCGGCAGTGCGTTGTTGGCCGAGGCGCAACAAGTTTACACCACCGTGCCGCTAGTCACTTCGCGTGACAGCTACTACGAGAGCTTCGGGACGGACTGGGGATTCAGCCATCGCGGTCGAAACGGCTACATGTTTTTCAATCGCGGTGGTGCCAACACGGGGATTCCGGCTTTCGGAGGTTTCGATCCCAATGGAGCCGCTCGCTTTGGGCTCGGTTCTCGAGGGCGGAACGGCAGCTTCTACTTCAACGCGTGGGGTGCGCAAGGTAGCAATCGAAGCATCACATCGTCGGCTCCGAGTCTCATGCTTCAGAATGGCACGAGCGGTTTCGTTCAGGACCTTTCCGTGCGACCGTTCGTAACGGGTCTGATTCCAGTCGTCGGCAGCGGCGCGGTAAGCCCAGTCGCGGAGCGGATTGAGCGTCTGCGCCAGGAAGCTGCTGCTGCCAGTCCGAACTTGCAGCCCACCGACGCCGAGTTGCTTCTGCGTGCAAGCGACAAGCAGAACTCTGCAAACCGTCGTCCCGCTGCAGCACCAGCGTCTAGCCGCAGCTCTGCCGAACGAGGAGACCTCAGTCTCGCAGAGATTCGTCGCCAACAGGCTGCCAAGACGAGTCCTGATCCTAACGTCGAACTCAATTCGTTGATCGAAACGGCGCAGCTGGCGGAAGCGAGCGGACGGCTAGGTGCGGCGCGGATTCGTTATCAGCAAGCCGCCGGGAAAGCCTCCGGTGAACTCAAACGCGCATTACTTGCAAAGAGCGAAAGCTTGCGTTAGGTACTTGCCGCCTCTAGGCGAGAATCTCGCGAACGATTCGCGGCTTTGTCACACCGGTCAAGCGTTCTTTCAATCCGTTCCGCTCGACAAACAATTCTTCGTGATGAAGCCCAAGTAGGTGGAGAATTGTCGCGTGCCAATCTTCGATGCTCACGCGATCTTCGACGGCCGCAAACCCAAGCTCGTCCGTGCTGCCAAGGACGAATCCGCTCTTCACACCACCTCCGGCCATCCACGTGCAGATCGCATTTTTGTTGTGATCACGACCGGCTTTCGCTGGGTCTTTGTCGGCAGGCAGCTGCGAAATCGGCAGTCGCCCCATTTCGCCGCCCCAGAGGACAAGTGTATCGTCGAGCAAACCGCGTCGCGTTAGGTCCTCTAACAATGCGGCAACCGGCTTGTCCGTTTTGCGGCAGGCGTCTCGCAATGCCGTGCCGATATTGCTGTGATTGTCCCATATCTGACTGTTAATGAACAACTGAACGAATCGCACTCCGCGTTCGATCAACCGCCGAGCAACCAAACAGCGTCGACCGTAGGACTCGGTCGTCGGGTCGTCGATGCCATACATGGCCAACGTGGCAGCCGTCTCTTGAGTCAGGTCAAGTGCGTCGCTCGCCTCGAGTTGCATTCGCGCGGCAAGTTCGTACGTCGCGATGCGCGCTCCGAGCTGGCGCTGGCCTGGACGCGAGCGTTGATGAATGCGGTCCAGCCGCGCAATCAGATCGCGTTCTAGAAGCGTAACCGATTCCGGTTCGTCAAAACCCGGCTTCAGATTCAGCACAGGTGATCCGGTCGCTCGAAACCGGGTGCCCTGATAGACCGGAGGAAGATAGCCAGACGTCCAGTTATCGATCCCGTTCACGGGCAATCCATTCGGATCGTCAAGGACGACATACGCCGGAAGATTCTGATTCTCGCTGCCCAGTCCATACGTGACCCAAGCACCAATTGATGGCCGACCGATGAACTCGCTACCCGAATGAACTTTGTATAGCGCTGGTTCATGTGTCAGGTTCGTCGTGTGCATCGATCGAATCATCGTTACTTTGTCGACCTGATTCGCGAAATGCGGCATGACATCGGAAACCCACATACCACTCTCGCCATGTTGTGCGAACTTGAAAGGGCATCTCATTAACGCGCCAGCAGCCTCAGGAAACTCAACTTCGCCAGCAATCTCTTTGAAGTAATCCTCGCCATGGCGTTTTTTCAGTTCAGCTTTAGGATCGAATAGATCCATCTGGCTTGGTCCGCCGTTCATAAATAAATGAATAACGGACTTTGCCGTCGACTCGTGGTGAGATTCTCGCGGTGCTGTGCCAAAGATGTCACGCGGCGGTTCTGACACTGCAGCAATACCATCCGCTCCGACAAGATGCATGAGCGCGGACGCGTAGAGTCCCGTTCCAACTTGTCGAAACAAGCTGCGTCGATCCAGCGATTGCTGCTGCGGCACGACGTCGTTGGTAATTACTTGCTTGTTCATCAGTCGTTCAGTCGATGTAGTTGAAGCTTGCAGAATTCATAATGGCGTGACAATAGTTCGTCAATGCTCGAATCGCCGCCTCGTCAGTGTCCGTCGCTCCGTCACCAAGCTTCAACCGCCACTGTTGTTCGAGTCGACCGAGCAACTCTTCGGCAACGGCTAGTTCTTCAACACTGGGCACCCGTCCGAGCGCCACGCGATGAATTCGCGTAACGCGATCCATAACAGTACCGCTTTCCTCACGCCACGCTCGCTCGGCAAACTGTCGCGCCCAGGCGTAGACTGTTGCGTTGTTCAACAAGTGCAATGCTTGCGGAGCGACGATCGATTCATCACGTTCGAGGCAATTCGGTCCCATCTGTGGCGAATCGAAGTTCTCCAACAAGGTTGGCAATTTCGTGCGCCGGTGCAATACGTAAACGCTACGCCGCCACCCGCGAGCGGTCTTCTGGGAAGTAACGAGTCCGTCTGCCTGCACGTCTACGCCGTCTGGTGAACCGAATGGAGTGTCGTCCAGTTGTCCAGCGACGAACAAGAGCGAGTCTCGAAGAACTTCGGCTTCCATTCTCCGGAGCGGCATTCGGGTCAACAACCGGTTGTCAGGATCAGCCGCGCGCTGATCGGGAGTCGTCGTCGACAATCTCCGATAGGCTTCTGAAGTAACGATCAAACGGTGCAGTGCCTTGATGCTCCAATCTTGACGAATGAACTCAACAGCAAGCCAATCCAAAAGATCGGGATGCGTCGGAGCGTCGCCCGTTAATCCAAAGTTGGCGGGAGTCGCGACGATTCCTCGTCCGAAGTGGTGTTGCCAAATGCGGTTCACCATGACGCGAGCCGTGAGCGGATGGGACGAGTCGGTCAGCCATTTTGCAAACGCTAGTCGTCGGCCAGTTGCAGGGGCATTTGGCCAAGGCCGTTCGATGACGAGCGGTGAAGTATCAGTCGAGAGGAAAACAGGCACGTTGGGTGCGACTTCTTCTCCCGGCGTTAGATAGTTGCCCCGCTTCAGCAAGAACGTCGGCGACGGCTCACCCCGCGACCAGAGAGCGCGAATTCGAGGCTCCGGTCGACGCGAAGATTCTAGCTGTTTCAACTGTTCTTCAAGAGGCTTCTTTGCATCTGCCGATTCAGCCGCTTCAATCTGTTTTTTAAGCTCAGTAATCTGGGAGTTGGTCACACGTTCGTGGCCCTCCCACTCGTCGCGTTCTGTCGTCGCAACTTTCGTGAGCGTACGCGCCTGGGGGCCGAGCCAATCGTGTTCGTCCAATGCGTCTTTCAGCAATGCGGAGAGCTGGTAGTAGTCGCTTTGTGAAGTTGGGTCAAACTTGTGCGAGTGGCATCGCGCGCAATGAATCGTAAGTCCTAGTACCGACGAACCGAGAATCTGAATCTCGTCGGCAATTACCTCAAGGCGATCTGGTACGAAGTTCGTGATGTTGGCGAAGGTCCGATCAGGAGCGGTCCGCAAGAATCCCGTCGCAACCAAATTGTCATACATTCCGTCGGTGATCACGCCCGCGTTTTCGTAATCTGCGAGTTCGTCCCCCGCAATCTGTTCGTGCAAGAAGCGATCGTAGGGTTTGTCATTGTCGAAGGCTCGAATGACGTAATCACGATAGCGCCACATGTTCGGACGCACTCGATCTTCGTTCTGCGCCCCTTCGGAATCTGCATAACCGGCGACATCGAGCCAATGCCTGCCCCAACGGGCACCGTATTGCGGCGACGCGAGCAGGCGTTCCACAAGCCTTTGATACGCGAGCGGATGTCGGTCGGCGACAAATTCGTCGATTTCGATCGGTGTCGGCGGAAGCCCGATCAGGTCGAGCGACAGTCGGCGAATTAGCGTAATGCGGTCGGCCACGGCGGTCGGCACAATTGCTTGCTCGCGGTGACGCGCGGTAATAAATGCGTCGATCTCCGTGGATGATTCGTGAAACTTTGGCAGTCTCACTGTTGGAGGTTGAAACGACCAGAACGTGTGATCGTCATCGACGGGGCGAGAGGCCGAAACAGGTTGCGCAACTGTCGTGTCATGGCCGTCTGGCATCCCCGCAGTAATCCATCGTTCGAGAAGTGCGAGTTCGCTCTGCTCCATCGGCTTGACGCTGACCGATACAAGCTGACGGCGCGGCGGCATTTCCTCGGCGTGAATCCTTCGTATGATCAAACTCGCGCTCGGTTCTCCAGAGACGATGCCAGGGCCCGACTTACCTCCTTTCAACATCGCTGCCTTGGTCCGCAAGTCGAGCCCAGCCTCATGGCGTCGATGCCCGTGGCACGGAGTACATCGAAGCAGCATCAACGGAATGATTCGTTGGGTTGTAATCTGCTGCCGATTTTCAAAATCGCGGATGTCCTTGCCGTCGGCGATCCATTTACGAATTGTCTCGATTTCTTCGGACGAGAGCGTGCCCTCGCCTTCGGGCGGCATTTTCTTGGATGCAATTAACTCAAACATCCGGCTCGTGTCCGGATCGCCAGCGGTTACGACGGGCCCTCCCTCGCCACCTGCGATGACTGCCGCGAGGTCGCCCATGCGAAACTCGCCCTCGTGTTCCTCACCACCGTGACACGCGAAACACTTTGACTTGAGAATCGGCAAGACGTCCGACTCGAATCGGAACGACGGTTCATCCGCTAGCGCGCAATTCGCGCTAAGCACGATCGCCGTGGTCAAAGAAAACAATCTAGGAGTGATCCTATGAATCATCGCGAAGGGCATGGCCTTATTTTAGCCCAGCCGCCAACAAACGTCACAGATGGTTGCCGTGGGCACCTACATACAGGCAACACATGAAACCTACGGCTGCGTTGCGTTGTCGCAACGTGTTGCAGGAAGCCCCCGCAGTGTCGGGGAAAGGCAACGCCGTGCGGCGTGCTTCGAAATGGAAGGATCGTCGCTAACCACTGTTGCAATAACCTCTTAGGCGTCTCCCGAGCGACTCATTCGGCACCTTGGCATCAACCGTGCATTTAGCTCGATCCGTTGCCATCAAACGCCGCTCGATTACAGGAGACTGACTTTGACCAAAATCATCCGCACAAAAGTTGTCAAGGCAAAGAAGAACGGAACGCAGAACGGAATTGCGGCCATGAAGAGCAAGAAGGCTGGAGCAGCTCGCAAAGGTCGTCTGCAGAACGCTCACGATCTGTTCGACGATGAAGACGAAGAAGTCGAACAAACAAAAGGCAAAAATGACGAAGAGGGTTCGCCGAATAATACGGACGATCCCGTTCGGATGTACCTAATGCAGATGGGCCAGATTCCGTTGCTCTCGCGTGCCGAAGAGATTGATGCCGCGAAAGAAATCGAACGAGCCCGAGCTCTCTATCGCCACAGCATGCTCGCAACCGATTACGTCTTGGAGGGAGCGGTTGCTTCTTTGGACAAGGTTCGTAAGGGCGAGCTGCGATTGGATCGCACGATCGAAGTGTCCGTCACGAACACGAAGGAAAAGAAGAACATCATGCGTCGTCTGGGACCGAACCTGAAGACGCTGCGTTTTTTGCTCGAACAGAACCGTGCTGATTACCTGATAGCGATCAACCGTCACAATCGTCGCAAAGATCGCCACGAAGCTTGGAAGCGACTCGTCATTCGCCGCAACAAGGCAGTGCGTTTGGTCGAAGAGTTGAACTTGCGAACGAACAAATTGCAGCCGTTATTCGAGAAGTTGGCAGAGATCTCAGATCGAATGCAAGTTCTACGAACACAGATCAGCGAAGCCGAGCTCCACGGAGCCGTCGGTGGTCGAGGTGTTGACGAATTGCGAGCAGAATTGCACTACCTGATGCGAATCACATTCGAGAGCCCCGCCACGCTGAAGCGGCGGATCGACAGGACGCATGACTTTCGTCGCGAACATGATGCCGGGAAGCGATGGCTTTCGGCTGGTAACTTGCGATTGGTGGTGTCGATCGCCAAGAAATATCGCAACCGCGGACTGAGCTTCCTGGACTTAATTCAGGAGGGAAACACGGGATTGATGCGTGCCGTCGATAAGTTCGAGCACGCTCGCGGCTACAAGTTCTCGACCTATGCCACGTGGTGGATTCGACAAGCGATCACACGAGCGATCGCCGATCAAAGCCGCACGATTCGCGTACCGGTACACATGATCGACACGATGAGCAAGGTGCGAACGGTGAGCCGCGAGCTACTTCAAGAACTCGGTCGCGAGCCGACCGTCGAAGAGACAGCCGAGCGAGCCAAGTTGTCGCTCGAAGACACTCGTTGCATTATGAAGATGTCGCGCCAGCCGCTGTCGCTTGATCAACCTGTCGGCGATCACGACGACAGCTATTTTGGTGAATTCGTACAAGATTATCGAGAAGACGATCCGCTGTACGACACGAATCAAGAATCGTTGAAGAATCGCATTAACGATGCGATGGAGACGCTGAATTATCGCGAGCGAGAAATCATTCGGTTGCGATTCGGCTTAGCCGATGGCTACTCGTACACGCTAGAAGAAGTCGGCAAGATCTTCTCGGTCACTCGCGAGCGGGTTCGACAAATCGAATCGAAGGCGGTTCGCAAGCTCCAACAGCCCTATCGCTGCCGATCGCTGGCCAGCTTCCTGGATGGCGTCGAAGTTCCGGCGGACAACATGACCGCTGAGACCGCGTAATCCAAACGATCTAGCTCCCTCTCCCCACAAACGACGACACTGTACTGATGGCAACGCTGAACTTGTTGTTCAGTTTTCAGTCTCCAAGCAAACGCCCGCTACCAAATTGGTCGCGGGCGTTTTGTCGTTTTGCTACAATCCGAGCAAGATCGACTGCAACGCTTGATCTTTCTCCGGTCCAGACAGGAAGTCGAATGCTCGCATATAGCGCGGATGCGTGTCGGTTGGCGTCGCGTCGTCTTGGACAATTTTGGCGAGCAACGCGGACGTTTGGGTCGCGCGACTGCGCCAGATGACGTCACGACCAGCGGCGGTGTTCCAGTCTTTCCCGGCACGTTTCATCCAGCGGTGAAGACAGGCATCCCAATTCTTGTCCGCCGAAATGCCGAGTGCTTCGAGATACCACCGGTCTTTGCCATCATGTTGCAAAGCCAAGTCCGCCCAAATATCGGGCATCTTCTCAGACTTACTATGACGCAGCGCGATCGCGACCTCTCGGCGAACTTGCGCCGATTTGTCCTTTGCCATTCGCGACGCGATCGGAATGATATCCGCGTTTAGCTCGCGCGCCAGACGAATTCCAAGGATACGAATATCCACTTTGTTGTCCGCCGTCGCTGCTTCGATGTAGTGGTCGCCACGACCATCGATCTTGCCAAGCAGCCAGAATGCTCTGGCTCGTTGGCGTGTATCCTTTGAGCTGTCAACGACTTTGCGTAACGCGTCTTCCGCCTTTGGTCCCATTTCATGAAGCGATGTCCAAGCGACGTAGCGAGTAGCCAGGTTGGGACTACTGAGCGCCTTGATTGCGCCTTCGACCGTCGAGAAATCCTGTTTAGCCACAGTGAATGAACCGTCGTGACCTGCGGGCGTGATGTGGAACAAACGACCGTGATCAATGTCTTCCATGCGGTGTCCGCCAACGCCCGGATCGTACCAGTCCGCGATCAGAAGTGATCCATCAGGGGCGACACAAACGTCTGAAGGGCGGAACCATTTATTGTTTGCTGAGCCATCGAGAATACTAACGGATTCGGCCTTGTAGCCTGCGCCGCTCTTAACCGCTGGGTAGGCCCGTACGACATTGGGTCCAGCGTCGCAGTGAAAGACTTGCCCCTGAAACTCCTTCGGCAGCAAGGACCCTTCATAGAGACAAATGCCCGTCGGCGATCCGGCTCCCGCTTGTACCAGGTTCGGAACAACGCCGGGATCATTCAAGTGCCAATGCTGCAATGGAATTTCGGTGTTCATCCCGGTGCGAGGTTCTTTCCAGCCCGCTCCCGTGAACTCGTCTTTGTATCCGTAGTTGCCATACTCCATGACATAGTTGATTCGCGTACCTTTGTTGCCGTCGTCGTCGTTGTCCGATTGCCACATCGTGCCAAACGAATCGACACAAACTTCCCAATTGTTTCGGAAGTTCCAAGCAAGTGTCTCAAATTCGCTGCCGTCCAGATTGCAACGGAATACCATGCCTTCTTGGTACGGCTTGCGGCTGTCGTTCACTTCGTTACCAGCCAAGTCGATGATCGGCTTGCCGTCACGATCTTTGATGTGTTTCCCGGCATTGCCAAAGTTGAAATACAGCTTGCCATCCGGGCCAAACACAAATGCGTGAATACCGTGGTCGTGGTCAGCGCCGTCGATTCCAGTAAACAGAAGTTCTTTGCGATCACACTTCAAATCACCATCGTCATCGATGAGATAGAAGACGCTATCTTTGGCCGACACAAGAGCTCGCGTTCCTTTTCCTGAAGGCGTTCCGAGTACGCAGATGCCGTGCCCTCCATCAATATCTTTGCCTTGATAATAAGTGCTTGCCTTGTCCGCTTTGCCGTCTTCGTTCGTGTCTTCTAGGATTAAAATGCGATCGCCGTCTGGTCGCTTGTCACCGATGATGTCCTGGTTCCGGAAGCTACGATAGTTCACCACTTCGACGACCCACACGCGCCCCAGGTGATCTATGTCGATGTTCGTCGGATTCAGCATCATCGGCTCGGAGGCGAACAGAGAAGCCTGAAGCTTCTCGTGAACCGCCAATTGATCGATGGCGTCGTCTGATTCATGACTTGCCGGTGCGTTGCCGCCTGTTGCCTTGACGAATACTTCGCGAGGTCGTTTCGTGAAGACATGAAACTGGACGCTGCTCCCGTCCCCGCATGCCGCTTGGTCCGTCCCCCCGTTGTCGAGCCCTCCGCGCGCCTGAAGCTTCGTGTATCCGTCCGGCACGTCGAAGGCGATGATTGAATTAGCATGCGTTCCAATGCCGAAAGCGACTGACTTGCCCGCGATTCGCAGCTCACCGCCCGTAACATTTTGATTCACACGAACTTGTCCAAAGTCGGTCGACGCAGACTTCCACTTCAGCTCGGTCAATTTCACGTCGCCAGCCGGTCCGGTCAAACGTGGTTCAGCCCAGTCTGCCCAATCGCAGCCGAAGCCGTTCCCGCCATCGGTTACCACTAAATACAGTTCCTTCGCGCCCTTGAGGTCAACTTCAATGGCAACCGATTGCTCGGGCGTCTTCGAGGTGACAATGGGGCTCGAATAGAGTGGCTTTGCGGCAGGGCCGCGCTTCATCTTTGGCTTGCCATTCGCTGAAGTCAGTTTGTATTGCTTGCGAAGGCCATCTCGATCGAAGTTCGGTTTGGGTTCGTAGTCTTGGTTCTCTTCGAGTTGCTCGAGCGTTACCGGCTTGCTGCCAATCCCATTAGCGGGAACTTCGGCCTTGGCACACCAGACGATCGCGTTCAATACCAACTTACGAAAGTTCGGTTCACCCCAATTCCAATGATTGTGTCCGCCAGTGAATCCAAAGCCACGACCGCCATCAGGCCGAGTCGCAGCCCAGGCGACGTGTTGCGGTTCTTTGCGTTCAAGAACTGCGGCGCGAACGTGGGGGTTGCCGCTGTGGGCTCCGTCGGGACGTGATAATGTTTCGGGACCCGGCATATCGGTCAGAATCGGAGTGACTCCTTTCATGTTGGGCCGAAATCGCATGTGGTAGTACCACTCGTCGTTGCTCTCGAAGGGCTGCACACCGTTCGCGATCGGATGATCGGGAAACTTGTCGAACTTCGCAGTCCAGTGTGGATTGACGGACCAATTCGCCTCGAAGTATCCGCCGATCCACTTCAGGAAGTGATCGCCCGGCTCTTCGGCTGGCACTTCGACGCCGTAGTGCAAGCAAACGACGCCGACCCCTTGATCAGCGAGTGAATCCATTTTCGCCAAATGAGGAATGACGGGATGCCTTCCACCACCGTCGGCGTACATCACGACACAGTCAGCACCATCGAAGACGCTTTCATCTTTCGGCCAACCATCACGGACTACCTCGACGTCCACGTTCGAGATGCCTTGCTGTAGTGACTTTGCCAACAACACACATCCCGCGTAGTGCTCGTGCGATCCGTAGCCGTGGCTCTTCGTGCCCGCGATGAAAACAACTTTCTTGTTCTTGCTTTCGTTATTTTCATTATTCGCGTTGCACTCGTTGTCTTCGTTGGAAGCTTCCGCCAACTTCTTAATGCGGATGTTTCGGAATTGAACTTTCATCGCTGGCCCAGCGTGAAGCTGTAATGCCAATAATCCTGTCGCGCGTCGCGCGGCTTCATCGTTATCGGTCAACTCACAAGTTGTCACACCGTTGATCTTGTGGACGATGTGAAAGTCTTTGGCGGTAATGTGATAGTCGTTCCAATCTTCCTTTTTGATCTGTTTACCGATTTCGTCCGAGTCGCCAACGCTCCCGACAACTTCTTTCTTAAACTTGCCATCCGTGCTCGTTAAAACTGTCTTCTCACCGCGATCGGCTAAGATGCCTCGAAACGCTTCACCGTAACAAATGCCCGAGTAGCGATCCCCCGCTTCAAAGTCCGCCTGATAACCGCCGATTCGCCATTTGTCTGCACCATCCTCGCGAACGAAGCTGCGATATTGAATGCCGGAGTTGCCACCGATCATCTTGTACTCAAGCTTCAACTCGAAATCACCAACATCGCCGCCCTTCCAAATGATGAAGGTGTTGCCTTTCGTTGGATTCTGTTCCGTCGTCTGTCCGGTGATCGAGCCGTCGGCCACACTCCAAAACTTCGGATTGCCATCCCAGCCATCCAATGTCTTGCCGTCAAAAATCGAAACAAAGCCATCGTCATCGCCGCGCACGGAACGGGGCTGCAGAAAATTGGGAGCGGCGCACACAACGGCGAGAACGAATAGCGAGAAATGCCTCATCATCAGAATCTCCGAGATCAGCGAAGTTGGTGGGTCGTCGTACAAGAATCAGCCGGGCGAGGTAGGCGATAAGCTCCGGCTGCGCAAGAGCTAACGATACCCTCGTGCCGATGGCGAGTCAAACGGTTGAGGCGAAGTGATTTGTTACCAGGATATCTTCACATCGCGTCTGGATTCAGACGTGCTACTCACCCAATACGCGCTCACGCTGGAATCGGAAACGTCCAAGACTTTAAGGCGTCGAGGCATGGTGAAGGTCGCGATTCCCTGATCGGTGACCGAGGTCCGATCCAAGAAGAGCCAAACCAAGGCTGGCAACTGGTTGATGTGCTGGAAACACAAGTCGTCGATTCGTGTATCGGACAGCCGCAACCAATTGAGCTGTCCCACGCCGCGAAGATGCTTCAACGAATCGCTGGTCACTTTAGTTTCTTCCAATGATAGGGTTTGCAAACCACCGAGACGCGACAAATGTTGGAGTCCTGGACCGTGCACTTCGGTCCGACCGAGCAAGACTTGCCTCAACTGCTGCAGCCGCGGCAAGTGACGAAGGCCGTCATCGGTGACTTTGGTTCCGGTCAGATTGAGTATCGTGAGCGGCAACTTGTCGCTTAGCGACGCCAGTCCCTTGTCGGTAATCGGCGTCTCACTGACATCCAATCGGTCAAGGTTCGCCAATTCGCCGATACGACTCAGCGTTGCATCTGTGATTTCCGTTTCGCCAACGAGAAGTAGTTTTAGAGACGCGAAGTCGCCAACATTCGAGAGCATCGAGTCGTTTACGGTCGATCCTGTCAGTTCCAAATGATTCAGCGCTGGCAACTCGCGAAGTATCATCCGATCGATGCATTGATGCTGTGCATTGAACGACTCAAACGCCGGGAGATTGGAAAGTTCGATCGTCATCGGCCCGGAACCGGCGAGCGTCACGCTGAGCGTGAGCATTGGGAGGTCGACTAACCGAAGCGACTCTAGCGGAGTGCGTTCGATTTCGAGCGCATCGAGTTTAGGTAGCGCCTCGAGCGTAAGGCGTGTAATCTCAGTATTCGAAAGTCCCAAATGTTGTAACTCGGGAAATCGCGGCAGCTTGGCCCAGCCGTCGTCGCTAACCTGCGTTTCGTTCAGTTTGAAAGTCTCTAGCTGTGACGTGTTGGCAAAGGCTCCCAGATCGGCATCTGTAATGTTGGAACCGCTCAGGTCGAGAACTTTCAATTGCTCCAGCGATGAGAGCTGCGCCCAACCCTGATGAGTTAAAGAAGCATCGGTTAGGTGAAGGGTTTGCAGTCCGAGGTTTCGACCGATCAACTCACTAAATTGATCGTCAATGTCGTACTTGGGCGTGGAAGTATCACGAAACCGCGTTGCTTGAGAATATCCGAACAGTTGTGTCAGATGCGTCACATTCATTGACAAGTACTGCAAGCTTGAAACATCAACTTCCAACGATTCGAGATGCTGTCTATTCAACTTCAACGTCGTCAAAGCTGGGAGATCTCGAAGTGACACGTGCCTTGCATCGATTCCGTACTGAATTGGCTGCGGAAACGGTGGGTTTGTTAGGAAAAACATGCCGCTGTTGCGATACATTGCGTGCATGCCCACCAGATCGTTCGGGTCCCAGGCCGAAGGCATTTGAACTAGTGCTGGCAAGTTTCTCAGTTCAAGCCAGTTCAGCTCGCTGGGAAGATGGATGCTTTCCAGCCGTGGCAGGTCGCGCAACTTAATTCGTCTGATTCCCGGGCTCTCGGGCGTCGACGCTTCGCTCGCCAGCCAGAGTCGCGTCAGCTTCGGATGTCCGTCCAAGAATCGCAGCCCCTCGGCTGAAATGTTTGTTCGGGCGATGTTCAATTCGCGTAGCCGTCTGCACTGGGCAATCCCCACCAATCCGGCATCTGTTAACCGAGTTCCTTCGACGTCCAGGGACACCAAATTGGGCAGCGCGATTAGTTTAGAGATTGCGTCGTCGGAGAGGGGCGCGTCGCGAATTCGCAAGTAGCGCAAACTTCGCAAGCGTTGAATCGACAATACACAGGCGGCGGTGAGATGTTCTCCGCCGATTTGCAGCCGTTCGAGACTTCGAAACGATTCTACTTTGGCGAGCGCTTCGTCCGTAACGGTTTGATCGTATACGACGAGAGTCCGAATCTCCGGAAGACGATGTAGTGCCTCAATCGCTTCCTCATTCAGTTCCGCCACGCGCGCTGCGGTTGGCTGCTCGTAATTCCACAGTTGTTGAACGAGCCAAGCATGAAACCTGTGCCGTATCGGTGACGCCTCGCTCGGCCCGATCACAACTTTCGGCAAGACGATGTGTGTCGTCACATACCCGCCGCTGATGCGAATCTCTTGAATGGCTTCTTGTTGGGTCAAATACCGACGCGCCATCATGTTCCACGTGCCGAACACGCAACAGACGGCAAGCATGAGGAAGCACAGATCACCGATCGAAAGCTGCCATCGCGACGTGTCTTGACGCCTCCGCCGTTCGTAAGCCCCGACGACGACAACTGCCAGCAACGTCGCAGCGAACACATTTCCAATTATTGCAAGAATCGACCAAGAGTCGTCAGATTCTTCTGGGTAGCGGCCAATGCGATCGCTTAGATAACTTAGTGGCCATCCGCCGTATTTCCCTTCTGTTGGATGCTCGTCCGCGAACATCAGTTGAAAAGTTAGCCCCTGGCTGACCGTGCCATACTCGTAGGGCAGATTAACCACTGTCAAGAGAGCGATTGTAAGACCGAGAAGGAACCACGAACGCCGATGGAGCTGATACCAACGTCTCGATGGGCGATCTGACTTCATCACGCACGGACCGATTAAGGGTGTTGTCGAGTACCGGAGTGACGATTGCGCGTGCGCAACCGGAGGTCGAAGAGAATCCAAGGGCAATGATAGCAAGTCAAGGATACCGGGAAAGACTCGACTATCTTTCCGGCGAACCCTTGGGCCAGATCTTAAGGATGACGCTATCCGATTCCGTCCCAGCCATTGGGTAGGATGCTGCCACTCGCAGGCTAAGCTTTCCCATGTAGCCGCGGTGCCGAGCTTCGCCCCTTTCCTCGGGCCACTTGGGGCCCTTCATCGCTAGAAGACGACCGATGCAGTGCCATTTCGGCTCGAGCCAACTTAGCATCTTCCAGAGTGGTCCTACCGCTCGAGCGACCAATACGTCGAATCGGAAATCGCCTAGCAAGTCCTCTACACGGCAATTGTAGATCGGGGTCGGTAACCTAAGCTCACGAATAATCGTCTCCAGGACGGTGGCTTTCTTGCCAACGGACTCGCAGAGCGCCAAGTGCAGGTCGGGACGTAGAATGGCGAGCGGAATGCCAGGCACACCGCCACCGCTGCCGACGTCCAGCACCTCTTCCCCTTCGCCAAGCAGCTTGGATAGTTCGAGCGAATCGACCAAGTCGCGAGAAACGAACTTCTCGTAATCTGTGTGACGCGTTAAGTTCAGCTTCGTGTTCCACTCCCAAACCAGTTTGCAGTAACGGTCCAATTGCTTCACATGTTCGGGAGCCAACTCGATGGAATGCCGTTTCAGTGCCTCGGTTAGCGTGTCGGAATCTAGGACGTCGGTTTCTAGTTCACTCATTCGGGGCTCTGATGGTTTTTCGGACGCTGTTACTTCAGGCTGGGACGATTGCCACAAGCAGGCTTCGCCGAGTAGGCTGACTTCCTGAGAATAGACGATTGCCGCTGAAATCCAAAGAGCCCGTTATCACCATGCCCTTGACGCTCAATCGCCGTGAAGCATTAAAAGGGGCTGTGTCCGCGGCGTCGTTCGGTCCGATCTCGGCGAGTTTGGCAACCGAAAACGACGCGAATCTGTCGGCCGATAAGCTCAACATCGGCGTGATCGGAGTCGGAAATCGCGGTGCCTCTAATATCGCAGAGATCAAGTCTCAGAACATCGTGGCGCTGTGCGACGTCGACCGGCAGTATCTTGACGCGATGGCGCTGCGCTATCCCGATGCGAGGATCTGTTCTGAGTTTCGCGAGTTGCTGGAGCAGCCAGGACTCGACGCCGTCCTGATTAGCACGCCAGACCACACGCACTTTCACGCCGCGATGACGGCAATGCGACGCGGTTTACATGTTTACTGCGAGAAGCCGCTTGCTCATTCGATCTGGGAGACGCGCGAGATGGCTGCCGCGGCAAAGCGGTTCCGAGTCGTCACGCAAACCGGAAATCAACATCACGCGAGCGACGGCTATCGCCGCGCGGTCGAGATCATTCGATCCGACGTCCTCGGCGAAGTGAAGGAAGTTCACGCCTGGACGAACCGTCCAATCTGGCCTCAGGGAGTTGAGCGACCGAAACACTCACCGCCAATTCCCGAGCATCTCGATTGGGATGCCTGGCTCGGTCCAGCTCCGGCGCGTCCCTATCATGACACCTACCATCCGCGCGGTTGGCGAGGATGGCATGATTTCGGTTGCGGTGCCATTGGCGACATGGGACCACATCTGCTTGACCCCGTTGTGTGGGCGTTCAATCTCGGCGCACCTACGACGATCGCTGCAGAATCGTCGGAAGTGAACGACGAGACGTTTCCAACTTGGAGCATCGTCTACTTAGATTTCTTGGTTGGTGAAGTGAAGAAGCCCTTAAAGCTCATATGGTACGACGGTGACAAGCAACCGCCTGAGGGGTTGACTGGCATTGAACGACTGCCACCCCACGGAGTCTTGTTCATGGGGAAGCGCGCGAAGCTGTTCGCGCCGCAATACGGCGGGCCGCCGATTGTGATCCCGAACGAAAAGGGTGATTCGATTGAGTTGCCTGAGCCATTCCTGCCGCCGTCGCCCGGCCATCATCAAGAGTGGCTTGCTGCCTGCAAGCAAGGTGGAACGGCAAGTTGCGATTTCAGCTACGGAGCACGTCTGACCGAGATTTGCCTGCTTGGTAACATCGCGATTCGAACGGGCAAAACTCTCAAGTGGGACGATCAGCAAATGCGAACGTCCAACGGCGTCGATGTCGAAAGATTGTTACGGCGCGAGTATCGAGAAGGATGGAACGTTCAGGTCTGAGATGAGCTGCGTTGGCCAAGGATCTCGCATTGAGCAATCATTCAAAGTCAGATTTTCGCGCGGCCTGAATCGCTACCAGATACATCGCAAGCCCGGCACGACTGTCGTCTCACCGGGCTTGTTTGATTCCGCGTTTGATGAATGGCGATGAAGCCGAGATGTCGGTCTAAGGCCACGGAGTGGGGACAGTGCCTTCGAGGGCCAATTCCAATTGTCGATCGAGCTTCTTCTGCAAGTCCGCATTCTTCACGAACTTCTTGGCGGTCATCGCCGCTTCTTCGGCTTCCGTCTTTTGATCGTTCTGCACCAAAAGCGCCACCAACGTCGTCGAAGCATTCAGAAATTGCTTCTCCGTGAATTCACGGTGCCGCTCGCCAAACTTGTCTTTTGCTAACTTCAAGCCCCGTTCGTAGTTTTCGCCAATTCGTTTGAGGTCGCGATCCGCGACGATGTACTTTCCACATAGCTCATATTCTTTCTGCTTAATGAGCGCAGGCTTGGCAACGTGAAAGACACGCTTGGCATCCTCGGCGTTTGTTTCGTCGAGCCACTTATACGTCTCGACCGTCCGCTGTTCCTCTCGCAATGTGCGATTAAACGCTACGAACTCGTGAAAGTCCACGAACTTGACTCGCACTTGGTCTTCGTCGCGAACTCGCTTTTCCACATCGTCGCGTACCTGCTTCATCTTTTTCAACGCCGGAGGATACGATTCTCCCAACTCTAACCAGTTGCTAAGTGCAAAGGAGAGGCGGACGGCAGATTGCGCCGGCTGCAGTGCGAGAGCATTTTCGTGGTACCAAAGTTGCTTCGCTAATGCGACCTCGTGACGTCCTGCTTGTGCATCCGTCTTGGCTTCCCAAAGAATCGCATGTGGATCCGGGTTCTCGGGCGGAGTCCAATCGTCCGCGAAGCTGAGAATCGGTAACAGAACGAAAAGAGCAAACATTACAGTACGCATGGGTTTATCCTCGTTACGAGTGGGGAGGGGCAGGGGAAGCCGCCGCTGAATTGCAGCCGACAAACGATCAAGTCATTCGTGACATCAAGTGCTGGGCTAGTCGAACAGCACTCTTCCTTCATGGTCTAACTCGCACATCGCAATCGCGCTAAACAACGCCTCCGCAGAGACCTCATCGCGAAAGGTGTTCACCTCGGTAAGCGAAGCGAGCAGTTGAACATCCTCGGTGATGGTTACATCTGGAACCGGTGGATTCACTACGATCGGACGCTCTTCTCGAATCCGGTCGTAATAGAACCAGCCAGCAACTAAGCCAATCAGGCAAACCACGGCCGTCATCTCATAACCAAGACTCCGCTTCAAACGGGCGCGTCGCCGCTCGTTGGTCGAAGCCACACGCAGCTCGACGGTGCTCGTGTCATCGAATGCTTGAAGCGCTTTGGAGCGAAGATCGCTTTGATGTTGATCGCAAATGGAATCATCAAAACGGTCGCCGGCGAGGAGCTCGTCGAAGGCTTGTCGTTCGTCCATCGGCTGTTCTTTGGAATTCATCGCTATTCTCCTACGTCGGTTCGGATCTTGTCGAGCGCTCGTGAGGCCGCAGTTCGAGCCGCGCCTGAACTGATCTTGAGAATGTGGCCAATATCTTCATACGGCAATTCCGAAAAGAACCGCAATGTAATGATGGCTTGGTCTCGTTCGTCGAGTCTCATGATCGCCGCTTGCACGGCGTCCATTTCAAAGCTGAAACTTGAAGAGTCGTCTTCCGTCGTGGTGTTCAATCGACCTGATTCTGCGGCTTCGATCAACAAAGCCTGACGCCTGGTCGACCTTCGATAATTGGCGTTCATCTCGTTTGTTGCAATGACAAACACCCACCTCCGAAAATCCAGGTAGGTATCTCCAGGGAACGTTGCGATCTTGTTTGCAACACTCACGAAGACAGTCGACGTTATATCTTCGGCAAGACTCCGGTCTCCCGTACGACGAATGCAGTATCGAAAGATGGGCGGGTAAATATGGTCGTACAACTTGCCAAACGCCTCTCGCTCAGACCTAGCCCGAACAACCAGTTCGTCCATTAGGCGGTCATCGGATTGATGGAGCACGTTGGTCATAACACAGAGTTCAATGCGCGATGTGGGTCGTTGTTACCGAGAAAGGCAGTTTTTCTAAAATTGCGGGAAAACATAGCGTTCGTGAGCCAATGTGCTGTCGGGCCAGCGATTTTTTACATCGGCCTTGGAGCCGCAGTGCTCGGGATCGTGGTGATTGAATTGGGACTACTTTCGGCCATGTCGAAGAAAAGGTGACTTCGATGGGCGCGTGGAACGGGCGTCAACCGGCGAGCACTCTAGCTTATGGTCAGAAGTGACCGCCAAAGCATCGTGGTCGAATTGGCGTTGCGGATGTCTAATCTCGCAGTACAGGCTCAAGGACGATATTGCGGTAGCTCACGGATGTGTGATCGCCTTGCAGATAGAGTGGGCCAGGAATTGTTTCGTCGGCTTGTAACGCTCCGTTCGTACATCCCGCCAGCGGTTGATTGTCTATCACTGTGACTCCATTCAGAACGACAGTGACGTGACGATCGACCAGCGTGATGTCGTACTGCTGCCATTGACCTCCGGGCTTGCCCGCCTTTTCACTTGGAGCGATGCGACCAAAGATAGCGCCGACTCCCTGAATGCCTTGCATCCGGCTATCCCGATCAACGACTTGGGCTTCGTAGACACCACGGAGGTAAATGCCGCTGTTTCCGCCGGACGGAACTTTGAATTCGATGTGGAGTTTGAAGTCCATGAACTCTCGTTTGGTTCTGAGATTTCCGTACTTCGACCACGGTTGAAAATCGAGCTTTGGCGTGTCGTTCACCAACTCGCCATTCTCGGCCTTCCAACCATTAGTCTGCTTTGGATTCACCAGTTTCCATCCGGCCAAGTCCTTACCGTTGAACAGCTCGATCGGTTCTCCAAATCGAACGTTACTCAGAACCGGTCGTGGCGGTAGAGGTGGCATTCGCTTTCCGCGAAACCTAAGGATCGCGACGGTGTCAGATGATTCAGGCATTTTCATCTCGACGTCGATCACTTGATCTTTGATCTTTGCTGAATGTTGACAGGGAACTCGATTGCCCGTCGGTGGACCACCCGGATACTCCGGCTTCCCAATTCTGCAATTGCGGATGAACTTCAGTTGCCCGTTCTCTAGCGAAAGATCCCGAAGTGTCTTGCTTTGACCGACCGTCCATAGCTCGCCTTTCAGTGCTCCGTTCTCATCGGAGATGGAGAGCCAACCGGCGCTGCCGTTCGGCATGCTCATCGCCCAGGATCCAATGAAAGGGTTCTGGGCATCCGCAGACCCAGGCGTAGAACTTGCGAATACAACGACCAGTGCGGTCATCGTTAACGCCGCACACCGCAGAAATGTGTCTCGTCTCGTTGCGGTCGTCCCGAATGAATGTGACATGGTTTCGTCTCTCGCAAAAGTCGAATTGAGATTTATTTTTAAGGCGCAGTCTTCGGCGACGCAACAAATGGCCTGCTCAGCGTATCGGCTCCATCGGTCAACGCTTCAAGTGTGAATCGAGCAAACCGGACTTCCTTGTAGCCGGGTTCGTAGAGGACGCCCAAGCTTCCGTCTTTAAGAATCGTGATTTCTGAATAGGCGGAGGGTCCGCTATCAAGGACCTTGCCGTCGCTCCACGTTGCACCACCGTCATTGCTGATGCGGACCGCGAGATTTCTGCGGCCTTGGTTCGAAGCGGCGTTGCAAAAGATCAACCGGTCCTTCGTAAAGCCATCTCGTTTTGCCGTGTATTGAATGATACAGGCGTTGCAGCGTGGGTCGGGCAATCCAAACTCGGCGGTCTTCCATGTCTTTCCGCCGTCTTCGGATCGATGAACGAAGCGCTTGGCTGGCGCCGCTCGTGAGTTGACCATTAGCGAACCGTCGTGCAGCTGAACGACCTTCGATTCGTCACCTGGGCTCACGTCTCCAAGCGACTTCCACGTTACTCCGTGATCGTGGCTTGCGAACAGCGTGGCACCTTTGCCAACTTGGACATAGTTATGCAGTAACATGCCGTCCCGAGTCTGGATTCCGCGGCCAGAGGTTATGAATTTGAAGACTTCTTTTAACTCCGGCCCGGCAACCTGATCCGTGAAATCGACCGCCTTGTCCCACGTCCTCCCGTGATCGGAACTCTGCTGCACAATGAAACGATACTCTTTGCTCGACTTGTCGCTATCCATCAGATTGTAGAAGCAGAAGATATTGCCGGTGACTTCGTCGACAAGCAGTGAAGGATCGCTACAGCCCTCTTCATCGAACGTATCGAGAATCTCCATTGGCGACCAAGTCTCGCCATTGTCTTCGCTCCGACGGAACACGATGTCGATCGTTCGCTGGTGAACCAGATCGGCGGAATTCTTTCTGCGTGCGTCACACGCCGCGATCAAATCGCCGTTCGTCGCGGTCGCGATCGCTGGTATGCGAAATGTGTGGGTATCACGAGTGCCCGACACGAACAGCGATTGGCTACTGACGAGCTTCAGCGGTTCTATCGGAACTACGTTGGACGGAATCGCGGTTGGTTTACTAGGAGCAGTTGCGTGAAACGACAGATCGTCGATCAACAGACCGGCCTGGGCTGCCGCAGTCACGCGGAAACGAATCGCTTCGGTTTCGCCTTGGCCGGAGATTGGAAGCTGAACGTGTGAGAGAAACCTTGCTCCCAACGCGACGACACGGTCAAGTTTTGCAACTTCGTGCCAAGTGCCGCCCTGCTGAACTTCGACCGAGAACTCAAACGGATCGCGACGGGTCCATCGTTCGGCGTGAAAGCTGATTCCCTTTAAAGACCGCAAGCGTTTAGGAAGCGAGAACGTGAGCGTGTTGCCCTCGTCACCGAGCATTCTCAAACACTGCTTCCCGGTATGCGCAAATCGTGAACTTATACTCGCCGTGCCGATCGCTTGCATCACCAAGTCGCCCTCCGTTCTTTTCTGAAACACAGCCACTGGGCCACGTTCAAAGGAGGTCGTGAAAAGAATATCGTCATGCGAATCATTGGTCGTCCCCGTTTGAGTTGCCGCTTTGCCGGGATGCAGATACGTGAGATATTGCCAACCGTCCTTCGGCGAGCGGCTCTTTGTCGCGTTAACTGCGTCCGTTTCCTCCATTAACATCCGCAACTTTGTGGGATCGAGCATTGGATCGTGCGTTTCGACTTGCCATTCCTGCAACGCGGTAAGCATCCTTGCTTTCGTCTGTGCTTGGTCAGGATCACTCGCCAGGTCACTCCACTCATACGGATCGCTCTTTAAGTCGTAGAGTTGGAATTCGGGAGGGTTCATCCAGCGAGCGTAACCTGCCTTTGTCTGCTCTGAAGCGCCAGCGAGTTCTTCGTCCGTCAAACATCCTGACCAATGTGATGCCCCATGAATCCTGTAATACCGAGCGGCAGGGTCTTCGCGATCGCGTACCGGAGAATAAATGAGTTTGTAACGAGTGTCACGAATCGTTCGTTGAGGAAACGTGATGTGTGAGGCATCGCAGTTCCGTTCGCATGCCAAATAGTTACGAAAGGCGTCGTCAGTCGTTTGCTCGAAGACTGGCCGAAGCGACTTGCCCGGCAGGCCACTCGGAGTCGCAGTTCCTGAAGCGTCCATAAACGTGGGCAGCAAATCGATCGTCGATACGAGCGCCAGCGAACGTTGATTCGGCTTGATAACTCCGGGCCACCGAGCGATGTACGGGACACGCATCCCGCCTTCGTAGACGGTCACCTTCCCACGAGCCATTTGAGCCCCGTGATCGCCGATAAATACAACAAGCGTCTCGTCGGCCTTTCCCGAGTCCTCCAATGCCTTGAGGAGTTGTCCGATGCACGCATCGAGTCTCAGCATGCAGTCATAATAGTTTTGCACAACCTGCCGCATGCGAGGCGTCTCGCCACCGATATACGGCATCACTTGTACTTTGTCTGGATCAACTTGTGTCCCGGGCAACCCGTCGACTTGCCCTTGCAGCGGCCAATGGGCATCAGGGTAATTCACGGTCATAAAGAACGGCTCGTCGGAGGCTCGAAAAAACTCACCCGCGTTCGACGCATAGTCGGCAACTTTCTTCTTAGAGAAGTTCGAGGACTTCTGAAATCGAAAGTCGACAAAGTCTTCGACAGCTTCTGCAGGGATGACGTGCGTCTTGCCAATCAGTCCCGTTCGATACCCAGCGTTCTTTAGCAGCGAATACGTTGTTGGCCATTTCTCAAACCAGCCGAATTGATGCGTTGCCAGGCCAAGTTGTCCGTTCTGATGGGGATAGAGTCCCGTGAAGATGGTGCTTCGCGAAGGACTGCACACCGATTGCGTGACGTATCCGTTTTCGAACAGCACGCCTTGCGAAGCAAGCCGATCAATGTTCGGTGATTCAATCACAGGATCGCCGTAACAAGCGAACTCGCATCCGTGATCTTCGCCGACGATCAGCAATATGTTTGGCCGTTTTGCAGAGACGTCTGTCGCGTGGACCGAGCTCGACGATCCGACAACCATGCAACAGACTATCAGGGCCATCGACATCTGTGTCCGACCAGACTGACAAATAGGAAGCATCTTCTGCACCTCTCGAGTGATTTTATTGTGACCTGCTGTTATAACACGACACAAAATCAGATGCTGAAAGGCTCACCCTGCGCGGAGTAGTACATCTGAGTTCGAGTGAAGACATCGTTTAACGGCAAGCCGAAGGCGGCTGCGTGGCTCGAAACACCGTCGCCTTCGGCTTGCCGTTGAACGAGTGTTCGGGGCGATCTTCCGCTAAGCCTCAAGGGCGTCAACCGGCTTGTGAATGCCGCCAAGAACGGACTTGCTCGACCAACCTAACCACGACTCCAAGACGGTGGCATAGACTTGGCGGAAATCGGTATGAAACTTCAAATCGCCGTCTTCTAAGTCCGTGAGGCTAGGATGGTCGCCGATCAATCCGGCTCGCACTTTACTCCCGGCGAGGAATGCGGGTGCTGCCGCTCCGTGATCAGTGCCATCGCTGGCGTTCTCTTTGACACGTCGGCCAAATTCGCTGAACGCAAGCACGGTGACTCGATCGTCGTGCCCGTGATGTTTGACGTCGTTCAGGAATGACGATACGGCGTCGCCGAGTTGACCGAGGAGCACCGCGTGAGCGGCGGGTTGCTGAGAGTGTGTGTCGAATCCATCAAGCGTGACGTAGTAGACTCGCGTTCCGAGACCAGCATCGATCAGCTGCGCGACCGTCTTAAGCTTCGTTGCAAGATCACTCTCCGGGTAGTTGACCGGAGTCTTGTAATCACGACTTGCTTCTTCGACGCGTTTACTCGCGGATAATGCGACCGTCGTCGTCGATTGAAGGAACCCGAGTATCGAATCGCTTTCCTTGGCGGTCGTGGCCGCAAGCTTGGAGATCGTGGACCGAACATTCTCGTCGCCGCCGTCATTCAGACGGAAACCATCTAACGAATCAATCGATGGGACGCGAACGTCTTCGGCGGTCAAGGCGAAGGGCTGCTTCTCGTGTCCGAGGTGAAAGGCAGATGAAGCTCCCGAATTCTCAGCCTGCGAGAGGTCAAGGTATCGCCCGAGCCACCCGGTCGTGCGTGTGTCGGTTTTGCGTTGACACGTGTGCCAGATATCCATCGACTCGAAGTGCGAACGATTTGGATTCTCGTAGCCAACGCCTTGCACAATCGCAAGTCTGTCATCTTCTAACAGGTCCGCCAGACCGCGGGCGGCTGGATGAAAGCCGAGCGCGTCGTCGATCTTCAGGACGTCGCTTTCTGGAATTGCCAGTTTGGGTCGGCTGCTTCGATAGGCTGGGTCGGAATAAGGAATCACGGTGTTCAGTCCGTCGTTGCCGCCCGACATTTGCACGACGACAAGAACAGTCTCTTTCTCGTTGGTGCTTGCGGCTGCGGCGTGGCGTAAGAAGCCAGGGACCGTTGCCCCGAGCGATACGACTGCTGACGTGCCGAGCGTTGTCTTCAGGAAGTCTCTTCGGTTTGATCTCATGGCTGAATCCTCTCGTTCCCAAGTCATTTGTAGTTCTGAAATCCCTCGCCAGAACCTGCTCCGCCGCGAAGCGTCGGGACGACATTGCGAACTGCTTACATTATTTGAAACTCTGGAATCGTGCTGAGTGCATGGATGGCGGCCGCGATCCGGTCGCTACGGTCTCCCTCGGCGTTGATGACTTCGACTAGCTGCCCTTTGACGGCCTGCGCTGGCTCGACTGCCAATATTAGTTCGACAAGCTTGTCGACAATCGCGGAGGCTGATTCGGCATCAAGGCGAGTGAAATACTCGTCCAGCTTCCCCCCTCCAAAACGAGTCTTCTCATCGCGAACAATTCGCCCGATGACATTGGCGCGGCCCAACAACGTGGATGAATTGATCCACGCACGACCGCCGTCCCATCCCTTAACGTTAGGTGGATAAAAGAGTCCCTGCCCAAGCTGATTCAAGTCGTCACCGAGCTGGTACGAGTTCGTCGACCCTTCGAGAGTTCTTAACATACCAATGACGAGATCGACCGGCGAACGTACTTTGCGACCGATCACATGCTCGGAGTAAAATAATTGGCTGGTAAGGATGCGCCCGACGACATGGCTGATATCCCATTGATGCTCCCGCAACTCATTCGCCAGCGGCTCGACAAGTTCATCACTAGCGAAAGGCTCGTCGAACATAAAGTAACGAAGCAGCTTGCGCACGATGAACTGTGGGGCCGCGGGTTGATCGAGGACAATGTCGATAGATTCGCCCTCCGGCATCTCGCCGCTGCGGCCGAGAATCGATTTCGTTTCGGTATCATGCTGAAAGCGATTAAAGCGGAATTTACCGCGACGAATCTCCCAACCAGTGAAGCAGCGTGCCAGTTCCTGGATATCTTTTTCGCTGTAATTGCCTTCGCCCAGACAGAACAACTCCATCACCTCTCGAGCGAAGTTCTCGTTGGGGTGTGCTTTGCGATTCGTTACCGAATCAAGATAGATTAGCATCGCTGGATCGCGGGAAATTGCGTGCGTCAGCTTGCCAAAGTCGCCCAAGGCAAACTGTCGAAAGAGGCGATTCTGATTATACATCGTCGTGGAGTCTTCGACTTTCGCCGCGCTGGTCGCGAAATGCCCGTGCCAGAAGAGTGTCGTCTTCTCGAGCAACGGATGCGGTGTGCGGAGCATCACATAGCTCCACCACGCCGATAGCTGTTTAGGATTGCCAGACGCCAGAATCGTTGCCGCGAACGCTTCGCTCTCTTGCTCGAACTTTGCGTCCAAGTTGGGCGACACCAACGCCCCCACGATCTCGTCTGGATCTTGCTCGACAGCCGCGTCAAGCTCTTGCGACGTCGCACCAAAACCAGCACGACGAAGCAGGTGGGCGGCTCGGGCTCGATTCCAGGGTTGTTGTTTTGATGGACGGAAAGGTTTCCAAGCCCAACTCGGATCGATCGCAGCTGTAGTCATTTGAGTTATTCGCAGAAGTTAGTCGGCAACGTAATCAATCTCCAGCGACGCTCGTAAAGTGCCGTCGCGCGCTTCCAATTGGATCGAGGCGTTCTTGGCAGTAGCCAAGAGTTCAAGTAGATCCCCAATCGATTGCTCAGCCTCCTCTTTGCTATGCCCCTCGGACAACATGTTCTGCGCGACAAGTTGAGTACGATTATCGGCGAGAATGTCGCTAACTGCACTGACGTCCAAATCAATGGCCGAATTTACGTCGGTGCTCAGCTTATTCGCGTCGGCGACCGCTATCGCGATCTCTTTGGCAAGCGCGGTAGTGCTCGATACGACGAAGTGTTCGCCGGCAAAAGCGATCGACGGCGAGAAGTTGTAGTGGATCTTCAGGCCGCCCGGACTCGCATCTTTTTCAACGAGATAAGTGGCGCTGATGACCTGATATTCGTCTTCTTTCTCGATGTCGAGGTCGAGCTGCGGCTGACCGTTCATGGATCCCGTGATGTTCAGAAAACCAATTAAACTTTGGTACGTCCGCCGAAACTCGGGCCGGATCGTTTCGGGGTCCTTCAGTCGAAAGACAGCGGCAAATGCAGGGATCTTGATAGCGGGTTGAGGCACATCATCTTCATAGGTCTGCCTCACGACAACCAATTGGAAGTCCGGGTGCACTTCGCCGAGAATCTCTTCGCCGAAGTCTTTGCCCGAGAAGAGCGTCGCGAGAACGCTTTCCGCCTGAGCAAATTGATCGACGATATTGTCCTTGAACAGATCTCCGGCTCGCAGCCACATCGTCGACACATCTCGGTAGGTGGAAAGCGAAAGCAACTGATTAGAGACCTTGATGGGAGCCGGTGCGCGCCCCGTGCCTTCGGGGCCGAAGTAGTATTCGCGAGCTTCCGTCGTCCATTCCGATTGGTGGGGCGTTGCAAGTTCGAGTCGCGTGGTTTGTTGGTCGAGATTCAAAGAGGCTGTAACGTAGGGGGTATGCTGGAGCGTATCGAGGACGCCGCCGACAAGAAGTTCCACGACTGGATTATCGGTCTTTCCAGAGAATAGGCCTTTTGCGACGCCTGCTTTGCGGATTGCCTCAATGTCGGCATATCCCCAAGCGGTCAACGAGTCCAATTCGTTCGATCGCGCCGTTTGGAATTGCGGGTTGTTGGCGAGAGTTTTGTCAGGCTTGTCGAGATAGGCGTCCAAGATCGCCTTGCCGGACTCTGGATTATTCGTCACGAACAGCCAACGGCCTAGAGTCGCGACCTTCGCCTGTGCGATCTGATACGCGGTGATACCGCGATACTCAGTCGACTTCACGGGATCTGAATTGCCCGCGTCCTTGGCCGCAGCTCGGGCGAGTTCGATAATCGTATCCAGCAGCTCTGGCGCGGTCTCTTCATCACGAGCCTTGATTAACAAAACAGCGCCTTGCGTTCCGGCATCAAATCCGATGGCAATGCCGTCTTCTGTCACGGACTGCAAAATGTTCTGCCAAGTCTTGCCGAGCTTTGCCTCGACAATCGTGACTGCCGCTTTGAATTGCAGGAATTGCTTAGCTTCGTAAGCATCACGAACGCCCTCAAGACTTTCAATCCGCTCACGTAACGGATGGTCCTCGAGAACCTCAAGCAGGGTCTCAGGTCGCGGAATTTCCGCGTAGAGAATCGTAGATGGAGGTAACAGGTCTGCTGCCGTGCGATCATCTGCGACGCCGGATGAAGACACGACCATCAATAGCAGCAAGCTAAGTCCGATAGTGCGAGATATGGCCAACAGAATTCTCCTCGATTGATCGGCGGTAGCTGGGTAAACTCGCCGCATTATACCTGAGCTAAGACAACAGCGTTTCATGAATCGACAAAAAATCCCAGCACCTAGACGGTTCGTCGTCGTCCCGAACTTCGGCTGGTTCGAAGAAATTCATCGTTCAACGCCTTCCCCATTGGCGGCACACTGGCTTCCTTAGCGATCGGATCGGAGCCGCGCTCACTACTCACTGTGCTTCTTCCGCACGTGCGTTTGAATCTGCGCGAGGAACGCGTCGCGAATGTGCTGGGGAGCTGCATGCCCCATCAACGGCTCATTAATGATTTGCTTGCTACCTTGCAATGCGCTGTACGCCGCGTAACAACTTGATGGTGGACAGACGGCGTCGATGAATCCAACGCTCATGATCGCGTCGGCGCGGCATCGACTCGCAAAGTTCACGGCGTCAACATATCGCGACGCTTGAAGTATCACGGCGTCTGGCTCACCATTAACGCCCGTTGGTACTAGTTTAGGCCAACCGTTGATGCGACCTGCGGCTCGTCCGCTATGGTCACAAATTGCGGGAACGCCCGTCGCGACAAATGTCACACGAGGGTCTATTCCCCCGGCTACGAGCGCTTGTCCGCCACCTTCAGCTGATAAGCGTCTTCGGCCACTGCGAGGGATGACGTGACCGCGATCAAGGCCGCGCAGCGCACCAGTGTTATCAGCGAGGAAGGGATTGTCGCTCTCATCATTCAGTTTCCAGGTTGATCATCGTGCGCATGGTTCGAGCGGCTCTCGCGTGTAAAGCCATTCACTCGTGAGTAAACAAAACACAAATTGCTGACGGAGCAGTCACATTGCTTCGGTTGTATGTCAGTTCGCCGGTCTCTTGATCTACCTTGAAAGACGCCAACGTATGGGAGTCCTGGCCTGCGGCGAGCAGCCATTGTCCGGAAGGATCAATGTTGAAGTTTCGTGGCGTCGCGCCGCGGACGAATTCACGTTCGATCACGGACAACTGACCGTTCTCCTGATTGACTCGGAACGCCGTGATCGTATCGTGACCGCGATTAGCCGAGTAAACGAATCGACCGCTCGGATGTACGCGAATTTCTGACGAACTCTTGGCCTGTTCCTTGGAAAGTTCCTCCTTGGGCACGGTTGGGATTGTCTGCTTCGGAGTCATCGTGCCAGCTTTCGCGTCGTAGTCGAAAACGGTCACGCTAAGATCAAGCTCATTCAGGACGTAAACCCACTCGCCGCTCGTATGAAATTTCATATGACGCGGACCGCCGCCGGGCGGGACTTTGCCAGATCCATGAGGTTCGATTTTGGAAGCGGCCACGTCGACTTCGTAGATCACCACTTGGTCCAGCCCAAGATCAGGAACGAACGCGAAACGGTGGTCGGGCGAGAAGCCTGCCCAGTGTGCGTGTGGTTTATCCTGACGACCGGGCACCGCGCGGGAACCACCTTCATGTTTCGCTAACTGCGTTCTCGCTCGAAGCGATCCATCTTCATTCAGCGCAAACACTCCGACTGACCCGCCACTGTACTGTGCCGTAAGTATCGTCTTACCTGTTGGATCGACAGCGACGTGAGCTGCCCCGCCGTCGCCGATCTCGATCGAGTTGACGAACTTCAGCGCGGCACTGCCTTGCTGCTTCTCGATAGCGTAAGCAGCAACCGAAGGTTTACCCTCGACCGCTCCGACTGCGTACAGATGTTCACCGCTAGGATGCATCGCGAGAAACCCAGGACCGCTGATTTCGGCGGCAAGTTCAGGCTCGGTGAGTTTGCCAGTCTGCGTGTTCAGCGTGCAGTGGTAAATGCCTTTACTTGGCTTCGCACTACTCGTACCGATCCAAACATCGACGACAGTCGGCTCGGTCTTTCCAGCGTCGCTCACAGAATTCAACTCCTCGGCAACAGAAATGTTAGACAGATGGCAAAGTAAGAGAATTCCAAAACAGATTCGGGCTGACACTAGTTGTCTCCTTCAGCGATGCGCGAGAATTTCAACGACTTTTGAATCCCCAAGCTAATCGAACACGACCGCGACTACAAATGAATGGGCAATCGACAGCTCACTTCTCTTGCGATTCTAATCGGCGTTGTAGTTCCGCCAGCAGCTCGTCGTTCTCGTGAAGATGCGATTGCTGAGCTCGCCAGGCCGCGGCAGTTTCCTGGATCAGCTGTATGAACGTGGGATTGTCCTGAATCGCTCTGCGACGTTCCTTTTTCTCTCGGACAATTTGTTCGTTGGTGACGAACAACTGCGGGTATCGCGACTCAAGTGTCTTTTGCGCTGCGACGCGTACGGCGACCAATTCAATAAAACGAGTGTCCTTGCCATATTTCTTACGAAGCCGTTCAAGCGCCGCAGGCTGCTGACTGGCTGGAAGGTCTTCGACCGCCGGTTCCCGGGCAACAAGAAACGCGTCGATTGCTCGTGCGGCACGATAAGTCGCGAACAATGTTTCCTTGTAATCCGGGTCTTCGGCGTGAAGAGTACGACGTAACGTATCGATCTTCTTGCGATACTCCTTCACCGACTCGAAGACCTCTGGATAAGCTTCCTTCTCTTTCTGTTTTTGCAGATCTACACGAGCGACGAGCGATCGATAGTCTTCATCGCGCTGATAGAGCCACTCGTGTGCATTGGTTTTCTGGATCGCATATTGTTCCTGCAGCGGTTTCGCTACCGGATACTTGTCGCTCGCGCGCTCGATCTTGTTAAAGTTGCTGGCGGCGTCGCGATTCTTGGCCGCTCGAAATATTTGCACATTGTCAAAGGCGGCGGCGGGTTGATCCACCTGAAACGCAAAGTACGTACGCTGTTGATCAAGAATAGGATGATGAGCGTAGGCCAGATGGTCGTGATCGAGGTGCGTCACAAGCTCGTCGCCAGCGAACTCCACCGTCATCGTATACCACTGCCCAGGCCGGAAATCGTACTCGCATTCTCCATGCCGGTAAGGGAAGAACGGGCCGCGATTGTCCAATGCAGTCTGGATATAGAAGTGATCGCGATGGATATGAATGACCGCGTTGTAATGGCCAGAAGATCCGGTGACTAAACGAATGTCCTCGGCACCCTCGAAACGGAAGTCGAAGCGAATCATGACATCTCGATACTGAGGATCTTTGACGAAGATTCGCTTATTGTTTCCCGCATTCTCATTGCGTCGCAGAGCACCGTCTTCGACGGTCCACTCCTTCTGGAAAAACCACCGCTCGCTAACCAGACCGTCTGAGAAGTGATCCCCAAAGTAAAGTTGGCGAGGCGAAACGAGCAACGGCGGCGAAGGAACGCGAGCTCCGACGCGTTCGCGCCAGCTAACGAGTTTGCTCGTCAACGCGCTGACTCGGTCCGCATGCCGAATCGCGATGTTGTTAGCCTCGGAGGGGTCGTTCGCCAAGTCGAAGAGCTCGAAACGGGCGTCGCCTGATTCTTCAAACCGTTCAACGAGCTTCCAGTCGCCAGCGCGGATCGCCCCGGCAGAAACGCCACCAAGGAAGTGAGGCTGATCTAGCGGGTAGTGCCAGTAAATCGCGTCCCGTCCGGTTGGGTGCGACGAATCGTTCCAGGTGGCCAAGGTCGATACGCCGTCCAGTGTCTGAGCGGGATCGGGTTCGATTCCAGCCGCTTCGAGTAACGTCGGATAGAAGTCGTAGTTGACCGTAGGTTGGTTGCAAGTTGTCGCGGCAGCAATTCGCCGAGGCCAGCGGACGATCAGGGGCACCCGAACGCCACCTTCATACAGCTGACTCTTGCCACCGCGCAATGGCGCGTTCGACGTGACATTGGTTTCACCACCGTTGTCGCTCGAAAAGATGAGGATCGTATTCTCGGCGAGGCCAAGTTCGTCGAGCCTTTGCGTAAGCAGACCGATACCATCGTCGATACTCTCTAACATCGCCGCGAGGTGCGGATTGTGATCACCTGCCCAATGATTGCCAGACTCGCCCTTTAGGCCGCTGTCTTCACAGAGGTAGCATTTCTCGCGAGTGCTTTTTCCTGGAGCGTGTTTCGCGCGATATTTCTCGACGAGGTCCGGACGTCCGTTGAGGATGGTGTGCGGAGCGTAGTGGCTGACGTAGAGAAAGAACGGTCGGTCTTTGTTGCGCTCGACGAAATCGACCGCTTCGACGTTGAGGCGGTCGGTGAGATACTCGTTGTCTCCTAGTCGGTTCTCCGGAATGTCGGTCCAGCGTATACCCTGATCACGAAACATGTAGGGCCAAAAGTTCGCACCGTTACCAACACCTTTGATCTCACGACCAAAGTCCCAATCGAATCCGTGATCGCTCGGCGTCACCTCAAACTCGGCGTCGTGGTGTTTGTATCCAGTTAGATGCCACTTCCCAACCATGCCGGTTGCATAGCCGCCCTTGTTCAGCATTTCCGGCAGCGTCATCTGGCTTGTGGAAAGCGAGTTTGCTGAGTTGGGCCGCAGGTAGTCGAGAATCCCCACACGGGCCGGATGCTGGCCTGTCAGTAGAGCAGCGCGATATGGCGAACAGACTGGTGCCGCGGCATACGCTTGCGTAAACCGCATGCCCTGCTCAGCGAGTCGATCCAGATGCGGCGTCTCGTTGAAGCCGTTGCCGTAGCATCCGAGTTCCGCCCATCCAAGATCGTCAGCGAGAACAAACACGATATTCGGTGGCGTTGCGTCCCGGGCAGCAGCGATACTACAACCGATTAAGCAATGCGTTGCTAACGTCAAACATAAACTAGTCGAAAGAGTCTTGCCGTATATCAATGTCGTCTCTCCGCTGCTATCTCAGTTGTCGAGAAAAGATTTGCTCAACACTATGATTTGAGCAGTTCACGATGCCTTGCCTTGCTAAATCGATCACAAGTTGCTTGCCTCATGATCTTCGACGGTAGTCAAATCCAGCGGCGCGATCGAGGGGCCGCTCCGGTGCCACAGTCCGCTCGTTAATCAACAGGTTGCTCCACGTCCCCCACCTGACGAGACAAAGCGATCTCTGGCAGGTAGAATCCAACACTTCGATAACTCGCCATTCCAACGCAACGATGCCGCTTCAAAAGTTCACCCGAAGAACCAGTCGCTGCGTCAAGGCCGAAACAATAATGTACTACGACGGAGAATCCAAAACATGAACCCACTCCAAACAACGAGACGCGAGTTCCTGGCCCAATCCGGCGTTGCGACCGCCATGCTTGCCGCTAACCAGTTGGCGTCCGCGGCCGACGAAAAAAGCCCTCTCTTCAAGATCTCGCTGGCTCAATGGACGATCAATCGCGAGCTGAAATCCGGCAAGATCGACAATCTGGACTTTGCGAAGGTCGCTCACGATCACGGAATCTTCGCCATTGAATATGTCAATCAGTTCTTCATGGATAAGGCAAAGGACGAGTCCTACCTGGCCGAGATGAAGAAGCGTGCTGCCGATCTCGACGTGAAGAGTTTGATTCTCATGTGCGATCGCGAAGGCAACATCGGCGATCCTGACGAAACGAAACGAAAGCAGACTGTCGAGAATCATCGCAAGTGGATTGATGCGGCGAAGTTCTTGGGATGCCATTCCATTCGCGTGAACGCAGCCAGCGCTGGAACTTGGAAAGAGCAGGTCAAGCTCGCGGCTGACGGTCTCGCGAAACTGACCGCGTTCGGTGCGGAACAAGACATGAATGTGATCGTAGAAAATCACGGTGGGCTTTCCAGCAACGCCGATTGGCTCGCCGAGGTTATCGAAGCCGTAGATCACGATCGCTGCGGCACGCTACCTGATTTCGGAAACTTCCGAATCAAAGACGGCGAAAGCTATGATTCCTATCAAGGCATCAAGAAGCTGCTACCGTGGGCTAAGGGCGTATCGGTAAAAGACCAAGTGTGGGACGCCAAGGGAAATCAGTCGCCGTTGGACTACGATCGGATGCTGCACATCGTGGTCGATTCAGGTTTTAGCGGCTACTGCGGAATCGAATTCGGTGGTTTCGCGAATTTGAAACAGTCTCGGAAACTGCTTGAGCAAGCTCGTAATCGATTGTCGGCATAACCGGCAACGCTCGTTCGTGTGCACCACACAGAGAAAGCATCGGTCGATAAGCCAATGAAGGCACTAACGCTGAAGTCGCTAAAGGCACCGTTGGAGTTAGAGGATCGACCAAGTCTGTCACCCGGTCCCGATGAAGTGATAGTGCAGCTCAAAGCTGCGTCGCTGAACCGTCGAGATTATTGGATTACGCAGGGTTTGTATCCCGGTATCGAACCGCCGGTGGTGCTGGGATCAGACGGAGCGGGCGTCGTGTTCAAAATCGGAAGCGAAGTCGAGAACACCTGGCAAGACCGCGAAGTGATCATCGATCCAGGAATGGATTGGGGCGACAACCAGTCGGTTCACTCGGACAAGTTCTCGATCCTTGGCTTGCCGCGCGATGGAACTTTCGCGTCAGAGGTAGCGGTCTCGGCATCGCAACTGCACGCGAGACCTGCCCATTTGAGTTGGCAGGAAGCGGCCGCATTGCCGTTGGCCGGAGTGACTGCCTGGCGAGCGGTTTTTTCTCAAGGCGGGCTTGAAGCGGGCGAGTCTGTTCTGATTACTGGAATTGGTGGCGGCGTGGCGACCTTTGCGTTGCAGTTCGCGGTTGCCACAGGAGCGGATGTTTGGGTGACGTCATCTTCGTCACAAAAGATCGAGCGGGCCATCGAACTTGGGGCCAAGGGTGGGTTCGACTACACAAGTGAAGACTGGGCGAAACGCATGGGAAAGGAAGCCGGTCCACCGAACCTCATTATCGACAGTGCGGGCGGCACCGGTTATCGGTCGCTGGTGAATCTCGCCGCACCCGGCGGACGCATCGTCAATTACGGCGCGACGGCCGGCAGACCCGAACAGCTGGATTTGATGAAGGTCTTCTGGAAACAACTTCGTCTGCAAGGTTCGACCATGGGCTCGCCGGTCGACTTTGTGTCCATGCTAAAGTTTGTTGAGGAAAAACAGATTGTGCCCGTTGTCGATTCGGTCGCGCAGCTCGCGGAAGGCAACAACGCTTTGAACCAGATGAAGTCCTCACCACAATTCGGAAAGTATGTCCTGACGATGGAGTGAACTCAATTCACTATTTTTTTGTTGTCTTGGTTCGTTTCTTTTTCTCTGCCTTCGCGACGCCCATGTACTGCTGCATGCGGGCGACGTAGCCACCGTGGCTGTACTCACAAGCTTTCATCGCCGCCGTATATGGTTCGACGCCGTCGCCGATCCAGTCAATGATGTTGAAGATCTTGAGCGACGCGTAGGAGCTGTTCTCTAGCAGATCGTTCCAGCAGGCCTGGGCAGATTCCTTGTCGCCCGCGCGATACAGAATCCATGCTGCCATGATGCGAACGTGATGGCTCTGGTCGCTGAGAACTTTCTGGATGCGATCCATATCCAAAGGCGTACTTTCCTGGAGATTAAAACAACCAACGATCGCCCAGTAGCGAGCACCGGCATCTTTGGAGTTCAAGTCTTTGTAAAACGCATTGAGGTTCGCGGGATTCTTCTCCAGCGCCCGCGAGGATGCGCGTAGCAGCGCTCTTACATCGTATTGCGAAGGATCTCGGACAAATTCGTAGATCGTCTTACCACTTTCTTCGGCACGACGAACGACTTCGCTTTCCGGCAGCAGCGCGGAATCGAAGTGATCGATCTGCCATTGATTGAGCGTCTTGCTGAGGCGAATGACCTCGTTTGCATACCCGGGCTCATCAATCAGATTGTTGACGTTGTCCGGATCGACCGACGTGTCATAGAGTTCCTCCATCGGTTTCGTCCCAAAGAACCGGCCTGTCACTGCATCGGTCTTGCCCGCCCGGTGATGCTCTTCCCACGCTTGCGTCGCGCGCATCGTCCAAAGGTAGTTCAGATGCTGGCCCCAGGGTGCGTAGGGCATATAGTTGCGGATATACAGGAAACGTTGATCGCGAATCGCTCTGACGTTATCGCAACGCTCGTCCATACGCGATCGAAAGCTGACGTGATAGTCGCGAGGTTCAGCGTCCGGTCCTAGAAACACGACTCCCTGCAAATAGTCCGGAGTCTCGGCCCCACAGATATTCAGCCAGGTCTTCGTCATATCGATGAAGCTGACGATGCTATCGATCTTCGTACCGGGCTCGGCGGGGCGCAAGTGGCTAAACTTCTCTGGGATGCGAATGATCAGCGGGCAGTGCGTACCGCTATTGAAAAGAAAGCGTTTGCTACGAGCGATGACTCCGCCGTGGTCCGAGTTATGGACGACGATGGTATTCTCGGCCATGCCGCTCTTCTCCAAATCAGCCAGCGCTTGCCCGATGTCGGCGTCCATCTTCTTCATTTGATCGTGGTAGTGGGCGTAGTTCTTGCGGATGTCGGGAATGTCCGGATGATACTTCGCGAGGCGAACGTCGTCCGGACTGTGCGTCGTATTGTCGACATCGCCAAACGCTTTTGATTCGTGGGACTTCGTGTTGTTGATCACCATGAAAAACGGCTGCTGTTGCTTCAGCTTGTTCCAATCGACGGTGGTCGTGTCCCATGCATCGCGGTCATTTCGACCACCAATGTTGTAGTCGGTCTTCTTCGCATTCCCGACGAAGTAGCCGGCATCCTTTAATAGATCCGGGTAGTACTTGATCGTTTCATGTGGAATCGCGTAGCGGCTTCGCATCGGATGTGTCCCCATCGACAATGCATGGACTCCGGTGATCCAAGTGCTTCGCGACGGGGCGCAAACGGGTGCGTTGGCATAACAATGCATGTACTGAAATCCTTCGGTCGCCAGCTTGTCGATGTTTGGCGTCTCCGCATGGGGGTTCCCGTAGCAGCCGACCCAGTTGACGTTATTATCCTCGCAAGTCAGCCAAAGGATGTTGGGACGGTCTGCTGCCGACACGACGTTGCCGAGCAACACAAAGAGAGTTGGGACAAGATACTTCATGGAAGACAGACGCCTTTGCGATTGAGATACTAGTGCGAATAAGTTCTGGGACTGATCTACTTCTTGTTCTTCTTTCGCTTGCCTGCTGATCGGCTCGTCGTTTTCGGAGGCTGCAATCCGTCATCCGGTTGGTTCCAGAGGCGGTAAGGATCATCGAGACGACGCATCTCCGCGAGAAGTAACGCTTCCATTTCGACGAGCTTGTCGGCGTGGCGAGCGTCTCCCGCTAAGTTCGTCTGTTCTTTTGCTGGCTTTGCATCCGTCAGCGATGTGACTTTGGGATCGTGATGTTGCTGGATGAACTCGTGCGGATTCTTCGCCAAGTTAAATAGCTGAGTCTCGCGGACTTCACCGTCCATCACGTCGTATTTAATAAGTTTCCAATCACCTTGCTTGACGCACCGCATCCCTGGCTTCGTGCCACCGCAGTAGACGCCGAATAGCGTGTCGCGAACCGTTTGCTTGGTGCCTTCAAGCACGGGCTTGAAGCTTATGCCTTCGCTGGTCTTCGGAGCGTCGACGCCGGCGAGGTCGCAGAGCGTGGCGAGCATATCGGTCAGATAGACATTCCCCGGAACACGTGAATCCGCGGCAATTCCCGGTCCTTTCACGATCATCGGCACTCGCCACGTGTGCTCGTACAAGTTCTGCTTCCCTTGCAACCCGTGGCGCCCGATCGCCATGCCGTGGTCCGCGGTGTAAATGATGTAGGTGTTTTCCAACTCGCCCAGCGCGTCGAGCTTATCGAGTACTCGACCAATCTGGATATCGATGTTCTCGCTACACGCAAATTGCCGCCCCAGTTCATTGCGGATCGTGCGCTCATCCCGATTCTCCCACACGCCGCTAACAGCAACTTCGTCGCGCAATCCCGGTTGGCCATGATGGAACGGGTGAGCGTCGAGATAGTTAGCTGGCAGCGCGGGCTGGTTCGCGTGCACCGGCGGAAGCGTCTTCTTGTCTTTGTGATTCGTCGCGCCATATTTGGCTAACAGCTCAGGCGTTCCATCACGAGTGTCGTGCGGATGCGAGAAACCGTAATAGATTAGGAAGGGATCATCGTCGTTCGTCGCTTCGCGACTGTTCAGATAATCCAGAACGCGGTCGCCATGCCAGACGCTACCCGTTTCATCGGTGCCGCCACGCTTCGTCGCATCGTGTCGCACCGTAAACAGCTTGTTTGCCTCTTCGTAGCTGTTGCCTTTCTTGCACGTTCGCATTGTGTCATATCCAGCACGAGTGAAGACGGCGGCCATCGTGTTCTGCGGCAAGTTTGGCGGCACCAACTTAGGATTAGCGACATTGGGATTGTTCATTCGTCCTGGCTTGTCGGGGATGTGCCAGACGGTTCGTCCCGTCATGACCATGTGCCGGGATGACGTACAAACGGCACCCACCCAAGCACCCATGTGATGGGCCGCGTCGAATGTCATGCCCTCGGTCGCGAGGCGGTCGATATTCGGAGTTTGTAGCTTCGACTGAGCGTTATAGATGTTCAAGTCGAACGGCGATTGGTCATCGACGATAATAAACAGGATGTTCGGGCGGTCCGCTGCTGACGACGGAGCTTCGAACGCGGTCTGAAGGAACAGCAACATTACGGTAAAGGCCGCCGCGCGCTTTATGATTTGCATGTTTAACTTGAAGTTCATTCCGGATCCTTGTGAGGCTTGTTAGTTATTGCTGCGAAGGTCGGCTTCGCTTAATCGTGTTTCGAGGCCAACCGCCATCTCCTTAACTACATCTGCATATCGAGGATTATTCGCAGCGTTCGTAAACTGTTCGGGATCTGAGTTCATATCGTAAAGCTCTTTCGATCCATCTTTGTACTGCATATACGCGTAATCCCGCGTGCGCCACGAGATGTGCTGCCCTTTGACAAACGACAGCGCCCCTTCGTTAACCGACGCATTGTGGCTCTTAAGAATCGGCACCAAACTTGTGCCGTGCAACTCGCCTGGTACGGCGAGACCGGCAAGTTCCGACAGTGTCGGGAACAAGTCGACCAGTTCGACAATCGAGTCCGTGCGCCCCGCTTCATAGCCAGGCACCGACATAATCAGTGGCACGCGGGTCACTTCTTCGTGCAAGTTATTCTTCTGCCAGAAAGTATGTTCGCCAAGGTGATAGCCATGATCACTCAGGAAGACGACGGTGGTGCTGTCTCGCAAGCCGAGTCGTTCCAGTTCATCGAGCATTCGCCCCACCTGCTCGTCCATAAATGCGACAGCCGCATAGTAGGCGGCCCACATCCGCTTTTGGTTGTCGGGATGCTGACCGATCGGATTTTTCGACGAGAGTGTGCCGGCAAGTCCCAGCTTAGGGATGTCGTCGAGATCGTCGTCGACGCTCTCAGGCATCATGATGTTTTGCCATCGATATGGCGTGAAATATTGCTCCGGCGCGACCATCGGGTAGTGCGGGCGGACCAGTCCGACAGCCAGAAAGAACGGCGAGCCTTTATGCTGTCGCAACAGTTTGATCGCTTTCGAGGCGGACTTGTGATCTGGCTGATCCGCCCCGTCACCTTCGTACCGTACCGACACGAACATGCGATGCGGCATCGCGGTCGATTGCCGATCTTCGAGATCCTTCGTAAAGATGTTTAGATTCAGACAAGCGTATTCGCCCGGCGTGTGCGCCTCCTGGCCCGGCGAATTGAATCGCTCGGTCCACGACTCCGGAACGTCTTGCCCATTCGTCCCAGCGATGATGTCACCGGGAACTTTCATGTGATAGATCTTGCCAACTCGAGCGCTGTACCAACCGTTGTCCTTGAAATGCTGACCGAGGTTAACGCTTCCTTTTCCGCGATATTTGCTGAACATGAACGATTGCCGGGATGGTCCGCAAACCGTTCCTTGGCAAAAGGCGCGATCAAAGACTAAACCCTCGCGAGCCAGACGATCGATATTGGGCGTCTTGCAGACCTTGTCTCCGTAACAGCCCAACACGCTGGCCTTCAGATCGTCCGAGACAATAAATAGGACGTTTTTTGTGACATCTGGGGTTGGTGCTGCCACCGCGACCACTTGCCAGGGCACGACTGTGGTCAGAAGGCCGACGACGCAGAGCCAGATAGTTCGCGGAGTCATCACTTGAGTTCGCATCTTTGGTCTACGGGGCTTTAGCTTGAAAATTGGTCGCGTATACAGATCGGCGATAAACGCAACCAAGGGCCAAGGATACATCGACCGTTCGCGTTTCGCCATCGCTCGCAGTCTTGACGCTGCGTCTGAGATTCGTCGTCGCTCTCGCAAAGTGAATTCCAAGTTGCTGCCCGACGGCTTCAGATCCGTGGTATTATCTCTGTCAGTTTTCCATTTCAAGCTAATGCCAGCTGTGCAACGAATCAACAAGAGGAGCGAAGAATATGCGATGCTTACAGATCACAATGGTCATGGTCGCGATTGCTTTGCCTGTGGCAATGCCTCACCTTCAATCTGTCGCAGCCCAAGAGCAGATTCCGGACGGCGTCGTCTTCGAGAAGGACATTGAGTACTCGAATTCGGATGATCAACATCTGCAATTGAACATGGCGCGACCGAAGGACGGAAAGGCCCCTTTCCCTGCGATTGTGTGCATTCACGGTGGCGGGTTCCGTGCAGGAACCCGGGAGGGCTTCAACAAACTTTGCATCCAGTTAGCAGAGCATGGGTACATCGCAGTCACAGTCACGTACCGATTGGCTCCAAAATATCAGTTCCCTGCCGCCGTCCATGATGTCAAGGCAGCCGTTCGATGGATGCGTGCCAACGCAGACAAGTACAACATCGATCCAGATCGCATTGGGACAACTGGCGGATCTGCAGGTGGTCATTTGGCGCAGTACCTGGGCGTCACTAGCGGCGTGAAAAAATTCGAAGGCGACGGTGGGAACGCCGAATATTCGAGCAGCGTGGACTGTGTCGTCAACTTCTACGGGCCTAGCGACTTCACGAAGTCGTATGACGCCAGTGTAGATGCAGCTGAAGTGTTGCCGTTGTTTCTGGGCGGAAATCTCGAACAACAACGGCGTCGACACATCGTCGCGAGTCCGCTGTACTGGGTCACTCCCGATGCGGCTCCGACTTTGTGTATCCATGGTACCGAAGACAGCTACGTCGCCCATGAACAAGCGGTCTGGTTGATCGATCGGTTGACAGCGTCTGCTGTCGAAGCCGAGTTGATGACGATCGACGGCGCGGACCACGGGTTTCGCGGAGCGACCGCTGAAGTCAAAGCGGGGATCGAGGAAGCGCGGATAGCGTTTTTCGACAAACACCTTAAGTAAAGCTGGCGTCCGGATTCGCACGATACTTCGTATGGATCGGCGGCCAGACCAAAGAGAGCGGGTTTTACTATCGCACCCACAGCCCCGTTGTTCCGACCGAATGCGATCGCGAGCGCCGCGTCGCCCCTTTCCGATCCAGCAAATCGACTCGCGATCGGAGCAGCATTTTGACGCAAAAGAGGTGAACTCATTCACTATGCTTATTCCTTTGCGAGCCAACGGCATGCATTCGCAATGACCTTGATCAGCTCGGGCTGTTTGTAAACGGGGTAGGTTTCATGCCCGGGGCGGAAATAGAAAACTTTACCCTTGCCGATATTCCAGACCATCCCGCTTCGGAAACGCTCTCCCAGCTCCCACGTCTCTTCAAAGATAACTTCGTCGGGCTCCGGAACATGAAACGGTTCGTTGTACATTTCAGTTTGCCTCACCTGGAATGTCGCGGGCAGACCACTCGCAATCGGATGCTTGAGTGACTTCACCGCAATTGTGCTGGGCTCGCCGTCGGGTCGATAATCCGGAAAGCAACACCAAGGCAAATGAATCAGTCCATGAAACTCGTTGCGGCTCTTTTTGTAGCCGAAGTAGGCGGGTGTCAGCACGCTGCCGTGTATCGGCACGGAATACTGGCGCGGCGGGGCCAAGGTCTCAATCGTTAGCTTGTTGCCTTGAGCATGAGCCTCTAAATGCTTTCGACCATCTTCAATGCTCCGCCAGTTCATTGCCTCGACAAAAGGGCTCGCCCAATGAGCCGAATGTAAAGCGATTAAGTCGAGGTCGCCTCGTCGGATGTATTCGACGACTCGTTTCGCACTTTCGGCGGTAACTTCCTTCTGACGAACGTGTCCCCACCATACGATCACATCGGCCCATTCGAGGTTCCCGGCCGACAGGCCCTGCGCCGGGCTATCGAGAGCAACGGATCGCAGCTCCAGATCGTCTGCTGTTGCCTTGAGTTGAGCGACGATCTCGTTACCAAGAAAGTTCTCGTAGGCCTCTTCCTGGCGCGGCTGCCGCTCGTCCCAAACGAGGACATGGATCGATTCGGCGCCGAACGCCCCGAGATTGCAACATCCAGCTGCCATCCAAAATACAAGGAACCTGACCATGTCTCACTTTTCTTTCTCGCTAGAGTCACGACGCTTGTCATCGAACAGCCTCGATTATTATCGCTCGGCATGGGTGATGAAAGCGTCCTTCTGATGGAGTTCCAGTTTGGTAACAGCATCGCGGGACCGCGCCGTTGTTGAATAATACGGATGCTGTAAACTAGTGCGATTCTCGCGATTCAGAACAGAGTTCCGACACTATCAGAGACAGACTAGCGACATGCGTAAGATTATCTACACAAAGACGGACGAAGCCCCAGCTCTGGCGACGCACTCATTTCTTCCTATTATCCGAGCGTTCACGAAGTCGGCTGGAATCGATATCGAATTGAAGGATATCTCACTGGCAGGCAGGATCATCGCCAATTTTCCCGAGAACTTATCGGAAGATCAAAGGCAAGGCGACGCGCTTACTGAACTCGGCGAGTTGGCGAAGACTCCCGAGGCAAACATCGTCAAGCTCCCGAACATCAGCGCTTCGATCCCACAGCTAACGGCTGCGATCAAGGAACTGCAAGCCGACGGTTACGACGTGCCGGACTTCCCGGAGGAGCCTGAAACCGGCAAAGAGAAGCAGATTCGTGGTCGCTATGCCAAGATCTTAGGTAGTGCAGTAAACCCCGTTCTGCGAGAAGGCAATTCGGATCGCCGCGTCGCGGCACCCGTCAAAGAGTATGCGAAGCAACATCCGCATTCGATGGGTGTGTGGTCCGCGGACTCGAAGTCGCATGTTGCTCACATGAACGACGGTGATTTCTACTCGCGAGAGCAATCACACGTGATGACGCGCGCCGGTGATGTTTGTATCGAACTTGTCAGCGAGAGTGGCGAGACCATACCGCTGAAAGAGAAAGTATCGCTGCAGGCCGACGAAGTGATTGACGCATCCGTCATGAGCTGTCGCGCGTTGCGCGAATTCCTCGCCGAAGAAATCGATGACGCCAAAAACAAGGGCGTGCTGCTTTCGCTGCATCTCAAAGCCACGATGATGAAGGTTTCGGACCCGATTATCTTTGGGCATGCGGTCAGCGTTTTCTATCAAGATGTCTTTGAGAAGTACGCAAGTGTATTCGAGCAACTTGGCATCGAAGCCAACAATGGCTTGGGCGATGTCTACTCAAAGATCGGCGAGCTGTCCGAAGATCGACAAGCGGAGATCAAGGCGGACATCGAAGCCACATACCGCAATCGACCGCAACTAGCGATGGTCGACTCTGACAAAGGAATCACGAACTTGCATATTCCGAGTGACGTGATCATCGACGCTTCGATGCCTGCCGCGATTCGCACCTCGGGCCAGATGTGGGGACCTGACGGCAAGTTGCAGGACATGAAAGGGATCATCCCGGATCGATGTTACGCGGGCGTGTATCAAGAGACGATCAAGTTTTGCAAAGAAAACGGGGCCTTCGACGTGACGACGATGGGCAACGTCTCGAACGTTGGATTGATGGCGCAAAAGGCCGAAGAGTATGGCTCGCACGACAAGACCTTCGAAATTCCCGCCAAAGGCACGGTCCGTGTCGTTGACGAGTCGGGGCAGACTTTGATCGAACATCAAGTCGAACAAGGCGACATCTGGCGGATGTGTCAGACCAAGGACGCACCGATTCGTGATTGGGTGCAACTCGCCGTCAATCGTGCCCGCGCCACTGGCTCGCCGGCAATCTTCTGGCTTGACAAGCAGCGCGCCCACGATGCGAATCTGATCGAAAAAGTGAACCAATATTTGTCCGAGCACGACACCGTGGGACTCGATATCCGACTCCTTTCACCGGTCGAAGCAACACGACTTTCTTGCCAACGATGCAAAGACGGCAAGGACACGATTTCCGTGACCGGCAACGTGCTACGCGACTATCTAACCGATTTGTTTCCAATTCTGGAACTTGGCACGAGTGCGAAAATGCTTTCGATCGTACCGCTGCTTGCCGGTGGCGGGCTGTTCGAGACAGGAGCAGGCGGATCGGCGCCAAAGCATGTTCAGCAGTTCCTCGCAGAGGGACATCTTCGCTGGGACTCACTTGGTGAATTCCTGGCGCTGGCCGTTTCTTTGGAAGATCTTGGCAACAAATCGAATAACTCCAAGGCGTTGGTTCTAGCTGAAGCCCTCGACGCTGCAACGGGCAAATTCTTGGATAACAATAAGTCGCCGTCACGTAAGGTCAATGAACTCGACAACCGAGGCAGCCACTTCTACCTGGCGCTCTACTGGGCGGAAGCTCTGGCGGCTCAAACGAAGGAAGCCGAGCTACAGGAGCAATTTGCTCCGCTCGCGAAGCAACTTGGTGAGAACGAAGCCAAGATTATTGACGAATTGAACGCAGCGCAAGGGTCGCCCGTCGATATCGGCGGTTACTACCACCCGGATACGGCAAAAATCGACAACGCGATGCGACCGAGCGCGACATTCAATTCGGCGTTGAGCTGACGTGGAATAGGCTTCCAGCCTGTGAAGGATTCGTAGCAGCAACTACTGAGTTAACCTTGGTTGCCCACATGACAGGCTGGAAGCCTGTCCCACGGCGCACAGACGTTAACGGCGTCGGCTCAACTCGGCGACACCAATATGGGCATAGACACCGACGTTGTCTGTTCGCGTGCGACCCTCGCTGTCGATATATTTCGTCTTCATGTCTCGCGCCGAATAATACAGCAAGTAGCGATCCGGCGTTTTGACAATACACGGCGTCGAGGTATAGCGGTTGTCGAAAAACGCCTCGCCGGTTCGAGCAGGAAACGCCGACGTGCTGTGATCGACCGCCCACTGTGAACCATCGTTCGATGACGCGTAAAATAATTCGAACTTGCCCGGAACGTGACAGCCGTACCACATGTGATACTTGCCTGCGTCTTGGATGACGCACGGGTACACAGTAGTCGTCCCCACGCCACTGGGCCGGATGACTGGCTGCTCGCCTCGCTTCCAGCGGATACCGTCGGTCGAATTGAACTCATAGATATTCGTGTACAGTTCCCCTGACGCTTGATCTTCGACATCAGGTCTCGATCCCATCCACATGCGATAGCTGTTTGGTCCTTGCTTTGTTACCGATGGCGAGCGTCCCGATGGGTAGATCGGTTCAGGACGAACCTTCCACGCGATGCCATCTTGGCTGGTTGCGTATCCCAGACGTTGCTCGTTACGCGTGATCTTACGATTTGCATCTCGATCAACACCGCCCGAGATAAACCACAGCTTAAAGACACTCTCTTCTTCGTCCCATAAAATATAGGGCGTCTGCACGAACTCGCCCCAGGGGATATCGGCATCGGCCAGGATCGGATTGTTGGGATGTTCCGTCCAGTCGATTCCGTTCACAGATTCCGCGTAGCCCATACAGATGTCGTTTGTCCGCGACGCTGTTGACGTGCCGAGATACCACATACGAAAGAGGCTATCATGGTGGATCACATGCGGTGAGTAACAGACGACTTTGCACCAGTCTTGTTTCGTCGTGCGCGCCGAAAGAATCGGTTCGGATCGCCGCTGCCAAGGTTGAGGACGAAGGTCCTGCCATGGCTCTTGGGCGAATGCGACTCCGCCGACAAACAACGGGAGTACGAAGACGAGAATCGATCCCAACGACAAACGAAGCGGTGACTTCATGATGCATCCCATTTCGCCAGGTGCGACATTTTATTGTTTTGTGCGCAGTGTAGTCGAGATCGGTGCCACCCGACCAATCTGGTCCGATCTTCCTCCTGTATTCGCGACGATTTCGTCTATAATCGATCATCCAACCGAAACGCTGCTCACCATCGACCCGAACTGCTAGATTTCATTCCAACCTTGAACCTTCCTAAATCAACTTCGCATTGTAACTTGAAGTCGCTGCCACCGTACGATTGAAGAATCACGACGCTGATGCCTCGCGGCAAACGAGTAAAAACATCTGAATCGCATGCGTATTCCAATGCGGGATCCATGGACGGAGAAAATTGAATGAGTGTTTCCAGAAGAAAGTTCCTGAAGGCCAATGGGGCGGTGCTGACCCTACCATTATTGCCTTCCATTGCTAAGGCAACCGACGAACCCAAAACGAGGACGAAGCCCAGCAAGAAGTTGGTAATGATGTACGTTCCCAATGGCCTTGTTCGCCGCTGTTTCTTTCCTGGCGAAGAGGATGGCGAGTTGCCAGGCTTTGTCGGTGGATTTAATGCTGACAAAACAAAGGACGACAAGAGGGTGCAGAATAAGCCGGGCATCTATCCTGTGGAACTGACGTCGACGATGCAGCCCTTGTCCGACCACACCAAAGATATCACGCTGGTCACGGGCCTTGACCGTACGTTTAAGAATGGGCAAGACGTACATGCTCAGGGCGCGTCATGCTATCTGACGAGCCTATCACCCGTGCAGGCCGAAGCGCAAGGCATCCAACACCCGAACGGAAGAAGCCTGGATCAGGTGATCGGTGATCAGGTTGGCCAGTCCACCGTCTTCAATACTCTGGAGATCAGTTGTAACGGTTTCAAGGCCGGTAAAGAGTCCATCTACTTCGACAACATCTCCTGGTACGGTCCCGATAAAATAGCGCCTTCGATCAAAGACCCACAGAAACTCTACGACAGACTGTTCCTAGCTGACAGTTACAGAACTCATGTCACGGATGTCACAGACCTTGTACTTGCCGACGCTAAGACGCTATCCAGGAAACTGGGACGCGACGATCGCGAAACGCTCGGCGAGTTCATGGAGATGATCCGCGATATTGAAATCAGAATTGCGAAACTGCAAAAGCTGCTTGCCACCGCCGACATCGCGATACCGAAAAACGAAATCCTTCCGAGAGCTGACTATATCAGGCTGCAGGCCGATTTGATGTTGCTCGCTCTGCAGATGGGAATCACGAATGTCTGTACCTTTATGGTTGGACCCGAAAGATGGGATGCCTCGTTGCTTTATGAGGGCGTGTTCGACAAGCCAGTTCAACACCACAACATGACCCACAATCAAAAGGGCGATGGTTACAAAGCGCTTCAGAAAATAGACATCTTTCACATGGAGCAATACGCCTACATCTTGTCCCGCATGAAGACGATTAAGGAATCCGATGGCAGTTCGTTGCTCGACAACTCGCTCGTCACCTACGGTGCAGGCCTAGGAGACGGAGCCACCCATCAGTATTTCGACTTGCCGCTGATCGTTGCCGGTAAGTCGCAGGGACAGATAAAACAAGGCCGCTTCATCCAGTGTAAGAGCGGCACGCTGAATTCCAATATGTGGCTGACGCTTGCCCAACTGATGGGTCTGGAAATCGATGAGTATGCGGACAGCACGGGTGTCATCTCGGATATGTGGACGTAGAAAGTTGTCGCCCATGCTCGCAAGAGAATTTATTTTCAGGAATTGCTTGCTGCTTTCGCTCACCGGCATCGTGACAGGTTCCGTTGTGACGGCCAGTCAGGCGGCCAGCGATTTTGACACGTTCCTGAATCCGCTGTTCGCTGCGAACTGCACGACGTGCCACGGCGAAGAAGAAGTGAATGGAAAAGTCAATCTCAAGGAAATCACGTCGGCGAAGCAGTTTCTTGGGAATCCAACTCTGATCAAGGAAGTGATCGAAGCCATAGACGCCAATGATATGCCACCCGAGGGTGAACCTCCGCTCGACGAGAAGGTACGGACGAAGCTTCTCTCCACCTTGAAGACGTTGCTGCGCGAGGCGACGAGTGGTGAAGAGGTTAAGCAGCTTCAAATCCGGCGGTTGAATCGGTTTCAGTACAACAATTCGGTCAAAGATCTTTTTCGGCTGAAAGTTGATGTGTTCGAGCTACCTGAAAAGTTGATGACCAGGCGTGGGAACTACCTAAATGCTGTCTCCAATAAAATGCCCGACCAGGTCGACGCGGCATCGCTTTCGCTGAATCCGACGGCAGGCTTAAGTGAGGTGAAGGCCTTTCCGAAAGATCTGCGTGCGGCGCATGGCTTCGATAATCAAGCAAATCAATTGACCCTTTCGCCATTGTTGTTGGACGCCTTTCTACGGCTTAGTGTGTCCATCGTTGAAAGCCCTGACTTCAACGAACAGAACGTTGGAATTTGGAACGACTTCTTCAAAGAACCGACAACTGCTTATGATATGCAGACCGAGATCCGCAGCCGGCTTGATCCTTTTCTAAAGATGGCATTTCGCAGCACCGTTGATAGCGCCACGTTGGACCGCTACTCGGCCTACGCGATGTCAAAGATGAATCACGGGTTATCGTTTACCGATAGCATGAAGAAAGTTGCCTCGGCGGCTCTATCGTCGCCAATGTTTCTCTATCGATCTCCAGCTGCGGATGGGAATGAGGATCAATTCGCACTCGCTTCACGCCTGTCCTTCTTTCTCTGGGGCAGCAGCCCGGACTTGGAGCTTCTGCAACTCGCCGAAAGTGGTGAACTGTCGAAGCCCGAGAACTTGAACAATGCCATAGGGCGAATGTTTGCTGACCCAAAGATCGAACGGTTTCTAGATGCCTTTCCCTCGCAGTGGATGCAGCTCGAAAATGTTCTGGCCGCGACACCAGACCCCAATAAGCACAGGCTCTTCAGCTTGGATAAGAACAACCCGGCCAGTCTGCAGATGGTGCTTGAACCGTTGCTGCTCTTCGACGCTGTGTTTATTGAAGATCGGCCGATCGTTGAACTTATCTCTCCGAAGTTCAGCTATCAGAGTGAATTCCTGAAGACCTGGTACACAACAGACCTGAATCCACCACAAGTTGATACTCGCAAGATCGCCGAGGAAAACCGGCACAACGAGCAGCGACGCAAGGGGCTGGACTCGATCATTGAGACAACCCAGGCTGAACTAGCAGCGCTGGTCCAACCCGTGAAAGCCAAACTGTTGGCTGACCGCAAGAAGGATGCCGGCGTAGAGGAACCCGTTGACCTAAAACCGTACGCGGCCTGGGAGTTCAATGGCGACCTAAAAGAATCCATCAACTCGCTGGACCTGACAGCTCACGGCAAGATCGACTATCAGGACGGGATGGTCGTCCTCAACAAAGCCTATCTGCTGAGCGAGGGATTACCTATTGAATTGAAGGCCAAGACGCTAGAGGTCTGGCTCAAGCTAGACGATGTGGAACAAAGAGGAGGCGGAGTGATGGGCATTCAAGGCCCGGGCGACTTCTTTGATACGATCGTTCTGGGCGAACGGCAATCGCGACATTGGATCTCTGGAAGCAACGGATTCAGCCGCACCGAGGACTTTCCAGACTCCTCACCGGAGAGTACGTCGAATCAAGTGTTGCACTTGGCAATGGTCTACACGGAGGAAGGAACCACCACGCTTTACCGCAACGGTAATCCCTACGGAAAACCTTATCGCAAAGGTGCAGCAGCGTTTCCGAAGAACGATTCCTCAGTCATATTCGGATTGCGCCACTTGCCCGCCGGAGGCAACAAGTTCCTTTCCGTGAGCCTGGACAAGGCGCGCCTGTACGATCGTGCTTTGACCGCTGCTGAAGTCGCCTCATCCAGCAGTGGCGACAATCTTTACATCTCCAATGAGGAATTGTTGCAGGCGCTGACTTCCGAGCAGAAGGCGAAATGGGAATCTTTGAGAAAATCTATTGAGCAGTCGGAGGTGGCTCTGGAACTGATTCCCCAACCTCAGGATCCAGAGAAGGTACAACAAGACACTCAAAAGCGATTCGAAGACGAGATACGAAAGCAACTGCGCTCGGAGGCGTTTGAGCGCGTGGCTGCATCGGATCCACGCTACGGCGGCGTGATTACCAATGCAGCCATGTTAAGTATGACCTCGGGGCCGAAACGCACCCACCCGATCGCTCGTGGCGCTTGGATTATCGAAGTGATATTTAATGACCCGCCGCCGCCACCACCAAACGATGTTCCACCGTTGAATGATGAAAGCAGCTCAAAGGAGTTGACGATACGTGAGAAATTCGCCGTTCACCGCGAGAATCCAACCTGCGCCGGCTGTCACTCGAGGCTCGACCCTCTGGGGTTCGCCCTTGAAAATTTCGATATCACCGGTCGATGGAGAGACAAATATGAAAATGGAAGAGATGTTGATTCAAGCGGGACGCTAATGAGGAAACACGAATTTGACGGTATTGGCCGGTTCAAAGAATCACTGGTCAAAGAGAACCGGCGTTTTGCTAAAGCCTTCACTGGTCATTTGCTTAGATTCGCGTTAGCTAGGGAGCTCACTCCATACGACTCACTTACCGTAGACACGATTGTCGACAAGACAGAGAAGGATGGTTTCAAGTTAAAATCGCTTATCAAAGAAGTTATTCTAAGCGATCGTTTTTTCTGAAGCGGTGTTGTTGTGTTGCGCATACTGGGAACTAAGAAGTCGCTGTGCGATGGACTGAATCGCCGTGACTTTCTGCACGTCGGGGGAATTGGAGCGTTTGGCTTGCATCTGGCCAGCGTCACCAATCGGCAAGCCATTGCCGACTCCCGTTCGGCATTCGGTAAAGCCAAGTCTTGTATCTTGCTGTTTCCGTACGGCTCACCGTCATCGCACGAGACTTTCGATCCCAAGCCTGACATGCCGGACGTGCAGGGCGAGATGAAAGCCATTTCGACGAGTGTTCCCGATCTGCAGATCTGTGACCGCCTGCCGAACCTGGCAAAAGTAATGGACAAGGTCACGGTGGTGCGTTCGATGACTCATCCGTACCCGGTCCACGGCCTCGCTTACGCAGTTACGGGACTTCCCACGTATACACCGGAATTGGAGACACGTGCCCGCGACAACCGCCACTGGCCGTTTATCGGTTCAATCGTCGACTACGTGGAACGTCAGCGTCCCTCTGACCACCAAAGCGAGATTCCACATAACATTGGATTACCGTGGCTGGTCAACTCGAAGACCGACAACCCCGCTGTCAACGCGGGGCCGTTCGCTGCTTTTCTGGGCGCCGAGTACGATCCTTTGTGGGCTGACTTTACCGGCCAAGGGTTGCACATCGCGCCGAAGAATACCGTGGGTCAAACGGAACGCTTTCGTAATCCTTTTGGGGGCACGACGTCCGATGGCCGTTTCCACTTGTCGTCTGCTTCAGAATTGCCCGCAGAAATGTCGATGGAACGGCTACGTCTGCGGCGATCTCTGTTGACTCAGTTCGACCGCGAACGGCAATCACTCGATCGCAGTCCTGGAGTTCAGGCGTGGGACAACCAACAACAACTGGCGATGTCGTTGTTAACTTCGAACAAGATGCGAGATGCACTAGACATCGGTCGCGAGCCCCGAGAATTGCGAGAACGCTACGGCATGAACTTGTTCGGCCAGGGATGTCTGGCGTCGCGGCGTCTGATCGAAGCGGGCGGCAAGTTCGTGACCGTGTTTTGGGATTGTTTTGGTCAATTTGCCAACGGAGCGTGGGACACGCATCAGTATCACTATCCTCGCATGAAGGAATTACTGTTGCCCGGATTCGATTTGGCGTACCCGACGCTGTTGACCGATTTGGACGAGCGAGGCTTGCTTGACGAAACGCTCGTAATCTGGATGAGCGAGCATGGTCGCACTCCGCAGATCAACAGCAAACCAGGGGCGGGCCGCGAACACTGGTCACGAGCCTATTCCGTAGCGCTTGCTGGGGGCGGAATCGCACGCGGCAAAGTCGTCGGGCAAACAACTCGCGACGGCGGAGAAGTGCTAGACAATCCAGTCTCGCCGAAAGACATTTTGGCGACCGCGTTCTATCTTCTTGGCATCGATCCGCACACCACAGTGCCCGACCAACAAGGTCGACCCTACCCGATCGCGGGCAGCGGTAAGCTGCGACCGGAACTGTTGGCCTGACTTTCGGTGAACTCCCCGGCGCTTCGTCCACTACGAAGTTAGCTGAACAACGTGGTGACCGGGCGGCCCTTACTCGCTCGAACGGGTCGATTCGCGACGTCATAGATCGGCGACTCTGGTGAAAGACCAAAGGCGTGCAGAATCGTAGCACCGAGATCTTCAGGGCGGACCGGCGAGTCCTTCACGTAAGCCGCCTGCGCGTCGCTCGCGCCATACACTTGACCGCCTTGCACGCCACCACCGGCAAGCACCGTCGAGTAACACGGTGCCCAATGATCGCGACCAGTGTTCTTGTTAATCTTCGGTGTGCGGCCAAATTCGCCAGCGACAACCACCAGCGTGTCGTCGAGCATTCCTCGTTCGGAAAGATCTTCGAGCAATGCAGCAAATGCGCGATCGAACGCTGGACAACAATAGGGAGCGGTCAGCATGTCGACGCCGCGATTGAATCCTCCGCACACTTCTTTATCACTGCCGTGATTATCCCACAGGTTGAACTGGCAGCCGTCCTTTCCGAACAATGTCCAAAATACGTTCACCATGCGAACACCCGACTCGACCAGTCTTCGGGCGAGGAGAAAGCTCTGCCCATACTCGTTCCGGCCATAGCGATCACGTAGCACATTCGGTTCGCGACCGACGTCAAACGCTTGGCTTGCTCCCGCAGTCGACAACATCGAATAAGCTTTGTCGTAGTATTGTTCGCTCTGCTTGACGGCAGCGACGTCGAAGGCGACTTGCTCGTTAAGATCCTCGAGTAAGTCGCGGCGGTGCGAGAGTCTTGTTTGGCTCAACTCCCCGCGCAGCTGCAGTGAAGGTGGCTGAAATGTTTTGTCGCCCAACGAATCAGTCTTCTCTTCGTCGAGGAAGAACGGATCATACGCGGGACCAAGAAAGCCGCCCGATTGTCCTTTGTAGAATCGGGCACCCGTTGTGAACGCTCGCGGAACGGTTACCCAAGAAGGCAACTCAGTTTGTTCGCCGAGTAGGGACCGCAAAATCGCCCCCAGCCCTGGATGGTCGCCGCGAGTTGGTGGATATGCGACGTTGGTCGGCGGTTTCGAATCGGCCAACAACGTGTACAGAATCCCGATGTCATGCACGTTCGATTCATGAGTCATCGAGCGGATGATCGCCAATTTTTCCGCGTGCTTCGCGACGGATGGCAACAATTCACCGATGTGCATTCCCGGCACGCTCGTCTCGATACTTTTGAACGGCCCGCGAATTCCATCAGGAGCATCCGGCTTAGGATCCCACATTTCAAGCTGCGATGGACCGCCACACAAAAAGATGTAAATGCAGTTCTTCGCTGTCGCTGTTTCAGCAACAGCACTGCTTGCGAACGACATCACACTTGGCGCGAGCGCACTCAGTCCAGCGAGCTTTAACGCGTCGCGTCGGCGAACAGACTTCGACAACGATTTTGTGAGCAACGAAATCAAGGGGATTCTCCTAACGCCGAATCTAGCACCTAAGTGTACTCGATCGTAGATCGTTTCTAAACTCGGAACCGGTTGTGCCCGAATACGCATGGATGACTTGCGGCCAAAAATGCATCAGAATGTAGCGCCAACCCTCGATGGGTGCTGACGACCAAAACTGCTCGACTCCCGCATGCCAACGAAAGCGATATCCAGTGACTGATCCCCTCTATCCTAGAAACGTTGGGCCAGCCGTGGCTTTCATTTTGCTTATGCTGGCTTTGCCAGCCAGCACTGCCGCTGACGAACCGATTGACGCAGACATCTTGCTTGCCGGGGCCACGCTGCATCTAGGCGATGGCCAGTCTGCGAGACTTGGAGACGTTGCGATTCGCGACGACAAGATCGTTGCTGTTGGAGCGTTCGAAACTGGCAAGATCAAGCAGCGTATCGACTGTACTGGCTTAATCGTCTCGCCGGGATTCATCGATCTACACAATCACAGTGACGGGCCGGTGACGCGCAAAGATACGCGTGCCGTTGTGAACTATTTGACGCAGGGATGCACGACGATCGTCACGGGCAATTGCGGGAGCGGTCCTGTCGATGTTGGTGGCTACTACGACAAAATCGACGAGTTTGGTACGGGCGTTAACGTCGCCCATCTTCTGCCGCAAGGATCGCTGAGGCGCGAAGTCATGAATAGCGAGCAACGTCGAGCGACCGATGACGAGTTGGGGCGCATGAAAGGGTTGGCAGAGAAGGCGATGAAGGACGGCGCGTGGGGTATGTCATCGGGTTTGATTTACGTACCAAGTTCGTATGCCGATACGGCAGAACTCACGGAGATTGCAAAGGTCGTCGCGAGCCATCATGGTATCTACGCGAGCCACATTCGAGGCGAAGGACTTCGTTTGCTCGACGCGGTCGGCGAAGCATTGGAGATAGGACGTGGTGCCAACTTGCCCGTTCACATATCGCACTTTAAGTCTTCCGGGAAAGACTCGTGGGGGTTGGTTCGAACTGCGGTCGATGTGATTGAACGAGAACGATCCGCTGGTCGCGTGATCACAGCAGATCAATATCCTTACACCGCGTCGAGTACCTCGCTGTCTGCGACCTTTATCCCCGCGTGGGCTCGTGCCGGCGGCCGCGAGAAGACATTGGCGCGGCTTGAAAGCGGTGAAGACTCGCAGCGGATCGAGGCGGCGATTCGGAAGAAGCTGGAACTCACCGATGCCGGTCAGCGGATTCAGATTGCACGCTACGAGCCTCGACCGGAATGGGCCGGGCGGCGATTGAAACAGATCGCTGACGAAGAGAAGCTCGAACCTTTCGACTTGATTCTGCGGATCGAACGTAACGGTGGAGCGTCCGTTGTCAATCACAGCATTAACGAAGCAGACGTTCGCTACGTCATGCAACAACCCTGGGTAGCAACTGCGTCGGACGGGGCCTCGCGAATTCCTAGCGAGGAGATTCCGCACCCGCGTAGTTACGGGACGTTCGCTCGCAAGATTGGTCATTACTCGATTCGTGAACAAGCGATTCCAATCGCTAAGGCGATTCGCAGCTCTAGCGGGTTGCCCGCTGACATCTTAGGTCTGAAAGATCGTGGTTACTTGCGAGCGGATTGTTTCGCGGATGTCATCGTGTGGAACGAGGCGGAGTTTATCGATCGTGCCACGTTCGATTCACCGCATCAATACGCGGACGGTATCCGTTACGCGTTCGTCAATGGATCGCCAGTCATCTCGGAAGGCGATGTGACCGGGGCGTTGGCCGGGCGTGCGTTGCGGCATGGATCGACTCACGATTAGCCCGCGAGTAAGTAGGAATGCGGACGCTTGCAAGCCGACCTGCATCTCGGTAGGTTAGCCCGGCAAGTACCGGCCTGGCGAGTTCGCCTGAGCCGATTTCCTCTGTTTGAAACTCCGAAGGGATTACGACTGCTATGTCTGAGCGCATCATCCTCCGTACTGGCGAAGCTTTGGTTGCAGGTGGGCCGCCCTTTACCGCTGCCGAGCCAGAAGTCGTCATTGGTGAACTCGATGGACCCGTTGGCACAGCACTCGCGACATTGACCGGCGACCAATCGATGGGTCACTCCAAAGTGTTCGCGATCCTCAACACCGACATCCAGGTCCGACCCGTCACGCTGTGCGTGAGCAAAGTCACGGTGAAGAACAGCCGTTACACCAACATCTTGATGGGAACGGTCCAAGCCGCGATCGCTAATGGTGTCCTCGACGCCGTCCGTGCGGGCGACTTGCCCAAAGAGAAGGCCAACGACCTGGGAATCATCTGTAGCGTTTGGCTCAACCCGGGCGTGGCGACCGACGACAATCTCGATCATAAAGCATTGTTTGACATTCACCGTAAAGCGATGGCACAGGCAATTCACAAAGCGATGTCTTGCGAGCCTTCAATCGATTGGCTGTTGGAAAACCAAGACAACATCACGCACAAATACTATCAGATGGGTTTGGATGGGAAGATTTAGCATCAATTTTGGGTTCTTCCATTCATTCGGATCGGCACAAACGGCAAAAATCCGCCTGTTAAACTTGACTCGATAATGTTGCGGCCTTGCTTCTCTCTTATTCAATCGAAAGTCTAACGAATTTTTCATGCCTTACGCAGATTTTCTCCGTAAGCTTACTGCAACGCGAGTCAATGTAGACCAGGAACAACCAAAGAAAGTGCTTCCAAGATGAGCATGCTTAAGATCAGCGTCGTATGCTGCGACGATTCACCAGAGAAGTTGTCGCAGATCGTCGAAAGTGAATTGGATTCTGCTCAGTTGGATGAACTCGTTCTCGATACGATTGAACAAACCGTCGCGGCGAGTGAAGCGAAGGGTTTACACAATGCGGCTCATCATGCCGAGCATGGCGCGGTCACTTACTTGCAACAAGTAAACGCAGGTGGATTCTCGGTACTCTTCGGTAGACCTAACGAATTGCAGGAAGCGTCTTTCGCTGCCGGGTCCTACGTTGCGTTCATCGACGACCAAGGTCCCGGCCACGGATCGAAAGTCGGCCCCGATGGCGTGCAACGAACCTTGCGCGTGCTGAAAGGGCATCTTCCTGTCTAACCAGACACGCTCTCGCCCGTCCCTGCGAATTCAGGCACCATACTATGCCCATCCTATTTCGAATCGCTTCAGTCATCGCGTGCATTCTGTTGTCGGGCGCGGGGCTAGGGCAGGCGGCATCGAAGCCCAACGTCATTCTGATTATGACGGACGACCAGGGATACGGTGATCTCTCCTGCCATGGGAATCCAACATTAAAGACACCGAACCTTGATCGGTTGCATGCTGAATCGGTTCGCTTCACTGATTTTCATGTTGCGCCATTCTGTACTCCGACTCGCGCGGCGTTGATGACTGGCCGCTATCCGGCTCGAACGGGAGCATACCGCACTTCTTCCGGACGGACGTCATTACACTCGCGTGAGAAAACTCTCGGTGATCTGTTCACTCGGAACGGTTACGCGACAGGCATCTTCGGCAAGTGGCATTTGGGCGATTGCGCGCCGTCGCGACCGATGGATAAGGGCTTTGAGCGCAGCGTCTGGCATCGGTGTGGAGGCGTCACGCAAATCTCGGATTATTGGACGAACGACTACTTCGATGACACCTATCTCGTCGGCGACATGTGGAAGAAGTTCGATGGCTACTGTACCGACGTGTGGTTCGACGAAGCGATGAGCTTCATGAGTTCCGTTGCGGCTGACGCAGGTGGAAGCAAGCCGTTCTTTCTTTACTTGCCGACCAACGCTCCGCACGGTCCGTACCTTGTTGGAAAGAAATGGAAGCAGCCATTTCTGGACATGGGGATGGACAACAAGCAGGCCAGCTTCAAAGGGATGGTCGCGAACTTTGATTGGAATCTTGGGCGGTTGCTTGAGTTCTTACGCGACGAAAGTTTGGCGGATGATACCGTCCTGATTTTCATGACCGATAACGGTACGGCTGCGGGTGCCCAGTTCGGGGAAGGCGGTCGAATCTACGGCTGGCCGACCGATCCGGCGGAGAACGCGAACATGCGAGGCGGAAAGAGTTCGGCTTACGATGGCGGGCATCGCGTGCCGATGTTCGTGCGCTGGCCTGCAGGGAGGTTGGGAATGCCGCGTGACATTGATACGCTCGCGGCTCACTTCGATATTACGCCGACGCTAATGGAGTTGTGCGAACTCGATCGACCTGCTTCGTGGCCAAGTCTGGATGGCCGATCGCTGGCACCATTGCTGCAAAATGAGGACACACAATGGCGAGCCCGGACGCTGCACACCCAGATGCACGGCGGCAACGGATATGCGAAGCCGGATGACCCATGGGAGATCGGAACTGCGATGACCGAGCGGTGGCGTTTAGTAGAAGGTGAAGAGCTGTACGACATCATCGCCGATCCTAGTCAGCGCAACGATGTGTCGGCTGATCACTTGGATGTGGTTAAACAACTCGCCAAGGAGCACTCGGAGTGGTTTGCTTCTGTACGATCAGGAATGGTGCCCACTCGGATCGTGATTGGATCGGACATTGAAAATCCGACTCAGCTCACCAGCCAGGAATGGGTGATGCCGCGAGGTGGACCACCGTGGAGTCATGGACATGTTGTAAACCGAATGATTGCGAACGGTCCCTGGTGGCTGGACGTTGCGAAATCAGGGAGGTATCGCATTTCATTGTCCCGATGGCCTGCCTATTTGAATCAGGCCATCGATTCGACGACAGCCGCAATCGAAATCTCGGGGCAATCGCTCGAGATGGAGATCGATGATCCAACGCAGACCGCGACGGCTGACTTTCAGGTCATGCTGCCGGTCGGTCCAACGGAATTGAAGACGACACTTACAACGCCGGGCGGCAAGACTCACGGCGCTTACTTCGCCACCATTGAGCGAATCGTTTCACAAGAGCCGCGACAAGCGAGTCTGCTCTGGACGCAGTACTGCATCGCCAATGACACGCTAAAGATATCCGCTCATACGGACGCTGATCCGACACGCCCGACGACTTCCTCGGCGACACTCTATCTCAAGAGCAACGCTGGCTGGCAGCGGAAGGCCGAAGTCGTGGTGAACTCATTGACGGCCATGGCGGAATTTCGCGTAGAAGACTGGGACGCAACCGCCAAGAAGGAGTACCGCGTCGTCTGTGGTGACAGCGAACTTACAGGAACGATTCGAGCGGAACCACGCGACAGCGGTACGTTGAAGCTGATGGCGGTTGCCTGCGTCAACGACAAGTACTTTCCCTATAGCCAAGCCGTCGCTCAGATGATCGATCAGAATCCGGATCTCATCTTTTTCGCAGGGGACCAGATCTACGAGAGCAACGCTGGAGGCGGGATCGTCGAGGCTCATACGGAAGCGGACGTGCCGGCCGCAATGGCAAACTATTTGGCGAAATGGCGCAAATTTGGGCTGACCTTTCGTGATCTGCTAAAGGATCGCCCATCCGTCATGATTACAGACGATCACGATATCTATGCGAACGATCTGTGGGGTGATGGTGGTCGACGAATGACAGGTGATCGGACGTCGGGTGGTTATCCGATGCACCCGTTGTGGGTGAACGCTGCCGAACGCACACAAACATGGCACCTGCCCGATCCAGTACAGGTCGGCCCCTGGGGAGACGGAATCAATGCGTACTTCACTTCGCTCGACTACGGCGGTGTCAGCTTCGCGATTCTGGAGGATCGCAAGTTCAAGTCGCCTCCGTCCGAGGTGATTTCGGAAGCGATTCGAGATCCACGGACCGGTAAACCGAATCGCACTCCGGAAGTGATCATGGACCCCGCGTTCGACGCCCGAAAACTTGACCGCGAAGACTTGCAACTGCTGGGGAAAGCACAGGAAGAATTCGTAAGCGCCTGGGCAAATCGTGTCGCGAAGAAAAAACGATTGGCCGCCGTGTTGTCCCAATCGCCGCTCGTCAACATCGGGAACTACGATGTGACTTACGGCGACATGGACGCCAATGGCTGGCCACAGTCTGCGCGTAACCGCGCCCTACGAGCTATCGCACCATCCCAGGCTGTAATGATCAGTGGCGACATTCACTTCGGCACGTTGCATCAGCATGGCATCGACGATTGGGGCGATGGGCCGTGGGGATATTCGCTGCCAGCCTTTGCGTCGAAACAGAATCGCAGCTGGCGGCCAAGCGTTCCGGCTCGTGGTCGCGAAATACCTGGCGTGATCGGGTCAGGCAATCACCACGACCGCTTCGGTAACAAGTTGACCGTGGCCGGAACGGCACATGGAGTGAACGGCTACGGCATGCTGCTGTTTGATAAAGACAACCGCCAGATCACCATGCAGCTGCACACGATGGATCAGGACCGCAATCCCAGCAATCAATCCGTTCCTGGTTGGCCGCTCACAATCAATACGAACGACAATACAATCTCCAACTAGCCGCCTTAAACCCAATATACAGGCGTCCGTTACTACCGGGCTATCGCCCCAATTCGAATTCCTCTCCACGAGTACTCAACATGTTTCCGATCTGTGTCCGTCGTACGTTAATTACCTGGGGCTTGCTGCTGGTCGGAGCGACGTCTCTGTTTGCAGAACAAAAGCTCAACGTCCTTTTGCTGTGCATCGACGACCTGCGACCCGAGTTGCACTGCTTCGGCAAAGACTACATCCACTCGCCGAATATTGACAAGCTGGCGGAGCGTGGTCGCGCGTTTCATCATCACTACGTCCAGGCACCGACGTGTGGCGCGTCGCGATATACGCTGCTTACGGGGCGTTATGGTTCTGGCAGCAACAATGCATTATTCGATCGTGCCAAGAGACTAACGAACAAGTCAAGCTCCGTCCCGCCGAGCATGCCAGCTTGGTTTCGGCAACATGGCTACACGACCGTCTCCGTTGGCAAAGTGTCGCATCATCCCGGTGGACGCGGGGGTGCAGATTGGGATTCTGACGACCAACCGGAGATGCCTCTCTCATGGGACCGGCACTTGTTACCGGCTGGGCCATGGCAGCACCCGCGAGGGGCCATGCATGGACTCGCTAATGGCGAGATTCGAGGAAAAGCAAAACAGATGGATGTGTTTCAGTCGGTCAAGGGTCCCGACTCGATCTATCCAGATGGTCCGATCACGGACGAAGCTCTTCGCCAGCTTGGTGATCTCTCGAACCACGACTCCGACAAGCCGTTTTTCCTAGCGGTCGGGATCATTCGCCCTCACCTTCCATTCGGTGCCCCCGCGAAGTATCTCGAACCGTACCGCGACGCCAAGCTTCCCGCGATTCCTCATCCAACAAAGCCGAAGGGGAAGACGACCTGGCACGGATCCGGCGAGTTCATGAAGTACAACCGATGGAAGCGAAATCCAAATGACGATGCCGACTTCGCAATTGAGGTTCGCCGGCATTACGCCGCGTGTGTTACTTACGCCGACGCTCAGGTCGGTAAGATCCTCGGACGTCTCGATGCCCTTGGTCAGCGTGAGAACACGATCGTTGTCCTCTGGGGCGATCATGGTTGGCACTTGGGCGAGCATGCGATTTGGGGCAAGCATTCGCTGTTCGAAGAGTCGCTGCGTTCGCCGTTGATCGTCAGTTATCCGGGGCTGGCACATTCGGGCAAGGCAAGTGATTCAATCGTCGAGACGTTAGATGTTTTTCCAACGCTGTGCGACTTGACGAAGCTCCCGAAGCCTGACTTTACGCAAGGTGTTTCGCTTCGTTCGATCCTAGAGAATCCGGACTCACCGGGACATCCGGCCATCTCGTATTTCAGGAATTCACAGCGCAGCGTTCGCACGAAGACACATCGCTTAATCGTTCACCCCGACGGGCAGGTCGAACTCTATGATCACACGTCAGCCGAAAAAGAAACTCGGAATCTGGCTGACGAACAACCGGAACTTGTGAAATCGCTTCTGGCTGAACTGCGAGACCGCATCAATGATTGACGCGCCCGCGACCAAGGATGTTAGCTCATTCTAGCGGCAAGAACGACACGAGCCTCGCCGCTCTTAGTGCGACGAGGCTCGTGAGTGTGGCTTCAAACGATCGAAGCTTCTTAGCCTTCTTCAGCTGGCGCAGCTTCAGCAGCTTCTTCGGCTGGCTTCTCAGCGGCGGCAGGCGCTTCTTCAGCAGCCTTCTCTGCAGCAGGCGCTGCTTCGGCGGGCTTCTCTTCCGCAGCGGGAGCAGCTTCGGCAGCAGCCGGCTTCGCTTCTACGGCTGGAGCGGCTTCGGCAGGTGCTTCTTCCGCCGGCGCGGCAGCTTTGTCACCTAGGACGCAACACAGTGGCGAGCCCTTATGCAGATTGCATTTTTCGCAGACTTCGGCACCTTCTTTACAGCAGGCTTCCGTTCCAGCGATCTGGCCACAGGAACCGCAGATGGCCTTGCCTGCAAAATCGCCTTCGATCTTGCAGCACAGGTCAGAGCCCTTGTGGAGGCCACAAGATTCGCACTTGGCGTGATCCGCGTCGCACGTATGCTCAGTGCCCTTGCCAAAACTATGGCCACAGCTGCCGCAGTACATTAGCGAGACGAGTGTGGTTGAGTCGGCATCACCATGATCGTGGCCGTCATGATCGCCGTGATCGTGGCCTTCGTGATCTGCACCATCATGATCGTGACCTGCATGCTCGTCGTGATCATGTCCAGCATGGTCGTGGGCCGCAGTCGTGTTGGACGAGGCACTCGTATTGGCGACAGGCGTCGAAGTGGGCTTGGCACACCCCCACAGGGCAACAGCTGCCATCGCGACGGCGGCAAACAAGACTTGATTCTTCATCGTTCTAATCTCCTATTCCGGTTTGTAATTTGGCCTTTAGCTTAGCGAGTATCTTCTCATACTAAAGGCCGGTGGGTCAAAGGGGCTGTGAAATAGCTGACACTTCGCTCGGAATTACTGTGTTTTCAATGCGTATACGGAGTGGGACGTGACTATCTTGTTGAGCCTCCGTCGCTCCGATCTATTCCCAACCCGGTTCAAAAAGCCTCGGCCATGTCTCGGGCGTGATAGCTACTGCGAACAAACGGGCCGCTGGCTACCTTGTTGAAGCCCATTTGCTCGGCCAGTTCGCCAAGCTCATCGAATTCGTCAGGCGTGATGTATGCGACCACAGGCAGATGTTTCGGAGATGGTTGCAAGTACTGGCCGAGAGTCAGGAAATCGCATCCGCAATCCAGCAAGTCTGACAGCACTTCGAAAATCTCCTCGCGAGTCTCCCCTAGACCAAGCATTAGCCCGCTCTTCGTCTTGATTTGCGGACTCTTGCGTTTTACGTGGCGCAAAAGTTCAAGGGTCCAGCGATAATCCGACTTGGGGCCGCGAACCGGACGATAAAGTCGCGGGACCGTCTCGGTGTTGTGATTGAAGACTTCGGGGGCTGATTCCACGACTCGATCGAGCGCTGCGTAGTCGTTCAGAAAATCTGGCGTCAGGACTTCGACGGACGCCCCGGTTCGCTCCCGCACGGCTACGACGCACTGATAGAAATGCTCCGCCCCGCTATCGCTAAGATCATCGCGGGTCACCGAAGTGATGACGACATGCTTGAGCCCAAGGCGATGAGCCGCTTCAGCAACCCGAGCCGGTTCGTCGTCTTCCAACCGATCCGGCCGGCCTCGCGCGACAGCGCAAAAACCGCAAGGGCGCGTGCAAACGTCGCCGAGGATCATGAAGGTCGCTGTCTTCTGCGAATAGCATTCCATTCGATTCGGACAGCGGGCGTTGTCACAGACGGTCTCCAGTCGCAGCTCTTGGAGGAGATTCGCGGTGAAGTTATTAGCATTACTGCGCGGAATCTCGCGGCGCAGCCAAGACGGAAGACGGCGATGTGGCTCGGGCGATACGATGGGAAGTTCAACAAACGCCTGAAGTTGACTCACGGACAAATCCTGCTGGGTGACGGAGCCAAGGGTGGCCAGTGTGAATGTTGTGACGATCAAGTTCGAAGAAATCGAGGAATCCTTCGATGACTCGCGTGTGAACATCCGTCATTCTAGCGGGAAGTCGCCGCTCGGCGAGGAGGCAGCTCATGGAAGCCTTTTCGTGAGCTGCCACAACGCTCGCTGCTGTATCGACTTGAGAGATTCGAGTCATCTCCGGAGCAACGTTCAGAAACGTCCCGTGATAGGTCGTTGCCTGCTCGATTTCCACGCCGACGGCCGCTAGCAAGCCAGTTCTACCCCAAACGTCACTGCTGCCATCACGAGCGTGGGTGGAAACACGGAGCGACTCAAGGGCAAAACGCATCGCCCCCGTGAGGCAAGCCATATAGCCGCCGCGTGCCCAGCCGAACGAATCGAGTGGAACGATTGGGTAGACGGCCAATTGCCCTGGGGCATGCAAGACGCATCCGCCACTGCGACTGACCCATCGAATTGCGAGCTGTTCTTTCGCAAGTGTGTCTGCATCGATTCGGATGTGGCCTCGCGACCCGGATCGCCCTACCGTGATTAGACTCGGATGTTCGCAGAGCAAGACGATCGCCCGCGGCGTGCCGGAATTGCTGACTTCGTATACCAACCGTCGTTGGAGCGCAAGGCAATCGTCGTAAGAAACCTCTCCCAGCAGGTGAAAATCGGCTACTGCATCGGTTGAGTTGAAGTGTGGCGACGTCATTGAGCAGTTCGACATTGTGTTAATGTCTTGGAAGCAGGCGACTCTAACATCAGCGGTGATATCTCGGAATATCAGCTTGACCGGGCCTGCACGTTCGTGATGGAGAGGTAGTCGAATCGAGCAAAATCCGCTATAGCTGTTCTTGAAACCAAACTTCGCTCTGCACCAGTTAGTCTCCTGATTTCAAATGGCCAAAAAACCAAAGAAAGGTGAAGCGACGCCGAACAAAGGCGAGCGACCAATCTCGGAGAACCGGAAAGCTCGGCACAACTACATGGTACTCGAGACGTTGGAGTGCGGAATCGCGCTCGTTGGCAGCGAGGTTAAGAGTTTGCGTAACGGCAAACTTTCGTTGGACGAAGCTTATGGTCGCATGAAGGACGGCGAGATGTGGCTCGTCGGAGCCGACATACAAGAATACGTCAATGCGACACTTTGGAACCACGAACCGAAACGGCCACGCAAGTTGCTCGTTCACGGCGTAGAACTCCGCAAGTTTGGCCAGAAGGCTCATGAGAAGGGATTAACACTCGTTCCCTTGAAGATGTATTTCAACGATCGCGGAATCGCCAAGGTATTGATGGGGCTATGCAAAGGCAAACAAACGCACGACAAACGCGAATCGTTGAAGAAGGCCGACATGAAGCGTGAGATCGAGCGAGCGATGCGGCAGCGTTAAGCGGTTTGCTTCGGTTGCGATCTGAGTGTGGTTGAGCAAGAATGGCGCTCCTGCCTACGAACGCTTCCGCAACCCGGATCGAGCAAGCTCATGCGTCATCTCGCTTACGTCGTCCTGATACTCCAGCTGCTTTTCGCGAATCTCGCTTCAGCTACCGACTGGCCGATGTGGCGGCACGATTCGGCTCGGAGTGCTGAAAGCGAAGAAGTGTTGCCGGATGACTTGCAATTGCTATGGACGCGGGAACTCCCGAAGTTGAAACCTGCATTCCGAACGAAGCGTTTGCAGTTCGACGCCAGTTACGAACCAGTGGTCCTCGGAAAGACGATGTTTATCGGTTCGTCATATAACGACAGTGTCACGGCTTACGACACGGAGACAGGCCAAGAGCGTTGGAGGTTTTACACAGAAGGACCTGTGCGCTTCGCACCAGTCGCCTGGAAAGACCGACTGTTCGTTGGTTCGGATGACGGTCACGTTTACTGCTTGAAAGCAGCCGATGGCAGTGTGATCTGGAAGCTGCAAGCGGCCCCATCGCAGCGAAAGGTGCTCGGTAACGGCCGGCTGATCTCTTTGTGGCCAGTGCGCGGTGGGACCGTGTTGCACGAGGACAAGCTTTACTTCGCCGCAGGCGTATGGAGCTTCGAGGGTGTCTTCATCTACTGCGTCGACGCGGCGACGGGCGAAGTCGTTTGGCGAAATGACGAAAGTGGCAACGTCTATGGAATGCACCCACACGGTGCCGAGGCGTTTGGCGGCGTAACGCCACAAGGTTACTTGGTTGTGAATGGTGACGAATTAGTTGTTCCTTGCGGACAGGCGTATCCGGCGACCTTTGACTTGGCGACCGGCAGGTTGAAAGAGTTCGAATTGCCCGCGCCGGGCCGACTACCAGGAAGTTACTTCGCATCCGCAGATAGACGTCGCGGCATTGTCACACTCGACAAGGAATCGAACAGCGACCTTCACGAAGACAAGACGTACATTGGGCGCGGTGTCGAGGGAACGCGCACGACGATCAAAGTCGGCGGCAAGTCACATTCATTTGACGAAGTCGCCGGTATCGTCGGAAAAGTCTCTAGTTTGCTCGCCGCAGACGGAAAGCTGTTCGCCGTCACACTTGATGGAACGATCTTCTGTTTTGGGCCGAAGACAACTCGTGGGCTGATAATAAATTCACGCGAAGAAACGACGACCGTGAAAGATTCGGCGCAGCTCGACAATCGCGTGCAACGAATCATCGATCAGGCGAAAGGCCATCGAGGTTTCGGCGTCGTACGTGGCGCAAGAAGTTTCGAATGGTTGATGAAGCTTGTCACTCATACGGGATTGCAATTCATCGTCATCGAACCTGATGCAAAGCGAGCTGCGACTTGGCGACGTCTACTCGATGAACGTCATCTCTACGGGCAACGCGTCTCGTTGCATGTTGCCGACCCGGTCAGTTTTCAGTTGCCGCCTTACCTAGCAAGCATTGAGATTGCCGATAGCGTTGCGGTCGCAAATACCCTTGCAGTACGCGTGACGAAAGAACTTGCAGAATTTCAGACGCTACGACCATACGGAAGCGCAGCGATGCTCTCTTGCTCGGCTGCAGCTCACGATCAGCTGGCAGCCACGGTCACCGAAGCTGGACGCGATGTATTCACTACCGAACGACGTGGTTCCTGGAGCGTCGTACATCGTCGCGGAGCACTTCAAGGAGCGACAAACTACACCGGCGGATGGACGAGTCCCGATGAACACGTGCGTGCACCGCTTGGCGTTCTTTGGTTCGATGATGCACTCGGCCACTTCAAACGTTCTCCACAGCCCTGGTTCGTCGATGGTGTGATGATATCTCTGCCGAAGGATTGGATGGAGAAACATCGAACGGGACGAAAACCGCCCTACGATCTGCTCCCACCCGTGGTTTCCGATGTCTACACGGGGCGCGTCATTGATCCCGGTGAAGCCATGCTCTCAGAAGTTCGCCTACCCAAACGAGAAGCCACCGGCGAGCAACCGTCACAGTATCGCCCTCCCACACAATTGGACGCCTGGAAACCCAAGCAGCCAATTATCGGCGAGCGGACCAATCCGCTGACTGGCGAACCCGAACCTCGCACGATCCCGAAAAGTTACGGCTGCGATGGCGGCGTTGATTATGGCAACTTCTTCACGATGCGAAGCGGCACGCCGGCGTTTTATGACAAGAGATCCGAGAGTGGCGTCTGCAACATCAGCGGCCCGAGATCAGGGTGCACGAACAGCATCATTCCGGCGTGTGGAGTCTTGAATGTTCCCTACTTCTACGAAGGCTGCACGTGCAGCTATCCGCTGCCAGCCGGGCTGGCGATGGTGAACATGCCGCAAGAGCACGAGCAGTGGGCGTCTTGGGGACCCGGAAGCAGCGAAAGTATTGAACGCCTCGGGATCAACTTCGGCGCACCTGGTGATCGCATGACGGCGGAAGGTACACTGTGGCTCGAGTACCCTAGCCGTGGCGGAACGTCGCCGGATGTTCGCATATCGGTCGAGCCTGAATCTGCCCAGTACTTTTATCAGCACTCTCTCTGGATGCACGATGGCGAAGGTTGGCCGTGGGTTGGGGCGTCCGGAGTCGAGGGTGCGTCAGCAGTTACCATTAACGGACTGAGACCAGGAAACTTCACGATCCGACTGCATTTCTCCGAACCGAATGACAAACCGTCGAACCGCACGTTCGCAGTTTCGTTCGACGAACAGCCGGCGATCACAAACTTGGACGTGCGAGAAGCAGCGGGTGGCGCGATGCGATCCGTTGTCCGGGAATTTCGTGGAGTCAAGGTCGATACGGATCTTCGAATTGGCTTGACGTCGCTGGAAGGTAAGACGCTGTTCTCAGGGATAGAAATGATCCGCGACGAGGATTAACGGCTTACCCCACAACAATTGATCGTCGTTTCGTACTCATTCGCGCTTGTAAGGCCATCGACTCTTCTTCGGAGCAGCTGCTCCTTCTGGCTTCGCATCAATCGTCGAAACGCTCTCTGCATAGACGAGCTTCCCGTTATAACCGTCATAGAACTGAACGATCGCTTGAGGTTCGTCGTATGGCACGAACTGATAGCCAACACCTTCAGGCTTGGCTGCTTTCATGATGTTGTTGATGTTGACGATACCGTAGTACGTGTTGCGTTGCCGGCTGTAGTGGACGTTGTCCGGAAAGCCAGCCACCCATTTGACTTTCACTTTACGGCCTTCACTATCGAACCAGCCACCAAACGGCGGCAGACCAGCCGTGCCGATGGGATGTCCTGCTGAATTCATCGGGCCCACCATGAACTCCCATACGTTATCCGTGATCTGCACGCTGAACGAATTGTGAACGTCGCCAGTAAAGATCATCACTGGCTTTTGAATCGCATCGAGTTCGGGGATGAGCATCTCGCGTTCATGGACATAGCCACAAAAGCCGTCGCCCTTCGAGCCTGTGCCTCCTTCCGGCTTAACGTGGTAACCCGAGTGATAGATCGTCCACGGATCGGGCGAGATCACGAAAATGAAGTCTGCGGTCGATTGCTTGACACCCTCAAGAAACCACTTGCTTTGAACGTCGCCTAGAATGAATCGATCGGGATCGTGGGCTCGCCGTTCGCCAAGGAACTTGGAACGCTCGCCGCGCGTGTCGAGAAAGAAGAAATGGCAGTTGCCGACCAAGCGATCAAAGTAATGATGCGTTCCAATACTATACGGTGCCTCTCCATCGGCCTTGAAGGCGGGTGTCACGCGAAGTCGATGTTTGTCGACCACTTCCGATAAGCCATAAACGCCGATGTTGGCGCCACCACGATCAGGTGTTGTTCGTTGGTCTCCTTTGATGAAATGCCCGATGTGAATTGTGCTGACTTGCTCCTTTTTGAGCGACGAGAAGTCCGCGTCTGAGTCGAACAAGACGTCCTCGCCTTGCTGAACGGCCGCCTTACCGAAACGCAAGGGGCGCTTGCGAGCCGTCTCGTCGTTTGCCCAAGCCGCGTACTGCTGCCACACGTGCAAGGCATCATCGCGTTTCAGATAGTCACCATGTCCAAGACCGACTTCGCCGCTTCCGTCGAGGTTCGAGTTGACTTCATGATCGTCGTACATCGTCATGAAAGGCACGTACCGAAACAAGTTGGACATATTGCGTCCGCGATCCAAGTACAGTTTGTAGTTGGAAGCGTATCCGGCTCGCGTACCATCAAGCACTTCTTCGTACGTGAAGTCTCCGTTCACGATGTGGAACGCAATATCATCCGCATGCCGCTGGAATATGTTCAGAAACGAAGGCGGGTTGGCGTAAATGCCAAGCGGAGCGTTCGGCAAAAGCTGACGAGAGCAGCAACCAATTGAAAACGAGAAGTTGAACGAACCGTCTTTGTTGTTGAGCGGGTCGTGAAAGCTCGTTTCATTCGGCAGGGTTCGGAACGATGGCCACGGTCGATCGAACTCCATGCGAGTATCGATCAACCCGATCGAGTCGATGATGCCGTAGTAATATCGAGTGTTCGGTTTCAACTCGACAAGATCAACGAAGCCCGTGTTGTCGGCATCCGCTTTTGTCTCAACGATGATCGAACGACTGTTGGGAGTGATTGGAGTCTTCGTGTCAAAAACGACCCGACATTTCATCGGAACCTTGGTGCGAATCCACACTCGCATCGAAGTTGCGGTCGGTTTGCCGAGCATCGGCCCGTGCGTGATTCCACTAGTGTGATATGGCATTACATGGTGGGCGATGGGATCGGGCCACGAGTTGGTGCCGGTTTGCGCGAGGCAGGGGAGACCGAAACTCAGCGTTAGCAGCATCAGGCCGGTGGTGCAGGCCTGGTTTGTCGGGCGTAAGAACATTGCGATGCCTCAAGGGAGATCGAGAATTTTATCCCGCCTTTGCGGAGCGGGTTCAACTTGTTGTAGAATAGAGCAACGCGAGGCTCGCGCTTTGCGAGTCTCGCAGTTTCAACCAGCATAATCGGCGGGTTTCAGGATGACACCTGATCAATGCTATCAGCAGATCGTTTCGCGACGGGAACTGTTTCAAAGTCTCGGAACGGGGATCGGTTCGGTCGCGCTTGCGTCGCTACTGGCGGGCGACTCGCCAGCCGCTTCAGCAACTACGAACCCGCTTACCCCAAAGCCAGTGCATTTCGCGCCCAAGGCAAAGAACGTCATCTTCTTGCACATGGTTGGCGCACCGTCGCACCTCGACTTGTTCGAGAACAAACCGGCACTCCAGGAGAATGACGGGAAACCATGTCCTGACGAGTTTCTCGAAGGGCAGCGATTTGCATTTCTTCGCGGTCATCCCAAGCTATTGGGGACGGAGTACAAGTTCACCAAGCACGGCGAGTCGGGCGTCGAACTATCAGAGTTGTTGCCGAACTTGGCGACGGTGGCAGACGACATTTGTATGATCAAGTCGCTGCATACCGAGCATTTTAATCACGCACCGGCGCAGCTCTTCTTCCAAACCGGCTTCGGTCGATTCGGTAGACCGACGATCGGTTCGTGGGTGAATTATGGGCTGGGCAGCGAGAACCAAGATCTACCTGGGTTCGTCGTCTTGATCACCGGGTCCGTCGCGGGTGCCGGAAACAGTCTGTGGGGAAGCGGATTCTTGCCGACGGTCTACCAGGGAATCGAGTTTCGCAGTCAAGGTGATCCCGTGCTGTTTCTGTCGAATCCTGATGGGATCGATTCCGCGGGCCGTCGGCGGATCGTTGACAGCATTAACAAGCTGAACGGAGCTCAGTTGGCTGACGTTGGCGACCCTGAGATTGCAACGCGAATCACACAGTACGAAATGGCGTACCGGATGCAGACCAGCGTGCCCGAGCTGATGGACATTTCGCAGGAGCCGCAAAATATTCACGACATGTACGGTACGGAGCCAGGCAAAACGAGCTTCGCGAACAACTGCTTACTCGCTCGTCGGTTGGTCGAACGGGGTGTTCGCTTCGTGCAGCTGTTTGATCAGGGCTGGGATCACCACGGCAGTGTCTTCACCGCGTTGCCGAAGAAAGCGAAACAAGTGGATCAGCCGATCACGGCGTTGATCAAAGATCTAAAACAACGCGGCTTGCTCGAAGATACGCTAGTTGTTTGGGGTGCCGAATTTGGTCGCACGCCTCTCCTGCAAGCAGATCGCGCGAAAGCAGGTCGCGATCACCATAAGGACGCGTACTGTGTCTGGATGGCGGGAGGCGGTTCAAACGGTGGGGCGACTATCGGCAAGACAGACGAACTCGGCTACTTCCCCGTCGAGGATGGCGTTCACGTCAACGACTTCCACGCCACGCTACTGCATCTGTTGGGCATGGACCACGAGAAGCTGACCTACAAGTTTCAAGGCCGCAAGTTCCGGCTGACCGACGTTGCTGGCAACGTTGTAACCAAGGCCGTTGGATAGTCTACTCTGGCAACTCGGTTAAGAGTCGCTCCAGCGCGGCGCGGTCCAGTTCGAATAATGTATTCAACTCGAACAACGTGTCTTTCCCCTGATTGAGTATCTCTTGGACGAGCGGTCTGACTGTGGTCGCGTGCTCGGGATACGCCAGCAAAATGTCCACGCACGCACGCAGCCCTGTTGCATTGAGTTTCTGGGGTCTTGCTTCGGGGTCATTCAACCAGAACTCGAGATACTTGATCGCGTGCTCAGCGGCTCGCGGTGCATTGTCGTCCAGATACACAAGGAAGTTAAGTTCGTCGGAAGTAACTCGATCTATCTCGGCGATTCGGTCGATTGCGTTGGCGAACTTCTCTGCCCCCTCACCCTGAAATCGCTCCATTTGTCGTTTACTTTGCGATGCTCGGCTCGATAGTTCATTCATGGCCATTCGAACATGAATCGCGTCGCCGGACTCCAACCACGCAGACAACTTCGCTTCCTGTTCTTCGGCATCCCTGTTTGAACTCCAAAGTCTAAAGCCCAGTTCAGTGGCTTCTCGGCTGCTCGCGTTATCGGTGAATGACGCTAACTTGGCTGCAAACTGTGGGTGACGGTACAAGTGCGGTGTGATTTGAGCCGCGATGATCACTTTGTCGACGAATTCTGTAGCACTGGGCGAAGCGGCCGCGAAATCAAGCATCAACCGCGAGTCGACCCGAAGTGACGGGTTAGTGCTGCGCATTGTCGTCACCAGTACGTTTCTGGATTGCGATCGCTGTAATCTCGCCGAAGAATTGGACAAATCTCGGGTTTCTTCCCCTATGCGAGTTATCGACTCGTGAAATGTCGCTACTAACTCGAAGGGATACCAAGCGGCGAGGTTGGAAACTCTGCTGCCACTTCCGAGCATGCCCGAATATCCGCCGTGAGATGCCAGCAATTGAGTCACAGCTGTCAAGTTGGCCTCGCCACTCGGAGGTAACAGTGTGTTTCGAGCTGCCCCTAGTTGCTTTGCCAGATAGCCCGATTCACCGATTCTCAGATTCTTAATCGACTCAGGTACCGCCCCGGTGAGCAGCACAATGGCGACTGCGACGCTTGAAGGCGTGTCGATCTTGGCACCAAGCTCCTCGGCGGACGTTGCACGGAGCTGAAGCAACTGTTCAAGTCGTTGATTAAGAAGCTTGACGGCGAGTGCTTTAGTGGCACCGGTCAAATTGGCGCGGTCGATGATCGCCGTCAACGTGTTTGACTTCAACGCCGCTGCGAATTGCCGCTCCAGATCCGATCGGTCTTCAGTGACGCTCGCCAGTTGCCGTTCGAAGGCTACCAATAGCCGCTCGACCGCCGAGTTGACATCGGCCTGGATCTTCTCGTCGACGTGGTTCCAATCGATGTTTGAGAACGGACCGCCGTTCGGCCCTCCCCAAACGTTCTCGAGATCGGCAGGATCGGATACGTTCGTTGAGTAGGTTGCTACACACTCGAGTTGCTGCGAATGTGATAGCTGAAGCTTCCAATCAGATGTAACGTAGAGCATCGAAAAAATGACGTTGTTCGAGGCGGCGTTCGTGTCGATGTTTGCCAACACTTCGGCTGCGAGCGCCGGGTCCGGCGAGCAAGCAGCGTAGGTCACTTGCGTCAGAGCCCTTGCTGGGCCTGTTTCAAACGTACTTCGCCCCTCTATCGCTTCCAAGATCGTTGGCCACTCGCCGCGTTGAATCTCGTTTCGCAATCCGGCACAAAGCACTAGTGCGTAGTCACGTAATCGCTGATTGTCACTCTGAACCGCGATCGCGAGTTTCGCGGCAGCGATCGACCTTTCGACATGTTTGAGCTGCCAAGTTACGTTGTCGATGCCGCTGTTGTCTGGATCGAGTGCGCTGAGAACACAGTATTCGACCGAGCTGTTGGTCCAGGCGAACAATCGAGATCCGGCGTCCAAAAGCAGCTCCGTCCGCTGCTCGTCGGATTGAGTTGCAGCGAGTTTCAGGACGGTCTCGGCAGCGACTTGTCGCGAGTTCTCCTCTTGCTCGAACTTCATCTGAGCAACCCAATCGGCGAGTGTGCGACCCCGATATACAGGTTCGGTTGGGATCGGACGGATCAACGCACGCAGACGTGCGAGTTTGCCTTCGAGCACCTTGATCGCTTCGGGATCGGGTTGCGGCTGCTCCTTGGCTTTTGATATTGCGGCGACCGTTTCGGCGAGTTCGATCTCTGCCTCCATTGCGATGGCGGAATCTCTTTGCGGAACGGCAGCATTCGCGATGGGCGTGGTCGCCCTTATCTTCCTCACTTTGGCGATCACCACTTTGTCTTTGGTGACAATCACTTCCTGTGGTGTAACCTCGATGCCGTCCGCTGGCGAATCTAGCCGAATACGATAACGCCCAACTCGTACAGTGGTGATCGCAGCGCCCTGTTCGACTGCGATGAGACTGGCACGATCGCTTTCATCGACAACTTCGACGCGCACGTTATCGAGTTCCGATTCGATCCGAATTTCACCCTCCGATGATTTAAGCGTGAGAACGATCGTCAATGCCGCGATTCCGAGCAAGCTCAACACGCCGCTTGCAAACGCGATACAGCCAATAGGGCCGATCCTTTGCGGTCGCACCACTTCGTCTGGTGTTGGCTGACGTTTGGGCGGAACTTCGCCTGGCACTTGTTGAGACCAGCAATCGGCCAAGCTTGCCTTGACGGAATCGCTTGAGTTCGCCCGCAATTCCGTTTTCTTGCCGATAGCATTTGCGGCCAGTTCGCTGAGGTTGCTATCGGTGGCCAGATGTTTCAGTCGCGCGGCGACTTCATCGGCGCGACCGATTCGACGGTTGGGGTCCCGATCCAGCATTGTTGCGATTAGCTCAATGAGTTCGCTTGGCAGTTGATCGCGCTGCTCATCCAACCGGTTGGCGTCGTTCGTCGCGAGGCGGCTGAGGAACTCGATGATCGGCATGTCGGCAGATCGACCGTGCGGCGGTGCGCCGGTGAGGAGCTTGAAAAGAGTTGCTCCTAACGCATAGATGTCCGCGCGAGGATCGACGTCGCTGCCGTTGGCTTGTTCCGGAGCCATGTAGTCGAGTGTGCCAAGTAGCTGGCCCATCGTTGTTTGCAGGCTGACATCGCAGGCAGCGGACTGCATTCGTGCTAGGCCGAAGTCGAGTATCTTCACGTTGCCACGACAGTCGAGCATCAGGTTGCTCGGTTTAATGTCTCGATGCACGATGCCTTGGTCGTGGGCGTGAGCCAAGCCACGTGCGACTTCAATACCGATTGCACATGCATCCGCGACGCGCAACGGTCCCTCGGATTGCGAGACTCGATTCAAATCGACGCCGTCGACTTGCTCCATGACGAGGTAAAGCGTTTCGTTGCACTCACCAGCATCGGTTGCACGAACAATCGCCGGGTGGTCCAACCCGCCAACCGCTTTCATCTCGCGTATGAATCGCTCGCGCGAGACGGTGTGGCGCTCTGTCGTTGGCAGCAATACCTTCAATGCAACTTCCCGTCCCAGATGCTTGTGTCGCGCAGCGAACACGACACTCATCCCGCCACGTCCGAGCACGCCGACGAGTTCATAATCGCCAAGTTCGTCTGGTGGTTCCGTCGTTGAGTCCGTGGCGGCTTCGCCCGCTTGTTCGTTGGCTTTGTAAGGCGCGTTCACCATTTGCTCAACCCAAGCCGGAGGATCGCTTCGCTGAGCGTTACTCTTTACTTGAAGCGTGCGGATCAGCGTATCCTCGCCCTGGTCCAACTCGCACAACGTATCTTCGCACTGCGAGCAGGATTCAAGATGGACCTCGATGGCATCGCTCAATTCGTCGTTCGCTCGACCATGCATGTAACGTTCCAACTGGTCGCGCGTGTAGCAAGTGGTAGCGAGCATCTTAGTTCCTGAATTCGAGTGGTAGGCAAACGGTCAGTGTACGCGACTGAGAATGCTGCGCGACCTATCAAACATCTATAAGGAACAACGGACGGCGCGTGACACGAGCTGCGAAATCGTAAAGACACCTAGCTATTTCAAGCGACTACGGGGATTCGATATTGTGTTTGAAGAGACTTCAGCCATGTCTGTGAGAAGCCAACGCGAGCGGGGCAATCGCGGTCGCTGCCAACGGAACGAGAAGCAAGGAAATGCTCAGTGCGAGGACGGGTGTGGGGATTGCGAAGCTGGGAGAGGCTTTGACGTAGATCGCGAGCGATGAACCGATATAGATCAGCCAGAGACAGAACGCGCATCCAAACAGTCGCTTCCCGATTGCACGCGTGATCAGAGCTTTCCGCAAGGCGAAGATACAACCAATGAAAATCACCACTGAGAATAAGTAGCCGTACGCAATCCACAAGGGCTGCAGCGCCCAACCGTTCTTTGCATCCCATACCGCGAGAACGATGTGGAAGAACGCCACGACGACCCCAGCGAAGTAACGCGTAGGATACAAAGGCAACCACAATCCAAATGCCAATAGCATCGAGCTACTACTAACGTATAGAAGCAACGCATTCGATATCCCGACCAACCACCAGTAACCGGGTACATCCCCGATGATCGCGGAAGTCGTTTCACCAATCTTGTCCCACGAATCCCAATTGCCGACGACGGTGGAATGTAGCCCAGCTGTCATTCCCATCCACACGAACCCGATCAACGAACAGACGGCGATTACAAGGAGCTTGATCGCGATCAGCTGGCCGTTTGGCATCGAACGCGTTGCATCGAAGACGGACAATTCCGTCGCACCTTGCTTGCGCCGGAGCCCGGTCGCCTCGTCTGAGCCAACGAGTTGATAGGCAAACGGACAGATAAAGATAATAACTAGCCACATGACCGGAGCGAAGTCCGTATTGGGATTGAGCCAATCGCCGATGCAGACGGCAGCGAGTGGAAGCAACGGAGTCAATACACCGATAAGCAGCATCTTGCATCCGAAACGTCGCATTTCGTACCAAATTTGGGCAGCAACACGACCGGTGAACGGCTTGGTCGCAGGACTCGCGAGAGCTTTGGGTTGCGCCCGAAATCTTGTGACTCCGCTTAAGATAAAAGTGCCGATCTCCCAATCGTCGCCATGGCGCTGGCGGTCAACGCCGATAACCGTTACGACCGCAGCGATGGCACAAGTGACTAAGAACACTGCGTAGTATTGCCATGCGAGAACAAAGTAATCGGACTTTCCCATAGCCAAGATCCAGGGCTCTGGATCTTGACGCTGGATGTGAAACACCGTGTAGGAGCCGATCAGGGCAATCGCAACAGTTATAGTTCCAATCCACTTTCCTGCCATCGAGGTTGGAGACCATGAGGCTGCGATGAAGCAAGTGACAAGACAAGCCACGATGGAGGCCAGTCCCGGCAGTGGAATAAAGATGCCGCTGAGCGTCCCGTACAATGTCGCAGAAAAAAGAAAGCCGACGACCGCGGTGCTGACGAGGTAGATCATTGGGACGAGAACGAGCGCGGTCGTTGAGACCGGACGCGAAAAGCCAAGCCGAAAACTGAACCCAATATGTTGATTATCGAGCGATGCTAACCAAGTTATTGAGAATACGCAGCCAGAGACCAACATCAGGATTATAACGCCGCGGAGTACGTTCGCCTCGCCAATGTTGGTACCTTCAGTTACGCCGGTTTCTGCAGTAAATCCGCACAGGAACAAGATGAAGAAAACATGAATGCCAACACGAAATAGCAACTCCAGCCGACTAGTTCTCCAGAGTTCCCACAGCATGGCTTGAAGCGGAGTTCGCACTGGCTACTCCTCCAAACTTAGGCTATTTCGACCGACTCGCGCGACGAATATCTCTTGCAACGAAGCGTTCCTCGTTTGAGTCACCTCGCCACCAATTTCTCCTAGCGATTCCCGAACCTTTTGCGTCGCGCCATTGCAGACGATGCTCCAGGTCTTTCCGTGTTGCTCAGCGGAAAGAACATCGTCGATAGGCGGGAGCGTCTCTTGAGACGTCGCGAACCGCACGCTTAGCAAGTGGTGCTGTTCTTTGATCTTATCGAGGTTGCCCCGAAGAACGAGCTTGCCTTGATCGATCATGAACACGTAGTCCGACATCTGCTCGACTTCGTCAAGCAGGTGAGACGAGAAGATCGCTGCCCGGCCTTCGTCTGCCACGGTTCGAATGATCACATTCAGAATGTCCTTTCGCACGACCGCATCAAGGCCCGTTGAGGGCTCGTCCAAAAGAAGCAGCTCGGGACGATGAGCAGCCGCGGCGATCAAGCCAGCTTGCGCTCGCATCCCCTTCGACAGCTCCTTGATCTTTCTTGCTTTGTCCAGCCCGAACGTCTCAAGCAACTCGTCCGCGTAAGACTGATCCCACTTCGGATGGTATGCCGCTGTGTATCGCAACAGCTCGTCGATTCGCATCCATTCCGGCAAGTCGCGTTCTTCCGACAGATAGCCGACCCGTTGCAAGACATTGACAGGATGCTTGACTGGATCCATTCCAAAGACCCGCACGGAGCCTTGTTTGGCTCGCAACAGACCGAGTAGATGTTTTATCAGCGTGGTCTTGCCTTGACCGTTTGCACCGACGAGGCCGTAGACGAGCCCGGGCTGAACTTCCAGGCTCAAGCCGTCCAACGCCCTCGTCGTTCCGAATTGCCGCGACAGCTGATGGACTTCAACCATGTTTTCGGGCATTGTTGGATTCCTTTGAGATCGACTTGTTCAAAGCGGTGTGCCGGTTGCGTAGCAGGTCCAACACCTCGTCGAAGGTGAAGTTCAATTGGCTCGCTTCAGCAAGCAAAGCGTCCGCACGCTGCGCTAGAATCTTCTTTTGCTCTTTTCGTGCCAGAGGCGATTTCATGTCCGCTACATACGTCCCTGCGCCATGGCGTTTGTAGACGAGCCCCTCCGACTCCATGGCACCGTAGGCTTTCACGATCGTGTTTGGAGTCACCAGCAGCTGCTCCGCGAGCGTTCTTATCGGTGGCAACTCCTCGCCTGCATCGAGCTGTCCAGACGCGATAAGATACTTCACCTGATTGACGATCTGGCGATAGATCGGAACACCATCTTGTAGTGAGATTTCGATACGCACGGCAATTCCAGGATAAGTACAATTGTTGCAGTACTGTGATACAATTTAACCTGCGTGTCAAGAGGCTCAGCCGTCATCAGTGCAAGAAAAGCGAAACGTCTACAAAGCCATGGCGTCATGCGAGACGGCCAGGACGAACGGAAGTTATCGATGGGCGACCGAATCCCGTTAGAGTTGTTCGTACTGAATGACCGCGCGGCATCACGAGAAAGAAAAGCGGTCTCCAGCGAACTCGGGACTCAGTTGTGAACCATTCGGATACACTCCAAAGCCAGCCTCTTTAGGTCCATTGAGTCTAGTAGCTCGGTTCGAAACTGGCGGGATAAGGGTGCACCGAGAACTGGGCTACGGCTTTGAGTGATTATTTTGCACCAACGCAATACAGATTGCGATCGGTGCGCAGCAGCAGTTGGCCATCGCTGACTGCCGGAGATGCATTGGTGCGGCTGTCGTCGTCTTGAAACAAGTTGTGCGCCAGCAGTTCGAACTGTGGCTTGGCGGCCACCACGTAGGTACCGTTTTGCTGCGACACGTAATACAGTTTGCCATCGGCGAGAACGGGCGACGACCAAATGCGACCTGCGCCCGGCTGAAGCCGCTCTTCATACACCATCTCGCCCGTCGTCGGATTCTGACAGCAAGCCGTGCTGCCGTCACGCGTCCAGTAGAGATGACCTTCGTAGTAAATGGGCGATGAAACGTTGGCACCTTTGTTTAATCGCCAGACGCCGTGAGATTTGGTGACGTCTCCGCTGCCGCCCGTTCGCACGGCCAACGACGTATGGCCGCCACCGATCGCGTACACCACGTCGTCGTGATAAACCACGCTGGGACACACATAACGATGAATTCCCTCGGCGCGCCAGAGTTCCTCGCCCGTGTCGGGGTTAAAGCTGAGAAGGTGATCCGAGATGCTGACGACCAGTTCGGTGTTCCGCTTGCCTGGAATCGGCAGCGGCGTGTTCCATGAAGAATTGATTCCTTTCGCACGCCACACTTCTTCGCCGGTCATTTTGTCCAGCGCCACCAGCGAGCGGCTTTCGACACTGGCGTTGACGATCAGCAGATTCTTGTACAGCAATGGCGAGCAGCCCGAACCCCAACCGTTGGTGCCCTCGCCAACGGTTGCTTGCCACAACTGCTTGCCGTTCAGGTCGAAACAGAACACGCCCGATTTGCCAAAGAAGACGTACAACCGCGTGCCGTCGGTCGTGGGCGTGCTGGCCGCGTAGCCATGGTAGGAACCTTCGCCTTGGTATTTGTGCTCCGGCAACTTGGGCTGGAACGTCTTGTGCCAGATAACCTCTCCGCTCGCGCGATTAAGGCACAGCAAGTGCCTGACCAAATCCTCTTGGTCGCCTTCGCCTGGCTCAAGACCGTAGCCAGAGTAACAAGTGATGAACACACGATCGTCCAGCGTAATCGGACTGGACGCTCCCGGCCCCGGCATCTCGGCTTTCCAAACGATATTTTCTTCGGACGACCACTGCAGCGGCAATCCACTCTCGGCGCTGACACCTAGTCCGCCCTCGCCGCGGAATTGCGTCCAATCGGCCGCGGGCAGCATGGCGGTTGGGAATGCGAGGAGCATTGTGACGAGCAATCGCGAAGCGTGGAGTCGCATAATAGTTTCCCTTAGTGCGGCGGGGCGCGTATGGATCGTAGCGTGACAAGCTGGCGCCGCGCAACGTCAAAGATGACAGACTGAAAGCGTTGTTTTGACGGAGCTGCTTGCGGGTAGATTGTATCCATCGGAACTGGCCTATGACAATAATCGTTGATTCACGAACCACTAGCTCCCCGATTTTCCTGCCATGGCCCCAATCACGATCGCCACATTGCTCTTCGATCCCCGAAAATTCCTCTTCCCGTGACGCGGTCCGTTCCTACAATGGCATCCGCACTATGAGCGATGTCCATGTGAAGGCGACGAACGAGCTTCGGCTGCGCGAGTTGCCCGAAAGTCTGAATCGACAGGCTGACTTCGTCGATGCGGTCGAATCGCTGCGAGCTGGCAGCGGCGCGACTTTCGACGGAGTCTGGGGATCGTCGTCTGCGCTCTTGGCAGCGGCGTTGAGTGCTCATATTGGCGGACCGCTTGTCCTCGTAGCGTCGCGCCCGGTCGATGCCGATTTGTTGGCGGACGATCTACAACTCTTCATGGGTGATCAGCCGCTGCGGTTTCCCGCTTGGGAGGCCGAACCCGGCGAACGCGTCATTCAGGATGAAAGCTTTGGAGAACGCCTGCGGACGTTGAAGTATCTGCTTCACGACCTTCCAGCTGGCGACAAAGATCTAGCCGACAAAGATTCGTCCGCGCCGGTCATCGTGACGAGTATCCAGAGCCTTTTGCAGCCAACGCCGAGCCGAGAGCTAATCGAAACCAGCTCCCGGATTTTATGCAATGGTAACCAGCTCGATATCGAGGCCTTCAAACTCTGGCTTGTCGAGCATAAGTTTCACTATACGAGTGCCGTCGAGTTACCTGGCGAGTTCTCGATGCGTGGCGGAATAATCGATCTGTTCGCACCGGACTGGCAAAGGCCCGTGCGTATCGAATTGTTCGATGACGAGATCGAATCGATCCGGCGCTTTGATGTTGCAAGTCAGCGGAGTCTCGAAACGCTGGACGAAGTGGAAATCACCGTGATCCAGCCGACCGTCCATTCGTCGGCTCAGCTTAGCGATTTTCTTCCCGCTGATACGTGGTGCTTGCTCGTCGAACCCGAGCAAATCGACGAGCAAGGAAAACACTACCTGAGCCGGATCGAAAACCCGATCCACTTCCACAGTGTCGAAGCCGTACTGAAGTCGCTTCAGCGGTTCGCCGTCGCAACCGCTTCGTCGTTAGCGCGGGGTGCGATTGGCGTTCGCTGTGCGTTGCCCATCGAATCCGTCGAGCGGTTTGGCGGCGAGGTGGGACGTGTTCGCGGGGAGTTGGATCGAATTGCATCAGATTCTCAGGCGCTGGTCGTCACTCCAACCGAAGCCGAAGTCGAGCGATTGAGAGAGTTGCTCGGCGAAACCACGGTTGCGAAAGAACAGCGATTGCACTTCTTCGTTGGTCAGCTATCCACCGGCTTTCGACTGCTCGCAGACGGCGTGTTATTGATCTCCGCGACTGAGTTGTTTCAACGAGGCGAAGTGCGGCGTCGCCCAAGACGTCGGCTCGGCAGAGCGATAGACAGCTTCCACGACCTTCGTTCGGGCGATCTTGTCGTCCACTTAAGTCACGGAATCGGTCGGTATCGCGGCATTGATCTGATCGACAAGCAGGGACAGCTCGAAGAGCACTTGAAGATTGAGTTTCGCGATCAGGCCAAGCTATACGTTCCCGCAGCGAAGATTGATTTAATCCAGAAGTACATTGGCGGTTCAAAGACGCGACCGACACTGGCGAAGCTCGGTGGAGCGAACTGGCTAAAGCAAAAGAAAGCCGCCGAAGCTGCCGTGATGGATATGGCGGTTGAGATGCTGGAACTGCAAGCCCAGCGTAAAAGTCGTCCCGGCATCACCTTCGCTCCCGATGGTGAATGGCAGCGCGAGTTTGATTCGTCCTTTCCTTACGAGGAAACGCGCGATCAGTTGCTGGCGATCGACGACATTAAGGGCGACATGGAAGCAACTCGACCAATGGATCGATTGCTCTGCGGCGATGTTGGATTTGGCAAAACCGAGATGGCAATGCGAGCTGCCTTCAAGGCCGTCGATAACGGCTACCAAGTTGCAATCCTTGTTCCCACGACCATTCTCGCCGAACAGCACTATCACACCTTTTCAGAGCGGATGGCGGAGTTTCCTTTCGATATCGGCAGGCTCAGTCGTTTCTGTTCGACGAAGGAGGAGCGAGAAGTTGTCGAAGGCTTGAAAGCGGGACGCATCGACATTGTGATCGGGACACACCGACTCGCTTCGAAGGACGTGAAGTTCCACAATTTGGGGCTCGTCATCATCGACGAAGAGCAGCGTTTTGGCGTCGAAGTGAAGGAGCGGCTGAAATCACTTCGTTCGACGGTCGATATCCTCACGATGACAGCGACGCCGATCCCGAGAACGCTGCACATGAGTTTGGTCGGCGTTCGAGATATCTCCAATCTTGAGACCGCACCCGCAGATCGCATGTCCGTCGAAACTCGCGTAACCAGATTCAGCAATGAATTGATCCGCCATGCGGTCTTGCGTGAACTGGCCCGAGGCGGGCAGATCTTTTTTGTGCATAACCGCGTACAAGACATCGAAGTCGTCGCAAAGAAGCTCCGCAACATCGTACCCGAAGCAAGCATCCGGATCGGGCATGGCCAAATGCACGAGGACGAGCTGGAGCAAGTGATGGTCGATTTTGTCGCTGGGCAATTCGATCTGCTGCTGGCAACAACGATTGTCGAAAGCGGCCTCGATATCCCCGCCGCGAATACGATCTTCATCGACGAAGCCGATCGATACGGGTTGGCAGATCTTCATCAATTGCGAGGTCGTGTCGGTCGCTATAAACATCGAGCGTATTGCTACTTGCTGATTGATCCCCACAAACATGTCACGCCGAATGCCGCGAAGCGACTGCGAGCCATTGAAGAGTACAGCGAGATGGGAGCTGGATTCGCGCTGGCCATGCGCGACCTGGAGATTCGCGGCACGGGTAATCTTTTAGGCATACAGCAGAGTGGCCACATCGCGGCAGTTGGTTACGAATTCTATTGCGAGCTACTTGAGAGTGCCGTCCGTTCGCTGAAGCAGCTGCCGCGCAAACTTTCCGTCGATGTCGACGTCGAACTGCCGACCGCGGCTTACATTCCCGATGACTATGTGCCCGATATTCGGTTGAAGATCGATCTGTATCGTCGATTGCGGCGCGCGGCGACCTATGACGATCTCGGGGAGTTCCGCGCCGAGCTTGTTGACCGATTTGGCAAGCTGCCGCCTCAGGTGGAGCGAATGCTCGAGTTGAGCGAATTGCGGCTGGATGCAACAATTTGGCAGATCGTCTCGATCTCGGTTGAAGAAGAGCACCTCGTGTTCGGCTATGCGGATCGCGGGCGAATCGAGCAGTTAGTGCGCGCATACGGTGGCCCGCTGCGCATCGCCGATCGCAAGAGCGCTTATCTAAAAGTCCCGGAAGCAGCGGTCGACCCGAGCGTCTTTCTGGAAACTGCGAAATCGGTGTTGCGGTCGATCTAGGTCGCTCGCTATAGTTCCCCGCCGCGCGGCGAATGCGCGGCACCCCGTCATGTCGTTCGCGTCCGTTCGGACTTCCCAAAGGGCGAACTCGAGTGTTGCATTTACATTCAATGAAGTGGTTTATGCTGGCAGTGCTGGCGAGTCTCATCGCTGCGCCAAATGCTTTGTTTGCGCAAGGATTTCCACCGGCCGCACAGCCTTATCATGCGGCCCCTCCGTCAAAGATTTTCGAATTGGCCGAGACGGTCGCACGGGTAGGTAATCAGGACATCTTCCAAGGTGACTTGGAAGGCGATGCGAATATCGTTCTGATTCCAACCATCGAACGGATTCCGGCTGAGAAACTTGAGGCCGCCGAACCGCAAATCAAAGCACAACGAGAAAAACTCGTGCAGCAAGTTTTGCGCGAAGCCGTTCAGCGCAAGCTGATGTACGAAATGTTCCTGCAAACGATTCCGCCCGAGAAGCTCGAAGAGGCGAAGGCGAGCATTAAAGAGCGAGTCGGCGAACAATTCGCCGAGGCGCTCGAAGAGATGGTCACGAGCGTCAACAAGGCAGAGCAAAGCGAATACAAAGACTTGACGCGTCAGAGCTCGCAGCTGTTTCGCTTGGCCTATGTGATGAAAGAACTGAAGTTAACGACTTTTCGTGAACTCGACATCATGCTTCGACGCTACGGCTCCTCGTTAGAGAAGCAACAACAGTCCTACGCGGAAGACCAACTCGGCCGACAGGAAATGTACAAAGAAGCTCGCAGTACCGCCGAGGTAACCTACGACGACATGGTGACGTACTATCAGGACAATCTCGACGACTTCCAGGTCTCGACACGAGCGCGATGGGAGCAAATCACGATCAAGCTTGACCAATTCTCGACGAAGTTTGAAGCCGGGGAAGCCATCGCGAAAGTAGGGAACGAGTTATTCTACGGTGCTCCGTTCAAGCAGGTTGCGAAACGCAGGTCGCAGGGTGACAAGGCGAGCGAAGGCGGCTATCACGATTGGACCGAAGAGGGCAGCTTCAAGGTTTCTCGAGAAATCAACGAAGCGGTCTTCTCGATTCCGCCGGGCGAGTTGAGCCAGATCATCAAAGATGCCGAAGGGCTTCACATTGTTCGAGTTATCGAACGGGAAGAAGCTCATAGAATTCCGTTTACGGACGCCCAATTGAAAATCAATGAACGAATCCGAGGCGACAGGCGTTCCGCAGCCATCAATAGATACTTGGCCGAACTGCAAGAACGAATCCCTGTTTGGACGATCTACGACGAACCGAAATCCTCCGAACAAACTGCGAACCCACCTCGCGCCAATAGTGTGCGTTAGGCGCTGACCTTTCTGGCTCGTAGCGGAGTGGCTATCATTTCGGCATGAACACTTTGCCGGAAAATAACGTCGCGCCAAGCTGCAATATCGAGTTAAAAGCACGTCTCTCGTCACTCGATGCAGCCCGGCAAGTCGCCAATTCACTCGTCGATACTCGACTGCCAGACCAGCATCAGATCGATACGTACTTCCATTGTCAGGAGGGGAGGTTAAAGCTTCGAGAGATCGTCGGGGAACGAGCCGAGTTGATCGCATATCGGCGTCCGAACGAGAGTGGCCCGAAAGCGAGCAACTACTTCGTGCTGCCGGTTGAACAGCCGGAACGATTCAAGGAAGCGCTGGCGACGACACTTGGCATTCGCAGCCGAGTTGAAAAGACTCGGGAGATCTATCTGCATCAGAATGTTCGCATTCATTTAGATCGGGTCGTCGAGTTGGGCGACTTTTTGGAATTCGAGGCCGTCTTGAGCGATCAACATGCTGCCACGGAATCGCAACAACTGGTCGACCGTTTGCGGCAAAGATTCTCGATCACCGATAACGATCTTCTGGAAGCATCGTACGGAGAGATGATTGAATCTCCGGAACGGTTGGCGTCGCGTTGACACTGTTTAAGTCGCCGCCTATGATCGCGGAGCAAGCCGGACGTTCGTCGAGGCTGTGCGATCGATATCAATCAAAGCAGGAAAACTCATGGGATTGTTCAGCGGCTTTGAGCACATCATTCGAGAGCAGGAACCGCTTGCTCCATATACTTGGTTACGCATGGGTGGCGCTGCTGAATACTTCGCCGAACCGACGTCGGTCGACGAGTTAGTCGCGTTAGTCAAGCACAGCGCGGAAAACGACGTAAGCGTGCGCGTCCTCGGCTCCGGTTCAAGTCTATTAGTACGCGAAGCTGGAGTCAGTGGTTTGGTCGTACATCTGGCCGCCGCCGCGTTTTCGCAAATCTCAACAGATGGCACCAAAGTTGTTGCGGGCGGTGGCGCGAAGCTCGGTCACGTAATATCAACCGCAGTGCGCGAGGGCCTTGCTGGGCTTGAACCTCTGGCGGGCGTCCCGGGCACGGTTGGTGGCGCATTACGCGACAACGCCGATGCAAATGGAACAGACATCGGACAATGGACAACCAAGGCGACAATGCTGACCCGAACAGGAGCCATCGTCGAACAGGAGGGCGATAAGCTTAGATTCTCCTATCGAGCCAGCAGCCTGGACGAGCTAGTAATTCTGAGCGCCGAGCTCACTTTGGAGAATGCCGATCCCGAGGCGCTAACGAAGCGAATGCAGAAGTTCTGGATCGTCAGACAGTCCAGCCAACCCGCTGCTAACGAGAATCCGGCATGCGTTTTTAAGGACGTTGGAGGAATGAGCGCCGGGAGTTTAGTCGAACAAGCCGGTTGCAAAGGTGCCGCTGTTGGCAAAGCGACCGTTAGCGAACGAGACGGTCGATACGTCGTTGCTAATCCTGGAGCAACCAGCGACGACGTGCTGCAACTGATTGAAAACATCCAATCGACTGTCCAGGAAAAGCTTGGTGTTGAGTTGGAGACACAACTTCAGATCTGGTAGCTCGCTAGCCCGTCTTCATGAGATGGCGCTCCGAGGCTGTCGAGTTGTGAGCTAGCACTGTCTAAATCGAGATTCAGCCAATCGCTCGGCTCTGCTAAAGTTCCCGTCCATCATGGAGGAGCTATGGCAGCCAAGAAGCGGAAAGAGCTTGAGTTCATCGACGACGGAAGCGGAGCGGGGTCCGGAGTTGCGGGCCTGGTCAGTGCCGTCGTGATTCTCGCGAGTCTGATCGTTGCTGCCTTTTTCGCGTGGAAACACTGGGCACAGCCCGTGATCCTCGTCAAGCATCACCAACTCGTTCCTGAAAATGTAAAGATTCCGCAAGCGCCGCCTTGGATTCGGACGGACATCAAAGCAGAAGTATTTCGTGACGGAAGCTTGACTGACGCGTCGGCACTCGAAACGGATCTGACTCCTCGCGTCGCTCACGCTTTCGAAATGCATCCGTGGGTCGCCGAGGTAACACGAGTCAGCAAGAAGGCTCCGGCAGAAGTCGTCGTCGATCTGACATATCGTCGCCCAATCGCTTGGGTCGAAGTTCCGGAAGGCATGTTCGGACAGCAAGGAGAAGCCGCGCTTCCCATCGACGGCGAATCGGTCCTCTTGCCGCAGGCCGATTTCTCAGAGGACGATCTGGAATTGTTCATTCGAATCGACATCGAAGAACTTTCCATGTGCGGACCGACAGGAACAACTTGGGGCGACCCTCGAGTGGCGGGAGCGGCAACGATCGCGATGATACTCGGAGAACAGTGGCGCCAGTTGGGCTTGTACGAAATCAAAGCAGTGGCAGACTACAGCCAACCAAACGCGCCCGCCACCACGCGGTACGAGTTATACACCCCGAACGAAAAGCGGCTCATCTGGGGAAGCGCTCCAGGACATGAGTCAACGGGGGAACCAGCGGCTGCGCTGAAGCTACGGCTGCTCCGCGAGTATGTACAAAGTCGGGGGCCGTTGGATGAAGGTGCGATCCTTGGGTTGGACCTTCGCAACCCCGAAGCGATCCGGACCGCACTACTGCCGAATTAATCTTCTTCTGCCGGCTCGCCGATCGAGAACTCGCTGCCTTCGAGCAACTCCTGTAGCTCGCGGCGCATCACCGTACAGTCAGCTGGCGCTTCGATTCCGATGCGCACTCCACCACCGGCAACACGTACAACGGTGACCGTTATGTTGTCACCAATGACGAAGCTCTCACCAACTTTACGTGTGAGTACTAACATGCTTGACCTCAAGAAAACTGGCAACTAGTTTTACCGCCGCCTGCGGCAAATGCTGCGAGTGCCGCGAATCTTATCAGTGTCAAGCGGGTGTTGCAAGCAATTGGGCCTGCCAAAACCGAAAGGTTGCTCGAAGGTTGTTCGTCTGGTGACGAGCTGGTTAGTTTCCCTTACCGCAATTCGCGTTCTGCCATTTCACTGCCAAGTTTCATGGGGGTTAGGGCAATTCGTCCAAACAGGGGAACATCGAAAAAATCCCACCATGCGACCCGATGTCACTCGCACCATTCGCACCCAACTCCCTGTAGATTCGCAAATCTCGCCAAACAGCTGAAAGCTCGTGCGAGTGGCCAGAGAGACTTTGAATTGAACCCCAGCGACTCGCGCATTGCGGTTAAAGCAACGGCAGGTCGGAGTCTGCACCGTCACGCCTGCAAGTACGATCTTGTCACCACGGCAAAGATTGCCGCTCAGTATCTAGTTCGTAATCGATGGCGTGAGATCGACGCTTCGTGTGCACCGATTTGATACTCATCATGTCGTTGCTTGAGCGAGTGAGGCTGTCCATTAGAGCCGTTGGTCTGAAACTCAGTGCTCTAAAAATGAGGTTGCTTGTGGCAGCCTCAGATGTCTCGTGGCTCAAGCTCACTCGCTCATGGAAGGACATGAAATGAAGTTCTACAACCGACAACACGAATTCTACTGTGGAATCGACCTGCACGCCAACTCCATGCACGTCTGCCTTGTTGATCACAACGGCAAGAAGCATTTGCATCGCAACTTCGATACGAAAAAGCCTGAGAAGTTCCTCATCGCGTTGCAACCGTTCGAGAAGCACGATCTGGTGATCGGCTGCGAGTCGACGTTCAATTGGTACTGGTTGGCCGATCTGTGTCATCAACAGAATCTATCGTTCTTGCTCGGCCACGCGTTGTACTTGAAAGCCATTCACGGTGGTAAGACGAAGAGTGATCGCATCGACTCGGAGAAGTTGGCGATGTTGTTGCGCGGTGGTAACTTTCCGACCAGCTACGTTTACCCGAAGGACATGCGTGGCACTCGCGACTTGCTCCGGCGACGTGCCACGATCGTCAGGCGACGCTCGGCCACGATCGTGCACGTACAGATGACGAACCATCAACAGAACTTGCCGGCCTTTGCCAAGTCCATCAGCTACAAGACCAATCGTGTTGGTATCGCCGATCGCTTTGAGGAAGACAGCGTGCAACGCATGGTCCGTCTCGACGTGGACTTGATCGACTTTTATGACGAGCAGATTAAGCGGCTTGACTTGTACCTGGAACAACACGCTAAGATCGACGACCCTGATACATTCTTTCGCCTGCAAAGCATTCCTGGAGTCGGCCGAATCCTGGCGATGACCATGCTATACGAGATCCACGACATCGGTCGCTTCCCGCGAGTCGGTGACTTCTTGTCGTACGCCAGACTTGTCAAAGGCACGAACAGTTCGGCAGGCAAGCAGTACAAACCGACCGGCTCGAAGATTGGTAATCCGCACTTGAAATGGGCCTTCTCCGAAGCCATCACACTGCTCAAACGCGAATCGCCCGACGCCAAAGCCTTTGCCGAGCGGATCGAGAAGCAACACAACAAAGTCCGAGCCAACACGTTACTGGCCGTCAAACTCGGCCGAGCCGTCTATTGGATGCTGACTCGCAAGACGGCTTTCGATGCCCGTGTCTTTGCGAAATAGGGATCTTTACGAAGTAACAACAAGCAGGAGCTAACGAACCAGTCGCGTCGGCGTGAGCCAAACGCATAACTGAACCGAGGCAACGATCTGCCTTGCAGACCACTTGCCGGACGTGGTGTACTCACACTGCCGAACCAAATGGGAAGCTCGACTCACATCGAACCAACCAAGCAAGTTGCACGTCACTGCGACGGGGCGAATCCGACTTCCTTACCTATTTCGACGAAGACGGACACCGTCGTCTCAGCCGGTGCATGGAGTAGGCGACAAGCTTCGTCCTCGCTTAAACTCGGTGTGGTGTTCTTCTCAACGCGTGGAGAAGCGATGGCCTGGATAGCCGATTCCGAGCTAAGATAGATCATCAGGGCGAACAGTGTCTTGTTCACCGCGAACAATTCGCAACACGTAAACGACGCTCTCTTCAATGGTAATAATCGCTCGATAGCTCGGCTTGCTTCCTCGCCCAAAAAGGAAGTCGCGAATCTCGAAGGCGACAGTATCATTCTCGGCACTCAACGGGCAACGCTCAGGAAACGTCTTGAGCGTAGCTAACTGTTTATGCGAGCTTGCAAACCAGCGTTCTGCCTCCAGAGCCGAATGATTGTCCGCCCACCACTGTGCGTTGCGTCGTAAATCTTCTTCCGCTGGTGGGGCAACGATCACCGTATACGTCATTGCTGGCCTTGGAATCCGAACTCGGATCGGATACTTGCTGCCACCTCATCCAACGAACGCCCTTCATCGCGACTGTCGTACGCCTTTTGAATAGACGCAATGAGCTTAGGATCATGTTGAGACACGTGCATGACCTTGCCATCAATCTCAACGATTGAACCAGCGTGAACGTCTAGCGACAGCAGGAACTGCTTCACGGCTTCAGGTTGGTCGTTTGCGTTAACGTGTTGCATGGTCGAATCCAGGCCATTGGGAAGCTTCCGAGTCATAGTCACAGTATACCACACTTTCCGGCCATCGACGCAAGCGGATTGTGGACTAGACGTTCAATGTGAGCTGCCTCTCAAGCTGTTGGTGTACCTCGTTTACAGAACGACAATACCGCAGTTGGGAGCAACGCCGGATCTTCTCCAGGCGAGAGTCGCCGCTCGCCTTGGCTGGCGGCAGTGTCTTCATGGAGAACGGCTTGCTCGGCATCCCATCGACCATGAGTCGAGCGTACGCTTGATACTTCGGCAGTGTCACAAGATCCTGCGGTTTTGTTTCGCCGACCAGTTGCCCCGCCAGGGGCAAGCAAAGACGCACTGCAAAAAGGGCAGGCCAAACAGCCTCGCTGGTTTATCGAGACGAAGCTCCTCGAAAGCCGCTAACGCTCGGGTGGCTAGATGAAAACGGAAACCCGCTACGTGAAGAAGTACGTGTCCCGTACCGCGACTTAATCGTCAAGGCGGGCGTCAGCAGGGGAGCAATCGCTCCGGCACTTCGGGAGACGACCAGCCGCGACTGAGAAAAGTGTTGTACAAGGCGTTGTACAAACCACTGGCGTTGCATGTCCTGACGTGGCATTGACTGTCAGCGACGACGAACTCCTATCGCAGCTATTGGAGTTCGCTAAGCCATTGCCCGAAGAGGAGTTAGTCACCTTGTGTCACTTCCTGACACAAGATGACACAAGTAGCGGAGGAGGGACTCGAACCCCCGACTCGCGGATTATGATTCCGCTGCTCTAACCAACTGAGCTACTCCGCCAAATCGCAACTGCTCGGTCGCGTTTCGCGACCGTCGGAATTCTTCAGATTACAGAGATTCGGCTTCGATACAAGCCCTGCTTGCGGCTGAACTAGATCTTCACTCTGCGACTGTCGAATCATTCAGGTAACCGAAGGAGATGACCGCGAGAATCGCGCCGATTGGCGTTGCGAGTAGGTAGATCCAAAGCGTCGAGAGTTCACCGCTGGCGAGAGCGGGACCAAGCGTGCGGGCAGGGTTCATGGACGCACCGGTGAACGGTCCTGCGAATAGTGCTTCGAGTGCGACGGTGGCCCCGACGGCTATTCCAGCAAGCAGCCCTTTCTCTTTGGAACCGGTCGAAACCCCCAAGACGACAAACATCAGCAGCCACGTCAGAATAACTTCGATGATGAATGCTTGCAGAGAAGACAAGCTTTCGATCGGGACAGTGGCTCCGTATGACTCGCTCGTCGGGAACAACCACACCAATAGGAAACTCGCCGCAATGGCACCGGCGCACTGGGCAATGATGTACGGCAAGACATGTCGTCTCTCAAAACGTTTGGCAACACAAAACGCGATCGTTACCGCCGGATTGATGTGCGCACCAGAGATGTCGCCGATGGCGTAAATCATGGCAAGGACGATTAGTCCAAAAGTAAGCGCGATGCCAACGTGAGTAACATCGCCATTGGACACCTTATCTGCAACAACCGCACCCGTGCCCGCGAGTACCAACGAAAACGTTCCGAGGGCTTCGGCAAGATATTTCCTAACGGCCATTGTCGGTTACCTCATATGTCCCATCGACGAGTCATTTATCCGCGCCAACATTTGGAGCGCAGGCCGATCGGTGGGCCGGTCGGCCAGTAACTTCGCCAGCATTCGGGTCGCTGTCGGTAGATCGCCGCGTTCGTACGCATCAAGAGCTGTCTCATAGCGGCGTTTTGTTTCTGGCCAGTCATCCGGTGGATCAGCCGCCAATTCGTAGAGTTGAGTTGGCAACGCCTGATCACCCAAGGGACCCAGACGCCGCGTCGAAAAAGTCTCGTCAAGTTGCTCGGCCGTAGCTTCGCTGATCAAGACCTTCGTTGCCCAGTTTCGTGTCGCCTCTTCGATCCTCGCCGCAAGACGCACGCTACTGCCGAGTGGACCGTACTTGAATTTACGAGTTGAACCGATGTTTCCGACACGAGCAGTTCCCGTGTGTACTCCGATCCCCAAGTCCAATGGCTTTGACAATGCATTCTGCCAGCGACGATTCAACGCGGGTAGCTGCTCGATCATACATATCGAGGCACGGCAGGCGAGGTTTGCGTGGTCATCGCGATCAATTGGCGCGCCCCACATTCCGATGAGTCGATCACCTAGCGTATCGACCAGGACGCCATTTTGTTCGGAAACACATGTTGATAGTGTCTCCATAACGTCGTGAATCCAGTCGATTGTCAATCGAGCGCCAAGTTGCTCGGACACATCACTAAATCCGCGAAGGTCACAGAACAACAAGCTGACTTCGGAGTCCTTGCCTAGCAACAAGTCGGGCTGCGCCTCCAGCTGTCGAGAAAGTTCGGGTGTAAAGAACTGTTCGAACAGGACGCGCGCTTCGAGCGCCGCTTTCTCCTGTTCGAGACGAGCAAGGCCAGCAGCTACACTCGTTGAAAGCAATTCGACGAGTATCGCGTCGACTTCTGTGATCTGCAGGTCAAGCCGTCCGTCCTTCCGTCGGCGGCGATCACCATAAATCGCTCCAACGACTTCAGCACGCCGATTCAGAATCGGTGCTGCAACTAATGACTTCACATCCATTAGACTGGCGGAGGCGTCCTCGGTTGGCACTCGCCAAAACGTCTTTCGCTCTGAACGCACTCGTTCCAAAATCGTGCTACTCGGCTCCCATGTCTCTTCCTCGGCGGCATCTCGAGAACGGCTGCAATACGATTCAGCTCGCCACTCGCGACCCTGCCAGATGATCACGGCTGCCGTTTCCATACCGACGATGTCGATCATCGCTTGGGTCGCCATCGAAAAGAATTCGGAAGCGTTCGACGCCAGCTGAAACAAGCCGATCGTCGCATGCAGCCCGCGAAGCAGATACTCGGTTTCTTCATTGCTGCGCCGCCCTGTTAAGATGCCGGACAGCAGTGCGGAGTCTGTATCTGGGCCGCCGGGCGGCATCGTCTGATGTACGAAGCTGTCGAGCGCACCAAGTGGCTGTACCTCGCGCGTCGGCTCGATCTGAATCACACGGTCGCCCAGCGATAACAGCGTTGGAGGCGTTACGTCGCGATGTTCGCCGGGCTTGATTTGATCGTCCGTTCCGAGGACGACGGGATTCACTTGGCTCAGGTTCTTAATTCGCAGACGACCGCCGGGCAGCGATTCAAGATGCAAGTGACGGCGCGAAACATCACTCTCTTCCAGCTGTGCGATCGTCAGTCGATCGCCGATCTGTGCGTATGGTGCCGGTTCGTTCGGACGCTGTCGGCCCAACTCCAGCTGTGACGTCAACTCGACAGAACAGACCTGCTGTTTCCGTAGATAGATGTTCACGGTCAACGGCATCGAAGTCGCCGACATCTCACCGTCCAGAGCCGAATCAGCCAACGTTGCGCCTCGCGAATCCCAGTTATTTCCGAACAAAAGAGCAAGTCGCTCAAGCGTATCGGCTCGGCTGTCAGATGTCGAGGCTGGGCGGCGCGTATGTTGCGTTTGCACACGCCGAAGCATACGCTAACGGCTCCAATTGTTTGATGAACATGACCATTCTAGGAGTGACGAATGTTAACTAATCGGTATGCGTGGTTGATCGCTCTGTTGTTTTGTTCAACGAGTCTAGTACAGGTAGGGCGCGCTGAAGAGAATCTTGCGCCCGACGGTTTCAAGCCATTGTTTAACGGCCAAGATCTAGCCGGTTGGCACGGCATGGGGCATTTCGATCCACGTGTGCTGGCGGCAATGAGCGAAGAAGACCGGGCGAAGAAGCGTGCGACGGATTTGGAGGACGTCAAGCAGCATTGGAGCGTCGAGAACGGCGAGCTTGTTAACGATGGTCATGGTGTCTATTTGACAACTGACGAGAGTTACGGTGACATCGAACTGCTGATCGATTACAAGACGGTCGCCCTGGCAGATAGCGGGATCTATCTGCGCGCTACGCCGCAAGTCCAAATTTGGGACTACACAGAGGCAGGTGGTAAGTGGAATATCGGCGCTGACAAAGGGTCGGGCGGACTATGGAACAACAGCGCGGGATCGGCCGGTAAAGATCCAATTGCTCTGGCAGACAAAGCGTTTGGCGAGTGGAATCGTTTCCGAATCATTCAAGTGGGAGAACGGACGACGGTCTATCTGAACGGCAAGCTGGTCGTGGACCATGCGCGAATGGAAAACTTCTGGAGCAAACGAACTCCTGACGATTTCGCCAAGGAAGCACCGGGATCGTCCAACAAAGCCAATCCTCTTTTCCGAGACGGGCCGATTCAGTTACAGACGCACGGTGGTGAGATTCGCTGGCGAAACGTGTTTGTGCGAGAGATTTCCGCGGATGAGGCCAACAAGATGCTGGCCGCGAAACATATCGACGGCTATGAGACCGCCTTCAACGGAAAAAACTTCGAGGGCTGGAGCGGTCCTGTTGAAAACTACGCCGTCATCAATGGCAACATCAAGTGCAAGGCAGGCAAGGGCGGCACGATTTATACCAAAGAAGAGTATGCTGACTTCGCCGTGCGATTCGAGTTCCAAGTTCCCGAAGGCGGCAACAACGGGCTCGCAATTCGGTATCCTGGATCGGGCGATACGGCATACGTCGGCATGTGCGAGTTACAAGTGCTCGACAACAATGCTCCCAAGTATGCGAAGCTCGACCAGCGACAGTACCACGGTTCGGCATACGGGATGGTGCCGGCGTATCGCGGGTATGGTCGTCTGCCAGGCGAATGGAATGTTCAGGAGGTCACCGTTCAAGGTTCGAAACTCAAGGTCGAGTTAAATGGAACGGTGATTCTCGACACGGATCTCGGGCAGGTGACTGAGTTCATGGGTGGGCGTCCACATCCAGGTAAGGATCGGGCATCTGGGCACTTCGGATTTGCTGGTCACAGCGATCCGGTTCAGTTCCGAAACGTGAAGATCAAGCGGCTGTAAGGCTGAGTTGGTCTGGCGACCGCCTCCGCTCAATTGCGGTACGAGTCCGATTTGACGTTCAAGCGAGGCCGGCCGCGAGGTCTGCCTCGCTGTCGTTCGTACCTTTCGCGATTGTGCCGAATTTGCAATTCGTCCGGTCGCCAGTAACTGACTCGTGTTGGCGCAGTTATTCCGGTCCGGTCAAGTTGGCGGGGCTTCTGTGGCGCGAGCTTGCTGCGAATACCGAGTGTTCTTAATAAGAACGTCTCAACTCTCCACACAATTTTCGCACCGCATCACGCGCGCACCAAGAAAGTCGGCCAATGATTCCCGATCGAACGCGGTTGCCTCTTTCGCAACTACGCGCGAGCTTATCTTCGCCATCGCTGCGGCGTTGCGCGCTGGTGGGGAGCGTGTTCGGCCTGGGTTGTATGCATCTTGTGCTGGCGATCGCGAGCATTCAACACAAGTCCGCAACCTACGACGAAGTCGCGCACGTAACGGCTGGGTACACGTACTGGAAGCAAAACGACTATCGATTGCACCCGGAAAACGGCAACATTCCTCAGCGTTGGATGACGCTACCGCTGATCGCATTGTCACCAGATCTTGAGTTCCCCGGCCTTCGCACGGAAGCCTGGCGACGGTCCAATCTCTGGCAGCTAGGTGACGAGTTCTTTCACAACTCCGGCAATCGGGTCGAAGACATCTTACTACCTGCACGAACCGCCGTGGCGCTGATGAGTGTTGCGCTGTGTATGTTAGTATTCATTTGGTCGCGCAGCTTGTTTGGAAACTTCGGCGGATTGATCTCGCTCGTGCTCTGCGTCTTCTCGCCAACGGTTATGGCGCATGGCAGACTAGCGACGTCTGACTTGTTCACGACCTTCTTTTTCGCCGCCTCGGCCTGGTCGGTTTGGGCGCTCTTGCATCGTGTGTCTATCTGGCAATTACTTGCGGGTACGTTAGCCGTTTCCGGCCTGTTCCTTTGCAAGACGTCAGCCGTGTTGATCTTGCCGATGGCGGCGGTGATGGCGCTGATCTCGCTGGTACCTCGACAATCGATCTCGCTATACATGCCGAAGGGGCGACGGTACGAACTGACTTCACAGTGGTCGCGCCGAGGCTGCGTGCTTGTGATAACTTTGTTCATCGGGGTCGCTGCCTATTCGTCCGTCTGGGCGGCTTACGGTTTTCGCTATGCCGCGTCACTCGAAGGCGATCACGAATACCACCAATTTCAAGACATCGACACGGTCGCGCAGCACAGCGGTAGGGTGGGAAGAACCGTGAAATGGCTCGCCGATCGACGGGTGTTACCAGAGGCGTATCTGTATGGCGTGGCGTTTGTTGCCGCACACGAAGAACGCCCAGCGTTCTTGAACGGACAGTACGAGACGAGGGGGTGGAGCCACTTTTTTCCCTACTGTCTGGCAGTTAAAACACCGCTTGCCGTGCTTGGATTATTGGCGCTGGGAACAATCGCCTTACCAGTTCGCTGGGTCCGCCGTCGTGTGAAACGCGACGAAGAATCTTCGAGAGAACGGTTAGCCTATCACCTGACGCCGATCGCGATCCCATTGCTAATTCTGTGGACTGTTTTTCTTGGAACGCAGCTGAACATCGGGCATCGGCACATCCTGCCAACGTATCCGTTCATGTTCATCTTGGCAGGCGCGGCAGCGAATTGGTGCCGCAAAGAATCACGAGTACTCGCAGCCGCGACCGGACTGCTGTTGATGTGGCTAGTTTCCGATTCGCTCGCGAGCTACCCGCACTATCTGAGCTACTTCAATCAACTTGTGCCACGGGAGAAGGCTTATCAGCACCTAGTCGACAGCAGCCTTGATTGGGGCCAGGACCTGCCTTCGCTGAAGACCTGGCTGGATCAACATGCGACTGATGCGGAACCAGTGTTTCTGGGCTATTTCGGCACCGCTAGTCCGGCATACTATGGAATCGATGCACAACCGTTGCCACTGATGGGAATGGGCGGCGACCAACTTGAGTTAACACCTGGCGTCTATTGCGTTAGCGCCACTTGCCTGCAAGCGGTATACGGCTTCGCTTCGGGACGTTGGAATCAGCAGTACGAAGCTCGGTACCAGGAACTCAGAACTCTGTTCGAGACGGGTGAGGATGACCCGACGGACACTGAGTTGCGACTTCAATTCGACGCCTTGAAGGCACGTCGTCTCGCGACGTATCTCCGCCACCGCGACCCGGATGCAAATGTCGGCTTCTCGATCCTGATCTATCGACTGACGACGGATGATCTACACCTTGCACTTGCTGGACCTCCAGCCGAACTCGACAAACTCTCGTGGGCCATGAGGCGACTGTTGCAGGCGGAGCAAGAGAACCGATAGATCTCACAGGTTTTCTAACGGACGATCCGCTCGATTGCACCGACGGGGAGGATTGTACAGGGAGGGAGTGACGTACGGCGGCCTGTACCTGTTTCGAATGCTACATAGTTGTAGTTGCAAGTCCCTCCCCACTGCTCCCACCGCGATCGCTTTGATGCTCCGCTCGCAGATCATTCCCCGTCGGCCAGAACACTTGGCTCTGTTGGCGCTCGTCGTTTCAGGCCTTATTGCCTACGTCAATTGCCTGTCCAGCGAGTTTGTCTTCGACGACATTCTGTTCATTAACAATGCCACACTCGACCCAGGCTCACTAAACTGGCTCGTTCCTGACACGGATTTGCCGATTAAAGGTCGACCGCTGGTTGGGCTGACATTTGTGGCGAATTACGCGGTTGGGAAAGCCGCGCCGGAAAGTTACCACCTGTTCAACATGGCAGTGCATTTGGGATGTGCGCTCGCGCTGTTCGGCGTCGTGCGCAGAGCGATCCTGCGATGGGTTGCTGAAAGCGGTAGCGACATCCATCCAACGGGCGTTGCTTTCGCGAGCGCGTTGCTTTGGATGGTTCACCCCCTGCAAACCGAGTGTGTGAATTATGTCTCCCAGCGAACCGAGTCGATGGCGGCTTTGTTCATTCTGCTGTCGCTGTATTGTGCGATTCGCTCTCACGAAACGCGAAGACGCAGTCGCTGGATCGCGATTGCCGGAATGACGAGTTGGGCGGGCGCTCTGTGCAAAGAGACTGCGGCGATCGGACCGTTGTTAATCCTGTTGTATGATCTCACTTTCTCAAGTACGGCGATGCGGGATGTCGTGCGAAACCGATGGCGTCTTTATCTAGCGACGTTTAGCAGCTGGATTCCGTTAGCTGGTTTGTTGTACTTCTTGCCGAGAACCGTTACCGTAGGCGCGAACGCCGATGTGACCGTTTTGCAGTACGCGTTGAATCAAAGCATTCTTATCATCGAGTATTTACGACTGGCCTTCTGGCCGGACTCACTCGTGATCGACTATGGTCGGCCGAGTGGTGTCGCTTGGCTCGATGCGTTGCCATCCGTCATTGCGGTCTGTTCGCTGCTCACGCTGACGCTGGCGACATACCGGCGTTTTCCGACGGTCGGATACTTAGGGCTGTCGATCTTCCTGTTATTAGCGCCAACGTCTAGTATCCTGCCGATCAATTCGGAAGTCGGAGCTGAGCGACGCATGTACTTGCCTTTGGCCGCAATCGTCATCCTCGTCGTCCTGGGTGTTCGTGAGTGCATTGGTCGATGTGGCGATTGGTTGGAACGGTGCAGCACGTTGACGCATCCTACTAAAACGAACGGTCGGCTGATGCGAGCCGTCGCGAACAGTATCCTGCTGCTATTGGCGGTAGGGACTCTCGGATACCGCACGATCGAGCGCAATCGTGATTACGCGAATCCGACGAGACTCTGGAGGCAGGCCGTGGACGCTTATCCGGAAAACTCCCGAGCATGGTCTTGGTTGGCCTTAGAGTTCTCACGGGTCGACCCGGCAGCTGCCCAACAAGTGACTGCGGAAATGGCCCGACGGTGGCAAGACGACTGGAGCGTCCAGTTTGAGGTGGCCGAGGCATACCTTTGTCTTCACCGTGATACCGAAAACGCGAGTCGCTGCTTTCGACAAGTCGTCGCGCTCGATCCATCTCATCCCCGGGCGAGGTTGCGATTGGTATGGCTGCTCGCAGGATGCGCGGCAGACGAACAGCGAAACGGTCAAGAGGCGTTAGCGATCGCGTCAGTACTGCAAGCCGAGTATCCAGACTCGCCGGAGATCTTGGATGCGTTGGCAATCGCTCAAGCCGAGTGCGGAGAATTCGATCGCGCAGTCGCTACTGCCGAGGCAGCCGTCGCAAACGCGGAAGCGGCAGGTGGTTCAACCGAAAGGATCAAACAACGCGCCGAGCAATATCGACGGGGGCAGCCCTTTCGCTTCAACGAGACCTAGGAGCTCCCGCGGATCGACGAACGGTCGCTGCACGCGAGGTCAATTACCTTCGAGTGGATCCAATTCCGGTCGTCGGTGGCAAGCCTCGCATTGTCGAGTTTGCTGTTCGATAGTTGCGACCGTTTGCAGGGGTCGCGGCTTGGCGATAAGGTCGCACGACGATCGGCGTACGCTGTGCTTGCCTCGGGGCGACTCGCGTAACGTCCGGCAGCCGGGCGACATTCGTTCGATACTGTCGATATCGCCGCGCCATCTCGTCAATCACAACTGGCGGCGGCAACTCGACACTTGAGTCGTCGACTGCTGGTAGGGTTGGCAAGTTACTGGATTCGGGTACGGGCTCCATGGCCTGCCTGGCAGGTGTCGGCGCGACGTCGAACGACTGTGAAGGCGTGGAGTGATAGTACTCGTAGCTGTGGCTTGGCTTCATTCCGTACACGTCGCCCGAGAATCTCGGTCGAGGATTGTGGTAGGGACAATAGGGATCTCTACACGAGGCGATGACGGGAGCAGGATTTGCAAAGGGAATCTGTTCGAGCAAGTCATTGACCGTCGAGTGTGCCATCTGATCTCGTACCTCACCGGGGAAGCTCGCATCAACAACTTCGGCGCGAATGAACACTACAAGTTCGCTCTCGGTGATTGTCGTATTGTGATTACGAAACAGCCGGCCGATATGTTTCCAATTCATGATCCCCGGCACGCCCATATCGGTTTCAATTTCGTTGCGACGTACAAGACCGCCAATGACAGAGGCTTCGCCGTTGCGCAGTTTGAGTCGCGTCGTTGCCGAGCGTCGATCGATAATCGGCTGGCCGTTGTTAAACCCGTTCAACACGCTGAATGCAGGCGTAACCTGAAGGACGACGGAATCATCATCGTTGATCTGAGGCGTGACGGTCAGCGTAATACCAGCTTCTCGAAATTCGGTCGTGCCAATACTTCCGCCCGCTTCTGTCTGCGTGAGTTGTTGAACAGGGATTTCTTGAACGCTTTGGAATGTCGCTTCCGTTCGATCGTACGCCATGATGTTGGGGCGAGCCAACAACCGGGCACCGTCGGTCTGTTCCATCGCTTGGATTATAGCGGTGAGGTCAAAGTGACGACTCAGATGCGACAAGGTGAGCAGTCCACCAAGCGACGTCGACGCGGCAGTGGTCGCAGCTGTTGTGGCCACCGCTGTCGGGTCGGTCGGGTCGGTAGCAGGCGTCGTCGCGGCAGTTGAACCGCCCTGGAAGTTGTTGTTATCAAAGTTGAAAATCGATTGCGGGTCACCCGAGCCGTTAATCCGGCCCCGACCAGCCTGAGACCAATTGAAGCCAAGCTTCTCCATCACTTCGACGTTGACATCGTACATGTAGGCAGTGATGCGAACTTGCTTGCGAGGAATATCCAATCTGGCGAGTATCTGTTTCGTGGCTTCAATGCCTTGCGGCGACGCAGCAACGATCACTTTATTCTCTTCGTCATTCGCAGTCACCCGAGAGTCAAGGACTAAGCTCTGAATGGTCTCTGACAGCGCAGCGGCCGTGATATATTGCGGGTGGAAGATCTCAATGTGCTCTTCGACTTCAACGACATCGACGCCATCCGCGCCGTCTACCGCCTCACCTGGATCATCTTGGGTCGAAGGCAATTGTTGCTCGGAATCCTGTTCGCGCTGTCGAGTGCGCCGAGCATTTGCCTCCAACTCGTCCAGAAACCGGCGCACGCGACCGATCACTTCGGGCGTATCGATAATGAATACACTTTTTGATGAAGGGATCGATTGAACTTGCCCCTGTTGCGACAGGAGTAGTTGAATGCTGGATTCGACTTCCTGGGGGTCCAGTAACTCTAAGGGGAGAAGAACGGTATCTTGATCGGGCTTAATCGTTAAGTCGTCCAGGCGAACGATCACTAAACCCTTGCCGACCTAACGATATCCGAATCCCCGAGAAATGAGAATCGTATTCAGAACTTCGCGCAGCGTAGTATCCGTAAAGGCACCGTTGACAACCTCTGCTTGAAGTTCGTTGCCAACAACAATGTCGATGCCCCATTCCCGTTGAATTGCGAACAGCCACTCGACCAACGACGCGTCACGAAGGATGATCGTGCCGGTTTTTTCGAGCTTGGTTTTCAGCGAGGAAGCCGCTTCGCTATTGTCGGCATGTGCGGACGCCGGAATCGTCAGCGGCTGCAACAACAGAGCGCCGATCAGACAAAAGATGAGCGGGCGGAACTGTTGTCCGGTCCACCGCCGCTGTCCCCGCGCGCTGTTTTGTGGTTCGTGATGCGTGTTCATGTGTCCTCCGGTGACACGTCTTCGCCCAATCCGTGGACGACATTTGCTCTGTTGCTTTTATAGTTCTGCGGTCTCTTTCTTCGTCAGGTCGAAGAGCGAGAGACTCATTTCCAGTGTTCCAGCGTTTTTTTTGTTCGGGTCCGCAGAAGCCTCGCCTTTGATCGACAGAGCACGGGCGTGTATGACTTTATCGATTCCATGCAGTCCTTCGAGAAAGGCGTACAATCCGCTCATCGGTCCGGCAACTGATATCGCTAGTTGTCGCGTTTCAAGTTGAAACGGCGTCTCACCTCCAGTGTTCCTCAGGCTAGTCCCCGCTATGGGGTGGTCGAGTTGGTTCCAAGTTCGACGTGACGGGTCGCTGAGCTGTGCCCTGAGTACAGTACAACCTGTCCGTCTCCCTAAACCCGTGATGTCATCTTGTAGTTTTCTAGCGGCCTTTCCGCTCACCAACTGCTGGGCCAGCGTTTTCACTTCCTCGGTTTGCCGTTTATGCATTTCGGTGATTTGCGGCAGCTTCGCGATCGCATGTTTGGTTTCTTCAAGCTGAATCTGCGCATCGTGGGTCCGCTGTCGGGCCGCGATATATTCATCGGTCGCTGGCCATACCATCACAAGTCCGGCCAGAATCGTGCCGATTATGACGACCTGCTTCCGCTTTTCGTAAACCAGGAAGCGCCGCAAGAGGGGCTCAATCATTACTAGCCGTCCTTTCGATAAGATCGTTATTCTCGACATACCGGCACTTGATATCGAACCGAATCGCCGATCCATTCTCTAGTTGCACTGGTTGTTGGCCCTGGAGGCTGACGTCGGCGAGCATCGGGAGCTTTTTGAGCTGCTGGACGAATTCGAATACCAGATCGTCTGTGCGCCCCGGGCCTTGAATCGAAACTGCACCGTTCTCGCCAACGCGGAGCGACTCCAGCCAGACACCCTCGGGTGTGCTTTGGCCGATGGCTCCAAGCAGTTCATGGAACGTCGGAGTTTCCACCGACGAGATGATCGCGCTGACGTACTTACTTCGCATTGCGGATTCTGCAACCTCAAGCCGCATACCTTCGACTCGCGTCTGTTCGGCCTCGAGCAACACCTGCTGGCCTTCGATCTCCCCAGCGTTCCCGCCTTCCAGAGAACCCATCCCATAGATGCCGAACGACACCAACAACATCGCAGCGATCGGCCAGGCCGCCTTTAGTAGCGCTGGAACGAGTGGTTCTTTGAGTAAGGCGCGGTAGGTGTCCATCAAATCTGGCAACCCACGTTGATTCGCCGGCTGCTCGAGTTGCTCCGACTCGATCACCAATGATCCGATCGGGGCGACGTAGTGCGTGTTCAGTTGGAAGTTTGCCGAGTAATCCGAATCAGGAGAAACGGTCTTGGGATCAAGGATCTCCGCCGACAGATTTGATCCGATGAACTGTTCGGCTACCTTATCCAAGTCGTCGGGGATGCCGCAGAGAACTACCTCAGATATGTTGCCGGACGCGTTTTTGAACTGACGAGCACAATAACGCTGAATCCGATCGAGGTGACGATTGATGATCTCGCCGATGCGTTCTTTCGAATCGATTCCACCAGGGCGGTAATCGAACAGTAGTTGCCCTCGATACGATACGCCGAGGTCGACGCCCCGCTCGTTGATATCGACCGCCAAGACAGGTCGATCTCTGTCTCGTCCCGTACGACCGACGGCGCGGCACATCGCGACCAGGGAGTGTTCGACTAGCTCGACGATCAGACCGGCTTCTTGAACCGCCGTCACGACATTATCAAGCGTCTCTTTATTCGCAACGGTCAGCCACGTCTGCGAATGCTTCGCGTCGATCGCTCGAGTACTCTCAGCAACTGCCTTCTCTCCCGCGCCAAGCAGCAAGTACTGGTTACTGCGATCGCGCAAGTTGCGCATCTCAGTGCGTAACGATTCGTTGTCGCCTGCGACGACTCGTGTTACGCAAAGATCGCTACTCAACGACACATACGCCGTGGCGCCGGCGACCTTTTCTTTGTTGACAAGCATTGTGATCGCAGCCGAAAGCTCGCGCACACCCGCTTCGGTTCGGAGCGACTCCGCTTCCTGCAACCACGGGATATGATGACCGCGAATCTCCGCGAGATGGTCGCCCTCTCGCTTGGCAACGACCAACGTCAACTCAGATCGCTGGACTTCGAGTGCGACCTTAATGTTTGGTAGCTTGCGCTTGCCGCTTTTGCTCTGTTTCCCCATGGTCCTCACTCACCTCTCGTGTTCTCACAACGCCCCGGCATTCCACTCATCCACCCATTTTCACGGTGATCTCCAACCGTCTTGTAAAGCCGCCAGATCGCCCTTGTGCCGCAATGATGACCGTCCCGTTCGCGCCTTCGCTGAGGTCCGCCATGTATTGACTATTGCTATCCGGCGAGTTCGTCCACGGAATGTCGTACCTATCGATTCCGATTAAGGCATAGTCCTTTTCCAGAAATGCCAGCGAATGCTGCACACCGGATTCCGCCAAATATCTGGCCCGATCGTAATCCATCGTGTTTCGCAGGGCAGTGAACTGCAGCGTCTGGGTATCTAGGATCGTGATCACGATCATGCTGCAAATCATCATCACGAACAGCGCCATCATCAGCGCGGCACCGCGCCGAATTTGTTTTAGCGATCGCCTTCTGAATCGATTTATGTGTTTGTAGCTCATAGTTACCAAGACCTTACCCATGCCCACGAGGTGACAATGCGTTGGCCGTTTGTTTCACGCGGCAGCTGGATTGTCACTTCGATTTCCAAACACTGTACGTCTGCTGCAGTTGCAGCAGCAGTCGTGCCGTCAGCTCGTCTCCCGGTGAATCGCAATCCCGTGATCTCGGGAGCAAGAAGATTGTTCGGAGTTGCCACCCCATAGTTCACTAGATTGTTGGTACTGTCGTGTGCCCAAAGATGTATTTCACCATTGGGCATGCGAAGGCCAAGCCGTCCGGAATTGTTCGTTGCGACGGTGATTTCGGTGACCGCTTCGGCAGCGCGAATCTGGCGGACGATATGTCGCAACACGGAATGTGCCGCTTCGACACGTACGTAGTCACCTTCGTGTGCCTCCCAGGATTCGCGGCCAGCGCGAATGACGACCGAGATCGATGCCAACAGCATCGCGAGCATCGACGAAGCGATGATCAACTCAAGCAGCGACAGGCCCTGGCGTTTTCGTTTACGTGTCATTGAATGTCCGATTAACTTGCCTCTTGCTCGTAGGCGGCGTTTCTCGCTACTTTGCCCACGAATACGGCACTTCGTTCACCACTGTCGAAAATGTCGTTGTTATTCGCATCTTCGTAGGCTGTTGATGTGATTCGCATCAACCCGGAACCGAATCCCTCGTCGACCTTGGTCACCAGAAATCGAAGGCCAGCGTAATTCGGTATCGGGCCCGAGTCCGTCGCAGTATCCCAGTCGGCGGCCGTAAGAGCGAAGTGTTCTTCCAATTTGCTCATGCTGAAAGTAGCGAGGATATTCGCCGTCTCCGTTTGACGTCCGATCCGGATACTGTCGCGCATGAGCTTCAGTGCAGGCACGAGCACGATCGCAATGATCGTCGTTGCTGCAATTAACTCCAGCAGCGACTGACCGGCCCGCCTACGGGCGATCTGTCGTCGAATCGTTCGATCTGGATCGCGATGGCTCATCGCAGGGGTCTCAAAGTGGTGGTTCCGTACTACGGGCGCAGAGATACGCCCATGAAACTCTAGCTCACGAATCGACCGACTCTGCGTGAAGTAGAAAGAAAGTGCGGCGAAAGAGTTACGGCGATACGTCAGTGACGATAACCGCTCCCGTCACCGGCACGACGTTCAATCGCCAATTGCGTCCATTGCCCGTGAAGTCGACTTGATACGAAGCGGCGGCTTCACCTTCGAACGTGAAATCCATCTCGGTCGTCGATGCAACAACGGTAACGTCGCTATTCAGTAAATGCGGGCCATCAACCAACGTGCTGCTACTGCCGATGCGCCTCATTACGCTAAACTGCGTCGCGGTCGTAGCATCGAACTGAATAAAGTGGTTGTTACCGGTAGTAATTGCTGCACGCTTAGCGCGGAGCATCGATAGTGACAACGTGCGGGCTTCGCCTTGAGCGCCAAAATTGGCGTAGGCAGACCTTCCGAACCTTGCCGTCCCGATGGCTGCGATGATACCCATCAACGTGACGACCATGACGAGTTCTAAAAGCGTTACGCCTTTTCGTTGCATACATCGATTCGTCGTCACGGCTCGGCCCTCACAGACTCAAGAAGTGAAGCAACGGCGAGGGTCTCAGAATGAGGGACTCCTCGCCGTTGGCTTATCATGCATATCGTTGAAACCAGCATACTAAGTGCTACACGGTTCAACTTTCATACCGACGTTGTTACTTTCCTGCGACACGACCCGTGGAGGCCGTGTAGGTGAAGTCGCCAACTTTGGCGGTCTTCGGATTCGTTGGAGTGCCATCGGGGAAATAACGCTGGCCGTCTGGATTGGTCGCCGTCCAAAGGACTGGCAACGTACCTGGGAAGGAATTGTTGTCAAAGTAGTACCGTTCCAATGCACCGTTGATTTCGGAGACAGCCTGCGCTTGGGCGTTTGTCTTCGCAGTGCTTGAGGAAACGGCGATACGAGGAATCACGACAACAGCGATGATGCCCAGAATCGTTACGACAGCCAAAAGCTCGAGCAGCGAAAAGCCGAGCGTCCGGCGCTTGCGAGTGTTGTTCTTACGAACCTTCATAATTTTACCCTTTCGTTACGGTATCCCACAGAAGTATCTTGTTTTACAAAACGACCGCAGCGACAGTGATGACACCCCACCACTCGCTGGTGTATTCAAACATAGGTCACAAATTCGTCACTGACCCAAGTAAGCGGAACTTTTTTATCAGTCAAGCAAATCTGTGTGTTTGTGCCCATTGACCTGCATCGTTGTCCGATTGAGCTGATAAGCGGAGCCGTCAACGGGACAGGTTGCTGGTCCATCCGGGAAGTACTTTGTGTCTGCCATGATGTTTCCCAAATTCGCATCTGGCGCTGACCCTTTATTGCGGAGCCACAGCTCTGACTGTATTTCGATCATCCCCTTGGTTGTAAAGCACGAGTTCGCTTTCGGCTTGTCGCCACTGTTTGCGAGTCGTGGAACAGCGATCAACGCGATGATCCCCATGAGCGTGACGACGGCCAGTACCTCCAGAAGACTGAGTCCCGTTCTACGGGATTGTCTGTATTGAGCGGAGGGCCAACGAGTATTGTGATTCATTGTTTGACTCCAGTAATTCAATTGGTCTAGCAGCGACTAGTTCGCGGCGATCATTTCATCGCACCGATCATGTCAAACATTGGTAGATAGATCGCGAGGACCATGCCACCGATGCAAGTCGCGAGTCCGGCCGTCATGATCGGTTCAATGGCACCAAGCATCACGTTTGTATATGTCTCGACTTCACGCCGTAAATGAGCGCGAATGTGAACTGTTGTTTTCGACAGCGTCCCTGTCTTTTCTCCCACAACTACCAATTGCCTAACGACCGGCGGAAACAAGTCCGCATGACGCCCCAGTTCGTCACTGAATCGCTCTCCGCGCGTCAATGCAGTGTGCATCTCGCCGATACTTCTTCGAATGGCACGGTTCCCGACCGCTTTGGAGGACGATTCAAGTGCTTCGACAACAGTGAAGCCCGCGTCCATCAGATTCCCCAAAACTTCCATGAACTGAAGAACCGAGATATTTTTGAAGAATTGCCCTAATAAAGGCGCTTTAAGCAGCCAGGTATCCATCCACAGCCGACCGGCTGTTTGACGTCGTATGCCAACGATCGACGAGACGAACGCGACCATTCCAAGCAACAACATCCATCCGTACATTGCCCCTAGTTCGCCGAGGAGAATCAGCAGTCGTGTGATGCCAGGTAGCTTGGCTCCTGATTCTTCATAGATGCCTTGGAAGGTCGGGATCACGTATAGCAGCATAAACGTCATCGCACCCGAGCCGGCCGTGACGAGAATACACGGATAGCTCAACTTCTTTAGGATGTGCCCCTTCAGGTTGTCCGAATGCTCGAGTTGGTGCATGACCCGACCGAGTGTTGCTGGAATGGTTCCGCTGCGTTCGCCGATGCGGATCTGACTGACCATGATTTCATCGAATGAATCTGGATAGTTGGTCAACGAGTCGCTGAAGGCTTCACCATTCTCAACGCGATCTTTGATGTCTTTCAGCATTGGCGCATACTTCTTTAGCGACTTCTCTGTCACTAGTGTTTCAAGCGACTTGGGCAATGACAGCCCGTTCTCGATCAGAATCGAGATATTACGAAGAATGAAGATCATGTCCCTCTTCTTGACCTTCATGCCTTTGGCACTACCGCCGCCGATCTTGATATTCTGGAGCTTCTTCAGGAAGCCGGCGTCGCCTTGATTCGCTGGAAAGTTGGACATGATGTTTGATCGCTTATGACACAAAGTTCAAAAGTTCAGCTTGTGTAACGGCAAGCCGAACGAGACGTCCTACGGCTAACTCGAAAGCTTGTAATACACTTCTTCGACGGTTGTCCGACCTTGTAACGCTTGCTGAATTCCTGCGGGTGCAAGTTCGACCATCCCTTCCTTGAGAGCCAGCTCGCGAAGTCTCGAATGCGGCAAGCCGGCTTCAATCGCCTTCTGAATCGCCGGGGAAATCATAAAAATCTCGTAGATAGGAATTCGCCCGGCGTAACCCGAACCCATGCACTTTCCGCAACCAGCACCTTTGTAGAACGTCGCATCGGTCGGAATCTCGATGTCCTGGCCATCCAGCAGCGCCTCCAACATGCGTTGATTCGGTACCGACGGCTCTTTGCAATGCTGGCACAGTCCGCGTAACAATCGCTGAGCGATCACTCCGAGCAGCGCTCCAGCGATTTTGAAATAGTCCAGTCCCAGGTCATTCAGTCGTGGAACGGCACCAATCGCGTCATTGGTGTGCAATGTGCTTATCAACAAGTGGCCGGTCAGTGCCGCTTGCACTCCGCTAACGGCTGTCTCGTGATCGCGAATTTCGCCGATCATAATCACGTCAGGATCTTGGCGCATGAGGTACTTCAAGGCGTTGCCGAAGCCCATTCCATGATCGCTGTCGGCGGCGACTTGGTTGATCCCCGGGAGTTTGAATTCCACCGGATCTTCGACAGTCGAAATGTTCGTGTTGGTTGAATCGATGTTCGTTAACATCGTATACATCGTCGTCGTTTTTCCAGAACCCGTTGGCCCTGTCATGATGATCATGCCGTGCGGCTTGTCGAGCAACTCTTTGACAACGTTCGCCTCGCGTTCCTGCATACCGAGGGCATCAAACGTGAAGATTTTGTTGCCCTCGTCGATAACACGCATGACGATCTTTTCGCCTCCAACGACGGGAATCGCGCTGACTCGAAAACTAGCTCGCGTCCCGTTCTCGTCAATCGAGAGATTTCCGTCCTGTGGCTTACGAGTCTCAGTCGTATCCATATCGGCCATTACCTTGATGCGACCGATTATCGCGGCTTCCGTATGATTCGGAATCGTCATGACTTGGCTAAGTTGACCATCTGTTCGGTAACGCACACGCATCTGAGGATCGTGTGGCTCGAGGTGAATATCGCTCGCACCGACGTTGACAGCACCCATGAGGATTGAGCGTACCAATCGAACGACCGGGGCGTCCTTGTCCTCCTTGACAGCAATTAGTTCTGCCTTGCCCGCAGCGCTGGCTTCTTCCAATTCTTGAATCTTGATGTCGATGATCGTTTGGCGAGCCGCAACTCGTTCGTCGAAGCCGCGATCGATCGTGGCCATGACATCGCGTCGCAGCGCGACGATCGGATCAACCTGGTAGCCAGAGATTAGCTCCGCTTCGGAGATGGCGTTCATGTCGTCAGGTGCGACCATCGCCAACGTCATCGTGCCGCCTTTTACGGCAACTGGAGTCATCATTCGTTGGCGGGCGAGCGCCTCTGGAATCAGACAGACGACTTGTGGATTGATGGTTTCCGGCGCCATCTCGCGGTAGGGCACGTCAAACTGGTCTGCAAGTGCCGCGCCTAGCTGATCGTTAGAAATCAAACCACGAGCGACCAACGTCTCGCCCAGCATACCGCGAGCGCCTTGCGCCGAGAGTGCCGCCTGCAGCTGTTCTTCCGTGATTGCTCCACGCGCAACGAGAATGTCACCAAGTCGACCGGCCATGAATCCAACCTCCGCGTTGCCGCGAGTCTGAGCTTAATGTGCTAATACTTGAACGCCACGCGTAGCGCGCGACACTAGTTCGTCGGGAGTGCGTGAGCCACTGCCGGTTCAGCCGTGGCTGTTACAACCTTGACGGACCGATCTCGAACAGGAGCATCTGCGAGTAGCTTGCTGACCTTTTCTTCTAACACTTCCGGATGAAACGGAACAACGATGAAATCTCGGGCTCCAACGTTGTACGCCCCTTGGACTCGCGAGAGATCGGCATCGATCGATAACACCAGGATTCGCAGATCGCTTGTGTCCTCGTTCGTCGTCAATCGTTCGATGAACCCCATGCCATCCAATCCAGGCAGAACGAGGTCCGTGATGATCAGATCTGGAATCGAATCGCTGATCTGCGCAAAGGCAGCCTCCGCCGACTCGACGCAGACCACTCGGTATCCCAGTAGCTCCAAACGAAACGCGGTCACTTCTGAAACAACCGTTTCCGGTTCGACCAGCAAGACTTCTCTTTCTCTGTCGTTCATCGCGATTCGATCCCTACGTTTTGCTTTCCATCCGCCTGTCGGTACGAGCGCAATCGCTGCCTATGCGGAACTATGAAACGTAGCTCGTTCTAAACGCGAGTCAAAACGGTCGGACAAGGGACGCGCAGTCGCTTGAGTAATCCTTCCATTCCAATTAGCCGGCACGATCCTGATGACATCGCTGCAGATCGTTGCGCGATCCATGTTTCACGACTGCGTCATCAGATTCTCCGACGTGCCATCTCGCCGATTTCGGCTGGTCGTATCGATAGCTAACGGAATTCGTGACCTAAGCTTGAATTGGCAGCGAGACTTTGCGTAACGAAGCCTGTTCGAAGTCGGATGCGCGGACTGCCACCAAACCTGCATGCAATCACCTTACTTCTTGCGAGAATCACATGTTTTCCAGAACTTGGACGATCGTTGGCCTCACACTGACGCTATTGATCTTTGGGTGTTCTGATGCCGATGTGGCGAAGGTCAAAGCACCGCTCCAGCACGATACGGTCGGTGTCGCCGCGCTACCGAGTCGGACCACCACCAATTCAAACCGGATACCGTCGCTGCCAAGTGGCACCGAACTCCCTGACGCAAAGTTACCGGACGCCGAGTTCGACGAACCGCTCGGGATACCACAAGGATTTCAGCCTCCGAACAGCGATATTCCCGACAACCATTCCCCGTCGTTCAATTTCAGCGAAGTATTATTACCGGTCGTGAAAACCAGCTCGAAAGAAGGCAAGGAATCCGTCCAGCTGCTCGGCTTTGTCGATGCGAGCGGCTTGAAGTCGTTGCTTTTGGAAACAGGCGATCTGAACGTAGTTCGGTTGGCCGACGAGGCCTTGAGCGCTCAGGTTGTAGCGATCGAAGCACCTGAAGTCACCCTGCAACAAGGTGACGAACAAATTGAGCTGAACCTGTTTGAGCTACCGGGCTTCCATGATCCGAAAACTGTATTTGACGTGGCCGGCCAAAAATTTGGTGGTCAAGAGGTTCATGGCCTTGGTGCGCCTCGCGTACCGGAGTTTTCAATCGGCGCGATCGGATCCGACGGCGAATCACAACTGCCGCCGTTACCGGGGCTCCACTCCATTCCCGAAACGCCTATTACTTTGCCAGGGTTCGATCCCGCTGGAGACCCAATTGACTCGGAAGAACTAATTGAGCAGTGACCTAACCGGAATCAGGCAGGGCTTCCGCCGCAATTGCCTGGACCGGACGGAAGTAACAAGCGAAGACGAAAATACTTAGCTCTCGGCGCGTAGCGTCGCGAGTAGGAGTTCGCACCGACTGAGGCGTTCCAGCTCGAAGCAAACGAGGCAATCATGAAGACGACCGGTTTACGAACGGCAATGGCTTTGGCCATCGCGACCCTTGTTGGCTGCTCCGGATCCGACGTGAGCGAAGTCGCCGAATCATCGGCAATTGAATCGTTTGGGGCGACTTCCATCACGCCACCGCCGACCATAACTCCTGCGTCCGAGGACGAGATCAAAGCGACGCTCTCGGGTAACGAAGGTAGTGCGGGGGAAAAATCTCCAAACGAGATCGAACCGTTCCGCAATCCCTTCGCCCCGCCAAAGGCTCCGCCACCTCCCCCGGTCGTTGAAGAACCGGAACCAGAGCCAGAGCCGGAACTCGAGCCAGAACCCGAGTCGACGCCGGGGATTCAACGTGTCAGAACGCCTCCGTCGATTAGGCTGTTGGGTTTTATGAACATTGGCGAGCCGAAAGTTCTGGTTTCATTCCGCGATGAGTTGCAGGCGTTGGCCATTGGCGACATGCTCGAAGACTTGAAAGTTGTAAAAATCGAGTCGCCGGAGCTGACAATGCGCTTCGACGAGCGCGAGATCAAGCTGAGCTTGTTCGATCAGGTGTGGCAGCACACGGGAAACGCGATGTCGGCCAGCAATTCGAGTCGCAATTCCAATCGGTCCCGTCCATCACGAACTACAAGTGCGCCACCAACTAGCAGAGTCCCCAGTCGTGGAGCAACATCTGGCACTAGCCAGATTCCCGGCTTTGGCCCCAACGACGGACAGGGACCAGGATATCAACCGCCAGCCACCTCTGAGTTTACTTCGCCACTTGAGGGCGATCCTGGAAACGACCTCCCGGGCCTTCCAGGCTTTGGTGGGGAAGGATCTAGCGACGACGGCGCGCTGCCAGACTTGCCGGGAATCGATGGAGACGATTTCGATGCGGGAGGCTTGCCGGGGTTACCAGTTGGTTTCTAAAGAACTGGGTTACTGCGTCACGATCCGTCACATCAGGCGGGCGATGATGCTTGTTCATTGCGATGCAGATAGATAAAGCTCTTGCCGAGTCGACCGCCGTAATTGCCGGCCGAAACTTTCACGAGACCAGGTGTGTCAATGCACGCATCGATCGCGTTGTACGTAGCCTCAGCAACAGTATCGAGATCGCGCCCGTTGATGATGATCTCCATGATCGACTTCACGCCAGCCGGAACAAGGGACTCGTCTCCCAGTTCGTCCTGTAACGTCGGGCAGTACTGCTCGTACGTGCTGGCAAAGAGAAACGAGTAGCGGCTGCCAGCTTTCGAAGCGCTTGCAGCAACGCCACCGGGAAACGTTGTGATTACGCCAGACGTCGCCTCAACCGCATGAGCTGCCGCTTCGGCCGCTTCGATCGCAGCGTCTTCGGTCTCGCCCATGAACCACAAGTTGCCGCCCATGATTCCGTCTGCGTAGCCAAAACGACGATCGATCGTGAATTCGCCACCCATCGTCGGCAGCACCCACATCTTGCGATCACCTCGCTCCTCGATTTTCTCGTACCCGTCCCCGAAGTAAGCAACTTTCCGACCGAGCTTGAAATAGGGTTCGGTATCGAGCAAGTTGAAACACGCAGTCGTCGGGCAGGTCAGCACATTTTGACTGATTCGAGAGAGCAGCGCCTTCTCCAACGCTTGCACTCGGTCTTTGCGAAATCGCGGGACATGAAACTGAACGATCGCGCCGGGACGACCGTCGGGCGTATCGAAACTCCCATCGCCACCCGGACCAACGAAGCGATCGACACCCGCCTCGCAGTCGCACATGATCGTGCTAGACGCGTGTCCGGTTGCCGCGTTGACTGCGTACTCAAGCCACTTGTGATCCCGAGCCGTAATCAAAACCTCGGCATACAAACTCTTAAACGCTTCGGCATAAGTGTCTTCGACTTTACTCATGTCATTCCCTCCGTGGTCACTTGAAATTAGTCATTCAGTTCCGACCGCGGCCCTTATAAACTGTCACTTCGGTCACAACCTTGTCCATGAACACGTCGTGTTCTTCGACGGGAATCTCGTCGAACATCTGGCACTCGAATGCCAACGCGACAAGCGGCGTGTCCGGTCGAGCGTGTTGGAGCAGTTTGTCATAATAGCCTTTGCCGTGGCCAGTTCGAGCTCCGCGAGCGTCGAAGGCAACGCCAGGCACCATGATCAGATCAAGTTCATCAACTTCGACTCGCTTCTCGATGACCGTTCGCAGCTCGGGCTTCGGTTCAAGAATCCGATACATCCCCAATTCCAACTCGTCCATGTCTTCGAGCAGGAACAATTCCAATTCGCCGTCGACACAGTACGGCACAACAACTCGCTTGCCACTGGCGAGCGCGGTTGACAGATCCTGCCGAGTGCGCACTTCGGCTCGCACATCGACGTAGAACATCACCGTTTTGGCCGCCGCGTACTCGGGCAACGCCATGAACTTGGCGACGATCTCACAGCTCAACTCATCCTTATTCTCTTGGACCTTGCGATTGGTGTGGGCTTGCTCGCGAATCTTCTGCTTACGTTCGAACAGCTCGGCAACTTGCTCCTGAGGCATGCGGTTCCTTCCTTTCGAGGCGGTAGAGAGCGACAGACGGGGCGACTTTCAATCGCACGGATGCTATCGTAACAAATCGATGCTAGCAGACAATCCGAAATGCGAGACGACCATGACAACAGCTCTCCAACCCAACGAAATACGACGTCGTGCCTTCCTTGCCGGTGTTGCCGGAGCCGCCACGGTGGTGCTAACGCCTGCGGCGAAAGCTGCCAACTCAACCGCAACCAATAAAGTTTGCGCCTTCGTCAAATTTGTCCAAACGCTCAGCTACGACGAACTCGCTGAACAGATCGCGGAGATGGGCTTTGATGGCATCGAGGCCACGATTCGGGACAAAGGACAAATTCTTCCGGAGCAAGTTCCCGACGAATTACCAAAGCTGGTCGAGGCGTTGAAGAAGCACGGCCTCGAAATCACCGTCATGGCATCGAGCGTTAACAGCGTCGATCAACCACACACCGAAAGCGTCTTGCGAACGGCCGCTACGCTGGGAATTAAACGCTACCGCATGCAGTATTATCGCTACGATTCAAAACGATCTGTTGCCGAGCAGCTAGAGGAGTTGCGTCCGGTCGTGAAAGACCTCGCTGCGATGAATCGCGAACTTGGCATTAGTGGCGTTTACCAGAATCATTCCGGTGCGTATGCGGTTGGTGCAACGATCTGGGATCTGCACGAATTGTTCCGCGACTACTCAACGAATGAATTAGGTATCGCGTTCGACATCCGTCATGCAACGGTCGAAGCCGGGCTCTCGTGGCCGGTCTTGTTCAACGTCGCAACGCCTCACCTCGGCGCGGTGTACGTGAAAGACTTTGTTTGGGGCGAGAAGAAGCCGCACAACGTTCCGCTTGGCACGGGGCGCGTCGACAAAAGTTTCTTCACGCAGATGCGTAAAGCGAATTTCGGTGGACCGATTTCAGTTCACGTCGAGTATCTTCCCAAAGCCGGTGTCGCCGAGAACATCCTAGCGATGAAGAATGACTTAGCGACACTAAAGGGTTGGCTGGCGGAAGCGTAATGTATCCGTCTCGTTTATCCTAGTCGCATCGCGACGGCGGACTCCAATCAGCCGTCACGATGCGACTGGGCGAAACGACGGTAACACGCCCTCCACGAGCTTCAGGAATACAACCATGAAAATGTTTATCAACGGCGAATGGGTCGATCGCGATCAAAAGATCGAGGTATTGAATCCGTTCGATCGCAGCCTCGTCGCTACCGTCCCGAGCGCTACGATCGACGATGTTAAATCAGCAATCGCAGGTGCCGTGAAAGGTGCCGAGATCATGCGCAACATGCCTGCGTACGATCGTTTCCGAATCCTTCGCCGAGCAGCGGACTTGATGGTCGAGCGGCAAGAGGACTTGGGCCTCACGATCAGCCTGGAAGAAGGAAAAATACTTGGCGAAGGCGTCTTCGAAGCCAGTCGATCCGCCGTCACGATCGAAACGTCTGCCGAAGAAGCCAAGCGGCTGACAGGCGAAGTGTTGCCGCTCGACGGCGCGCCGGGAGCCACTGGCAAGTTGGGGTTCACGCTCCGAGTCCCCTGTGGAGTCGTCGCCGCGATCACGCCCTTCAACTTCCCGCTCAATCTCGTCTGTCACAAGGTAGGTCCGGCCCTCGCCTCAGGAAACGCGATCGTCGTCAAACCGGCCAGCGATACGCCGTTATCAGCGATCAAGCTAGTCGAGATACTTCTCGAAGCTGGCTTGCCGCCACTCGCGATCAGCTGCATCACAGGCTCTGGCGGAACCGTTGGCGACGCTCTTTGTCGCGACGAGCGTGTTCGCAAGATCAGCTTCACCGGGAGCGCCGAAGTCGGCAAGCGAATCTGTCAGGTAGCAGGTTTGAAGCGAGTGACGATGGAACTCGGCTCGAACAGTCCGCTGATCGTGATGGAGGATGCGGACCTCTCTAAGGTTGTGGAAGCAACTGCCGCGAGCGGATTTGCCAACGCCGGACAAGTTTGCATTTCGACGCAGCGAGTGATCGCTGTCGACAAAGTCTACGACGAACTGATCAACGCGTTAGTCCCTCGCATCGAAGCGATCGCTGCAGGCGATCAGCTCGGCGAGGCAACGAAGATGGGGCCGATGGTTCGCGAAAGCGATGCGGAACGTGTTAGCCAAAGCATCGAAGACGCCGTCTCGCAAGGCGCTCGCTTGGTCTGTGGTGGAACTCGTGCTGGTGCCGTGGTCGCTCCCACGATCTTAGCCGATGTTCGACCTGATATGCCGATCAGCCGTGACGAATTGTTTGGTCCAGCTGTCGGAGTAACGCGAGCATCTGACATTGACGAGGCGATTTCCTTAGCCAACGACACACGATACGGCTTGAGCGCAGGCATCTTCACGCAAGACATCGACGCGGCCGTCAAGTTCGCTCATCAAGTGGACAGTGGCAACATTCAAATCAATTGGGGGCCGATGTGGCGAGCTGACCTAATGCCGTACGGCGGTCTCAAGGAAAGCGGCATGGGCAAAGAAGGTCCGAAGTACGCGATCGAAGAGATGACGGAGATGAAAACGGTGGTGATTCACTCTGTATAGCGTCAAGTCGTGCCGTTCTCACAGCGAACGAGAGATCCGGCCATAACCACGAGGGAGACGAGGCATGGGTTGGGAGTATCACAACGTTTCATTTAACTTTGATGCGGAGTCATTCATATCGCTAGGCGGATTATTCGACTCGGAGCAGTTCAACCTCGAACTGAATCGCCTTGGCTGGGATGGATGGGAGCTTGTGAGCGTGTTCGACACGAATCAGGTAAAGGGCGGGACGCGGTATGTCGTTGCGGTGTTCAAACGCCAGTTAACCGACTCGCGCCGAGCCGAGTTGACAAAACTACTGCACAACTAACTTTCAAACTCATTCCCGCCGTTGACACTTTACCCGTTAAGCTTCCACGGCTTGCGGTATTCGCCGCTGACGAGCAACTTATTCGCTTCATCATCTCCGACGACTTGCTCGTGCTTTGAATCCCATCGCAACGCTCGACCTAATGCTTGGGATATATAGCCCAGATGGCCCGGCGTGATGCTGCGATGAGCCGTTTCGGCAGGTGCAACACATTCCTTCCGGCTACGAACGCAGTCAAGAAAGTTGCGGGCGTGATTCGTCGACTGATAGACCTTCTTCGGACCACAATTGAATTCTAACTTGGCGAGTCGAGGATCGGAGGCATCCAGTTTGCCTCGGCGAACGTATACCCAACCATCCGCGCCAATGATCTTCGACCCAATCGCATGGCGGCTCGCGATCGAGGTCGTCACACCGCCTTCATACGCACATTGAATTTCGTACTGATGGGGTGTGTTGTATACCGACGTTTCAGGAATCGTCCAACCAACGGCTTCGACCTTACTTGGACCACTTCGATCCATGCCCAGCGCCCAATGAGTAATGTCGTTGTGGTGACCGATCCAATCCATCAGCACACCGCCGCCGAACGCTCTGTGTCCCCGCCACCAACGATGATGCCTGGCCCGCATATAAGGCAGTTTCGGTGACGGCCCGCACCACATGTCATAGTCGATCGAGTCGGGTGGTTGTTGGACGGTTCCGTCGCCCATGGGTTTGTCGTAGCCCGGCGGCAGGCCAACCTCCACATGTTGAACTTTGCCGATGTGGCCGTTAATCACTAGTTTGGCTGCATGGCGAAAGAGTTGATCGGACCGTTGTTGCGAACCGGTTTGGAACACTGCCTTGCGAGCAGCGACTTCGCGATAGACGCGCTGTCCTTCGTGAAAGAAATGCGTGACGGGCTTCTCGCAATAAACATCCTTGCCTGCTCGTAAGGCTTCGAGCGTACAGAGCGCATGCCAATGATCGGGGGTCGCTACGATAACGGCATCGATGTCGTCTCGCACACAAACCTCGCGAAAGTCGCTGTATGCACGAACCGCCCCCGTGATCGTTCCTGACTTCTCTTTGGCGTAGTGTTTGTCGACGGTTTGTTGACCGGCCTTGCGGCCGAACGCCCTGCCTTTACCCCACGGGTTGTCTCGGTAGTGAAAGGAATCAACGTCACAAACTGCCACGATCTGTGCATCAACTTGGCCAAGGAACTCGTCTAGTAAGTTGAAGCCGCGCGACCCCAGTCCGATGACGCCAATCGAAATTCGCTCGCTAGGCGCGGGGCGGGCGTCTCTTCCCACCGCGATTGCGGGCACGATCGTGGCTGCAGTTGCCAAAAATCCGCGACGGTCGACCGTATTCTTCGTAAACATCTTTTGATTCTCCGCTTTGCAATGGCATAAAAGGCGTAACCGAACGGAATTCAACCCCGATGATAACTTTCCTTCTACGCGGATGCGACTCGCAGACGACACATAGATGGCTGGGCAAGATTACTGCAAGTAAGCAGTCTTCTGACCCGCGAGATTGACTCACGTGGTCAACTAGCTGCATAATTGATGAACCCACCGTTCGTCAATCGAACACAAAGCTCTCACCAATTGCCAGACACAAAGGCATCGTCATGGCCAATACGAATGCGAATTGTCGCGGACCAGTCAATCGTCGCGGCTTTCTAGAAGCAGGAAGCCTCGCCATGGGCGGCATCGCTTTGAGTGATTTGCTGCGACTGCGAGCGGAAGCCGCTGAAGCCGGGCAACCCAAGACGGATACTTCGGTGATCCTGATTTGGTTGCAAGGTGGGCCGAGTCATCTTGAAACGTATGACCTCAAGCCGGAAGCACCGATCGATTACCGTGGCGAGTGTCGTCCGATCGAAACGAGTGCTCCGGGGATAAGCGTTTGTGAGCATTTACCGGAACACGCGAAAGTCGCCGACAAGTTCAATTTGATTCGCTCAATCTCGCACGGCTTCGCGAATCATGCCGGCGGTGCCGGTCGTTTCCTGTCTGGCTACAACCCGCTTCGACCACTCGATCCCTTAGCTCAATTCCCATGCCTCGGGCCCGTCGTCTCAAAGATGCTTGAAGGGCGTCGAGATCCGGCGATGCCTCGATATGTTGCCAGTGCGTCAAACGTGTACGGAGGCGGAAGTGCGAGTCTCGGTGCGGCCTACTTGCCGTTCGTTGTTGGGAGCGATCCCAACGATCCGAAGTTTGCCGTAAACAATTTGTCGTTGTCGGGAGGCTTGAAAGATCGGCTTGACGATCGGAAGTCACTGCTGGGCGCTTTCGACGGAGTACGTCGAAATGTCGATCGTTCAAAAGTGATGAACTCAATTGACAAGTATAACCAGGAAGCCGTCAATCTACTGACAAGTGATCGCGCGAAGGAAGCGTTCGATCTATCCAAAGAGGATTCGAAGCTCCGGGATAAATACGGTCGCCACAAATGGGGCCAGCGAGCGTTACTTGCGCGACGCCTTGTCGAGGCAGGAACCAGTTTCGTCACGATGCAAATGCAAAACCCGAGCATTGCAGGAGGCATCGGCAATTGGGACATTCATGCGGTCAACGGTCACTTGTTCGACGACGCGAAGGCTCGACTGCCAGTGTTCGATCGCGCCGTCGCCGCCTTGCTCGAAGACATCTACGATCGGGGGCTTGATGAGAAGGTAATGGTAATCGTATCCGGCGAGTTTGGCCGAACTCCTCGCATTAATCCGCAAAAGGGAACTGGATCTGGCGTCATCCAGCCTGGTCGCGATCACTATCCTGGCGCGATGTCAGTACTCGTATCCGGCGGCGGCATGCAGACGGGCCAGATCATTGGTTCGACGACGACAAAGGGCGAGCGTCCGAAGGACCGAAAGCTTGACCCGAATGATCTGCTCGCGACCGTTTATCGGCATCTCGGCGTTAACCACACCGAAATGGTCCCCGATAACAGTGGTCGTCCCATCCCCTTGATTCCTAACGGGACTCCAATCGCAGAATTGCTCTGAGTCAATATTCTGCCGCGACTTGCGCCAACCGATCATTGACCATCTACAGGCTCCAGGCATAGACTGGTGCGTTTGGCCTGAGACCGTGGGCCACAACTGTCGATGCGTGCGTGGAGTGAGGCTGTGCCAGGAACCTGTGTTATCGGACTGCAGTGGGGGGACGAGGCGAAAGGCAAGCTTGTCGATTTGCTGTGTCCACAATTTGATATCGTGGTCCGTTTTCTCGGTGGAGCCAACGCTGGCCATACCGTGGTCGTCGGCGATCAGACCTACAAGTTGCATCATGTGCCAAGCGGTATTTTGAACGCCGGTGTCATGAACGTCGTGACGCCCGGAGTGGTGATTAACCCCGCTACGATACTAAAAGAGATCGATTCGCTGCTCGAACGCGATATCGAAGTCGACGCAAACCTGATGCTCAGCGATCGGGCTCATATTGTCTGCCCGTGGCACATCGCCGAAGACCAGGTAATGAACGGCCAGCCTGTACAAGGCGAAAGCATCGGCACGACGCTTCGCGGCATTGGCCCTTGCTACCGCGATAAAGTAGGCCGATCTCACGCGATACGCCTAGGCGACTTATACAGCGACGACTTTCGCGAGCGAATCGAGAGCATCGTTGGCGTAAAGCGGCGGATTCTGTCGGGACTGAGCGGCGAGGACGGAGGAGACTTTGGCCTCGACCCCGCAAAGATCTACGACGAGTATCGCGGCTATGCCGAGCGGCTCGAGAAGCATGTCCAAGATACGACGGCCTACTTACTTGATGCCGTTGATGATGGTAGGCGATTGCTGTTCGAGGGCGCTCAAGGCGCTCTGCTCGATATCGATCACGGAACTTTTCCGTTCGTGACAAGCAGCAACAGCTCGGGCGTGGGCGTGGCGTCTGGTTCCGGCGTTCCGGCGAGATCGGTCGATCGAATGATCGGCGTGGCGAAAGCTTACACGACGCGAGTCGGCGGTGGTCCGTTTCCAACTGAGCAAGACAACGAAATTGGTCAGCGAATTCGCGACCTCGGTAACGAATACGGCACAACGACTGGTCGACCGCGCCGTTGTGGTTGGTTCGACGCGGTTGCGGTTCGATACACATCGCGACTCAGTGGCATTGATTGTTTGGCGCTGATGATGATGGATGTGCTCAGCCAGCTTCCTGAAATTAAGATCTGTACGGCGTACCAGCTGGATGGCGAGAAGGTCGATCACTTCCCGAGCCAAGTTGGAGATCTGCGTCGCGTGAAGCCCGTCTACGAAACTTGGCCAGGTTGGGAGACAGATGTTACTGGGGCAAGGAAGCTGGCCGACTTCCCGGATGGCGCTCGACGCTATCTTGATCGCATCAGCGAACTTGTTGGAAAGCCGATCGATGTCGTTTCCGTTGGCCCAGATCGCGAGCAAACAATCTTCGACTAGGTTGTCACGATGACCGAAGAAGTCTCCACAGCAACCACGAGCAGCTTTGATGTTCCGCGAGAACGTTGGCCGTGCCATATTGCCGTCATTATGGACGGCAACGGTCGCTGGGCTCAAAAGCAGGGATTACCTCGCGTCGAAGGACATCGCCGCGGGGTCGCAAGCGTTCGACAAACCGTCGAAGAGTGTGCTCGCTTGGGAATTGATCAATTGACGCTTTACTGCTTGTCGAGTGAAAACTGGAAGCGTCCGCAGAGCGAGCTCGACTTTCTCATGCACTTGCTGGAACAATACATGATCGAAGAACGCAGCACGATCATGGAGCAGAACATCGTCGTCAGAATTATCGGGAGACGCGACGGCATTCCAGATCGTGTTTTGGGCGAGATGGATAAGACGATCCAAATGAGTGCCGATAATACTGGCACCCGCCTTTGTCTCGCGATCAACTACGGTGGTCGTGGCGAGATGGTGGATGCGGTGCGACGCATTGCCGAAGAAGTGAGCGACGGGACGCTTTCGCCGAGCAACATCGGCGAGCAATGTCTCTCCGATCATCTCTACACGGCTGGCATGCCAGACCCAGACTTGCTGATTCGAACGGCCGGCGAAATGCGAATCAGCAACTTCCTGCTTTGGCAAATCAGTTACGCCGAGTTATGGGTGACTGATCTTTGTTGGCCCGAGTTCCACGAGCCCGATCTTCACGATGCGATTCGCGATTTTGCTTCGCGCGATCGACGCTTCGGCGGGCTTAACCAATAGTCGTTGTGCGCTCCGCGAACAACGACTATCAATTCATAGGAAACTAACTTGTGTTACGTTGGCGTTTGATCTTTGCGGCAATTATTATCGCGCCGCTGTTGGCCTTGGTGTACGCCGACTTTCACTATAACTTCGGCGCACCCGGAATTTTGCTTGCGCCACTGGGACTCGTCGCAGGATTGCTCGCCGCCGGCGAGATCCTCGACATGCTGAAGGGGAAGGGGCATTCGCCCGTCGGATGGCCTATCTACGCGGGAATCACGTTGATCTTCGTCGCCGCCTGTGCCCCGCTCGGCTGGCAACTTGCGGGAGCCGAATATCCACTTGATTGCCCGTTGGGAGAACTTGGTTGGCCACTTGCAGCGGCGGCACTCGCGGTCGGACTCATCTTCGTCGGCGAAATGATGCGCTACGAGGAGCCCGGCGGAGTGATCGTCAACGTGGCACTCGGCATGTTCGCGACGTTTTACATCGGTTTACTTCTTATCTTCGTCGTGCAGCTGCGATTTTTCGACACCAACGAGCGAGGCATGACTGCCTTGGTTTCGTTGCTGTTCGTAACGAAGCTTTCGGACACCGGAGCCTACTTCACAGGGAAGACATTTGGTCGTCACAAACTGGCCCTGAAGCTTAGTCCAGGTAAGACAATCGAAGGTGCGATAGGCGGCATTGCTGTCGCTTGTCTAGCCTCCTGGATTTTCTTTCAGTTCATTGCGCCGTCGATCTTGGGCGCGACGACAGCGTCGCCTTTGTGGGGCGTTCTATTGTATGGAGCGATCATCGCGATCGCTGGAATGCTTGGCGATCTTTCAGAATCGCTCTTGAAGCGTGACATGGAACGCAAGGACTCCAGCAGTTGGTTGCCGGGCCTGGGAGGCGTTCTCGATATCCTCGATTCCATTCTCGCAGCAGCTCCAGCGGCGTTCATCTGCTGGGTCGCAGGCATCGTATGACCGTTACAGTCGGCGTTATTACACCGACAGCCGAATTGCCTATCAGCTTTTTCAATTCGTTAAGTCTCAGCGCCCACGCACTTTATGACATCGACGCGAACTCCAGCTAGTCTCGTGCGTCAAAGATTCACTATAGTTGTGTAACTGAGAAGTTCGGGCAACCGTCACGGCGACAAAAATCGTCGTCGTTCTTTATGTGTGAAGCTACTTTATCGCTGGTAGAACCTCAGCTGGTCCTGTCGCTGTTTGGCGCTCGCGACCAGCATCTGCGCGTGGTTCGCACTGCCTTGGGCGTGAATGTCACGCATCGAGATGGGAAGATCCACGTCTCGGGCGAGGAGGCTGCTGTCTCGCAAGCTACTATAGTTCTCGAACACCTAAAGAATTTGGTCGAGCGCAACGGAACACTTTCCCCCGACGATGTTTCAGAAATCCTGTCGCGAGTGAATGGGAATGGCGAACCCGATCTGAAGGAAACAATCGAAGTCATCAATTCGGGGCGTGTCATCAAGCCCCGCACCGCCGGGCAGGAAAAATACATCGCCGCGATTCGCCAGCATGACATCACATTATCAATGGGCCCGGCGGGATCGGGAAAAACTTATTTGGCCGTTGCGCTGGCTGTCGAAGCACTGAAGCTACATCGCATCAGAAAGATCGTGCTGGTTCGCCCCGCCGTCGAAGCCGGCGAGAGCTTAGGCTTTTTGCCTGGTGACCTGCAAGCAAAAATCAACCCTTACCTAAGACCGTTGCTCGATGCTCTTCACGAGATGATCGATTACGATCAAATCAAAGACTTCATGACCGACGATGTCATCGAAGTAATCCCACTAGCTTATATGCGTGGGCGAACATTGAACGAAGCATTTATCATCTTGGACGAAGCTCAGAACGCTACGATCGCGCAGATGAAAATGTTCCTAACTCGGATGGGCGAAGGATCAAAGATCGTGATCGCCGGGGATACGACACAAGTCGACTTGCCGTCCCATTCTCGCAGCGGCTTGATCGATGCCATGTCACGGTTGAAGAAGATCAAAGGCATCGCGCAGATTCGTCTAACAAGGGCGGACATCGTCCGGCATCGATTGGTACAAGCGATCGTCCAAGCGTACGACGACACCGAGACTCGCGCCAAGAAAGCACGGCGGTAGGAATTCATGTCCACAAGCAACCCTCGTCGCAAGCGTTCTGATTTGGCAGCCGGTATTCAATTGCCACCTGGCCAAATCTCTCGGTTCGTGACGTACTTGCGCCGCAGTGACGTCGTATTGCGGCTGTGCCTCTGCTTAGTCGCCGCGACGATCATGTGGGCGGCAACGCAGGGATGGAGTCGTCCGTTCTCTTATGCCAGTGGCTATATACCCCAACGGGACATCGTTGCGAGAATTGACTTCAGTACCGGAGAATTAGATGGCCCGGAAAATGAACGACTTCGACAGCGAGCGAGAGCCCAAACGATTTGCATCTACGAACACGACGTGCAACCGTTAGTCGAGTTGCGCGAAGCCTTGAAGAACCGCGTGTTCCAGGTGACTCATGGCGAGTCGTTCGAAAATCTCACCGAAGATGAACGCAAAGCATGGGACGAGTTCCTGCCGACGAATCAGGCAATGGACAACGAGGAGCAGTTCTTCGCGGAGTTCAAGCTTTCGCTGAGCGAAGACGCGGAACTGGAGAAGTTCGAGCGTGCGGTCCAAATCGCATTCGCTGATTATGATCGCGATGGGCTCCTGGTTCAGCTCGAGCATCAGTTTGAAGAGGGGAGCCAAACGTCGATCGAAGTCCATCCAAAGGGCCGCGCTGACATCGCTCACAGAGTCGAAGTTGATGACGTGCGAATCGCACAAGCCACTTCAGACCTCAGGACTCGACTGCACGATGGCTTTCAAGCGGCCGGACACCCGGACTCCAACCTCGATACACTCGCGCTTTTGGTTACGAATTGGCTGACCGGAAAGCGAATACCCGCGACGCTCGAATTGGATGCGGACGCAACCAACGATGCGCGTCGAGCGGCGGAGGATTCGGTCGAGGAAGCCACGATCGACTACCACGTCGGAGATCGTTTGGCAGTCGCGGACATCCCACTGACAACTCACGACGTTAATAGTCTCGATGCCGAACACAAAACTGTAATGGAAGGATTGAGCTGGGGGAAGAAGATTCGACACTCACTCGCCCATTTCGGAATGTACATCGCCATGTACGTCCTGTGCGGTTCCTATTTGTTCTTTCACGAGCGACGACTCCTCACCGATACACGCCGATTTGCAACCATGCTGGGACTTGTCGTTGTGACGGTCGTCCTTTGTCACGTCGTGGCAGGTGATCGGTGGCGCGCTGGAGTCATTCCGATGACGTTGTTCGGCATAACAGTTGCGATCGCTTACCGGCGAGAACTCGCGTTGCTACTTTCCGCGGTCGTTTCGCTAGTCGTCACGCTAGCGGTCGGGCATAGCTTGCCAGAGTTCGTGATCCTCGTTGCTGCCGTCTCGTCTTCGATCCTTCTTGTTGGGCGAATTCGGAGCCGTACGAAACTGATCTATGTTGGACTAGGCACGGCATTGGTAACGGCTTTCACGACGTTAGGTGTCGGAACGCTCGTCGGCCAAGCGTACGGTTGGTCTGGCTCCGGGCCGCTCAGCCAGCTGAGCGGATCAGAAAGTGGCGTCTTCGCGTTGTGGATCACAATGGGAGCGCTGTGGTTCGGCTTTTGTGCGTTGCTCGCTGGTGTGTTGATGACCGGTCTGCTTCCATTCATCGAAAAGCTGTTCGATGTTCAAACCGACATCAGCTTATTGGAACTTGGCGACGCTGCGCACCCGTTGTTGCAGGAACTCGTCCGTCGCGCACCTGGAACGTACAACCACTCGATTAATGTCGCGTCTATCGCAGAAGCTGCCGCCGAAGCGATAGGTGCCAACGGACTGCTGTGTCGTGTGGCGGCCTACTTTCACGACATCGGCAAGATGCTGAAGCCGGGCTACTTTGTTGAGAATCAAAGTGGCGACGCCAATCGACACGAGTCGCTGATGCCGGCGATGAGTACGCTGGTGATCATCGCACATGTTAAAGACGGAGCCGACTTGGCGCGACAACATCGCCTACCTCGCTCAATCATCGACTTCATCGAACAACATCATGGCACGACGCTGGTCGAGTACTTTTTCAATCAGGCTGCGAAGCAAAGCGAAGCCGATCCAGACGCGGGCGAAGTGGACGAGACGAGCTTTCGTTATCCAGGGCCGAAGCCGCAATCGAGAGAGACCGGTGTCATGATGCTTGCCGACGCCACGGAAAGCGCTTGCCGCACCTTGACCGATCCGGCACCGGCTCGAATTGAACACCTTGTTCACGATATCGCCATGAAACGGTTGCTTGACGGGCAGTTCGATGAATGCAATCTCACGCTGAGCGAAATGGCGATCATCGAAGAAAGTCTTGTCAAGTCGCTCACCGCCGTGTATCACGGACGAGTCAAGTATCCGAGCCAACAAACGGCCTAAGTGATCTCCTCGGTGCGAATGTGATTAAGGTTGATATCGCCAACGAGCAATCGAACCACGTCTTCGAAGTTGAATTGCTTCAAGAAGCCGTGCGAATTGTCCTTGCTGGCGAGGCGGTTACAGAGGGCGACGTCAGTGTCGCAATCGTCGACGATGCGACGATCCATGTTCTGAACCGCAAATACTTAGAACATGATTACGCAACCGATGTTCTGAGTTTCCTCCTGAGTACTCCCGGCGAACCGCTTGAAGGCGAAGTGATCGTCAGTGCTGACACTGCCGCCCGTGAAGGTGTTCGGTTCGGCTGGACTGACGTCGACGAACTGCTTCTCTACGTCGTCCACGGCACGCTGCATTTGGTTGGTTACGACGACCGTTCTGACAGCGAACGGGCGACCATGCGGGCCAAGGAAAGCCAATACTTACGGGCACTCGGTCGGCAGCCAATTGAAAAAGACAGCGACTCAACCACTTGCACGTTACCGTCTTCCCAGCCACCGATCCAAGGGAAGGCTACATCGTGAGTTGGCTGACTTTGTGTGTGCTGGTGGTGATAGGAATGTTGATCACGGGATTTGCTGCAACCGCGTCGAAGGCACTTCAGGAGTTCTCGCGCCGCGAGTTGGAAGTCTATTCACGCCGCCGTAGCCGTACTGATCGATTCGGAGCGATCCTTGATGACTACGAGCAGGCAGCAATCGGGCTAGAGAGTCTTCAGATCGTCGGAACTGCATTGCTGACTTTTAGCCTTTTCGCAATGGCAATCAATCTATGCGGAGGGCTTAGCGAGATCACTGCCTTCCGATTCGCGGCTGCTGTGGCGATTTGCTCGTTGACGTTGTTGTCTGTCACGACCTGGATCCCGGAGGCCGTGATAGCACTCTGGACAGCACCTCTTATCTTCCACAGTTGGCCCTGGCTACAACTGATCACGTGGGCAATGTGGCCACTCACGCTGGGCGTGAAAGTTGTTGGCGCATTGTTTCGGCGTTTGGCCGATCGTCCGGAAGAAGAAGACGACGAGGAAGAGGCATTCGAGGATGAGATCCTCTCTGTCGTGACGGAAGGGCTTCACGACGGCGTCCTCGAAAAAGAGGAACGCGAAATGATTGCAGGCGTGATTGAACTCGGCGACACGGATGTCCTGTCGATTATGACGCCGCGAAGCAATCTCGATGCACTCGATGTACGCCTAAGCTGGGAGGAGGTTCAGGCTTTCGTCGTGAAAGCTGGACGCACTCGAATCCCCGTTTATGAAGGAGCACTCGATAACGTTATCGGAATCCTGTACGTCAAAGATCTGCTGAAGGAGTTATCGGTTTCGAAAAGCGAGCCTCGTAAATCGCTGCGCGACTTGCTGCGTAAGCCTTGGCGAGTGCCAACCACCAAACCGCTAGATGAGCTTCTCCAGGAATTTCTACACACTCGGAACCATCTAGCCCTTGTGATTGACGAGTACACGTCCGTCGCCGGAGTTGTCACAATTGAAGATGTGCTGGAGGAGATTGTCGGCGAAATCGTCGACGAATTTGACTACGACGAAGTTGAGGAGTTCCAACGCATAAACGACCGCACTGCGGAAGTACTGGGCACGGTCCATCTTAATGCAATCAATGACCGACTAGGACTGGAACTCGACCAGCCCGACGATTGCGACACGTTAGCTGGGCTCGTGATCGCCCACCTGGGTCGGATTCCAAAGGTCGGAGAAGCGGTCGAATTTGAAGAGGCTCGCGTCACCGTTCTAGAAGCCACTCGCCGCCGGATCGAGCGTCTTCGAGTCGAGATCGCCAGAGCGCCCAGTGAGACAGACGACGAACGCGATGCTGACTTCGCGTAACCGTAACGTGCAGTTCTGCTTATAGCGATTAGTTGAAGTTTGCGACCTGGGTAACCGATGATGGGTGATGCAATACGGCGGTGGTGACGCGAAAATAACTCGTCTCTGCTGTTAGTGCTTGTAGCGTAATGACTTACAGTCGATGCAAAGAACTAACCATCAATTTATGTCGCAAGTTGTTTTATATACAACACTTACCGAATACGACGGGTTGCCGAGACAAGGCAGTCTTGCAGGCAATTCGCCGTTGACTCCGCTTGGGAAAGCCATCGGCAAGAAAGCTTGATCTTGACTCTACTTCTTACGCTATCTACACTTGGAACTCGTCGGAACCGTCGATGTCGGCGTGTTTTAACTGGAATTCGGGGTTGTTCTGGGAGAGTCCAGTCGTGACCAAAAAAGAGATCGTCAAAACGATTTCCGAAGAAATTGGCATGACCCAGCTCAAGACCAAGGAAATCGTCCAAAAGACGTTTGATGCGATTGTCGAGACGCTAGTCGACGAAGGACGCATCGAACTACGGAATTTTGGCGTTTTCGAGGTTAAGAAGCGGGCGGCCCGTAAGGCTCGAAATCCACGCACAGGTCAGCGAGTCGACGTGCCGGAAAAGTATGTCGTAACATTCAAACCCGGCAAGGAAATGGAAGAGAAAGTGCGGCAGTTGGAGTTGCGCGAGGCGGCGGCCGCCGCTGCGGCGCAACAGGCGGCGACTTCGTCCCTTTCTTCATCCGACCTAGCGACATCACCGATACAGCAGCAACCCCCGTCACAGCCGTTCGGCAATACGGGGACACCCGGTTCCGGAAATTGATGCTAATAAACACCTCCGCCAGCGGGTTTAAGGCTGGCGTCCCTTCACCAAAGTCTTTTCGCAAACACGGATCTTATCTGTAACGCTGGCAACGATTTGTTGTCATGGCAGCTTCGGTTGCCGCAAACAGCCAGGATGGCTGTTGATGTCTCATCATGGAGGAGTTTTCGATGCGTCGGATCTTATACACGCTGTTGCTGGGCGTTCTACTCAGCTCAAGTGTGGGGTGCTTTCTGCCCATCTACTCCGGCGAACCAACTCGTCGCGCCCAACAGATGATCTTCACTTCGGAAGATCTCAGGTCATTTTATGACGTTTGGGAGCGTATCTGGTTCCTGGATATGCCAGATCATATGACGCCGCAGCGTATTCACGGCGGTGTGATCTAGCCCAATTGATCGACAATCAAACAAGAGCTAAATGACTCTCGCGCTCCCGGTACGCGCCCTTCCGCCCGCTTCAATCACCTCCTTCGCCGTCATTGTTCATCGACTTTGCCAAGGATAGATTACATAGATCTGAAATCTACCCGGCAGCAACAGTGAACAATGACGGACAACAACGTGGCGAAATCAGACCTCTCCGTCCAACTCGGACGACTCACTCTTGCCAACCCAATTTTGGTCGCTTCGGGTACCTTTGGCTACGCTCGCGAGATGGAGCGATTGGTCGACCTCAGTCGCCTGGGTGGGATTCTTCCAAAGACGATCACGAAGGCACCGCGCGCCGGCAATCATCCGTGGCGGACCATCGAAACTTCCGCCGGGCTATTGAATTCAATCGGCCTGGACAACGACGGAATCGATGCATTTATCGCACACCATCTCCCCTACCTTGCAAGCTTGAGCACGTCCGTCATCGTTAGCATCGCTGGGCGGAGCCAAGATGAGTTTGTCGAGTTGGCCAGCCGATTGAGCGAGGAAGACGGCATCGCCGGTTTGGAATTGAATATTTCGTGCCCTAATGTTACCGGCGGCGTCGACTACGGCACGGACCCTACGCTTTGCGAAAAACTTGTCGCGAATGTACGCGAGTCTTGTCGATTGCCGGTGATCGCAAAGCTGACGCCAAACGTCACGTGTATCGCTGATATCGCATGCGCCGCGGCAGCTGGCGGCGCGGACGCGGTCAGCTTGATCAATACGGTGCTCGGCATGGCAATCGATTGGAAGCGGCAACGGCCGATGCTCGGCAATGTTGTGGGAGGGCTTAGCGGACCTGCGATCAAGCCCGTAGCATTGCGCTGCGTTCACCAGGTCGCTCGCGCCGTCGATATTCCGATTATCGGCATTGGCGGGATTTCAAACATCGACGACGCGATGGAGTTCTTGGTTGCGGGCGCGAGCGCAGTCCAAATTGGAACGGCGAACTACTACGACCCAACTGTCTCGATGACGATTCTTGATCAACTTCCAGACGCTCTAAAACAGCTCGGCGCAACCCGTACCGATGATATCGTTCGCTCGTTGCAGCTGCCCGAGCCAGTTGAACCTGCAACGGTCGCTCCGACCGCCTGACGTTTCATTCGCTCGGCAGACCTAAACTTCATATTGAAGTCTCTTTCCATCAACCAATCATCTAGATCATCATGCGAGTTCTATCAGGCATTCAGCCGACCGGGCGATTTCACTGGGGCAATTACTTCGGAGCGATTCGTCAGTACATCGACCTTCAGAACGCAAACGAGGCGTATTATTTCATCGCCAATCTACACGCGCTGACGACGGTTCGCGACGCCGATGAATTGCGCCAGAACGTTTTAGATGCCGTATTAGATCTGCTGGCTTTGGGACTCGATCCAGATCGGGCCACGCTGTTCGTGCAATCAGACGTGCCAGAAGTCTCGGAGCTGTGTTGGCTGCTGATGAGCGGTACGCCGATGGGGTTGCTTGAACGCTGTGTCTCCTTCAAGGACAAAGTCGCGAAAGGATTGACGGCGAACGCCGGTTTGTTCACATATCCAGTGTTGCAAGCCGCAGATATTTTGATTTATGACTCGGACGTCGTTCCTGTCGGGCAAGATCAGGTGCAGCACGTAGAAGTTTGTCGCGATATCGCCCAAAGCTTCAATCATCACTTTGGCGAAACTTTCGTCTTGCCGAAGCCCAGCGTGCTTGAGGCGACTGCAAAAGTACCTGGCACCGATGGCGAAAAGATGTCGAAGAGCTACGACAACACGATCGAAATTTTCGAACCGCTAAAGCCACTTCGCAAGAAAATCATGCGAATCACGACCGATTCGCGACCGATGGAAGATCCCAAAGAGCCCGAAGGCGACCATCTGTATCAGCTTTACGCTTGCTTTGCCGATGCTTCCGAGTTGGAGGAGATGGCGGCGAAATACCGGAAGGGCGGATTCGGATACGGCGAAGTAAAGAAGGCGATCGCTGATGCTTCGGAGCAGTTCTTCGCAGAACCACGCGCAAAACGCGAGGAGCTCGCCGCACATCCCGAAAAGGTTGCCGAGATCCTGGCAGATGGTGCGAGCTGCGCACGGACGAAAGCCGCCGAAGTCTTGCAGCGAGCGCAGAAGGCATGTGGGGTGAGCGGCTGATGAGTATTGCGGGAATCGGGACCGACATCGTTGAATGTCTTCGCATCGCACAAATGATCGAGCGGCACGGCGAGTTGTTCCTGACTCGAGTCTATACAGAACTTGAGATTCAATACTGCAGTTCGCGCAAAGCCGCGACGCAACACTACGCCGGTCGCTGGGCAGCCAAAGAAGCCGTACTGAAAGCCATGGGAACGGGCTGGGCGAAGGGAATCAGTTGGCGCGACATCGAAGTTCGCAACGACGAAGGCGGTCGCCCTTCGATCATGCTGGGCGGCGGTGCCCGCGAAATCTGCGAACGACGAGGAGTCAGCGAGATGCTGATCAGCATCTCGCATTGCCGCAGCCACGCGACGGCGTATGCCCTGGCCGTCGCGCGTAACGACGAAGACATTCCGTTCTAACGAGACGGAATCCCAGCTAAGATTGATCGTGGTCGGTACTCGCAACAGCTGAATTCTTGCGAATCCAGCTACCGCGATGGAACTCGGCTGACTTGAACCGCGAGTTAGCTTTCGGCACCCGCTGCCGCAAGGTTCTTGTCACCTTCGGCGGCAGTAGTCAACTCTTCCAAGACCGCTTTACACTGTTTGAGGATGTCGTCGTTCTTCATCCCGGTGAAACAGTCGGCGTTGGGTGACAGCGTGATCGGGCCCTTGTAACCCCCATCTTTCAGCAGCGTCACTATCTCGTGAACGTTAGCCGCACCGTCTTCGGCTGGCATGATTCGTTGATCTTCAGATAGATCCACACGCTCGACACCGCTCGGTGCATCGGCAACCGTCACATAAGCGATGTTGTCAACGCCAAAGCCTTTTAATGAATCAACCGTTCCGCCACCGACATACCAGTTCCATGTATCCAACCAGAGGCCAACGTTGTCTGCCGCGACTGACTTTAACAGCAACGCCAGTGCGTCCGCCTCCTGAATGAACTGAAACTGTTTTCCTTCGCGACGAGCCTCGGTCGCATGAAAGCCAACGGCGAGACGAATGTCTTGCTTGGCAAGTACTTCGGCAATCTCGGCCAAACGGGCGCGATGCTGCTCGAAGTTGTCGTGGTAGGGCAGGTGTTCGCTCTCCGGGAAGACGACTGTCTTGCATGCGTAAACGTTGGCTTGTGCCGCATAGGACGCGACCTCGTCCAGCTCTGCCAAGTCAGCTTTGTAAGTAGCCTCATCGGCACGCCAACGAACGGGCAGGTCGACGCTTCCGATGTGAAGTTTCGCACTGCTCAAGAACCGAATGGCTTGATCGAGTCCCTGTGTCTTGGCTCGCTGGGCGAAGTCATCGATCTCCAAGTCGAGGCCACGAAAGCCGTACGTCAGGGTTAACTCGATGATCTCACTTTGACGTCCGGAAATTCCAAGTGAGGAAGGGCATAGGTTCTTAAACATACTGAGGTCTCCGCGCCTCGCCTCGCATACCGCCGCTGTCGGCGGTTGGGGCGTCTCTGTGGGGGTGTGTTCCGATGTGAACCAGTGATTATGGCAAAACAGCGTGAGCGGGCAAAGGGGCAACGATTTCGCACGACTTAATTCAAACGCTACAAACTCTCGCTATATCGAGCGGTTGCGGCGGCAATGCTGGAGCCATGATCGAATACATAGCCTTGTTCCGCGAGAAGCTGCTCTAGAGCCGATAGGAAAAGCAGAACGTTGGCTGGGCGCGAGCCATAACCCATTAGCCCAATTCGCCAGACTTTCCCCTTAAACGCGCCGAGGCCTGAACCAATTTCGATCCCGAATCGTTTCAACAAATCGCCGCGAACTCGCGCATCATCGACGCCTTCCGGAATACGAACCGCATTCAGCATGGGAAGCTGATGTCCCTCTTGTGCCGTGTATTCGATCCCCAACGCGGATAGCCCCGCCTTCAGCGCATGATGATTCAGCATGTGCCGGGTGAAGCAACTCTCGAGCCCTTCTTCGTGGATGACCTGCAACGCTTCATATAGCGCATACGACATGTTGATTGGCGCGGTGTGATGGTAGACGCGATCCGATCCCCAGTAATTGGCGAGCATTGTTGCATCGAGGTACCAGCTTTGAACCTTGGTCTTGCGCGACAAGATCGTTTCCATCGCTCGCTCGTTAAACGAGACGGGAGCCAACCCTGGAGGACAGCTCAAGCACTTCTGGGATCCTGAGTAGATCGCATCAATTCCCCACTTGTCGACTTCGACGGGAACTCCCCCAAGTGCGGTCACCGCATCAACGAGCAACATCGCTCCTGCGTCGTGAACCAGCTTCGAAATCTCTTCGATCGGTTGCCACGCACCGGTCGAGGTCTCGGCCATCACAATACCGACGACTTTTGGTTTAGCCTGCGCCAACGCGTCTTTCAAATCATCTGGCGTGAACACTTCGCCCCACAGTCGCTCCACCTTGGTAACGGACGCGCCAGCGCGCTCAGCGACGTCGACCATTCGCGTGCCGAACACACCGTTCACGCAGACGATCATCGAATCGCCGGGTTCGATTAGGTTGACGACGGTGGCTTCCATTCCTGCCGAGCCAGTCGCGCTGACCGAAAACGTCATCCGATTCTCTGTGCGAAACAACGCGCGGAGCATCTTCTGCGAATCGTCCATCAGCTGCAGGTAGTACGGATCAAGGTGGCCGACCGTGTTCTTTCCGATCGCCTGCAACACGCGCGGATGAATGTCACTTGGTCCAGGTCCGAGCAACGTACGAATGGGAGGGTTTAAAGTCGGCGTGGACAGTGTCACGATTCGTTCTCCGAAAAACTGTTTCAAGAAGGCAGCAAGCCCGCGTCCGAGTCAGTTCGCGTTCTTTGGCGATAGTTCACGGACGAGGGCACTGATTTGTTTGAACTCGGGAGTTCCTGCGGCATCACACCATTCGAATAGCGCCGCCTCGGTTGTCGTTAAGGTCGCTCCTGCCGAATCCATTCGCCGCAATGCCGTTTCGTAATCGAGTTCGTTGCGCGAGCCAACTGCGTCAACGGCCAGATAAACGCGAAAGCCGTCAGCCATGAGGTCCAAGGCCGTCTGCTGGACACAGACATGCGTCTCGATACCAACCACCAGCACCTTGAAGATCCCGGCATCGCGAAGATCCGTAAACACTTCCGGGCAGCCGCCACAACTAAACGTGAGCTTCTCAGGAATCTCGCCTAGGCGATCCGCCAACTCCTTGACGGTCGGTCCCAGCCCGCGCGGGTACTGTTCGGTAGCGACGGCTCGGACGCTAAGAGCCTTCGCTCCGTCTAGTAGCCGTCCGATGTTCCAAACGACTCGCTCCTGACGCGAAATCGCTGGAATTAGCTTCTCTTGCACATCGACGACGAGCAATGCCGTGTCGTTTCGCGACATTAGCTCCGGACTTCGCGGCAACCGTTGTAGTTCTGTCATCTCTTTGATTTGCAGAGAAAGGCTCGAAGTCGCGATACGAAGTGGGTACTCTACGGCAGGTCGTTTCCAACTACAATAACCCACGGTAGTTATGCCCCGACGAACCGGTGGATGGAGAGCAACTCAGATGCGACGACCTGAATTCTTGAAGCGAGAAGATGCCATCAATCGACGACTATTTTTGCAAAGCACTGCCATGGCAAGCGCCGTGTGCGTTCTGGGAACGGTGTGCGTTCTGGATACAAAGTCCCTTGCGGTCGACAAGTCTGCCAGCGACGGTGTCACGTTTAGCTTCGGTACGTACGGCATGAAGTCGATGTCTACCGAAGATGCGATTCGTACCGTATCGCAAGTCGGCTACGACGGTATCGAGATCGCGGCGCGAGCGGATTGGGATGCCGCGCCCGCTCGGATGCCAAAACTTCGCCGAGAGAAAGTTCGGAAGCTACTTACAGATACTGGATTGCAAGTCACGGCGTTGATGGAACATCTCTATCCGGTGAAAGACGATGCGAAGCATAAGGTGGGACTCGCTCGGTTGCGCGAGGTTGCTCAGTTGGGCCACAATCTTTCCCCAGACGCGCCTCCTTTGATTCAAACGGTACTTGGTGGCGGCAAGTGGGAGGATCAGAAGAGCCTGTTCCTTGATCGTCTTGGTGATTGGGCGATGCTGGCGGAAGAGACAGAAACTGTCATCGCGATTAAGCCACACCGAGGAGGCGGGATGTCGAAGCCGTCGGAAGCCGCTTGGCTGATCAAACAACTTGACGATACCCCGTGGATTCGAATGGTCTACGACTACAGTCATTATGCCTTTCGCGAGATGTCCGTTCCGGCGACCGTCGAAACGGCGCTTCCGTATACCGGACACATCGCCATCAAAGACGTCGTGAAAACCGAAAAGGGATTCAAATTCGTCTTGCCCGGGGCGAGCGACACGTTCGATTACGCTGATTTGCTCAAACGATTCTACGCTGGCGGTTATCGAGGCGATATTTGCTGCGAAGTAAGTAGCATGGTGTCAGGCCAGCCGAACTATGACGCGATTGCTGCCGCAAAGACGTGCTACGCAAACATAGCCGCACAGTTTAAATTGGCCGGTGTGCCTCGTCGGAGCCGATAGGTCGAACGTCGCTTGCCTCATGTCGCATGTCTGTCGATAATCGAGACTGAGCCTCAGAGTTCTCCATTCGGACCGGGAAACAAAGCAATGCGAAGAGATCGTACAAAAGTCAGGGTTTGCAGTGTGATCTGCCTCGTTTCGGTCGTGGCATTGATTGCGAGCGGCCAAGGCCGAGAAGCAGCGAACCGGGCAAAGCTTCCGACATTTGATCCTGTGAAGACGAATCGAATCTTCTTTGCAGATGTGTTTGCTCGATTGGACGGCGAACGCCCGGCTAACCCAAATGTGCGGATTGCACCGCAGACCGATGGAGGAGTTCCAGTTGGTGGCGAGCCTTCAACCGCACAGTCATACGCTTGGTCGAAGATCATTTCGGGACCGACCCTTGAAGATGAAGTCAAAGCGATCAAGCTGGCGACGGACAAGAATATCACAACGCCACAGGATTTTGCCGGGCGAGGCTACAAAGAGATACGTCGCGACTTCAGTGTCTTGGCGATGCTGTTCGCAATCATCAACGAATACGATGACGATGTTCGCTGGAAAAAGGATGCGGCGGCAGCGCGCGACATATTCGCCCGCACGGCGTCGAATGCAAAGGCAGGTAACAACAATGTCTACAACGAGTCGAAGAAACGTAAAGACGAACTTTTGGACTTGATCAATGGCTCGTCTCTGGCGAATAAGCCCGAAGAGGAAGCCAACGATTGGGAAAGAATCGCCGACCGGTCTCCGCTCATGCAACGCCTGGCGAGTGCCCAGGAAGAGAAACTTGCCGCGTGGACCTCAAGTACCGACTCGTTTTCCGAGGAAATCGAACGCGTGATGCATGAAGCCGAAATCATTGCGGCTATCGCGGAGACCTTAACGCGTGAGGGAATGGAAGACGGTGACGACGAGACTTACGCCGAGTTTGCGGATTTAATGAAAACGAGCGCACTGGATATTGTTGCTGCCGTGAAGTCGAACAATGCGGAGCAAGCGCGTAAGGCAACCGGCGAAATCGCGAAGGCGTGTTCCGACTGCCACGACAATTATCGGTAGTCGGCTGGAAGTAGCATCCGATTCAGAAGCGAAGGTCGAGTACAAACTCGGTCCATTTCTCCTGGAACGCCTCCATGTTCTCTTCGTCTAGCACACGTTGCAATGTCTGATAACCGGTTGGGTCGTCGGTCGCCGACTTGCGGAACTCGTGGTAGTACCGTTCGAGTATCCCTTCGGACTGTAGATAGTACAAAAGGTATCGAGATTGCGCGTAGTTAGTACCAGGGTCTTCGTTATAAAACTCACGAGTCGAAGTGCCACATAGTTCTTCAAACGTTGGCATTTCGTAGTCTTCGTTCTTGATTGCCTCGTGCAGCCCGCGTAAACGCCAATTGGTCAGCCCCCAGATGCGCCCGTTGGTGGTGTTGCACTGCTCATACAGCGAGCCAAGGCCTTCATTCAGCCACGATGGGCAATCGGGAAAGTTGGCTGCAATGAACGGATGAACGATTTCATGAACGAGCGTGCCGCCCCCAGTGTCGATATTCATGACCAAGGCCTTCTCCGACGGAGAGTAGTAGCCGAAAGGCGTATGTGGTCGGCGCCCAAAGATGTCAACGGTGTTTTGCTGATAGCTCTGCTTGTCTTTGAACAACCAGATGTTGATCGCATGGTCCGGATTTTGGCTGAAATATTGTCGTTTAAGTCGCTCGACGGCCCAGCGAATCGTGCCCTGCGACCATCGCCGAACCATCGCCGGCGAGTCGTCGCCGATGACGAGGAATGGTCGTTCCAGCACAAAATTGAACTCACTCACGATTCGCGGCGTCAGCTTCCTTGGCTTGTACTCCTCTTCCGCTTCTATGGCCGCTTCGACTTTTGCAAGTTCGGCTGCAATCTCGGCATCGCGAGTTTCTTTCAGCGCTATTTGTCGCAACTTCAAGCGGGCCAGTTCACGTTTAGTTCGCATGATCTGTTGCGCATAATCAGCATCCGTTAGTTCGGCAGCTGCCCGGCCGTCGATCAGACGCAACGGATCGAGACGGAATCGCACGACGGTCCAGCGGCGTGATTCGTACTTCAGCGGCCAAAGCTGGTACAGCTTCGACCGTGTCATCCGACGATAAGCGGCGCGCGGAACCGCCGGTTCATGGTAGATCACTTCGTCCGTTTCCGCGTCATAACCCAACACCAATCGGAAGTGCTCCGTAGCTTCGGCTCGTTCATCGTAGTGCATGCAAAGAATCGACGGCACACCTTTCGAAAGATCGGTATGTAAATCGCGAAAGTGCGAATCCAATTGCCGCGCAGAGTCGGCGGCTGAAACGGAGTACCACACATCTCCAATACCGAAACCCACACGTCGCAAGGCCGTGGCGAGTTCGCGCGTAAAACATCCGCGCCCTTCAAGCGGGCTGAGCCCTGACTGATCAAATACAAAGTCTTGATCGATTGGCTTGCCGAGTTTCTTAAGAAACATTTCTGCGCAGGCTTCACCGCAAAAGTCTCGCTTTTGAAGTACGTGCGGCACCTCCTCGATCAAGACGCTTTCGTAGCTCGATTCAGCTGCGAAACTCGTCTGAGTGGATCCAATCATCAAGAACGTCACCGCCGCAATGATGGTGGGAAGTAAAAAGCGAGGCTGTCCGAGTTGCGCGGTACTCGCATCACGATCTCTGTGCAATCGCCAGTGTGGATCTCTTCTGCGTAATTCCATATTCATCCGATTGCTCCGATATTCAGATTACTCGTCGACGCCGCATGTCATTCTCACTACTAGTATTCCGTGGCAGCTTGATGTTCGGGTAGGATATTCGTCGCCAGTTTTAGTAATCGGACGTCTACTCGATCAAGGAAGATCACATGTCCAACCGGAAGATCTATCGCATCAGGCTAACCGCAGATGAACGTGCGGCGTTCGAAGATATCATCAAAGGCAAGCGTGGCAAGGTCAAGATTGCTGCCTGGAAGGTTCAGCGGGCAAACGCCATGTTGAAGTGTGATGAGAGCGAACAAGGCCCCGCTTGGGCAGATGAGAAAATTGCTGATGCGTTCGCGACCACTACTCGGTCTCTGGAAAACTGGAGGAAGAAAGCGGCACTGGAAGGCCCTTTATCGTTGCTTGAGCGCAAGGAGCGTTCGGCACCGCCAACGCCACCGATTCTTGATGGTGAGAAGGAAGCACAGTTGACAAAAATCGCTTGCTCGGAACCTCTCGATGGACGTTCTCGCTGGACGCTTCAGATGCTCGCCGAGCAACTTTAAAGCGACTCTACCCGCAAGTTGAGTTGAGGTAGACGACTAGTGGTTCCTTGAGAACATGCGAATTCGCGGCCCGAATAACCAGATGTCGTAGCTCGTTTTCATCATTGGAGGGTCGCCCCATGCTCCAATGCCATTTCTTTCCATATACGGAAGCGTGATGTCTTCGATATCAACAACCACTAGCGGCGCAGGCGAGTATGCAAACGTCCGGTACGTGAAGTACACGGTTTCGGTGGTTGGCCCGGAGACAGGAGCCCCCGCATAGTCAGGAACCCCGTATTTCTTTGCTGTCTCCTAGCATCCGAAGTACAAACACACCAACGTGACAGTGACAACCAACACCTTGACCGAAAACCTTGGCCGCCATCGCTTCGCCTTGTTGTGCTGGGAAGGTCATGGGTTTGGTGTGGGAGTCGTGTCGATAGACTGGTCAGGTTGATCTTCGTTGACGTGGAGATCTCGCTATGCGTCGCTCTTCATCCATACGAGCATTGTAGCAAGCAACCGACCCGGCTACTCGATTTGAGCGGACAGTCGCACCGCTCATTCTGGCAAACTTGAAGTAAGAACGTATGTGGCGATCGCCACGATGATCAACACTATGACCAGGCAGACCGGCCAGATCTGCGGGTGCAGATGGCGACCGACAGCAACACGAACGCCGACTGCGACCACCGTCGCGATACTAATGGTAAAACACTCGCCAACGTTGGAGAGCGATTTACCGTCACCATAAGCCAACATGAGAGTGGCCCATGTGGCGAAAGGAAGCACGAACGCGATTCAATGGACTGCCACGCCACACGATGCCCCCGAAGACGAAGACGGGAGCGCCCGGCACCAGTGCAAGGACTGCATGGCCAACCCATACCGTTCCGAAGACCGAGATGGACTCCGTGGCCCATTCGCACAACGGGTAACACATCCGACGCCGCCCCGATCGAAGCAGTAAACGTCAAACGCAGCTTGATTGTATTATGCCGCCACCCGTTGCACTACGCGGATGGTGACTCCGCTCTGCGACCGTGCCGTGTTGGATGCCGCAAAACTCGCGAATCAATCCCACCTGAGTATGATCGAACGCACCACTCGCCCACTGCGAACAGTGGCGATTCCCGACATCCCCGCCATTCGGTCCCACGGATCGGACGGACTTGAAAACAGAAACAATTGTTCACGGGGATGTTTGACTACGGCCAGTTCATCCAGGAACTCGGAGATGACATCGCCCAATGGTTGTGGCATGGCTGGATGAGGGCATTCGGCGCGCAACGCCTCAATTGTGGTTGGCGTGTCTGATCACCACTCCAGCGGTACATTCGGATCAATGCAATTGAGTCTTGCAATGGGCCGTGGCATTCAACGTTGTCCCCACCGACTACCTGTCGCAGCATCCGCTCAAGCTAGGCAAGCTCACTCGCGACCTCGGTCGATGGTTGATTGTAGCAACAATGCCTCACGGTTCGAAATTCGCCGTTTAACGAACGATCTCGGCTTGACGCCTCATATGGCGATGTTAGAAAGCGCGATCGTAAGCCTCAGCTTTTCCTGGTGATTCGAATGGGCAAGTCGGTAGAATGGCGGGCATGAGTGGCGAACAAGACAAAGCGAGATTGAAGTGGTTTCAAGTGACCCTTGGGAACGTATCCTTCCTCTTGATACTTGTTGGGCCGATTTCGCTTCTGGTGGAGTTCGGTCTAAGTCGCTCGAAGCCGCGACTTCCAACTGAACGAAGCGCGCCCGTTTCAGAGTGGCTACCGACAAAAACGCCATGACCTCTCAGCCCACCGCCTAAAAACGCTTCCACCCAAAGTTCTCCATCCGCACACTCGTTATCGTCGTAACGCTAGTGTGCTGCTCTGCGGCGTGTTGGGGGACCAACAAAGACGAGGGGTGTTAACGACGTCAGACAATCTGTATGCGGGGTGGTTCCAGATGAATTGGCGGCATTGGAGTCAGACTCGGAGATGGAGACATGGCTGAACGCTCAGCAAAGGATTGACGAACGAGTTCGCTGACTGCACGCATTATTAGCGAACGAATTCGGCAATTGACTGTAGGCGGAAGGTCGTCGGGCGAGAAACACTTATTACAACTTACTTTACGCCAGCCTCTCGGTCGCCTCGTGAGCCGGCATTGCCGTTGCTATCGCCCCTCAGCAGAGCGATAATGCTACTCTTCTGTTTAGCGCCGCGGAGACGCTCCCAGATGCCAACGCAACATTATTCCGGTCCTTTGCGACGACGCGAGTTCTTGCGTGCAGGCACACTCGCACTGGGTGGATTGACTCTACCGACGTTGCTGCAGAGTCGGGCTGATGCGGGCACGACGCGTGCGCAAACATCGGTGATCTTGTTCTGGATGTGGGGTGGGCCGAGTCAGCTTGAAACGTACGACATGAAGCCGGACGCGCCGACTGAGTACCGTGGACCGTTGCATCCGATTCATACGAACGTGCCTGGCATCGACATCTGTCAGTATATGCCGAGGCAAGCGAAGATCGCGGACAAGTTCTCGCTCATCCGTTCGTTGCACCACACAATGTCGGCGCATAACGATGGCAGCATCGAGATGTTGACCGGTAAAACACCCGCTCAACCAGATCCAACATCGCAAGCACGCTCGCAGCATCCTGACTTTGGCATGATCGCAAGCCGCATGCGCGGAGCACGCAGCGATGGTCTGCCGCAATACGTTGGGGCGCAGAAGGCCCCGTTTATGACCACTGCTGGATACCTCAGCGCTGCGCATAAAGCCTTCGAGACCGGTGATCCGTCCAAGCCCGACTTTGCGCCGAAGAATCTGACGGTGGCGACAGGACTCGACAATGGCCGACTGGATGATCGCAGAAACCTGTTGTCACAATTCGACCGTCTCCGTCGCGGACTAGATCGCGATGCCGACGCCCTCGACGAATTCGACCGCCGGGCGTTTACAATTCTGACGAGTACGACCGTGGCGAACTCGTTCGACTTGAGTCAAGAGGATGACAAGCTGCGCGAAGCCTACGGACGGCACCGCTGGGGGCAAAGCTGTCTATTGGCCCGTCGACTTGCCGAAGCCGGCGTCGCGGTCATTAACATCGACGCGACCGCGCCGAACGATACAACAAAACACTTCAGCTGGGACGACCATGCTGGCGCGTTCCATCTCGATTATGCCCAGCGCGAACGTCTGCCCCAGATGGACCAAGGTCTGAGCGCGTTGATCACCGATCTATACGACCGGGGACTCGATAAAAACGTGCTCGTCATTGCGTGTGGCGAGTTTGGTCGCACGCCGCGCGTTACTTATGCTCCGAAGAACTTCTCCAACCAACCGGGTGTGGGGCGCGACCATTGGCCAAATGCGTTCAGTGCCTTGATCGCAGGTGGCGGATTGCGATCCGGACAAGTCGTGGGCGCGACGAATTCAAAGTCCGAGTATCCGACACACGATCCTGTTACGCCACAAGACTTGTTGGCGACGGTGTATCGCCATCTGGGGATCAACTATCGGCATGAGTTAAACAACTTCGCGGGTCGGCCCGTGCCGATTCTGCCGAATGGAAAACCGATTGCTACACTAATCTAAGTCCGACCGCGCTACGTTGTTGTCGCTACTCGACCGCATCCAAAGCGCGAATGTACTCCAGCAGGTCTGCTGCTTCTTGAGCCGTCAAGTCGCTGAGGATTCGATCGGGCATTAGCGATTGAGAACTTCTCTGCATGCTATCGATCTCGTCGGTCGGAATTCGAATGAGCTTTCGTTCAGCCGTCTTGATGATGACCGCCTTGTCAGTCTTTTCGGCGAGCAAGCCAATGACGACCTTTCCGTCGGTCGTGACAACGGCATAGGCCACAAAGGGTTCGTCGATCTTGAGCGAAGGCTTTAAGACGTGTTGCAACATCTCGGCGCGTTGCTTGTACTTTTTGTTTATTTCGACCAGCGTGTTGCCGATCGACTTGCTCTCGTCGCGAGCGTCGTGACACGCTTTGCAGCGGGCTCCATCGCTAAAGAATATCAACTTGCCGCGTGCCGCATCGCCACGGCGACTCAGAATCACCTCAGGATCGATGTTCGGCCCCAGGCGTGCCCGGCGTTGTGACTCGGGCAGGAAAGTCTCGAACAGGCCTCGCACATGTGTGTTCGGAACTTCGTTGCCAATTGCGATCGCAGTGATTGAATCTTGTTCCGGCAGCTGACCATCATGCAGTCGAGTGAGCAGCGCCAGCGAACCTTCCGTGGATTGAACGAGCGTGCGAATTGCCGCGTCACGCTGCTCGCGATCGTCCGTTCGGTCACGCGCAAGCAGTTCGAGCGCCTTCGCTTCTGCCGAATCCTCTACGACCGGTCGTGAAGATCTTTCGGTCGATTCGTCCGAGAGCGAGCGAATCCATTCGGAAACTAACGCGACGCCGGCGCTGTCAACGACTTGTGAACCGATATACGGCATGCGTGCGTAACCGAGCTTTGACATGCGATACATCACGACCGATCGATAAGGATCTCCCGGGACAATGAGCTTTGCATTCTGCATGCCGAACGTGCCGATGCCGGTCCCCTTGTTCGTGTTCAGCTTCTCGAAGGGCAAATCTTTTTTGAGGTAAAAGGAAACAATTGCATTGCCGCCAGGATGATGGCACATGCCGCAATTGGCGTGCAGGTACGAACGCGCTCGATCGTCGAGGTTCTGCGATTCGTCATGGGGATCTACTAAACGCGACGACGCGGGAACCATGGGCGAACCGCCGATCACATTGTGAGCTGCGAGCGACGAAAGTTGATCTTCCAGTTGGTTTGGGACGAAGCCGAGGACGGATCGAGAACCAGGATTATGGCAGAGCTTGCATTCGTTCGTCGCGCTAACGTGCCACGTGCGTTCCTGCTTCAATCCACTTCCATCTGCGACTTGAATCGGGCGATCGGCCCCAATTGAATCGACAAGTGTCGCGTCCGTACCATCTTCGTTCCACAAATAACTGTAAGGCCGCCAGGTGCCGTCTTCGTAGTGAAGGATCTGGGTTTCCAATCGAATCGAGTTCAGATCCCCGGCTGCCTGTAGATTTAGCTGCTTCACAAGCACTGTGCCTTCAGGGTAGACATCTGGTTCATTGGAGGACGCAATCGTCGCCGCGCCATCGTCGGGAATCGCGATCCAGCGCTGGCCTTCCGCACCGTCCATCCAGCGAGGGACACGGACATCGTATGACACAACTCCCGCCGCGGGCTGTAAGCTCTCTAGCGACTCGAATAGCCCGGTTTCGCTCAGCCGTCGTGGGAACTCAGCGGACGTATCGGCCAGTCGCGATGGCGCGACTTCGTAGATCTGTCCTGTGTAATCGTAGTCGAGGACGTACAACTCGCCTTGGCTACCTTCGGTGAAGCTTGCGATTCTTTGATCGGTATCGACCAGTGTTTGATGTGTGTAACTGTCATCTCCGTCCGACCGAATCGCCCAGATCGTTCCAGTGATGTAATCGCCGTAAATGAACGAGCCAACCAAGTCCGGTAGTTTGCGACCACGATAAACGGGTCCGCCGATGACCGAGTTGGCTTCGATGTGCGAGTGGTCTTTGATGGGTGGAATGATTGGAGTCGGGCCGACTTCGACTTCGCTGCGCAAGACCGCACGTGCTTCCATCACCGGCCACCCACAATTGCCTCCCCGAACGATCTGATGCACCATCTCCCACGATTCCCAGCCGTTGTCGGCCGCGAACACGTCACCGGTCACGTAGTCGACTCCAATCTTCCACGGGTTGCGCAGCCCATACGCCCAGATTTCCGGTCGGGCTGCGGCCAGATCGACGAAGGGATTGTCTGAGGGAACGACGTATGCACGATCACCTTCGATCTGGTCAACATCGATGCGCAACACGGCACCGAGCAAGTCTGAGACATCCTGGCCAGTGGTTAATCCATCCGGAGGATTTGGCCCAGCACCATCGCCCGTCGAGATATACAAGAACCCATCCTTGCCGAACTCCAGGCAACCGCCATTATGCCCGCCGTTCGGCCAGGTGATGATGACTTGCTCGCTGCTCGGCACGATCTTTGGCGGCGAAATATCAGTCATCGTGAAACGCGAGACTCGCGTGTGGCCGCCATCGCCGGGATGCACATAGCAAGCAAAGACTTGTCGGTTCTCTACAAACTTCGGATGAAAGTCTGCATCGAACAGCGACACGCTACTTCCCGCCACGTTTGCGAGATCGACAACGAGGTCCGCGTCTTGAGTATCAGGATCCTTGACCACGCTGAAAATTTTCCCACCGATTTCTGTAACGAGCAGACGATTCGCATCAGGAATCTCTTCGATACAGGATGGATGCTTGAAGCTGACGTTCGGAAACGCGGGAATGATCCGATAAGGAGCTGGCGGGTAGGGCGCTCCGTTGATCTGTGACGTCGTCCAGGGTCTCCGCGGCTCCTCGCCATTCAATGAAAGGCAGTGGCAGAACAGCATCCCTGCAACAATCAACGTGGACCGTGTCATACTCGACTCCTCAGACTCATCGCTGGAATTCGCCGCCGATGGATTCGCTCAACTTACGCTGCCGCACCGATGCTGCGTCTCGAATACCCACCGTACGTCGTCGGAGATTCTAGACGGTTCGGACCGGCGTCGCCAGTTTTCGCCTTCAATGACCTCGAGAACCCGGAATCGCAAGATATTCGACAACATGCGAGTTGACGATTATTGTCGATTTGTCGATAGTCCTTATACATAGACGTGCCAGCATCCACATCTGTTGCACCGCCCTCAATGCCATGAACCGTCAAACCAACTTAGTTCGCAATGTCTTAGGACGGCTCTCGCGCCGCCGCATGTTGGCGACTTCAGCGACACTCGGCGGTTTGACGTTACCTTCATTCTTACAATTGCAGGACTCAACAAAGCGGGCAGAGGCGGCGAGCCAAGGCCGCGCGAAATCCTGCATCATCATTTATGCGTGGGGAGGAATGAGTCATCACGAAACGTGGGACCCAAAGCCCGATGCGCCCGCCGAATTTCGCGGCGAGTTCAATCCTATTAGCACTGCGACGCCTGGGATTCAGATCGGCGAGCACATGCCGCATCTGGCGCGGCACACGAACAAGTTAGCGATCATCCGCTCGATCCATCACGACGATTCGGCACATGGTCGAGGCATGTATTGGAACTTGACAGGTCACAAGCCTCCGCGAGTAGGCAACATCCCCCCAATGCGAAATGATTGGCCGTCGTTGCCTGCGGTCGTCTCCAAATTTAGCACGCCTGTAAGCGGTGTTCCGTCCGCTGTTCGCTTGCCGTATCCGATGGTAGATAACAACACGCTGCAAGCTGGCGAGTACGGGGGCTGGCTTGGTGCTAAGTACGACCCCATCGTGATTCGTACGCCAAGCGGGGAACCGTTTGGTGGCGTATCGAGGTCACTCGGGTCACAGGTTCTGAATCTGGGCGAGGTCGACTTCGAGCGAGTCGCGTCTCGCAACCGCTTGCGGTCTTCTCTGGAGCGACCGCTCAGTACGCAGGGTGACTTTGAGAGCTTCCAGCATTTTCGCACTCTGGCCAAGGATATTCTGCTGAGTTCAGCGGTTAAGGACGCGTACGATTTAGAAAAAGAAGATCCTAATGTCCGCGCATCGTACGGTAACCACATTGGCGGTCAGAGCATTCTGCTGGCGCGCCGGCTGACCGAAGCAGGCGTGCCGATCGTTCAAGTCTGCTGTGCGGCTGGCGATCTGAATGGTGCAAGTGGAGACATGTGGGACACACACGGTGACAACTTCAATCGGCTCAAGAAACGTTTGCTGCCAGTGTTTGATCTTGGCACGGCGGCATTGTTGCAAGATCTAAGCGACCGAGGAAGTTTGGACGAGACGTTGGTTTTAGTGTTGACCGACTTTGGTAGGACGCCACGCATCAATGCTGGTGCGGGCCGCGACCACTATCCGAATGTCTACTCCATCTCAATGGCGGGCGGTGGTATTCAAGGTGGGCAAGTTTATGGGAGCAGCGACAGCAAGGGGGCCTTTCCCGCCACGAACGCTTGTGGCCCGCCTGATGTCCATGCCACCATCTTTCGTTGCCTCGGAATTTCGCCGCGTGCCGAGATCCGCGACATGCTTGGCCGCCAGTTCCCTGTTAGCGATGGCAGCGTGTTGCCGCTGATATAGAGAGTCGCAGAAGGGGAAGTCGCGATGCAAGTTTGGGTCGACGCGGATGCGTGTCCGGGCGAGATCAAGAAATTGCTATTTCGCGCTTCAAAGCGAACGAACGTCAAAGTGACGCTCGTCGCCAATCAACCGATGCAAACGCCTAAGTCGGAGTATATCGACAGCATCGTCGTCGAAGCCGGAATGAATATCGCCGACCGAAGAATCGTAGAACTGCTTGAGCCAGGGGATCTAGTCATCACTGCCGACATTCCTCTCGCGGCGGATATTGTTGCGAAAGGTGGTCAAGCTCTGAATCCGCGCGGTGAACTCTACACCGATATCAACGTCGGCGAACGACTCGCGGTCCGCAACATGCTCGACGAAATGCGTGGCGGTGGACAGATTACCGGCGGGCCAGCGAACTTCAATGCCAAGGATAAACAGGCCTTCGCCAATCAGCTTGATCGATGGCTAACGAAAGCCAAAACCTCGAATTCGCGTTAAGCCGAATCGCATCCCGAAACGCTCACCGCCGAGTCATGAGGCATGTTCGAACCACTCATTATAAGACCTCGCATATAGCTCCTCTGGGTCAAAACGATTTCTGCGGCCGAGATTTGTGGTAAACTAGGCAGTCGTCAGCCGGGATCTATTTCCCAACGTCACGCCTCAAATTCCCACCCTTTTGCCCACCCCAATCCTTGCGATTGCTTATTCAGCCAGAGCTGCTGGCAAGGTAGGACTTCGCCGATGAGTCTTCAGTACATGCCGATTAGAAGATCGAGTCTGTTGCTTACGTGTCTCGTCGCCACAACGTTGCCCCTCGCCGCGACGCTCGGTGCGGCGGAGCCAGATCGCAAAGGCCTAGATTTCTTTGAGGCAAAGATCCGACCGATGCTCGTGAAGCATTGCTACGAATGTCACTCTGCTGGTGCTGCCGCGAAGAAGAAGCTCAAAGGGGCGCTGCTGCTCGATTCTCGCGATGGAAGTCGCAACGGAGGCGAAAGCGGCGAGGCTGTCGTCCCGGGAAAACCGGAAGAAAGCTTGCTGATCAGTGCCCTCAAGCACGAATCATTTAAGATGCCGCCTAAAGGCAAGCTGCCCGACGAGATCATTGCCCACTTCGCCAAGTGGATTGAAATGGGAGCGCCTGATCCGCGTGACGGCGTTTCAGTCGTCGCATCGCCGGGGATCGATGTCGAGCTTGGCCGGAAACACTGGGCATTTCAGCCGCTTGCTCAGCCCTCGCCACCTGAAGTCGCGGATCAGGCCTGGATCAAAACACCCATCGATCAATTTGTCCGTTCACGACAAGAGGCCGTTGCCGTGTCGCCGAACGCGAGGGCCGATGCACGAAAGTTAATCCGTCGAGCCTACTTCGACCTCATCGGCCTGCCGCCTGAGCCCGAAGATGTCGACAAGTTCTTAAGTGATTCCAAAGAGGATCTTGCCGGAGCGTACACACGCTTGATTGATGTATTGCTCGCCAGCGAACACTACGGAGAACGATGGGCCCGCCACTGGCTAGATATCGCACGCTTTGCTGAGAGCAATGGGTACGCTTTCGATGGCGACCGCCCCAACGCTTGGCACTATCGGGACTTTGTCATCCGTGCGTTGAATTCAGACATGCCCTACGACCAATTTGTGCGTTTGCAAATTGCTGGTGATCTTCTGACGAACACCAACGTGCAAACCGTCAGCGAAGCGCAAGATGCGGTGCACAACATCGCCGCGACCGGGTTACTTGTGGCAGGGCCGTACACGACGCAGCAAACGCAGAAGGAACGCGAACGAAGTCGGTACGAGCAGCTCGATGACATCGTCAGCACGCTCGGAACTTCGTTGCTTGGCTTGACCGTCGGTTGCAGTCGTTGTCACAGTCACAAGTTCGATCCGTTGCCTCAGGTCGACTATTATCGCCTGGCTTCGTGTTTTGCCGATGTCGGGTTCTCTGATACTGGAATCAACATGCAGCCCGAGGCGTTTCGCGCCGCGAAGGCCGAATTTGATACAGCACACACATCTTTGGTTGCCGCTCGCTCGACGTGCGAGAAGGAACAGTTGCCTGCTCGATTCGAGGACTGGATCGCAACCGAGAGTTCTACGCCGGCACCGACGTCTGCACCCCCAACGCTTGCAGCGTGGCATCACGTTGGTCCGTTTGCGGCTGCGGACTTCAACAAGGCGTTCGACGAAGTGTTTCCGCCCGAGCTCGACTCGGAGCTTACCAAGTCTTTCGAGGACGGGAAGCTTAAGTGGATTCAGCAACCCGAGTGGAAGGATGGCGAGGCGCACAACGACAAGCTGAAAGGCACGAACTGTGCAAACTATCTGTTTCGCGAAATCGAGTCCGTAAATTCACAAGTGATGTCTCTTTCGCTCGGCAGCGACGATGGCATCAAATTATGGGTTAATGGACGCGAGGTGTTGTCGAAGAAAGTCGGTCGTAACGTTGCCGCGGCTGGCCAAGAAACTGTCACGATTCAGCTTGCCAAAGGGCGCAACGAGCTGATGATGAAAATTGCGAATGGCGGAGGGGCGACGGGCTTTTACTTCGCGGCGAGCGTCACGCAGGCGCCGGCAGACATAACAACGATCCGCGCGATGCCGGTTGACAAGCAGAACGACGATCAGAAGAAGAAACTTGTCGAGTGGCACAAAGGGTTCGACCTCGAATGGTTGCGGCTGAATCAAATTGTGGCGAGACATCAGACGCAAGCTCCGAAGCCGGAATTGACGAATGTATTTTCAGCTCGCGTCCGTGGTACGACGTATCAGTTCGGCGAGGACACGTACAAGGTCTATCACCTTCGTCGTGGCAATGCCGACAATAAGGAAGACGAAGCCGCACCTGGCTTTCTGCAAGTGTTAATGCGAACCGACCAACAAGAGAAGCAGTGGCTCGCCGATCCCGCGGCGGCAGACAAATCGCGGCCAGGGCGTCTCGGTCTTGCGGATTGGTTGACGGATGTCGATCACGGCGGAGGACATTTGCTGGCGCGAGTCATCGTTAATCGACTTTGGCATCATCACTTTGGACGTGGCATCGTCGCGACGCCCAGCGACTTTGGCACTCGCGGCGAGAAGCCTTCGCATCCCGAATTGCTCGATTGGCTGGCGAGCGAGTTAGTTCGCGGCGGCTGGAATCTGAAGCCGATCCACAAGCTGATTATGACGAGCGCGGTTTACATGCAAGCGGGAGAAGTCACGGTAAGCGGCGGGGAGCACGACCCTGAAAACTTGTTGCTGTGGAGACGTGGCTCGCGTCGTTTAGAAGCGGAGACCATTCGCGACTCGCTGTTCGCCGTCAGTGGCACCTTAGATCGGGCGATGTTTGGCAAGGGAACGCTGGATCAGAACAGCACGCGTCGGAGCGTCTACTTCACGGTCAAACGTGGCCAACTGATCCCAATACTGCAATTGTTCGACGCGCCCGATACCATGCAAGGGATTGCGACGCGTGAGGAAAGCACGGTCGCGCCCCAAGCACTCGCGATACTCAACTCTCCTGTAATTCGTAACCTAGCAACAAAGTTTGCGGCACGAGTTCGACCGAGTGCTGACACATCGATCGAGCAGGCAATCGACCAAGCTTATCAGATGGCTCTCTCACGTTCTTCCACGGACAAAGAGCGAGCGGCCATGACCGAGTTCATTCAGCGGCAGAAAGACTCGCGCGGAAGCGAAGCGAATGCGGAATCGCTCGCGATTCGCGACTTTTGCCACTTGATTCTCTGCATGAACGAATTTGTTTACATTGACTGAATGTGGGGCATCCCTGCGATGCGCCGAAAACGAACTGGATACCTCCTATGCAGCATCCAATGATCGGTAGCCCATCATCGCGACGCGAGTTTCTTCAGCGAGCCGGTTTGGGATTTGGCTCGCTGGCCGTCACAAGCATGCTCCACCAAGAGGGAGTCGTTGCTGCAGCTTCGTCGCCGACCAATCCGCTTGCGGAGCGCCCATCTCACTTCGATGCAAAAGCGAAGTCCGTGATTTGGCTGTTTCAAACAGGAAGCCCTTCGCAGGTCGATACATTCGACTACAAGCCGGAGTTAGCAAAACGAGATGGTACGAATTTGGCAGGCGCCGATCCGAAGACAGGCTTCTTTACCACGAGTGGGAAATGTCTGAAGTCGCCGTTCAAATGGGCACAGCACGGCGAGTCCGGTGCTTGGACTTCGGAGATCTTTCCTAATATCTCGAAGCACGTGGATGATATTGCCTTTGTCTATTCGTGCTACTCGCAGTCGAATAATCACACTCCCGCAATGCTCGAGTTTAACTCTGGTATGATCCGCCAAGGGTTTCCGAGCATGGGTTCGTGGCTGACTTACGGCCTGGGCAGCGAGAACGCGAATCTCCCAGCCTATGTCGTGATGCATGGAACCAAACCGCGCGGCGGTGATCCCATCTGGTCATCCGGCTTCCTGCCGTCGGTTTATCAAGCGACTTCGCTCGACCCACGCGGGGCGAAGCCGATCGACAACCTCGAACGCCCGGCTGAACTCACCGGCGAGCAACAGCGTTCCCTCCTAGATGCTCTTAACGCCGCCAACGTAAAGCATGCCGAACGCCGCCCATTCGATCGCGATCTAAATGCGCGGCTCGAGTCGTTTGAACTGGCGTATCGCATGCAAACATCGGCGCCCGAGGCATTTGATCTCGCTCAGGAACCTCAGCACATTCAGGATATGTACGGCTTGAACCGTGCGGAATCGAAAGACTATGGGCGACAATGTCTGATCGCTAGGCGGATGATCGAGCGTGGCGTGAGGTTCGTACAGATCTTTGCGGCATGTCCAAACACGCCAGGTGGAGGTGTGAGTGACGTTCCCTGGGACGGACACAGCGACATCAACGTGAATCATCGAGCTTGTGCGTCGACCGTGGATCAACCGACAGGTGCATTGTTGACGGATCTAAAACAGCGAGGGATGCTCGACAACACGGTCGTCATCTATGGCGGCGAGTTTGGTCGCACTTCCGACTCTCAAGGAGCAGCGGGTCGGGACCACAATCCGAACGCCTTTACGACTTGGTTTGCTGGCGGCGGATTCAAGGGAGGAGCACAGTACGGGGCATCGGACGAATTCGGGTACAAGTCGGTAGAGAACCGAGTGAACGCCCACGACATCCACGCGACGCTATTGCATCAAATGGGTATCGACCACACGAAGCTCACGTACCGATTCAACGGTCGCGATTTCCGTCTTACCGATGTTGAAGGCGAGATCCTTCGTAAGATCCTTACGTAGATTGCCGACACGTCGGTGCGGGCGAGTGGCTCTTCGTGTCTAAGCGACGAACCATGCGTCGCGGCCTGAAACGTAACCCTTCGCGATGATTTGGGGAAGGATCACATCGCGAGCGTGTTCGGCTCCGACCGCTATTAGAAGCGGCGTGCCATCCGCCAATGGCAGATCATCTGAATGCACGATCGGCACGCCGTGAATCTTGGTGTTGACTTTGCGTTCATTGATCTCGTAACCGCGCCGGACGTCGATGTTCTGATCCTGTAACCAGCGAAGCCAAGGCTTACCGGCTTTGCCAACTCCCCACAAATCAACCGCGTTAGCGTCACGCAAGGGACCAGCAAGCAAGTGCAATCGTCGACAACGCATGAACGCGTCTAACGAATAACGGGAGTGCGTGCGCGTCAGGCGATTTGGATGATCTGTCCAGTCAAACAGGACTTCGGCGACTTTGCCGAACTGCATGCCTTGGGCCGCTGCGCGTAGCATCAGATCGTAGTCCTCTGGGAGATCATTGTCGCGAAAGCCCAACTCGAAGTAACTCCGGCGCGAAAGAATCGTTGGATTGACTAGCGGAAACTCAACAAAACGAAGTCCGCAGATTTGGTCGCTGTCAATCGTTTCATTGTTGATCCAACGTTCGTACCGGCCCAGTGAATCAGCAATTTGGCCTGAATCCGTCAAGATGCGAACCTGGCATCCAACGACATCGAGTCTTCGGTTATGAAGCAGATCGAGTTGTTTCTCGAGCCGTTGCGGGTGGGCGAAATCGTCCGCATCCATGCGAGCGATGAACTGCCCCGACGCACATTCAACCGCCTCATTCGCGGCCATTGCGACATTGCGATGGGGGCGCTGAATCAACTGCAGACGCGGATCATGTACTTGGTGAACTGTCGCGACCGTCTCGTCTGTCGAGCCATCATCGAGCACGATTAGCTCGATGTCGCGCAGCGTCTGATCGAGAATGGATCGCACAGCTCGAGCGATCGCCCGGGCTCCGTTGAAGACGGGCAATATGACGGAGACTGTAGGCATGCTTCTATTGAAGCTTATTCTCTCTTCAAGTCGATGGGTTGTCGACGGGCTGATCAGCCGTTTCGGCGTGGACCTGTCCCGCATTCGGTTCCTGTCCCCGTCCGAAGACACCGACGAGTTGTTCTATGCCGAGGCCACTTGCACGGTCAAGAAAGATAACACGTTCAGTTTTCAGGGAGACCGCTACGAAACGCCCATCGACCTGCGCGGTAAGAAGATTGAACTGCGTTACGAACGTAGTCGCCAAGGCACGGTCGTCGTCTACGACAAGGGACGACGCCTCGGACTGGCGAGACTGCCGGATGCCGTCGCCAACGGGCTCGCACGCAGAAAATAACAAGCGTAGCCGAACAACACCGCCGTCTTTATCCAATGACTTTCTTGATGAGGTACCAACCCCATGATCCGTTCCTATTTCGGTCTGACCGACAATCCCTTCGCGTTACATGACATCGAACTGCTTCGTCACCAACAGGAAATCTACGACACGCTCAAAGTCCATTGCCAGCAAGGGGGACTGTGCCTCGTCGTCGGCAGGCCCTGTACCGGCAGTCGGTCATCAAGGAATCGCTCAAACGGCTGCCCGAAAAAGAGCACCTCGTGGCCACGGTCGCGCGAACGTTGCACACCTATACCAACACGGTCAAGATTCCCTGTGAAGCGTTTCGGATCGCGTGCGAAAGTTCCGCCTTCAAGTGCGAACGTCGGCTCATCGAACAAGCGTTCAGTCTTAATCGCACCGGCAACATGTTGGTGACGATCATTGATGACGCGCACCTGACGGACATGGACAACCTCCGCAAACTTCGCCTGATGCTGGAGGATTTTCCCAAGAACCACAACCTGATCTTGATCGGCCAGGTGGAGCTGCTCACCAATTTGGATCTGGCCGTGAATCAGGATATCAAGAGTCGAGTGACTTATTCGGTGATCACCAAGCGGCTGCATGACGACCGCATGCGCGACTTTATCCATCGCGAACTTGATCGCATCGGATTGGCTCACAACACGTTTACCGAAGCCGCGACCGAGCTGATCATTCGCTCCGCCGACGGCGTCTTGCGCCGGTGTCGCAACCTCTGTCTGTCCGCGATGCTCGAAGCCGTCCGAGCTTCCACCGGTAGAACGATCGATATCGATCTGGTCAACCGCGTTCTCCTGCAGCCGCATTGGCAAAAGGAAGTTGATCTGACGGATTTCTGAGGAACAGACCCGAAGTGCGCATCCATCGCTGAACACTTCAAACTGAACACGTTCCTGAAAGGAACCACCACCATGATCACACGCGAACTACTGCGAGCGATTCGCAACGATCTGCCGATGAAGGTTGCGATTCTCCGGCTCGGCGGGCATGGTCCGATCTCGAAGGAGCTCGAAGGCTACTTCCGTTTTCTCTGTCCCGCTTGCGAAGAACTTCGAGCGACCGTGAATCCCCGCAACAACTTGGCTCACTGTTTCTGCTGTGACCGCAACTGGAACAACATTGACGTGCTGCTGGCTCTCGGCTGGGACTTCGTTCGAACCAGTTTAGTTCAATTGCCGGGTTGGTGTGAGAGAAATGGGGGTTGCGTGAG